>Ga0209062_1004963_pt1 | contig 13314 bp, 11 predicted proteins | sample Coa_R2_2_FD_187158 | JGI IMG/M metagenome (GOLD analysis project Ga0209062, IMG submission 187158) | Surface soil microbial communities from Centralia Pennsylvania, which are recovering from an underground coalmine fire - Coalmine... | ecosystem: Environmental > Terrestrial > Soil > Unclassified... | reverse complement strand
AAATCCAGGCCCTCGTTGAAGATGGTGGAGTACGAGGTCTTCATCATCACCAGCGCCATCTCCGCGGCGCTGTTGGCCAGGGCGTTATGCAGCACGTGCAGGCTAACCGAATCCATAGTACTCACTCCGGTGGTGTTGTGCGGCGCGTGCGACGCCGATCAATGGGCGTGGGCAGGATCGGGAAACCCCGCCTTTCAAGGCGGGGAGCACGTCATGTCGGGCCAAGCGGTGGGCTTCAGCCCGCCTGAAGATGCCACAGGGGCGGGTTAAAACCCGCATCTTGGCCCGACATGACCCACTCCCCGGACTGAAGTCCGGGGTTTCTGCGGCACGACGCACTATCCTGCCCACTCCTATTAACTGCGGTCGGTTGAATAGCACAACTGTGATGAAACTCCCGCGATCTTACACTACTGGCTACCGGCTACCTCCAGCGCCATCACCCCCGACGGCGTCACCTCCAGCAGATCGCCCGGATGGACCACGGTTGTGGCGTCGATCTCCTCCACGATGGCCGGACCGGGCACGCGCATGCCGGCGCCAAGCTGATCGCGCCGGTAGATCGGGCAGGGCACGAAGCCGCGCGCCGCGAAATAGACGTCGCGCGTGGCCACCGGGCGCGGCTCGGTTGTCGACGGCGCAAGCTCAGCCAGCGCGGGGACGGCCGCCAGACCGACCGCCGTGAGCCGGAAATTGACCAACTCGATGGTCTCTCCCTCGATGGAGAAGCCGTAGAAGGCCTCGTGCAGCTCGGCGAAGCGCTCCAGGGCGCGGCCGATGGTAGTTGCATCGACGCCGTTGCCGGAGAGCGGCACCTCGCGCTCGTAGTTCTGGCCCGCGTAGCGCATATCGATGCTCCGCGTCACCACCACCTCGCCGCCGAAGCCATCAGCCGCCAGTTCGTCGCGCGCCGCGCGCTCCAGCCGTTCGAATTCCGCCGCGATGTGGTCGATATCCAGGGCGTCGGAGCGCAGAAACGCCGTCCAGACCTTGTCCACACGCCAGTCGGCGATCAGCGCTCCGAAGGCCGAGCACAGGCCGGGGTGCAACGGTATGAGCACGCGCGACATGCCCAGCTTTTCGGCCACCGACCGCGCGTGCACGGGGCCCGCGCCGCCGAAGGCCATCAGCGCGAAGTCGCGCGGGTCGAGGCCGCGCTCCACGGCAATCAGCCGGATGGCGTTGGCCATGTTCTCGTCGGTCGTCTCGACCACCGCGTGCGCCGCCGCCGGCACGGACAGGCCCAACTCGCCGGCCAGCGCCGCGATCACCTCCTGCGCCTTGGCGGAATCGAGGGACATCTTGCCGCCCAGGAAGTAGGCGGGATTGAGCCGCCCGAGCACCAGGTTGGCGTCGGTGACGGTGGCCGCCGTCCCGCCCATGCCGTAGGCGGCAGGCCCCGGCTGTGCCCCGGCGCTCCGCGGGCCGACGTGCAGGAAACCGCCCTTGTCCAGCCAGGCGATGGAGCCGCCGCCGGCGCCGATAGTGTCCACCGCGACACAGGGCAGGGTGATGGGGATGCCCCAGGCGACCCTGAACTCGTTGGCGTAGAGCTGCTGCCCGCCCTGGATGATGCCGATATCACAACTTGTCCCGCCCATATCCAGGGTGAACAGATCGGACGCGCCGGCGCGCTCGCCGAAGTACCTGGCGCCGATGACGCCGCCGGCCAGGCCGGAGAGGAGCAGCGGCACCGGGCGCTCCACGGCCAGCGCACTGGACATATAGCCGCCGTTGGACTTCAAGACGTTCCAGGGACGATCCACCCCCAGAGAATGGAAACCGCGGTCGACGGCGCGGACATAACGCTGCAGCACCGGCTTGATGTAGGCATCGGCCACCGTGGTGCTGGTGCGCTCGTACTCTCGCCAGACCGGGCAGATCTCCGAAGAGAGCGACACGGGCAGATGCGGATATGCAGCGGCCACGGCGTCGCGCAGCATCTGCTCGTGCGCAGGGGCGATATACGAGAAGAGCAGGCAGATAGCGACGGCGTCGATGTCGGTGGCCTCCGCCAGCAGGGCCAGCAGGTCGTCGACGCTCCGGCGGTCGAGGGGGACAAGCTCTTGGCCGTGGTGGTCGATGCGCTCGCGCACGCCGATGCAGTTGGGCCGAGAGACCAGCGGCTTGGGCTTGACCCAGTGCAGGTCGTACAGGCGCTCCTTGTCTATGCGACCGATGAACGGCACATCCTCGAAGCCGGCGGTGCTGACCAGCAGCACGTTGGCGCCCTTGCGCTCCAGCACCGCGTTCGTCCCCACGGTGGTGCCGATGATCACGCCGTCCAGGTCGTGCTGCGTCACGCCGGCCTCCTCCAGCGCCCGCACGATGGCCACCGAGGCATCGTCGGGCGTGGACGGTTGCTTGGCGATGCGAATCGTCCCGGCCTGACTGTCAAACGCGACCAGATCGGTGAAGGTCCCACCTGTATCGATGCCGATGCGAACCGTCATGTTTCCCCTAACCAACCTACCGGCGAGCGTCTATCGAATGAGGCCACAGTGTGCGGAGAGTGTATCATGGCCGGCACCTCCAGGGCAAAACGTCACCGACATGTGGATGGACACCTTACACTGTAAAGTCAGATGGACTGACTAAGATGGTTGTCCAGGCTGTTCTTGTCATAGCCTAAGGTCAACCGCTGTTCTCGCGTGATCCAGTGATCCACTGATCCTTTGGAGCTTACATGTGAACCGCTCAGATGCTCAGGTTGAGCTCGTCACGTCGCCGTGGCAGACGACGTTCTATGGCCTTGTCCAACTTGCCCGAAAGGAACTTCTGGTTGCGTCACCATTCATCAGCAGCGAACCACTCAAGAGTATTGTCGAAATACTTGCAGACAATCACTCACTCGCGAATGTTCATGTTGATATCGTGACGAATCTCGCCATGGACAACTTGCTGGGAGGTTCGCTCGATGTGGCGGCCCTCTTATCTCTAGCTCAATCTATCCCAAACTCAACGGTTACATATCTACCGGGGCTGCACGCCAAGATATACATTGCCGACTCCAAGGCCGCCGTCATTACCTCAGCCAATCTAACGAGCAGTGGTTTGGGTAGAAATCACGAGTATGGGGTGCTGTTGCGCGACCCTGCGCTTGTCTCTAAGACGCGAAGCGACCTAACGACGTATGCGTCCTTGGGAAGCAAAGTCTCATTACCTACGTTTTGTGCAAACGAGCAAAAGGCAGGGCTAATTGGATAGGGCAGGGCGCGGGGAGCAACGCCTCGATGAGCAAGGTGGCCCACTGCGAGGAGCGCAGGATGCGCAGGTGCCACTGGCCGTCCCAATGGATGTGCGCGCGCACCCGCGTGGCGTAGGAGACCAACTCGCGTGCCGTGGCGGTGGCCACGGGGGAGTGCCCCAGGCGCGCCTGCTTGGCCCAGACCAGCAGGTTGTGGGTGAGGGCGACGAAGGCAAGGAAGGCGGCGATGGCGTGGAACTTCCGGGAGCGCAGGTTCTGGATGTTGTGGACGTGGCGTGCCTGGGCGAAGAAGGCTTCGATGGTGGTGCGCTCGTTGTAGAAGGTGAACAGGCGCGCGATGCCCCAGTCGACCGCCGGCAGGGTGGTGTAGAGGAGGGCATACGCCACCGTCCCATCCCCTTGGTGCAGCTCGTAGACGAGGCGCCGGTAGCCCTCCACGGCGGGCAGTTCCATCCCCTGCACAGTGTCCGCGACCGGAACCCAGTCGCGCAGGGGGCAGGCGGTGGCCTCGCGGGCGGCGACAGTCGCCGACATCGCCTTGAGCACGACATAGCCCGGCCGGTCACGCAACTGCGCCCGCGTCTCGGGGCCGTCATAGCCGGCGTCCAGGCGCCAGATGATGTCCGCGGTCGTCTCTTCGGGCCCGAGCAGGCGGTCCACCGCCTGGACCACGTCGGGCAAGCGCGCGCGCCCCGGCGTGTTCCCCGGGTCCAGGTGCAGCGCGACCACCTCCTCGTAGGCGCTGAGGTAGGCCAGCGAGAGTTGATACCCTTGCTGGCCCCGCTTGCGCGGGAAGTAGCCCTTGCGATGGAACTCGTAGGTCTGCCCATCGGCGACGAGTCCACATTGGTCGATGTCGACGACGCGCAGCCCGCGGTCCCGCCGGGCCCGCGACTCTTGGCGCAGCACGTGCGCATGCACCGCGCCCAGTTCCCCCACATTCGCCGCCGTGAAGCGGCTGAGATAGCGGTTGATCTGCGACTGGTCGGGGAAGCGGTGCATGCCCAGGTAGTTCGCCGCCGCTACCTCCGCCCCCAGCGTCTCGTTGATCGCCTTGGTATGCGCGCAGCCCATCACGATCGAGGCGATGATGGTCTGGGCCTTGTACAACGGGCAGTACCGCACCGTCTTCATCGCCACGTGCAGCAACCGGTCGAGCAGCCCACACACGCCGAACACGCCGATCTCCGTCCCAAACTCCAGCACCAGCATCAGGAACGCCGATACCGTTTCCTCTTGCTTCCCGCCGTCCTCGAACGCTATGGTATGCATCAGAATGACCTCCGCGTGGCTGTATTTGTTGACTCAAACAAAGCCTACCGCGTGGGGGTCATTCACCCGTTTGTACGAAATCTAGGTAGCTAACTCTGCATCCCGTCGGGCCAGCTCCGCCTCGATCTCACCCTCGCGCAGGACCCGCCGCCCCTCTGGGCTGTAAGCCGCGGCCAGGACACCTTCCAGCCCGATAGCCACGGCAATCTGCTCACTCTGCCACCGTCCATTGGCATCTTGCTCCCAAGGACGATAGGTGCCGTCAACCAGTCGCCAGCCGCGTCCTCCCTCCGCCACGAAGGCGCCCGTCGGGTCCAGCGCCAGGTATTCCCGCACGCCGACCTGCGCGTAGCTGTAGCCCTTGCCCCGCTCCAGGTCGAGGTCCCAGCGGTACGTAGATTCGCTGAGCACCTCTATGATGAGCACCGACGGGCCGTCGGTCACCAGCGCCACCGAGCTGCGGTTCTGGCTGATGGGATGTGGATAGACAAAGATATCCGGGTAGGTCGTGAAGTCGAGGCCATCGGGGTGGACGCAGCCCAACAGGGTGATCTGGCTGAGCGCCTGCCAGGGCAGCGGTTCATCGCGCGTACGGCGGGATCGAGCGAGTTCGTTGATACCCAGGCGCAGATTACTGATGGTCATCTGATGCAGATCGGTGCCCAAGATACTCTCCTCGGTATCGTCGGGCGGCCACATCGTCGCGCCGGAAAAGGGCGGGGGCCGCAACTGGGTCTCGCTTGCCATGGTCATGCCTCCTACCTCTACTCTACAGCAATTGCATAGGCCGGGCGCGTTGATCTGTCGATTTCGACCGTGGCATGATTAAAGAAGCTGCACTATACATGGACAGAGAGTGAGTGGGTAGAACAATCATGGATGTATCGATGCGTGGTGATGAGGCCGTGGCCTACGCGGGACCGGCCCTGGTGGTTGGTGTCGTGGCCGGGGACGCGCCGCTGGATGGCCCGGTCGCGTCGGTGGATGCCGCGCTGGATGGGACGATCTCGCGCCTGCGCGAGAACGGCGAGCTGTCATCGCTCGGCGACATGGCCGTGCTGCAGACGTTTGGCCGCCTGCCGTCCGGCCGGGTGATCGTGGTCGGGCTGGGCGATGCCGCCAAGCTGACCGTGGCCGGGCTGCGGCGCGCCGCGGCCATCGCCGCCCGTACCGTGGGCAAGGCGCACCTGGAGGGCTATGCCAGCACCGTCTACGGCCACCAGGCGCTCTCACCGCGCGATGCCACGCAAGCCATCGTCGAGGGCTCGCTGCTGGGTCTGTATCGCTTCGCCCGCTATCGCAAGAGCGAGAACGGCGCAGTGGGCGAGATGGCCCTGCTGCCGGGCGCGCTGGACCGGACGGCCGTCGAGGAGGGCGTGCGGCGCGGGCGTGAGATCGCCGCCGGCGTGATGCTGGCCCGCGATCTGATCAACGAGCCCTCGAACGTCTTGACGCCCACCGAACTGGCCCGGCGCGCCCGTGACATGGCCGCGGCGCAGGGCCTGGAGTTCATGCAGTTGGATGTCGCGGCCATGCGCGAGTTGGGCATGGAGGCCCTGCTGGGCGTGGCCTCCGGCAGCGACGAACCGCCGGCTTTCATGGTGCTGCGCTACGGCACGGCAGGGACGGGCACCAAGCCGCTGGGCTTGGTTGGCAAGGGCGTGACCTTCGACTCGGGCGGCATCTCCATCAAGCCCGCCGAGAACATGCACAAGATGAAGGGCGACATGTCGGGGGCGGCGGCGGTGCTCGGCGCCATGCGGGCCATCGCCGGCCTGAAGCCGGGGCGTCCCGTCACCGCGGTCATCCCGGCTACCGAGAACCTGCTCGGCGGGCGCGCCCAGGCACCGGGCGACATCGTGCGGGCCATGAACGGTGTGACCATCGAGGTGATCAACACCGATGCCGAGGGGCGCCTCATCCTGGCCGATGCGCTGTCCTGGGCCGTGCGGGAGGGCCTGGCGCCGCTGGTGGACGTGGCCACCTTGACCGGCGCCTGCAACGTCGCCCTGGGCCCCCATTATTCGGGCGTCTTCAGCAACGACGAGACCCTGGCTGCGCAGGTATTGGCTGCCGCCGCCGCGACCGGCGAAAAGATGTGGCGCCTGCCGCTCGATCCGGCCTTCGAGGAGCAAATCAAGGGCGAACACGCCGACATCCTCAACTCCGGCGGGCGGGCCGGCGGGGCGATCACGGCGGCGATGTTCCTGCAGCACTTCGTGGACTCCACCCCGTGGGCGCACCTTGATATCGCCCCTACGGCGTGGTCGGACAAAGACGAGGGCGAAAACAGCAAGGGCGGTACCGGGGTGGCCGTGCGCACGCTGATTGCCCTGGCGGAGGAGGACGCCCGCGGCTAGATGCGCCTGCAGAAGCTGCTGGCCGAGGCGGGGATAGCCTCGCGGCGGGCCGCGGAACGGTTGATGGCCGAGGGCCGGGTGTCCGTTAACGGGCACCCGGCGATCGAACCGGGCACGCAGGCCAATCCCGAGCGCGATGTCGTCGCCGTGGACGGCCGGCCGGTCAGCCTGCCCGGACGCCATGTCTACATCGCGCTCAACAAGCCGCCCGGGGTGATCACCACGGCGCGCGATCCGCAGGGCCGGCCCACCGCCCTGGACCTGGTCGACCGCCCCGAGCGCCTGTTCACGGTGGGCCGTCTGGACCGCGATACCGAAGGGTTGCTGCTGCTGACCAACGACGGCGACTGGGCCAACCTGGTCGCCCATCCCCGCGGAAACGTGGAGAAAGAATACGTCGCGCTGGTCGACGGCGTGCCCGGCCCCGAGGACTTACGGCGGCTTGACGAGGGCGTGCCCCTGCCCGACGGGCACCTGGGGCACGGCAGGGCCACCGTTCTGGAGGAACTGGACGGACAGGCCCGCGTTTCGCTAATCTTACACGAGGGCCACAAGCGCCAGGCGCGCCTGATGTTCGGGGCCATCGGCTACCCCGTACGCCGCCTGGTGCGGGTGCGCATCGGCGGATTGCGGTTGGGCGACCTGGCGAGCGGCGCCTGGCGCGAGCTGACGCCGGCGGATGTGCGGGCCGTGACCAGGCCGGCCGCGCCCGAACCGCGAGGTGGCCGGCGACAACCCGCCCGGCAACAGGAGCAGAGACACGGCCATGGCTACGAACGGAGAGAGGGGCGACCGGGCAAGGCCGGCGAGCGACGGGGAGCAGCCTCCCCTGACGATCGCCATCGACGGCCCGGCGGCGGCCGGCAAGTCGACGATCGGCCGGGCCATAGCGGAGGCCCTGGACCTGCTGTACCTGGACACCGGCACGATGTACCGCGCCGTGGCGTGGTTGGCCCTCCGGCGCGGCATCGACCCCCGCGATGAGGCCGCCGTCACCGCTCTGGCCGCCAACGCCGCCTTTACTTTCCCCACCCTCGGCCGGGCCGATCGCGTCAACCCGCCCATCGTCATCGACGGTCTGGACGCTTCCGACGGTATACGCGAGCCGTCCGTCGATGCCAGTGTCTCCGTGGTCGCCAGCTATGCCGGGGTGCGGGCGGCCCTGGTGCGCGAGCAGCAGGCCATCGCGCGGGAACGCGGTGTGGTGATGGTTGGCCGCGACATCGGCACCGTCGTCTTGCCGCGCGCCTCGCTGAAGATCTATCTGGTAGCGAGCGCCGAGGAGCGCGCGCGGCGCCGTTTTGAGGAACGCAAAGCGCTGGACGAGGATGCCGACTACGAGGAGATCTATCGGGCCATGGTGCGGCGCGATCAGCTCGACGCCGAACGCGCGCACTCGCCGCTGCGTCCAGCCGACGATGCGGTCTTGCTGGACTCCACCGGGCTGAGCATTCAGGAGGTCGTGGAGCGGGCCATCGCCCTTGCCCGCGCGGCGGAGGCGAAGCGCTGATGCTCTACCGTTTCCTCTTCCCGATCGTGAACTGGCTGGTCCGCGTCGTCGCTCACGTCACCGTCAGCGGCGTCGAGAACATGCCGCGCGGCGGCGGCGTGCTGCTGGTCTCCAATCATCTGACCAACCTCGATCCGCTCATCATCGGCATGTGCTTCAAGCGCGAGCTGCACTTCATGGCCAAGATCGAGCTGTTCAAGAATCCGCTGCTGGCCCGAGTCATCACTGCCTTGAACGCCTTTCCGGTGCGGCGCGGCGAGCCCGATCGCGCGGCGCTGCGCCAAGCCGAGGCGTTGCTGCACGGCGGCCGCGTGGTGGCCATCTTCCCCGAGGGGCATCGCTCGCGGCACAATGGCGTGCAGGAGAGCCGGGGCGGCATCGCCCTGCTGGCGCGGCGCGCCGGTGTGCCGATCCTGCCGGTGGGCATCACCGGGACACAGCACCTGCGCGCCCGTGCCCTGCTGCGTTGGAGGCCCTGGCGCCGGCCGCACATCACCGTCACCGTCGGTGCACCCTTCACCCTGCCCCATCCCGACGGCCGGCCCGACTATAGCGCCCTGGCCGGCGTCATCATGGGCCATGTCGCCGAGCTATTGCCGTCGGCCTACCGCGGCGTATTCGGCGAATAGGGCCCCACATGGCAGGTGCATAGCGCCGAACACTTGCCTGTCAGGTTGGCTACTCCGGCAGCGGGTGCCCGCGATTATCCGGGCGAGCGCGGTCGCCGCTCCCGCTCCTTTTGCGCTATGTGCGAATATGGTGGACAGTTATACTCGGGTTCGCGAGTTGATCGCGGCATAGCAGGAGGACGCGATGTTCGCGGCATGGGGGCATCTAGTCTATCGCTTTCGCTGGGCCACGCTGGCGCTGTCGATCATCCTGTTGGTGGCCTCGGGGCTAGTGCTGTCGCGCGGGGGCACGCTGAGCAATAACTCTTTCATTCAGGGAGAGGCCCAGCGCGGCGCCGACCTGCTGGGCCAGCAACTGCCGCAGAGCAGTGCCGGCACCACCTTCGACCTCATCTTCGGCAGTGCCTCGCTCAAGGTCGACGACCCGCGCTTCCGCCGCGCCGTGCAGGCTACTCTGAAGCCATTGCTGGCCGACCGGCGCGTCGGCGCGGTGACGACACCGTACAATAGTCCTCCCTCGGACGCTGTGACGCGCATCGGCCGCGACGGACGGCATGCGCTGGTGACCGTCGCGCTCAAGGACGATTTCGGCACCGCCCGGCACTACTATGCCCAGCTTCGCTCCCTGATCCACTCGGACACTTTGCAGGTCACGCCGACCGGCGATGTGACTATTGCCCATGATTACGATGCCTACCTGGCGAGCGACTTGCAGCGTGCCGAGCGCGTCTCGCTGCCGCTGGCCCTGCTGCTGTTGCTGATCGTCTTCGGCACGGTGGTAGCGGCCCTGCTGCCGCTGGGCGTCGGGATGCTGGCGGTGGTCAGCGGGCTGGCCGGCGTCTTTGTGCTCAGCCACGTCACCGGCGTCTCGCAGTATGCGCTCAACGTGGTGACCCTGATCGGCCTGGGCGTGGCCATCGATTACTCGCTGTTCGTGGTCAGCCGCTTTCGCGAGGAACTGGCGTGCGGCGCATCGGTAGAAGAGAGCCTGGCGCTGGCCATGGCTACCTCGGGCCGGGCGGTCACCTTCTCCGGCCTGACCGTGGCCATCGGCCTCTCCGGGCTGCTCTTCTACCAGGGCACGGCGCTGGCCTCGATGGGCGCGGCCGGCGCCATCGTGGTGGGCTTCGCCATACTCTATGGCCTGACCTTCCTGCCCGCCCTACTGGCCCTGGTTGGTACGGGCGTCAACCGCTTGCGCCTGCCGGTGCGCCGTTCCGAGGCCAGCCGCGGGTTATGGCGCACGCTAGCCGAAGGCGTGATGCGCCGCCCCGTGCTAGTGCTGGTCATCGCCGTGCCGCTGGTGCTGCTGGCCGGCTCGCCGTTCTTGCAGCTTCGGCTGGCCGGCAACGACGTGACCGGCCTGCCGCCCAATGCCGAGTCGCACCGTGGCTACGACCTGGCCACGGCACAGTTCCCCGCTCTGAACGAGACCTACATCGACATAGTGGTGGACTTTCCGTCCGGCCCGCCGCTCACCTCCGCCCGCGTCGGGGCGCTCTACGACCTGAGCCGGCGCATTGCCGCACTCAAAGATGTGCAGCGTGTGGAAGGGCCGCTCAACCTGAATCCCGCGCTCGGCCGCACGGGCTACCAGAAGTTGCTGACGGAGCCCCGTAGTACCCTACCATCTCCCATCCGGGAGGCGCTGCACCAGAGCGTCGGCACGCACATCGTGGCCCTGTACGCCGTGACGCGGCATCCAAGCGAGAGCGACCCGGCCCGCGGCATCGTCCGGGCGATCAGGCGCATCGGGCATGCCGCGGACGGCCAGATCCTGGTGACCGGGGGCACGGCTTTCGACCTGGACACCGTCAGCTACATCCTGTCGCGCACGCCGGTGGCCGTCGGCTACATCGTGGCCATGACCTGCCTGGTGCTCTTCCTGCTGCTGGGCTCCGTGGTCTTGCCCTTCAAAGCCGTGCTCACCGACGCCCTCTCCATCTCGGCGTCGTTCGGGGCCATGGTGTGGATCTTCCAGCAAGGCCACTTCCAAACGCTGCTCAACATCACCCCCTCATCCATCGACCCCTTTGTTCCGGTGCTGTTGTTCTGCATCGTCTTCGGCCTATCGATGGATTACGAGGTACTGCTGCTCAGCCGCATCAAGGAAGCCTACGAGCGCGACGGCGACAACCGCGCCGCGGTGGCGGAGGGGCTGGAGCGCAGCGGGCGCCTGATCACCGGCGCGGCGGCGATCATGGTGGTGGTCTTCGCCGCCTTTGCCATGGCCAACGTGGTGCTGATCAAGGCCATCGGCCTGGGCATGGCCATCGCCGTGGCCGTGGACGCCACGATCATCCGCGCGCTGGTGGTGCCGGCCGTGATGCGCCTGCTGGGCCGCTACAACTGGTGGGCGCCGCACCCTCTGGCCCGCCTGCACCGGCGCCTGAACCTGGGCGAAGCGCCGGCCGAGAGGCGCCGGACGGCGTAGCCGACCAGCAGATAGCGCTATTCTTCGTCGGCGGGCAGCACGGTGACCGCGGTCCCGTCGCCCAAACGCACCAGGCGGAAATGGCGCTCATCGACCGTCAATACGCGCCTGATGCCCAGGCGCTCGGCGGCCGCCAGAATGCTGGCGTCGGCGAGGCCGAGGTCCGCATCACGGTATCGCGCGATCAGGGCGCCGCAGAGGCGCAGATCGGTATCCGTGAGCGGCACGAGTTGAAAGAAACCGCTCCGCAGGTCGTGCAGCAGATGTAACTCGGCGTCCACGCCCAGGTAGGTGCGTACCAGGTAGTCGACCTCGGCCAGCAGCGCGGTCGGCACGAGGAGCGGTCCGCGCTCGCGGGCCACGGCGGCGCGCACGCGCGGATGGTGCGCATCATCGGCGTCGTAGAGGGCGTAGATGGCGCCGGAATCTATGACCGCGGCCATCGCCGCCGCATGCCATCCGCAAAGAGCTCGTCGGTGCGTTGAGCAACGTCGGAACGGCCGCTACGATAGGCGCCGATTCCAGTCGACTGGGGAAGGGAGGCCTGGCCCACGTAGGCGGCCACCGCCGCGCGTAAGACCTCGGCCTGACTGCGGCCCTCCGCCTGAGCCACTTGTTGCACTTGCAGCGCCAGTTCTTCCGTTAAGTAAACCGTCGTCTTGATCACATCAGCCTCCTGCCCTATAGGGTACCACCTATGGCACCGCCCGATCAAGGCATGGAGGCATGGATGCAGTCGGGGCGCGGGCTACTGCACCGCGGGCGGTTTGCGGCCGTTACACGGGCGGCGTTAGCCGTTTGCCCGAGTAGCGCTCGACCCCGTCGGGGTTGAGTTGCAGCCCAAGGCCGGGCGCGTCGGGGATGGCCAGTAGGCCCTCGGCGTCGAGGCGCCAGGGCTCGACCACGATGTCGTCGATATAGGGCGAGCCGGTGAGGTACTCGACCCAGCGCGTGCGGGGTAAGGCCGAGGCGAGCTGCAGATCGGCGGCCAGCCCTACCGCGGTGTTCCAGCCGTGCGGCACGAAGGTCACGTTGTGGTCTTCGGCCAGCCAGGCGATGCGCCGCTCCTCGGAGATGCCGCCGACCTTGGTGACGTCCGGTTGCACGATATCGAAGGCGCCGCGCTCCAGCCAAATCTGGAACGACTGCCGCCGGGTCAGCACCTCGCCGCCCGAGATGGGGACGGGCGACTGGCGCCGCAACTCGATGAAGCCGTCCAGGTCGTCGGGCGGCAGCGCCTCCTCGAACCAGACCACGTTGTAGGCGGAGAGCATCTCGGCGGTGCGCAGCGCCCAGCGCAGGCTGCCCTGCCAGTAGGCGTCGCTGCCGCCGGCATCCACCATCAGGTCGCACTCCGGCCCCACCGCCTCGCGCGCGGCGCGCACGATCGCCTCGTCCAGTTCGTGGCTGACGCGGCCAAACGGCCCCCAGCCGATCTTGAAGGCGCGGAAGCCCTGGGCCTTGGCCTGCTGCAAGTGCTCGGCCAGCGGGCCGGGCTGGTCCATCAACAGGGAGGCGTAGGGCTTGACGCGCTCGCGGTAGCGGCCGCCCAGCAGGCGGCCGACCGGCTGTCCGGTTACCTTGCCCAGGATATCCCACAGGGCGATATCGATGCCGCTGATGGTGTGGGTGATGGCGCCGCCACGGCCCTGCCAGAAGGTATGCTGGTGCAGCTTCTCGCTCACGCGTTCCGGCTCGATGGCGCTCTCGCCGATGTAATGGCGGCGCAGCACATCCAGCGACGCCTCCACCAGGGCGTCGCTGGTGTAGACGCTGCCAATGCCGGTGACGCCCTCATCGGTTAGCACCTCGACCAGCGTATGGACGCAGAAGGCCGCATCCAGATCGGCCATCCAACCGCCCTCGGGCGTTGCTCCGCGCAACCCGATGGCGCGTATCTC
>Ga0209062_1004961_pt1 | contig 13320 bp, 14 predicted proteins | sample Coa_R2_2_FD_187158 | JGI IMG/M metagenome (GOLD analysis project Ga0209062, IMG submission 187158) | Surface soil microbial communities from Centralia Pennsylvania, which are recovering from an underground coalmine fire - Coalmine... | ecosystem: Environmental > Terrestrial > Soil > Unclassified... | reverse complement strand
GAGAGAGCGCAGATTCCATCAGGGCCCGAGGGTGACGACCCTCAACTTCGAGGCCGGATATATGCACGCAGTCTTATTCTGACCGTTGATCAAAACGAGGTTGCAATACAGGCAGGGTCCATATATGCATCCAAAGGACCGCTATCCGGTTCTTTATTTGCAGCACGGTGGAGGCGAGAACGAAACAGGATGGATCCGGCAGGGGCGCGCGAATTTCATTCTGGATAACCTGATCGCGAGCGGAAAGGCGAAGCCGATGATCATCGTGATGGCAAACGGCTATGCGCGGCGCGCGGGTCAGCCCGCTCCTGATCTCGCGGGCAAGGGCTTTGGTTCACCGGAGATGAGGAAAGCGATGCAAGACATGATGTCTGCATTTGAGGACGATATGACGCAGGCTTTGATTCCGTTTATCGACTCGACCTACCGCACTTTCAAGGACCGCGATCATCGCGCCATGGCGGGCCTTTCGATGGGTGGCATGCAAACGTTCCATGTGGCGTTCGACCATCTCGAACTGTTCTCCTACATCGGCGGGTTCAGCGGTGCATTGAATCCCTTTACGGGCGGCAACAACGATTTCGACACGAAGACGGCATACAACGGTGCTTTGGCCGATCCGACAGCGTTCGCCAAGCGAGTGCATCTGCTGTGGATCGGGGTGGGAACGGACGAGCCTGCTCAGATGAAAGCCGGAATTGAAATGCTTCATCGCACTTTGGACAAAGCGAAGGTTGAACACATCTTTTATGAATCGCCCGGGACCGCACACGAATGGCAGACCTGGCGACGCGATCTGAACGACTTTGCGCCTCGCCTCTTCCGCAACTAGCGTTTGCAGCCCCGAAATGCCAGTCCATCCGGTTCCCTCCCCTGAATAGGTCTGATTATTTCGAAAATCGTCTAGCGAGGTCGATGATAAGGCGGCGTGCGTGCTCGATTTTCTCACGGACTTCGGCGATTAACTCGGCTGGCTTCGTGTACACCGTGTCTCTTGCTTCGATGAGCCGCACAAACGGATACACCTGCCGCTTGACGATCTTTCTCGTTGCCGTTCGAAGATTCGCTCAAGCCGCCAAAGTGCCACCCATCTGCCGCCCTGAATCGTTGGGCGCTAAGATAACAAAACCAAGGAGAACGCCATGAAAGGTTTTAAAGCATTCATGCTGCGCGGTAATGTGCTCGACCTCGCGGTGGCGGTTGTCATGGGCGCGGCTTTCGGCGCAGTCGTTACGGCGCTGGTCAAGGATCTATTAACTCCCCTCATCGCAGCGATTGTCGGCAAACCCGACTTCTCGGGCATCGCCTTCACCATCAACAACAGCAAATTTTTGATCGGAGATTTCATCAACGCGCTGATATCTTTCCTGCTCATCGGCGCCGCTGTCTATTTCTTCGTCGTGCTGCCTGTGAACAAATTGATGGCTCGCATCAAGCGCGGTGAGCATCCGCCCGACCCCACCACCAAAATCTGCCCCGAGTGCTTGAGCGAAATTCCCATCGCTGCCCGCCGCTGCAGATTCTGCACCGTCGAACTGGCAAAGTAAAGGGTGGATGGCCAAGGACTTCAGCGATCTCACCGAGCGGGAAATCCTCGCGCTGGCCGTTTCGCTTGAAGAAGAGGACGGCCGCATCTACGGCGAGTTCGCCGACGCTCTCAGGCAGGATTTCCCGGCGACGGCAATCTTGCTGGAAGAGATGCAGCAGGAGGAGTCGGATCATCGCGCGCAGCTCATCGAGCTCTTCCGCGAGCGCTTCGGCGAGCGACTCCCGCTGATCCGGCGGCAGGATGTTAAGGGCTTCGTCTCGCGTCCGCCCGTCTGGCTTTATCGCCCGCTCGGTCCGGAGGCTGTGCGGCGCTGCGTGGAATCGCTCGAGCTCGAAACGCGCCGCTTTTATGAGCGCGCTATCGAGCGCACCTCCGACGCGTCTACCCGCAAACTTTTGGGCGATCTGGCCGAAGCCGAAGCTAAACACACCGCCACGGCCGAAGCGATGCAGGAAAAGCATCTCACCCCCGACGTGCGCGAAGGCGAAAAAGAAGCGCAGCGCCGCATGTTCGTACTGCAAGTGGTGCAGCCCGGCTTGGCGGGCCTCATGGACGGCTCCGTTTCGACTCTCGCTCCGCTTTTCGCCGCAGCCTTCGCGACGCACCGCGCGCATGACGCATTCGTCGTCGGCCTCGCTGCCTCGGTCGGCGCCGGCATTTCCATGGGTTTTGCAGAGGGTCTCTCCGACGATGGCTCGCTCACCGGCCGCGGCACCCCGCTGCTGCGCGGGTTCGTCACGGGCGCTATGACTTTCGTCGGCGGCATCGGCCACACGCTTCCATATCTGATCAGCGATTTCCGTCTCGCTACCGGGATAGCCATCGCGGTCGTCGTCGCCGAACTCGCCGCCATCAGCTGGATTCGCCAGCACTATATGGATACTCCGCTCCTGCGTGCCGCGCTCCAGGTCATCGTCGGAGGTGTCCTTGTCTTCGTCGCCGGCATTCTCATCGGACAATCGTAGTGATGCCCACTCCACTCATCGAATACACCGATGCCAGCCCCGAAGTGCGCGCCGTCTATGACGACATCATGGCCACGCGCAAAACGGACACCATCAACAATTTCTGGAAGACAATTGCGCGCGATCCCGTCACCTTGCGTCGCACCTGGGAAAGTATCAAGCAGATCATGGGTCCGGGCGCACTCGATCCGCTCACCAAAGAGCTCATATATGTCGCCGTAAGCGCGACGAATCAGTGCGAATACTGCGTCGCCTCCCACGGCGCTTCGGCACGTAAGAAAGGAATGACGGAGGAAATGTTTGGCGAGCTCATGGTAATCGTCGGCATGGCCAACGAGACCAACGCACTTGCCTCGGGTTATCGCGTCGAAGTAGACGAGCAGTTCCGTTAACATCGCGTCATGTTGCTCGCCGAAGTGGTCGAGACCTCGCGCCGCATTGCGGCCACCAGCAAGCGTCTCGAAAAGATCGATCTGCTCTCGGCTCTGCTGAAGCGTCTCAATCCGGAAGAAGTCGAAATCACTGTCGCCTGGCTCTCTGGTGCCACGCGTCAGGGCCGGATCGGCATCGGGTACGCGCTGCTCCGCAATTCGATCGGCGAGCCGGCGTCCAATGCGTCGCTTGAAATTCTCCAGGTCGATCGCGCACTCGAGGATTTCACTTCCATCCGCGGCGCTGGTTCCGATGCCCGCAAACGCGAAGCCCTCCAGCAGCTCTTCGGCCGTGCCACCCGCGAAGAAGCGCAATTCCTGTCCGGTCTGCTCGCTGGCGAGTTGCGGCAAGGAGCGCTCGAAGGCATCATGCTCGAAGCGCTTGCGCGTGCATCCGGCAGTTCACTCGAGCACATCCGCCGCGCAGCCATGATGGGCGGCGGTGTCGCCTCCATTGCCCGTGCTGCCATGTCGCAGGGCGAGACGGGTCTGCAGCAGTACGAGATCGCGCTCTTCCGCCCCGTGCAGCCCATGCTCGCGCAAACCGTCGAGGATGTCTCGGATGCGCTCGAAAGTCTGGGTGGTGAAGCGGCGCTCGAATATAAGTTCGACGGCGCGCGCGTACAGGCGCATAAATCCGGCGACGAAGTTCGCATCTACTCGCGCAGCGCCAACGACGTCAGCATTGCCATTCCCGAGATCGTCGAGGCGGTGCGCGCTCTGCCTGCCCGCGAGCTCATTCTTGACGGCGAAGTGCTCAGCCTAGACGCGCAGGGGCGCCCGCAGCCGTTTCAAGTCTCCATGCGCCGCTTCGGCCGTAAAGTGAACGTCGACGAACTGCAGCAGGAACTGCCGATGACGCCATTCTGGTTCGATCTGCTCTATCTCGACGGCGCCTCGCTCCTCGATCATCCGCAGGCCCATCGTTTTCACGAGCTCGCGAATCTCACTCCGACGCGCAATCTCGTGCCGCATCTCGAAACCGAAAGTCCCGACCGCGCCGAAGATTTTCTGCATCAGGCACTTGCGAGCGGCAACGAAGGCGTGATGGCGAAATCGCGTCACGCCCCATACGCAGCCGGAGCGCGCGGCCAGAGCTGGCTCAAAATTAAGCGGGCGCGCACGCTCGATCTCGTGATCCTCGCCGCCGAATGGGGCAACGGCCGCCGTCAGGGCTGGCTCAGCAATCTCCACCTCGGGGCGCGCGATATCGAAAAGGGCGGCTTCGCCATGCTCGGCAAAACCTTCAAGGGCCTGACGGACGAAATGCTCGCCTGGCAAACCGCCGAATTGCAAAAAATCGAAATCGCGCGCGACAAATACACTGTCTATGTCGAGCCGAAGATCGTGGTCGAGATCGCCTTCAACGAAATCCAGATCAGCCAGCGCTACCCGAGCGGCCTGGCGCTACGTTTCGCCCGCGTCAAACGCTACCGTCCCGACAAACCCGCCTCCGCAAGCGACACCTTCCAAACCGTGCAGAAACTCGCCGGAATCGCGCAGTGAAAAGAAACGACAAACGCAATGAAACGCCTCTGGACCATCATCGGAGTACACGACGTCCCACGCAGCTTTGCGTGGTACTCGGCGCTCTTTGGCCTGCCCTCCGCACACCCGGCCCACGACTACTTTGGCCAAATCCTCGACCACGACGGCACTGTCCTGCTCTGCCTCCACAAATGGAACACTCACGAGCATCCCTCTTTGACAAGCCCCGACAGAGCAGGACCCGGCAACGGCCTCTTGCTCTTCTTCCGTGTCGACGATTTCGAGCCGGCGCTTCAAAGAGCCCGCTCTCTCATTAATGAACTCGAAGAGGAACCGCACACAAATCCGAATACTCAGACACAGGAGTTCTCCCTCCGAGATCCCGACGGCTACTACGTCACAATCAGTGCCGTGGCGACCGAGTAATTGCTCAACTCAACGCCCGTACAGACGTGAACGTAGGTCCGGTATTGAGCTATTCAACACGTTGCATGCAGGGGGCACAAATCCGCGCCCGAGGTGCTCTCTTACCGCAGTAAGAGCGCGCTCGAACTCATCATCGTCCAGCATTGGGACTTCAGCTTTACAGCGCCAGCACCAAAGAAGCCTGAATTCGCTCCAGAGGTTTACGCCGAACTCACGGCCCGCCAATCCCCCGGAGTATCCACATCCAAACCCGCCTCCGGCAAATCGAACGCAATCACGTTTTCATCCGGTGAACGCAACAACGATCGCGCCCCCTCATGGCCCTGCAACTCCGTCAATGCTCCAAACAATCGTTTCGGAAAAATTGCCGGCACGCCCAGCCGCTCGTTGTAACGCGCCGCCACGATATCTCCACAAAACGAACCCCGCATCTCGCGCAGATGAGCCGCCGTCACGAGCGGCTGATCCACCAGCAAAATCGCCACGCCATCGCATCCGGGTGACGCGCGCACACCCGCACTGATGGACGTTCCCATGCCGCTCTCCCACTGCTCATTCTCGACAATCGCAACAGGCAAATTAGCAACAGCCGCACGCACCGCTTCCGCACCTGCTCCCACCACAACGACAACCGGCTCAAACTCCGCCAGCAACGCCTCGCGCGCCACGTGCTCTACTAGCGTCTTCCCACGAAACGTGAGCAGCTGTTTCGGCTGCCCCATACGCGTGCTCGCGCCCGCCGCCAGCACCACCGCCGCTATCTTTGTCAAAGGATGATTAAACTCGCTCGCTCTTGACCAGCTGCGGTTTCAACGCCACCGGCCGTTTTCCCGGCAGCACGGTCGCGCTCTCGAGTTTGGCTAATTCCCGCCGCGCAATCTGCGACCAGGTGCTGTTCGGATCAAGCTTCAGATACGCGCGCCAGTGCTTGACGGCTGTCATTACATCGCCCGCGCCCTGGCTGAGCAGCGCCAAATTATAATGCGCATCGGCGTATGTGGGATGAATGCGAATCGCCTCGCGATAATGATGCACCGCGTTCATATAGTCGCCGCGCTCGTCATACAAGTTGCCCAGATTGAAATGCGGCAGCGCATAATCAGGATCGATCGCGAGCGCCGCTTTGTACTGAGCCTCCGCATCTGCCCAGGCGTGCCCGTTGAAAAACACAGTTCCTAGGTTCACTCGTGCTCCCGCAGACTGCGTATCCAGCTCCGCGGCCTTCTGATACGCCTCAATGATCTGCTCGTAGGGCGCGCCCGTCTGCTCTAACTCGAGTCCGCGCTCGAACCAGCGATCCGCTTCGAGCTTATTCTTCACTCGTTCGGCAATCGCCGAGCTGTTCTTCGGGACAGTTGGCAGTTGCAGCAGCTTGCTGATCTCTTCTTCCGCGAAATCGAACAGCATCTGCCCCGATTCGGGCTCGAGCTTCTGCTTACCAATCTGAATGCGCACGCGCCGGCCTTCTTTATAGACCTGCACATCTTCATTACGATGTGGTGAATCGCGCAGGAATTTCTGCAGCGAGTCGAGAGCCTCGCGCACGCGCCGCGGATGCGCTTTTTCGGCGTACAACCGCGCCAGCCGTTTCAGCGCGAGCAGGTCCGAGAAGGCATACTGCTCCGTTTCCGGCACCAGCCCCTGCCGTTCCCAGCTACGCAATTGACGATTTTCGATTTTGAGGAGGCGGCAAACTTCCTGCCGGGTATATCCCCCGCCCGCTTCACTCACCGGAGGATGTTGCGAGCCACTGTCCCGCAGCACACGAGCATGATAGCAGAGCAATCGCCTTCCCCGAAACCAGCCCCTACCAGATGCGCGCACCGCAAGTTTCGGGAGCCTCACTTTGGTTGCCATCTTCCAGGCAGACGCCGCACTCACCAGAATGGTGTTCGCCGTGTTCGTAATTCTTTGCCGACGCTCAGTTTGCCCTTGAGCGAGCCAGGCACGCGCTTATTCCGACCGCCAACAATAGCCACAAGCGGGGCCACGGGTTGCGTCCCCCGGGCGATAATCACTTCTTCTCCGTCGCTGACCTGCCGAATCAGACCCGACAGGTTTGTCTTGGCCTCATGAATTGTCACGATTGTGGCCTTCATACTTGGATGACCATTTTGGCTAATCACAACTCAAATGACAAATACTGCAGCGTCCCGCGCCGCTCCACCAGCAGCGCCACCGGATTTCCCGCCGCAAGCTTCGCCAGAGCAGCTTTCAGATCCTCAACCTTATACACGAAATTGCCATTCACCGCATGAATCACGTCGCCCACCTGCAAACCCCAATTCATGCCTGAGCTCTCTACACGTGCCACCACAGCGATACCCGTGGGCAGGCGCATCGGACCCATAATCTCCTCAATCTGCTGATCCACCGTTATGCCCAGCACGCCGAGCTGCGCTACCAGCCCCTTCACCGGATCCGCCATATCCGCCAGCCGGTCCGCATCATCGGTCTGTTCGAGCGTCACCACATCGAAGTTCAGCTTCTCGTCTCCGCGCAGCACATCGAACCGCACATGTTCTCCGCCCCCGTGCTGAAAGAAAAAGCCCATCATCGCCGGCACGCTGTCGATCCGGCGTCCGTCCACCGCCAGCAGAATATCGTTCAGCTTCATGCCGGCCTTTTCCGCCGGCCCGCCCGGAACCACATCGCTGATGACCACGCCTGCATCCCGCCGCAGACTCAGCGCTCGCGCTAGTACCGGCGTAATCGTCTGCACACCGATTCCCACCGATGACCGGTGCACATGCCCGTACTTGCGCATGCTCGCCGATACCCACTCGAGCAGCGGGCTCGGAATCGCAAAGCCCACGCCCTCGCTCCCGCCCGACGACGTAAGAATGAAGGTGTTCAGTCCGACGATCTCGCCCGCCGCATTTACCAGCGGTCCGCCGCTGTTGCCCGGGTTGATCGGCGTATCGGTCTGTATATACAGGAATGGGCTGTCGATATTGGGCTGCCGCGCAATCGAACTCACCACTCCCATGCTCACCGAATTCTGCAAACCTTGCGGGCTCCCGAAGGCAAACACCACCTGTCCCTGCCGCAGCTTGTCGTAATCGGCAAACTTAAGCGCCGGCAAGCCCGTCTTCGCCACTTTGATCAGCGCCAGGTCGCCCTCTTTAAAAACGCCGACAATTCCGGCATCGACCGGCAGCGAACGGGCTCGCGCCAGCACCTCGGAAACATTCTGCTCACCCGCGGATACCAGGTCTACTCTTATCTGCTGCGCTCCCTCCACTACGTGCGCATTCGTCAGAATGTACCCATCCGGAGCGATCACCACGCCCGAACCAATGCTCTGCTGTTTTCCAAGCACAACGTCCGTGTGTCCACTGTCGCTGTTCTCGGCACCGAAACGTGTGGCCGTGATGCGCACCACGCTTGGAGATACGCGCTCCGTCAACGCTTCCACTGCCCGGCTCAGCCCGTTCAGTTGCTCGGCCGCATTCGCCAGATCCTGCGAATGCGCCGCGCATCCCATCAGCAAAACAGCTGCTATCGCTACACCACGCATACAAGTTGCCCGTGATTGTCTCATTCTTTAATCCCTGAAAAGCGCCTCTCTCGGATGTTCTATTAGAGGATGAAATTCACCCGATCCTTCAGCCGCCGGCGATTTGTCTCGTCCGGCTTGGCGCTGGCAACCGCTCTGCGCGTACGGGGCGCTGCCCGTGACCTCGGATTTGCTTCGGAAACAGGAGTCTGCCAACTCAGTCCGGAGCAGGAGGTCGGTCCCTACTACGTCGCCGGAGAGCTTCTTCGCTCCGATATTCGTGAAACGAAGCCGGGCGTTCCACTCTCGCTTCGCATCGCCATTGTGGACGCTCGCACCTGCAAACCGCTTCCCGAAGTAGCCGTCGACATCTGGCATTGTGACGCTCTCGGCCTCTATTCAGGATTCACAAAACAAAATCCAAGAGGTCCCGGCAGTCCGCCGCCGGGCATGCGCGGTGACGGCCCACCTCCCGGTCCGCCACCCGGCTTCGATCCGCAGCATCCCGGCAACCGCCCCGGGCCGCCCGAAGGCTTCGGCCCGCCGCCGATGAACCACCCCACCGACAAGCTTACGTTCCTGCGCGGCATTCAGCTCACCGACGCGCAAGGCACGGTTTCGTTCCAGACCATCGTTCCCGGCTTCTATATGGGCCGCACCAACCATATCCATTTCAAAGCGCGTCTGGGTGGCTCGGTCTCGAACCATACATATGACGCGGGCCACACATCCCATACCGGACAGATCTTCTTCCCTGAAGACCTGGCCGTGAAGCTCATGTCGATGCCGCCCTACACCGGCCACAAGATCCACCGGACCACACAAGCTGAAGACGGCGTTTTCAACGGCCAGCAGGGCGAACTCTCCATCGCGCACATCACCGCCGTTCATCCCGGAGATCCTCAATCCGGTTATCATGCCGAGATCGTTGCCCTTGTGGACCCCACGGCGACGCCCTCACCAGCCGAGCGCGGCCGCCCGCCGGGGCGGCTACCGGCCGTCTCCTCTGCATCCTGAGCCGCTTCGCGCGCCTCAAATAGTTACAACCGGGTCACTTCTCGCCCGCTCGTGCTAAATTGATACCAAAAGGGTCCTATATCGTGACCTTCCGCAAGAAACCCGTCCAGCACCGCGCTCACCACCACCACGCCCGCACCCTCGCCGAACTGCCCACCGGTCAGCGCTGTATCCTGGATCACTTAGACTTGCCCGAACCGATCGCCCGCCGTCTCATGGAACTCGGCTTCGTCCCTGGCACCGAAGTCGTCCCCGGCAAACGCGCTCCCGGCGGTGGCCCCCGCGTCTTCCGCGTCGATGGTTCCGAAGTCGCCCTGCGTCACGAGACCGCCGCGAAGCTCTTCATCCGTCGCCATCCCGAAAGCGATCTCGTGGTTTTATCGTGAGTGTCCTGTCATGAGCGATTGCCACGGCGGCACGCCACGCGCGGGTCTGCTCCCCAATCCTTCGATCCGTCCGCCCAGCGCGCCCCACGACCGCCCCATCATCGTCGCCATCGTCGGTCCGCCCAACTCCGGCAAGTCGACTCTTTTCAACCGCCTCACCGGTCTCCGCCAGAAGGTCGCCAACTTCCCCGGCGTCACGGTCGAGCACCGCATGGGCAAGGCCAAACTCAAGGACAATCACGAAGTATTCCTCGTCGACCTGCCCGGCGTCTACAGCCTCCATCCGCGCGCCGAAGACGAGCAGGTCACCCACGACGTCCTCAAAGGCCTCCGCCCCGACTTCCCCAAACCCGACGCCGTCGTCCTCATCCTCGACTCCACCAACCTCGGCCGCCATCTCGTCCTTGCCGCGCCGATTCTGGACCTTGGCCTGCCCACTCTCGTGCTCCTCAACATGGCCGACGATCTCGCCGCCCGCGGTGGAAAAGTCGATATCACCGCGCTGCAGGACGAGCTGAACTGCAACGTCGCCCTGATCAGCGCCGCCAAAGGCACCGGCATCGACCGTATCCAGCAATTCCTGATCGGCACCGCCGTCCGGCTCAATTCGCCGCCGCCCCGCATCGAACTGCCCGTTCTCCACGACGTCCCGAAATGCCGCCAGTGGGCCGCCACTCTTGGCAAACGCGCCTCCTACCGCGCCCCGGCGCCGCCCCTCTGGACGCGCCGCCTCGATTCCGTCTTCTTACATCCCGTAGCCGGCCCCTTGATCTTCCTCGCCGTCGTCATGGCGGTCTTCCAAAGCATCTTTTCGTGGGCCAAACCCGTCATGGACGGTCTCCAGGACGCGGTCGCCTCCTCCGGCGTCTGGTTCACCCACGTCCTCCCCGATTCCCCCTGGCGCTCGCTTCTGGTCGACGGCGTCTGGAAAGGCGTCGGCTCCGTCGTCGTTTTCCTGCCGCAAATCCTCCTGCTCTTCCTATTCATCGGCATCCTCGAAGACTCGGGCTATCTCGCCCGCGCCGCCCTCATCGCCGACCGCACCATGGCCAAATTCGGACTCCAGGGCAAGTCGTTCATCCCGCTGCTCTCCGCCTACGCCTGCGCCGTTCCCGCCGTCATGGCCACCCGCGTCATCGAAAACAAGCGTGATCGTCTGGCGACGATTATGATTGCGCCGCTCATGACCTGCTCCGCGCGCCTGCCCGTCTACACGCTCCTCATCGCCGCCTTCATCCCCAACCGCAAGCTCCTCGGCGACTTCCTCTCGCTCCCGGCCGCCATCATGCTCGGCCTCTACATCCTCGGCTTCCTCACCGCCGTCGTCATCGCGCGGGTGCTCAAATCGAGCATCCTCAAAAGCCGCGATACCAACTTCATCCTCGAGATGCCGCCCTACCGCTGGCCCACCGTGCGCTCGCTCAGCCTGCGTCTGGTTGACCGCGCCAAGGTCTTCCTGCACCGCGCCGGAACGGTCATCCTCTTGGTCGCGATCTGCATCTGGGTTTTGGCGCATCTGCCTCTGCACAACGGCCACGCGCCGGATCTGGAGCACAGCCTCGCCGGCAGCATCGGCAAAACCATCGAGCCCGCGATAAAACCCCTCGGCTTCAACTGGAAGATCGGCATCGGCCTCATCACGTCCCTCGCCGCCCGCGAAGTCATCGTCGGAACCCTCGGCACGATTTATGGCGTCGAAATAGATGAGCCCGCGGTTTCCAGCGCGGCGAAGACTCAAGCAATCGGGGAGCCTTCGCATGGATTGGAAGCCGCCATCCACCAGGACCTCAGCACCGCCGGCGCCATCGCGCTGCTGGTGTTCTTCGCCTATGCGCTCCAGTGCTTCTCCACCCTCGCCGTCGTCAAGCGCGAGACCGGCGGCTGGCGCTGGCCCCTCTTCCAGTTCAGTTACATGCTGGCCTTAGCGTACTCTGGTTCATGGTTGGCGTTTCACATCGCCAGCTACTTCCTGCATTAACCCGGATTCGTGGGGCGGACGTCCACGTCCGCAGCGGTGCGTCCCGCACCGCCAGTCACAATATAGAAACGAATGAACAATCTCCAGAACGTAGTCATTCTCGGCTCCGGATGCGCCGGGAACACGGCCGCCATCTACACCGCCCGCGCCAATCTGCAACCGCTCGTCTATGAAGGGCACGAAGCCGGCGGCCAGCTCTCCATCACCACCGAAGTCGAAAATTTCCCCGGCTTCCCCGAAGGCATCCACGGCCCCGTTTTGATCGACCACATGAAGAAGCAGGCCCAGCGTTTCGGCGCCGAATACCGCCATGGCCGCGTCGTCAAAGCCGACCTGAGCAAGCGCCCGTTCACGCTCGAACTCGAAGATGGCGAGCAGATCCAGACCCGCACGTTAATCATCGCCACCGGCGCCTCCGCCCGCTGGCTCAATCTGCCCAACGAACAGAAGCTGATCGGCTACGGCGTCAGCTCCTGCGCGACATGTGACGGCTTCTTCTACCGCGACAAGCAGATCATGGTCATCGGCGGCGGCGACTCCGCCATGGAAGAAGCCAACTTCCTCACGCGCTTCGGCAAGCAGGTCGCGCTCGTCCATCGCAGCGACAATTTCCGCGCCTCGAAGATCATGCTCGAACGCGCCCGCAACAACCCGAAGATCGAGTTCATCACCAACACCGTCGTCGAAGACATCTACGACGTCTCGAAAGGCTTCGTCACCGGCGTAAAACTAAAAAACGTGAAAACCGGGGAAACCTGGGACCGCGACGTCGACGGCTTCTTCGTCGCCATCGGCCACATCCCCAACACCCAGCCCTTCGTCGGCCAACTCGACCTCGACCCCGACGGCTACATCATCAGCCACGGCGGCGCCCGCACGAACATTCAAGGCGTCTTCCACGCCGGCGACGTCCAGGACCGGACGTATCGTCAAGCCATCACGGCATCAGGCGCGGGCTGCATGGCCGCGATTGAAGCGGAACGGTTTTTGGAAGCGGAAGGGCATTGAGCGATACGTCCGGTACTCATTGCTGTGCTTGGCGCTGCCGATATAAGTAAGAATCAAGCAGCGGCCCGGCTGTTCGGTGGTACGCCCAAGTAACGCCAGTGCGTAAAACGGTCGCGGACGACTTGATAGGTTCTCAGAACTCAGGAACCCGCTCTGGACGTTCTTGAGCACGGCGGCACATATCGATCAGCTCTCAGTTGAGACATTTCTCCACTGCTCACCGGGCATTATGCGTTTCATAAACTCGTCGAAAAGGGGGACTGTAAACGATGTGTCTCCATGCGTTGGACTCCAGATCATCCCCTTGGCAATGAGATTGGCGCGGGTCGGCCCAAGTGAACTCACAGTTCGCCCAAGTTCCTCCGCGATATCTCCGGAGCGATGAGGTCCGGGCCCAAGCTCGGCCATAGCACGGAGATACTTTTTTTCCGTCGGCGTCAGGCGATGAGACTGTAACGAAAACTGTGTAAGAGGGCGGAGCCAGGTCACAGTCAGAGCGAGTCGACGGAAGCGAGTTGGAGTCGCTCGCCGAACATCTGCATCAGCTGATTCATTACTATATTCCATCCGTGG
>Ga0209062_1004959_pt1 | contig 13321 bp, 7 predicted proteins | sample Coa_R2_2_FD_187158 | JGI IMG/M metagenome (GOLD analysis project Ga0209062, IMG submission 187158) | Surface soil microbial communities from Centralia Pennsylvania, which are recovering from an underground coalmine fire - Coalmine... | ecosystem: Environmental > Terrestrial > Soil > Unclassified ... | reverse complement strand
TTCGCGGAGTTTTCCGCCACCTATTCGGTCGACGGAAGGACGCTTCATGGCACGTTTCATTTGAAAACTCTTGCGCGGGAAATTCCCGGCTCGGAGCGGCAGAAATTCGCGAAATTTGCCGAGTCCGTGGACCAGGTTACGCGGTCCTATATCTTCATCCGAGGTGATTTCCCAGACAGCCCGCAATTCGCTGCGGCCTTGCTTACCGGAGGGCCACAGGTTCTCATTCCGCAGCTCGAAGCCGCGCTTTCCGCCAATCCTGACAACGATGCCTTACTCCTCCGCCTGAGCGATGCGTACCTGCAAGCCGGCCGTGCTTCTGACGTTGTCGATCTGCTGACCAAGTCTCTTTCCTCCCGCTCGGAAGTCCCCAACTCCCTTGCGGTGGCCCTGGGCCTCGCTTATCTCAAACTCGGTACCGCAGATAAGGCGATGACCGAATTCAAGAAAGCCCTGGGCGATGATGCTGAGCCTGAAGATCTGAGCCGTGCCGCCTACGGACTAGCCGAAGCCAATACACATCTGCCCGAGGCTCTGGAGTACTCTCAACGCGCCGTCGCCGCGATTTCATCCAAAACCATGGATATCACTCCCGATGATGCGGAACCCGCTGATTTCGCTTTGATGGGAAGTCTCGCCGCGACTTGGGATACCCTCGGCTGGATCAAATTCAAAATGGGCGATTTCGCGGCCGCTCAGCGTTACCTGCAAGCTTCCTGGGATCTTGTCCAACAGCCTGTCTCCGGCGAACATCTCGTCGAAACCTACGAAAAACTCGGAAATAAAACCAAGGCTGCGGCCATTTGCTTGATGGCGCGCGCGACCCTCACACCCGGCTCCGATACCCAGTTGACCAAGACGCTTCAGGAAAAAATGAATCGGCTTCGCCCGTCTTTAACGAAGGTCTCGCCTTTGTTGTCCTCGCGTTCTTCGCCCGCCTCCGCTCTTCAGGGCAGCGTTGCCCTCAGTGATATGCGCTTCTTCCAGGTTCCGTTCCACCCTGCTTTGAAGGGGAAAGACGCCAACGCCACATTTTTGATCTTTCTCGGAAATGCCCCCAAGGAAGGGCGCGTCGCTTTTTCTTCCGGTTCCGAGGAACTACGCAAAGCTGTTGCTGCGATCTCAGCGGTCAAGTTCTCACAAACCATTCCAGACGCCACGCCCACTCGGATCATTCGCAAAGCCACGCTCAACTGCAATGTCTACTCGAAAGATTGCAACCTCGTATTAGCGCCAACCCAAGAGGCTGCCGCCACACCGGCTGCCCTCCCGTTTTCGGCCGCGCCGCAATGAGTTGTTTGTGATGGTGGCCCTGAACCACCGGCCCTTCCCGTCACGTGCGCCAAGAAGGCGGCCTGCGTACTGGCCGCTCCTCAGTTCTTGATTTCCACCAGCGCCAGCGCTTGCGGTTGCAGCGCCAGCGTCAGCGTTTCATCGCTCACCGGCATGGACTTTGCCGAAGGCATTGCCGCCGCCTTTCGCAATTCCTCGATTTGCGTCATCGTCGGCGAAACAGGACGTCCCAGCTTGTCCCATTCCGGCAGCGGCGAGCCATGCGTCGCGTCCACAACGGTCACGCGCGCGGTTCTCGCGCCCCGCGCCGGCGCCGGCAAGTTGCGGAAGTGCAGCACAATCGTCTTCGGTTCGCCCGGCTGCTCCGGCAAATTCAAGTTCCACACAGCAATCGCATACGAACCATCCTTGCGCCGCGTCACGAACGCCGAATCCGAATGGATTTCCAGCCGCGTGTCCCCCAGATGATGCAGCAGCGCAAAATCGTTGAACGATGCCTTCGGAATGCCGCGCTCCGCGATAAGCCCAAATCCGCCGTAGAACGGCGTCTTCACGACGCCTTGCTCCTCGAACACATCGGAAAACGCCCAGTAACTCATCACGTCGGCAAGTCCGTCGCACTGCCGGATCGTGTCCGCCAAGTACGGTCCCATGAACGCGCTGTCCGTGATTTCCGTGTGATTTCCATAGTCCGCGTTGTATTCGGACCAGATCAGCGGCAAGCGCGGATACGCCGATGCCAGAATCTGCTCATGCACTTTCCTCACGGCGCGGCAAACCATCTCCGTTCGCGGAATTTTTTCGTGCGTGCCGAAAACATCCTCCGAGGAATCGTTTCCGTAAACGTGGGTCGAAGCGAAGTCCACCGGCACATTCGCTTCTTTCGTGTGCGCGAGGAACGCGTCCACCCATGCGGCTTGCGCCGTCGCCGGCCCCCCGACGCGCAGTCGCGGACTCACCCTCTTGATCGCGGCCGCCGTATGGTCGTATAGCTCGAAATATGTTGCTTGCTTCGGATTACCCGCCCAGAAATCGATGTTCGGCTCGTTCCACACCTCGAAATACCACTGGGCCACTTCGTCTTCGCCATAGCGCGCGACGAGATGCCGCGTGAACGTCTCGACGAGTTCTTCCCACTTGGTCCAGTCCTTTGGCGGCGAAACGTTCGGCTTATACCAGAAGGGATGCAGAGCGTTCGGATCGGACGCCAGCTTTTTCGGCATGAAGCTCAGTTCAACGAACGGGCGCACGCGATTCGCCAGCAGCGTGTCGTAAATCTGATCCAAATAGGAAAAATTGTAGACGGGCTTCCCGCTCGCGTCCTCATCGTAAACCCCGGCCTCATCATGCAGAATCGCGTGAAATCGGATGTACTCGAAATTCGTGATGCGCTTCACGTCGCGCAAATCGCGTTGATAACTTTCCCGCAGCGCCAGAATCGCGCGCCCCGAGCCGAACATCGCTTCCCAGAAATGCGGCAGGGGATGCGAGGCCGCCTTCACGTCGATTTCGATTACCTGCCTCATGGGCGCGCTTAGCGCGGCACTCTTGGCAACGTGCTGCGCGGCGGCTTCGCGCCGCGCGAGCGGCGTGGCCACCGTCATAAGGGCCAGCACGGAAAGAAAAAGAAAGACGCGGCGATTCGCCGCGGCTACATTTTTCACATTCATTGCACGTTTCCTCGACAGCGTGAAGCCTCTGTGCATGGTAGTCGCCCGCGCACTCCCTGGGCAAGCCGCCCGGGGCTCCGTTGAACGCGCGCGTTCGCGGCGATATGATGCCCGCCTGCGGGTCGCTCCGCAGCTTCAGGATTGAGCGGCAACCGCGCAGAGGTCGCCAAGCGCGAGAGGAGAACGCCGCGTGAGAATGTTTCGGAGTTCGTCGCCAGGTTTTGCCACTCTGCGATGTGCGTGCTCTTTTGCGGTGGTCGCCTTGGCCGGGTGCGCGGTCCGAGCCCAGTCGCCGGCCATTGACCTCTTTGTGGATGCGTCGCGAGCGCCGGAAAAAATCCTAACCGTGCGTGAATCGCTTCGGGTCGCGCCCGGCTGGATTCTGCTCTACTATCCGAAGTGGATTCAGGGCGTTCACGCCCCGGTCGGCCCGATCGGAAATCTCGCCGGCCTGAAAGTCACGGCAAACGGAAAAACTCTTCGGTGGACGCGAGACCTGGACGATGCCTACACCTTTCACGTCGAGGCGCCAGCCGGCGTGTCGAAGCTTGATCTCGAGTTCGAGTATCTCGAGCCTTCCGGATTCGGCGGGCCCGCCGGGGGATCGGCTACGAACAGACTCCTTGACCTGAACTGGTATCAGGTGGTGCTCTATCCCTCCGGGCCGCCGGCGGCAGGCATTACGGTCGCACCGAAATTGCGCTTACCCGCGGGTTGGAAATTCGCAACCGCGCTGCCCGTGGAGACGGCGAGCGGCTCGGATATCGTGTTCAAGAGCGTTCCGCTCGACCGCTTCCTCGATTCCCCGCTGATTGCGGGCGAATTCTTCCGCTCGATTGACCTGACGCCGCGCGGCGAGCCTATTCACCACGAAATCGATATCGTTGCGGATAGCCGGGCGGCCCTGGCGATGAGCGCCGAGGTGCAGAAGGGCCTGACGAATCTAGTGGCTGAATCGGGGGCGCTTTTCGGAACCCGCCATTACCGCGAATATCATTTCTTGCTCACGCTCAGCGATCACACCGCGCACTTCGGCGTCGAGCATCACGAATCGAACGACAGCCGATTGCCGGAGCGGGTTTTGCTGTCGCCCGGGGCGGCGCGCGAGGTTGGCGGACTGCTGGCTCACGAATTCGCGCATTCGTGGAGCGGAAAGTTCCGGCGTCCCAGAATGATGGACACGCCGGATTTTCAAACGCCAATGCAAACGGACCTTCTCTGGGTATACGAGGGCAATACTTCCTATCTGGGTGATCTGCTGGCCACACGCAGCGGGCTCTGGTCCAACGACGATTATCACCAGGCGATCGCCAGCTACGCGGCGGCGCTGGGACCCGGCCGCCCCGGCCGAACCTGGAGGCCCGTGCTCGATACCGCCTCCGCGGTTCCCGCGGAGTTCACCGGAGGTGATGGAGGAGGCTGGCTGAATTACCGGCGTGGATCCGATTACTACGAAGAGGGTGAGCTGCTGTGGCTCGAAGCGGCCAATCTGATTCATGAACAAAGCGGCGGCCGGAAATCCCTCGAGGATTTCTTTCGTTTATTTTATGGCGGCGCGAACAACGGACCGGAGGTCAAGCCCTACACCTTTGACCAGCTCATGCAAACGTTCAGCGAAGTCGTCAAATACGATTGGACCGGGTTCTGGAATTCTCGTTTGCATTCGACCTCACCCGAAGCACCTGTGGGCGGCATTACCGCGAGCGGCTGGAAGCTTGTCTTCACCGAAGAGCCTCCGTCGGGCGGCCGCACTTCCCGCAACGCTTCGGACACGACGTTCACCATCGGCTTGACGCTGGGCCGCGACGGCACGATTTCCGATGTCATCTACGGTGGCCCGGCGTTTCGCTGTGGCGCGGCTCCCGGCATGAAAGTGGCCGGTGTGGATGGACGCGTTTACACACCGGAAATTTTGAGCGACGCCATCGCAGGCAGCAAGGAAAGCTCGCAACCGATTGAACTGCTGCTGATTGATAACGATTACTATCGGAACTGCTCGGTCGACTATCACGGAGGAAAGCGTTTCCCGCACCTCGTACGCGACCCCAGCAGGCCCGATTACCTCGCGGATTTGCTGAAGCCCGAGGCGCCGGCAAACTGACTTGTTCTTGTCTTCTCTCCAAGCTTCGATGGAAGCCGCGGCGCAAACGGAGGGACGCATGCTCGAACCATTACTCGCAATCACTGCTCGATTCCGCGGGGTGTTAGCCGGCGCGGCGCTGTTCGCCATCTGCGCGGCCGGTGCGCGGGCGCGCGACACGACATCGCACACGGCGCATTGCGCAGAAGCGAAGTCGCGCTACGTACTCTTCGCGCCGGTGGGCAAGGAGATGCCCGCCATCGTGCTGCTTCACGGAGCGGGCGGCACGCCAGAGCCGATGGTCGAGGCCTGGAAAGACCTGGCGAAAAGAGAGGGCATTGTGCTCATCGCGCCGGAGCTTCCGCGCGAGGTGAAGTTCGAGCCGATCGCGCCGCAGATTTTCCGCTGCGACGTGGAAGACGCACAGAAAGCTGTGCCGCTCGACCCGCGTCGCATCTACGTGTTCGGGCATTCCATGGGCGGCTATCTCGCCTACGACGCCGCGATGTTTCAGTCAGAATTCTTCGCCGCTGTTGCGGTGCACGCCATGGGCATCGCCGAGGACTACCGCTGGATCGTACAGCACGCGAAGCGAAAAACGCCTATTGCGATTTACATCGGGCTCGAGGATCCGCTGGTCTCGCTCGCCGGCGTCCAAAAGACGCGGGACCTGCTGCGGCAAAAGGGGTTTCCGCTGCGCTACGTGGAGATCAAGAATCACGACCACAATTATGCCGCCGTCGCCGATAAAGTGAACGCGGACGCCTGGGCGTTCTTCCAGCAGCACTCGCTGCCGACTCGCGGCGACTGAGGACAAGCAGCCGTCACCGCGAAGTTCCGCCCGGCGCTTAGATCACGGGCTGGGTGTGAGGCGCGAGGGCTTCGCGGTAGAGCTTGAGATTATTCTTGTCCACGACGACGGTGCCAGTATCCACAAATGTAGGCATGGGCGCGGCGACGGCGGTACGCCAGTCCTTATATTGATGGACGGCGTTATGGTGGAGGTCGTCGAGCAGCTTGAGGCCGTAGTAACTCATGACATAGGGCTTTTGCGCGATGGTGGCGGTGATGGCGCCGCGGTCAATCCAGTCGAGCGTTTCGGGATCATCGTCGAAAGCGACGATAGGCAGCTTCCCCTCCATGCTGAAGCGATGGAGCGCGCCGGCGGCTCCGGCTCCGCCGCTGGCTTCGAGGCAAAGGATGCCGTCCACTTTTTCCTTCTTCTGCACCAGCTCGGAAATGGCGTCGTAGGCGTTCCGAGGATCGCCCTTATCGTCGAGGACTTTTGCCACCTTGAGCCCGGGATAGGCCTTTAATGCTTCATTCACTCCGGTGAGGCGATTATCCAGATTGAGCTGGCCGGGAATGCTGATGACCACGAGATTGCCTTTGCCGGAAAGGATCGCAGCCATGCGCTTAAGGCTTTCGTGGCCGGCGCGCTGGTTGTCGGTACCCACGTAGAGAACGCGCTTCGAATCAGGCACATCGGAATCCACGCAGATTACCGGAATCCCGGCGGCGATGGCTTTGTCAATTTCGGGCCGGAAGAGCTCTGGACGAGAAGCGGAAACACAAATACCGGCGGGATGCTGGTCGATGGCTTGGCGAAACGCGGTGAGCTCGCCGTCGGGATCGTAGGTGGGCGGACCGTCGAGATCACCCTTAACGCCCAGCGTCTTGGCGGCATCCTCGAACCCGAAGCGAGCCTGCTGCCAATAGGGCAGATTGATGTTGGTCGCGATGAAAACGTAATGCTCGGCGTCCTCGTGATAGGGCTTGGCACAAGCGGCGATCAGCGCGGCAAGAGCAAATGCGGAAACGGAAAGCAGCGCGAGCGGATGTTTTCTCATGGCGTGCTCCTGTGGCGAATGGTTTGACTTCCGGGCGCCGGGCACTCCACGAACGGTTGGCGGCTCGGAGTCGCGCTTCGGATGGGCTTCGCGTCCGGCCAAAACATAGGCCGGGAGGAGGATTCTGTCAATCGCAATGGCAAGAAAAATCTGCGAGGCAGCTTTAGGTGGCATCGGCTTGGCTTGACGGCAACGCGGGCGCGGCGTAGGGTGACGTGAGGTGCGAAGTTTGCGGAGAATGTGGCGAATTTGCGGCAGCTCGGGAATTGCGGCGCTGATGGCAGTGGCGTTGCTGCTAGCGCCTCTCTGCGCGCCCCGGTGCGCGTCCCGGAGTTGTCCTGCGGACACGGCGGATAGAATTGCGAAGAGCGCCACCCACTGCGGCAGCGCGATGGAAATGCGCGAGCATGAAAGCTCTTCGCGATGGAGCGTGGCCAAGAGCTGCCCGCCTGCGGACGTGCCGGCCGTTGTGCGGAGCGAGGAGACGGGAACGAAAGTGCCTTCCGCTGGCCAGTTTTCGATGATGGCGGAGTTGTCTGGGTTGCAAACGGCGCATCGGCAGTTTGGAGTCGAGCGCGGAGGGCGGGCCGCGGTGAATTCTCCGCCAGTGGATTGTCCTTCCAGAATGGTTCTGCGGATCTGATCACACAACTTGGTGCCAGGCTTTCCGAACCTGAGCGGAGCGATTTCTCTCAGCACAAGAAGAGGCTCGCCCCCACAAACGCGAGACGACAAAGAGCCGGCCTGCCTCGTTCACATGAGGGAGGAATCTGTCGCTTCCGGCAGATGGAAAGATCGGCCGCCGCATGAGCCGGGCGGCAGTGGTCGGGCATTGCAATTGAAAGTAGCCAAGGAGGAATGAAGATGAATAGGTCCAGGCGTGGATTTTTTCGAGAGGCGGCGGCGCTGGGTGCCGGATTCCTGGGACTGGGCGCGACACTGCGCGGAGCCCAAACCAACGGAAGCCAGCGTGCGGCTTCCGCCGCGGAGACGCCGCTGCAAAAAACGGAACGCGGCCAAAACGCACGCGGCCGGGCACGGAATGCCCCGGCAACGGCGCACGCCGGCTTCCTGCCAATGCTGACGCCGGATGTGCCGGATCTGCCGTTCGAAAACGACGGCGCGGTCAAAGTGTTTCACCTGATCGCCGAGCCGGTGAAGCGAAAAATCGCACCGTGGAAAACGATTGACGCATGGGGATACAACGGAACCTGCCCGGGGCCAACGATTCAGGTGCAGCAGGGCGACCACGTGCGAATCATCTACGAAAACCGGCTGCCGGAAGCAACTTCGCCCCATTGGCACGGCCTCGAGGTGCCGATTGATCAGGACGGCGTGCCATGGGTCAGCCAGAAACCCATCGCGCCGGGAGAGAAGTACGTATACGAATTCACGGTGCACCAGGAGGGGACTTTCTTTTATCACGCGCACAGCGCGATGCAGGAAATGATAGGGCTGATGGGATTTTTCATCGCGCATCCGGAGCGGCCCTACAAACCTGCGGTACAGCACGATTACGGTTTGATTCTGCAGGAATGGGCGGTGCTACCGAGCAACTCCGTGCCGAACACGGCGGCAATGGAATTCAACTGGCTGACGTTCAACGGAGTTTCGGCTCCAATGACTACGCCGCTGATCGCCCGGCTCGGGAGCCGCGTCCGGCTGCGCATCGCGAATCTGGGGATGGATCATCATCCGATTCATCTGCATGGAAATCAATTCGTGGTGACGGGCACGGAAGGCGGGCGCGCCCCGGAGACGACGTGGAGTCCGATGAACACGGTGCTGGTGGGTGTCGCGCAGGCGCGCGTCGTGGAGTTTGACGCGAAATATCCCGGAGCGTGGATGATTCATTGCCACCTGCCGCACCACATGATGAACAGCATGAGCGATCTGCTGCGCGACCGCGCCATCCAGACGGCGGCCCTTACGCCTGCGAACGCGATGGCGCAAATGCAAGCGCTGGCAAAGGACGCGGGATTCGCGCACCGGCATCCTTCGCCGGTGGCGGCCAGTGCCAACACCGTGCCGGGATTTCCGCAAGATGCCTTCATGGAAATGGCTATGGATGAAGTAGTGGCGAAGCCGGAAACGCATGGTCTGCCCGAGAACTGGAGCGCGGGAATGATGGGGATGATGACGATGGTACGCGTGCTGCCGGACCACGAGTACGAGGAAATCATGTCTTTGAAGCGGCAGGCGGCCTCGGCGGGAGGAGCGCGATGAACGGACGGGTTGCGAACGCTTTGGCGTTCGCTGTGGCGGCCGCGTTGTGCGCGGGCGCCGCGCGAGCGCAGGAGGATCGGCATGAACACATGGGCATGCAAATGAGTGAAGAGCTGAAGCCAGAGTTCCCGGAGATGCGTCGCGCCCAAAAACAGGCCCGTCGAGAGTTGCTGACACTCGAACAGGCGCTTTCGGCGGCGCGCGAATCGAATCCTACCTTGCGGCAAGCGGAAGCGGAGCTGCGCAGCGCAAAGGCGCGGCAGCGGCAGGCGGGGCTCTATCCGAATCCAAGCATCGGCTACACGGGCGATGAGATTCGCGGGGGGACCGCGGGAGGAGGGAAGCAGGGATTTTTTGTGGAACAGAGAATTGTGACGGCGGGAAAGCTCGGGGCGACAAAAGCGGCTTTTGGCAAAGACGTGGAGCTGGCGACAACGGAGGCTGAAGAGCAGAGGACTCGCGTGGAAACGGCGGTGCGGCTGGCGTTTTTGCGCGTGCTGGCGGCGCAGGAGATGCTCGAGACGCGCCGCGGCCTGGCCAATATCGCGCAAGAAGCCGAAACGACGCAACACCGGCTGGCAAACACTGGACAGGCGGACGAAACCGAGGTGCTGGCGGCGGAAATCGAAGCTGAGCGGATGCGCATTGCGGCGCGCATGCAGGAAAACACGCTTCGCGAAGAGTGGCGCGCACTGGCGGCAGTGCTGGGGCGGCCGGAGCTGCCGCTGCAAGTGGTGAGCGGCGATTTGGAAACGGAATGGCTGGACCTAAAGGAAGAGGATACGATCGAGACGCTGGTGAAGAACAGCCCGGCGGCGCGTATCGCGGACACGGCGGCTGCGCGCGCGCAGGTCGAGCTGGCAAGGTCGAAAAAAGAGGCCTTTCCCGACGTGGTGTTGCGCGGCGGACTCGAATACAACAACGAACAACTTGGAGCGCCGCCGCACGCGACGGGATGGGAGGGAATCGCGGAAGCGAGCGTTGAGATTCCGCTCTTCAACCGCAATCAGGGCAACGTTGCGGCGGCCGGCGCGCAGCTTGACCGCGCACAGCAGGAGAAACGGCGGATTTCGCTGGCGCTTCGCGAGCGCGCCTCGAGCGTGATGGATGAATATGCGAATGCGCGGCTGACGGTGCGCGAATACAAAGCCGAATTGCTGCCCCGGGCGCGCAAAGCTTATTCACTGATGTTCGACCGCTATGGGCAGATGCTGGCGTCCTATCCGCGAGTGCTTGAGGCGCAGCGGCAGCTTTTCGAATTGCACATGGAGTATATCGCCGCGCTCGAATCGCTGTGGACCAGCGGAATCACGCTGCAAGGATTCTTGCTGACGGACGGACTGGAGGCTCCGGCGAAGCCGGGAGATGTGGACCGGCCTGTGCGGGAAACGAACGTGCCAACTCCCGAACGCACCCTGATGCCAAGAAGGAACTTCCGTCCGAACTGAACCGATGGCCAGAAGAAGCCAATGCTGGGGTTCCGCGGCGACACAAGGAGACGAGGTTTGCGTCGCCGCGGACGCCAACCTCGGCCCCGACGTTGGTCACTGTGCTTGTGGGTTGCGTAAGGGTGCCGTTTTCGCGGCTCTGGTACCTCGGTAGCGTTGACCGGCTGAAAAAGCGGTGGGTAGTGTGGCATCAGGGCGCCCGGGTGTCGGCGGTGGTGGTCCCACGCAAGGATTGGGGAAACCGGCGATAGATGCCTGGCGCGGGTGTGTGCCGCAGATTGGCAGCACGCTGGCGGCGAAGCGCCGGGAAAGCGAGATTGATGGCAACAGCCACAAAGGCCGGAAGGTACGAGATCGTCGGCGAGCTGGGCCGCGGCGCGATGGGTGTCGTCTACAAAGCAGTCGACCCGGTTATTGGCCGCACAGTGGCGGTGAAGACCATCCGGCTGAGCGAGGAAGGCACCGGCCTATCGCGGCCGGAGCTCCTGAACCGGTTCCAAACCGAAGCTCGCGCGGCAGGCCTGCTGACACATCCCAATATCGTTGTGGTGTATGACGCCGGCGAGGAAGACGGGCTTTACTACATCACGATGGAGCTCGTGGAAGGCAAGAGCCTGCAAGCGATGCTGGATGCGCGGCAAGCGTTTCCGCTGCCGCGTGTGCTCCGCATCCTTGAACAAACGTGCAGCGCGCTGCAATTCGCGCACGAACGCAACGTGGTGCATCGCGACGTAAAGCCGGCCAACCTGATGCTGACCGCCGACGACACGGTGAAAGTAACCGACTTCGGCACGGCGAAAATTTTGCAGTTCGGCACCGTACAGCAAACAGCCCACGTGATGGGCACGCCGAGCTACATGTCGCCGGAGCAGGTAAAGGGGCGCGCCGTGGACGGGCGCAGCGATATCTTCTCGCTGGGCGTGATGCTCTACGAGATGGTGACCGGCGAAAAACCGTTTCCCGGGCAGAACATCACCACGGTGATCTACAAAATCGTGAATGAAGATCCCGTGCCGCCTCGGCAGATTGATCCGACAATTCATCCGGGCATTAGCGCGATTGTCATGAAAGCCCTGGCAAAGGAGCCTGACCAGCGGTATCAATCGTGCCGGGACATGCTCGAGGACTTGAAGAATTACCGGTCGCTCGCGGGAGCAGGAGCAGCCGGGGGGAATCCGCAGTCGACCGTGGTGATGGCCAATCCGGCGGCTTCGCCCGGAGCCACGCTGCCCTTGAATGCAGCGCTCGGCGGACGCGGTGCGGTGGTGCAGGATTCCGCGGCCTCCGCAACCGTGCATTCGCTGCACGCGCACGACGTAACACCGGCACACACTCCCGCGCTGAGAAGGACCGGGCCCCTTGCGCCCTTGCCCGAATCGAAAAAGAAGAGTTTTCTCGGCACAGCGTTTCTGTTCCTCCTCCTCATCGGAGTGATTACGGCGGGATGGCACTACGTGCGGCCGGTCTGGGAAGAAACACGGCGCCTGAATGCCAATCAGAACCCAGCGCCGGCGAATACGGCGCAAACGCCAGCGGAAACCAGCGCCGCCAATGCGTCGGTCGCCGAGCCGTCTGCAAATGCCGCCGTGCCGTCAGAGAACAGTCCGAGTGCGACGGTCGCCGCGGAACCGCTCCTCGAGCCGAAACATGCGGCGCAACCCGCTGCGAACCCGCCGGGGAAGAAACCGGAAAGCGGGTTGACTCCGCGAGCGGCGGAATACAAGGGGCGGGTCGAAGAAGCGATCGCCGAGCATGGCTTGGCGAATCGTGCAAGGGTGCAAGGATCCGGCAATACGCTGACGCTTTCCGGCAAGCTGCGGCCTTCCGAGCACAGTGCTTTGCTCAAATTTCTGCGCAACACGCCGTCGGATGTTCGGTTGGTGGACCATATCGAGGACGACGACACTTCGGCTGCCGCGGCGAGCACGGCCGTCAATGGCGCACGGCCCGTGCCGAACGCGGCCGAAGGCGCCATTCGCGTGACGGCAAATGTCGAGGGGACGGCGATCCTCCACGGAGCCAACGGGCACGTGCTGAACCGCTGTCAGACGCCGTGCAGCTTCAACAATTTGAATCCGGGCGACTACAGCCTCGAGTTGCAGAAGGACGGCTATCAGCCGGTGCAGACCGCGCTGCAGATCAAGGCCGGCCAGGTGAATGATCAGCGGCTTAACCTTGAATCGCTCGCCAAGGGGTTGCGCATCACCACGCAACCTCCCGGAGCCGATGTCTTTATCAACGGCGCGAAGCAACCGGGGCAAACGCCCGTGACCCTGCCGCTCGCCGCAGGCAGCTACAATCTCGTGCTTCGAATGCAGGGTTATGAGGGACATTCCGAAGAGGTGCAGGTGAAAGACAACGCGCAGACGCAATTGAATGTGACCATGACCGAGCGCTCTGCCGTGCACGTGGCGTGGGCGCAGATTTCGACAAATCCGCCCGGCGCGGAAATCGTCATCGATGGAACTCCAACCGGTGACGTGACTCCGGCGCGCGTGCAAATCACCTCCGGGACGCACGTTGTTGTTATGCGACTGAATGGATATCAGCAGGCGCGGCGCATTGTGCAGGCCAGCGAAGGCGGCACAGTGACTATTGACCAGCCGCTGAAAGCGAAACCCTAGCCTAACTACTTTCCGTCGCAAAAAGAGTGAAGAAAGCGGCGTGATTTGTGGAGTTGATGTTTCGAGTTTGTGCTACAAGATGCAGGTGGAGGCGCGGAAGAAGATTTCATCCTGAGGAGGGAGCGCGATC
>Ga0209062_1004956_pt1 | contig 13326 bp, 13 predicted proteins | sample Coa_R2_2_FD_187158 | JGI IMG/M metagenome (GOLD analysis project Ga0209062, IMG submission 187158) | Surface soil microbial communities from Centralia Pennsylvania, which are recovering from an underground coalmine fire - Coalmine... | ecosystem: Environmental > Terrestrial > Soil > Unclassified... | reverse complement strand
GCACCAGAAAGATGGCGAAGATCAGCGCTCCCGCCGTGTGGCCGAGGATATTGACCAGCAGTGGTTCGTCGTAGCCGGGCATGGGGCGTTAAGACTATTGTAGGGGGTCGGGAATTGGGGGCCGAGGCCCGGGGAATCGGGCGCCGGGCGGCCCGGGGCCGGGTTCACCAGCGCAGCATTTCGCGGACGCGGCTGGCGAGGCGCTTGCTGACGATCAATTCCTGGCCGTTGGTCAGGGTGAGGAGCCAGCGCTGGCTGCTGAGCGGGGCGAGCTTGCGGACGTGGTTCACATTCACCAGGGCGTTGCGGTGCACGCGCTGGAAGGTGCTGCCCGCCAGGCGCGATTCGATCTGGTGCAGCGGCGCGGTAGCCATGTAGCGCTGGCGCGCGGTGACGATCCAGACGATCTCGCGCTCGGCCTGAAAGGCCAGCACCTCGTCGACATCGATGAGGAAGTACTCCTCTCCGGCGCGGCCGACGATTTTGCGCGTCCGCGGTGGCGCGGCGCCGTCCAGCCGGACTTCGTTCCAGCGCGCCAGGGATTCGGCGACCTCGGCGGTCTTGCCGCGCAGCGCCCGCGCGCGGTCGAGCGCCCGCTCCAGGCGTTCGCGGCTTACCGGCTTGAGGAGGTAGTCCAGCGCGCCAGCGTCGAAGGCGCGTATGGCGTGGCGGTCGTACGCGGTGACGATCACGATGACGGGCAGCGAGCCGGCGGGGAGGCGGTGGATGACGTCAAACCCGCCCAGGCCGGGCATTTCGAGATCGAGCAGCACGAGATCGGGGCGCAGGGCGGCGATTTCGCTGAGGGCTTCGGCGCCGCTCGCGGCTTCGCCCACGATCTCGACGGCGGGGAAGGTCTCGAGCTCTTCGCGCAGCACCTGGCGGGCGATCGGCTCGTCGTCGACGATGAGGACGCGGAGGGGCGGAGCAGTCACTGTTTTTATGTTAAGCACAACGCGGCGGATGGCGGACCTGCGCGGCGGCGCTTGACACTGCTTAGATATCTCACTAAGATGTCTAGGCATGAAACGGCAGGACTCGCTGCAGGGCTCGCTTCCGCTGCTGGTGTTGAAGATTCTCGCGCGGCGGGGACCGCTGCACGGCTACGGGATCACGGCGCAGATCGAGCGGCTCTCGGATGAAGTGCTGCGGGTGGAGGAAGGGTCGCTCTATCCGGCGCTGTACCGGATGGAGGAAGAGGGCTGGATTCGCGCGAAGTGGGTCACGACGGAGAACAAGCGGCGGGCGCGCGTCTACGAGATCACCGCGGGCGGGCGCAAAGAATTGGAAGCGGCGCAGGGGCGCTGGCGCGCGGTGACGGCGGCGGTCGATCAGGTGTTGCAGCAGGCTTAGGAGGCGGTATGTCCTGGCTTTCGCGGGTGGCGAATGCGTTCCGCGGCGGGCGTGTGGATCGGGAACTGGAAGAGGAGCTTCAGTTCCACATCGAGGCGCGCGCTGCGGAGTTGATGCGGGCGGGGATGAGCGCGGCCGGCGCGGAACGCGAGGCGCGGCGGCGGATCGGCAACGGGCTGGCGTTCCGGGAAGCGGGGCGCGATATCCGGATCGCGCCGCGGTTGGAGGCCTTGTGGCGCGATGCGCGCTTCGGCGTCCGCATGCTGGCGAAGGATCGCGTGGTGACGGCCGCGGCGGTGGTGTCGCTCGCGCTCGCGATCGGCGCATGCACGGCAGCGTTTGCGCTGATCGATGCGACGATTCTGCGGCCGCTGCCGGTGCGGGCGCCGGAGCGGCTTGTGCATCTCACCTATGACATGGGCAATCCCGTGCCGGCGATTTCGTTCAGCTATCCGATGCTGGAACGGCTGCGAGCGGCGGGTGCCGGGCGTGTGGAACTGGTCGCGGTGAGCGCGCAGTTTCTGCAGAACAGCCCGTATATCCAATACGGCGGCGGCGGGCCGGAGAAGGCGCATCTGCAATTCGTCACCGGGAATTTCTTTCCCGTGCTGGGGCTGCACCCGGCCGCGGGCCGGCTGCTCGGGCCGCAGGACGATCTGCGGCCGGGAGCGCATCCGGTGGCGGTGATCAGCTACCGCTATTGGCAGCGGCGGTTCGGCGGGAGCGCGGCGGCGCTGGGGCAGCGGTTCCAGTCGGGCGGGAAGCAGTTTGAGATCGTGGGCGTGGCGGAGCAGGCATTCAGCGGCATCGAGCCGGGAATCGGCACGGATATCTGGGCGCCGGTGATGATGGGGCAGGCCGCGTCCTTCGGGGACTGGGGATGGAACTGGCTGCGGATTCTCGGGCGGCTGGCTCCGGGGGTCACGCCGGAGCAGGCGCGGGGGCCGCTGGAAGCGGCATTTGCGAATGCGCGGCGCGAATGGGCCCCGCAGATTTTCGGCCCACACGATGCGCCGGAGCGGCTGCAGCGGTTTATCGGCGCGTCGCTGCGGGTGACGCCGGCCGCGGGCGGTCCTTCGAACCTGCGGCAGCAGTTCGCGCGGCCGATGTGGATCCTGGCGATGGTGGCCGGGCTGGTGCTGCTGATCGCCTGCTCCAATCTCGCGAACCTATTCACCGCGCGCGCCACGGCACGGGAGCGCGAGATGGCGCTGCGGGCATCGATTGGCGCGGGGCTGGCGTCTGGTCCAGCAGATGATCGTGGAAGGCGCGATGCTCGCCGCGGCTGCGTGCGCGCTGGGGCTGGCGTGCGGCGCGGCGATGGCCCGTGGCATCGTCAGCATGCTCGGGCCGGCGAGCGATCCCGTGTATCTTGATGTGCACCTGAGCGCGCGTATGGTGGCATTCGCGCTGGCGGCCGGAGGCGCGGCGACGCTGCTGTTCGCGCTGGCGCCGGCGCTGCGGGCCTCGGCCGCGAACCCGGGCGAAGCGTTGAAGTCGGGCGGCGGCAGGCTTTCGGGGCGCCGGGCGCTCCTGCGGCCGATGCTCGTAGCGCAGATCGCCCTCAGCTTCACGGTGCTCTTCGTTGGCGGGCTCTTTTTGCTCTCTTTCGGGAAACTGGTGAACCTGGACCTCGGCTTCGAGCCACGCGGCGTGGCGCTGGTGACGTTGGCGACGGAGAGCAACCAGATCCAGGACGGCCATCTGCGCATGCTCGAAGTGCTCGACCGCGTGAGGGAAGTGCCGGGCGTGAAGTCGGCGGCGGTTTCGGCCTTTGCGCTGTTTTCCGGCATCGGATGGGATGATGTCGTGGTGCCCATACCGGGCAAACCGCCGGACGCGACGGCCGTCACGATCCTGCCGGTTTCGCCCGGGTTTTTCGAAACGATGGGCATCCGGCGTCTGGCGGGCCGGGATTTCACTCGCCGCGATGTGGAGACCGGGTCGGACGCCGTGATCGTCAACGAGGCCTTCGCACGGCACTTCTTCCCCGGCGAGGACCCCATCGGCAAGCGATTCTTCCGGCCGGAATCGCGGCGGCCGAACCGCGACTACGCGGACGCGGATCGCGGCGGATATCCGCAGGAGATCGTCGGGCTGGTGCGGGACGCGCACTACTCGAGCGTGCGCGAGCCGGCGCCGCCCACGTATTACATCCCGCTGGTGCAGGAGTGGGTGGCCTCGCTCGCGGTGCGCACGGCGGGCGATCCGCAAGCCGTGATCGGCGGCGTGCGCGAAGCGGTACGGCGCTACGGCCGCTCGCTGCGGACCACCGAGGTGACGCTCGAATCCACCCTGGTGAACGATAACTTGATCCGTGAGCGCGTGCTGGCCATGCTTTCGGGCTTCTTCGCGCTGGCGGCGGTGATCCTGGCTGGCGTGGGGCTGTACGGCGTGATGAGCTATTCAGTAGTGCGGCGGACGCGGGAGATCGGGATTCGCGTGGCGCTCGGCGCCCGGCGTGGAGCGGTGGTGCGGCTGGTGGTCGCCGAGGCGGGGCTGGTGACGGCGATGGGGCTGGCCGCGGGATTCGGCTGCGGCCGGCTGCTGGCGCCGGCGGTCGCGAAGCTGCTGTTCGAGGTCAGGCCGACCGACACGGCAAGCATCGCGCTGCCGGCCGCGTGCCTCTTCGTGCCCGCGGCGCTGGCGGCCATCCGTCCGGTGCTGCGCGCGGCGCGCGTCGATCCGGCCGTGGCGCTGCGCGAGGAGTAGCGGTGGGCTACGCTCCGAGGATCTCCAGATAGCGCCCCACGGCCTCGATTCCGCGGTAGAAGTTCGGCAGGTGGAACTTCTCGTTGGGCGCGTGCAGATTGTCGTCCGGCAGGCCGAAGCCCATCATGACGCTGGGGACTCCGAGATAACGGTCGAACACGCCGACGATCGGGATCGAGCCGCCGGAGCGGATGTAGACCGTCTCCTTGCCGAAGGTTTCCTGGAGGGCCTGCGCGCCCGCGCGGATGAACGGGTTCTCCGGGTTGGTGAGAGAGGGCTCGCCGGAGTGCAGCACGCGGACCTCCGCGGTGACGCCGCGCGGGGTGGCGGCGCGCACGGCGTCCGTGAACTGGCGGATGGATTCGTCGACGCGCTGGTCTGCGACGAGGCGCGTGCTGATCTTGGCGGTGGCGCGGGCGGGGATCACGGTCTTGGCGCCCTCGCCGGTGAAGCCGCCGCGGATGCCATGCACTTCGAGGGTGGGGCGTGCCCACAGCCGCTCGAACAGCGGCACGCCGGGCTCGCCGGTGAGCTCGCGGGCGCCCATTTCGTTTTGCGTGTACTCCTTTTCGTCGAAGGGCAGGCGCGCCCAGGCATCGCGCTCTTTGGGACTCGGGGGCACGACGCGGTCGTAAAAGCCGGGGATGCGGATGCGGCCGTCGCGGTCCTTGAGCGCGCTGAGGATCTCGGCGATGGCCTGGATGGGATTGGGCGCGGCGCCGCCGTACACGCCGGAGTGCAGATCGTGGCTGGCGCCTTCGACGAACAGCTCGTAGTAGACCATGCCGCGCAGGCCAATGCAGATGGTCGGCAGCTCGGGCGCGAACATTTCGGTGTCGCAGACCACGGCGGCATCGGCCTTGAGCTTCGGCGGGCGCGACTGGACGTAGGCCTCGATGTGCTCGCCGCCGGTCTCCTCCTCGCCTTCGAGCAGGAATTTGACGTTGACGGGCAGGCGGCCGGTGGTTTTCAGCAGGCCCTCGACGGCCTTGATCTGGATATAGACCTGGCCTTTATCGTCGCAGGCGCCGCGGGCGAAGATGTTGTCGCCGCGGACTTCGGGCTCGAACGGCGGCGACTTCCATTCGTCGAGCGGATCGGGCGGCTGGACGTCGTAGTGGCCGTAGAACAGGATGGTGGGCTTGTCCGGCGCGCCGAGCCATTCGGCGTAGACGAGCGGGTTGCCATCGCCTTCGATCAGCTCGGCGGCGAGCCCCGCGCGGGCGAGTTCGTCGCGCGCGAATTCGGCGGCGCGCCGGATATCCGGCTTGTGCTCGGAAAGCGTGCTGATGCTGGGGATGCGGAGGAAGGCTTTCAGGCCTTCCAGGTACTCGGACCGGTGCTCGTGGTAGTAGTTCATGCGCGGCTCCCAGTTCGGTTGTAGCACGAGCCGGGGGCCGTTTTAGCGCGGTTTGGCGGGCATACTGCGGCCGTCGGCCGATTTCGGGTCTTCCGGCACGGGCTTGGAGTCCGGGTATTCGGTGGAGAGATACTCGAGCAGGAGCTGGCGGTTCTTTACCGTCGCGCCCCACCCGATCATCTTGTCGATTTCCTTGGCCCACGCGGCTTGCGAGAGACGCTGGGAATGAATCAGGCGCAGGCCGTGGCAGGCGGTGCATTCGCGCGCCTCGGCCTGCCGCGCTTCGGTATTGTCCGCGGCCCAGGCGGCGCCGGAAATCACACAGGCGAGCAGCAGGATTCTCATGCGGATTTCTCCACGATCACGCCGGCGCGATCGATCGCATTCCAAAGATAGCCGGAAGGATTCCATTCCGCCACCACCGGCTGCACGCGGCCGGCGGAGTCGGTGGCGCGGGAAAGGATCGTGTAGTAGCCCGGCTTGGGCGGCGTCCACCGGTAGGTCCACTGGCGCCAGGCGAAATTCAGCGCGGGCGAGCTCAGGACGGCGGGCGCCCAGCGGCTGCCGCCATCGGTCGAGACGTCCACGCGCACGATCCGTTCTTCACCCGCCCAGGCGAAGCCGCGGATGGTGAACGGCCCCGGCGGGATGCGCTGCTGGTCGACCGGAGTGGTGATGGAAGATTTCACCGGCATGCCCTCGATGACTTCGAGTTCTGCGGGCACGGGCGGGCTGCCCGGCGGCAGCGCATATTTCGGATACCGGTATCCAGGATTCATGAAGAAGCCCTGATTGGGCTCAGCCGCGATGGTGAAGCGGATGACCCATTTGACCCAGCTCGTGCCGTCCCAGCCGGGGACGATCAGGCGCGCCGGCCCGCCGTGAATTTCCGGGAGCGGCTGCCCGTTCATTTCGAGCGCGAGGATGGTGAAGGGGTCGAGCGTCTTGCGCATGGGCATGGAGCGGATGAAATCCGGCGTTTTCGCCACTCCGGTATCCGCGCCGTCGGTTTCGAGATACGGTGCGTCGGCCTTAGCTCCGGCGAGCTTGAGGATTTCGGAGAGGCGCGGGCCGGTCCACTCCGCGTTGCCGATGGCGCCACGCATCCATTGGATGCCGGGCACACGCGGCCGGTAAAATCCGCGCCCGTTGCCGGTGCATTCGAGCGTGGCGACGATTTTGTGCTGCGGCAAGCGGCGGAGATCGGCGAGCGCGAGCGTGAGCGGCTTTTCCACGAGGCCATTCACGGTGAGGCGCCAGACGGCCGGGTCCACCGTGGGGCGGGGCAGGTGCTGGCGGACGAAAAAGGCATCGTTGGGGGTGATCCAGGTTTCGAGGGCTTCGTTGGGAGTTTCCAGATCCTCGGGCCGGTCGCTGTGCATGATCAGCGGACGCTTGCCCGGCACCGCCGGTGCATCCTGCGCACGGGCGGCGGAGAGGGCGGCGGCAGCGGCCAGCAGTTGGCGTCGGGTGGGGCGGGTCATGGATGAAGATTCAATATCGCATATCGGGCTTCGGACGCGCTCGGCGCAGACCAGACGCCAAAAAGCCGCGGCCGTCAGGGAGCGTGCGGCTTTGCCCGCAGCGCACTGCTCCCTGACGGTCGCGGCTCTTTCGGCCTGGGCCGGGTATGCCCGGCCCCTACGCGCACGGCTCAATGCTTCGCGCGATAGATTTTGCCGCTCATGCGGTTCTGCTGACGGTTGACCTGCTTTCGCTCCGCGGCGGTGAGCTTGCCGCCGTTCAGCGAGCGATCGGTGCGCACTTCCTGGTTGATCGCGGCCTCGCCCTTTTCGAGCCTGGACGCCTGCGCGGCGCTCAGCTTGCCGGAAGCGATGCCGTTGGCGATGCGGTCCTGTTGGTTCTCGCGCCGCGAATCGACTTCATTTTTGCCATAGTGCTGCGTGGCGGTGTTGTGTTTGTCCTTGTAGATCTGCTTGCTGAGCTGGTTCTGCTGCGCGTTGACCTGCTTGCGCTCCGCGGCCGTGAGCTTGCCGCCGTTGAGCGTGCGGTCGACGTGCACTTCCTGGTTGATCGCGGCTTCCTTCTTTTCGAGGTTGGACGTCTCGCCCGCGGTGAGGCTGCCGGACTTGACGCCCTGCGCGATGCGGTCCTGCTGATTCTCGGCCCGCTTGCCCACTTCGCTCGTCTGCGCCACGGCGGAAGAGATCAGCAACGCCGCCGCGGTCCCCGTCATCATCATCATTTTCGTGAGTCTCATGTTTGCTGCCCTCCTGCCTCGATAAGCACGGGAGAGCGCGTTTGGTTGCGGCGGGCAGCCGTTAATTCCAGTTCATGAAAGCTCGTTATTAACGAAGGGCAGTACCATCTGATCTTCGTATTCGGCGGCACGGTAGCGATCGAGGCGGCGGGCATCGTCCGTCCATCCCCAGCTTTCGAGAATCCAGATCAGCTCGCGGGCCGACTCGTCCGCCACTCTCCGGTCGCCGCGCGATTCGGCGGCCGCAAGCCAGGCGAGCATCATCTCATGGAGCTCGGCGATGCGGCCGGCGTCCTGGAGCAGCCGGCGGCCCTGGCGCACGCGGGCGCAGAGGTCCGGCCACGGCTCCGGCATGTGTCGCACGGCCTGCTGGATCGCGCGGATTTCATCAGGCGGCGCGGCGGCAGCGGGCGCCGTCGAAAGGAGCGTGGAGCAGCGGCCTCCCGGCGCGAGATCCATCGCCTCGCCCGAGCGCACATCCTCCATCACGAGCAGCAGACGCCGCGGCTCGCAGAATGCGCGCAGGCGCGCAATGTTTTCCTCCGGCGGCCCTTCGAGCCGCAGCCCGAGCTGCGCCGCGAGATCTCCGGCGAGCTCGGTCCGGCTGCGCTCGCCGCATTCGAGCCAGAGCACGGCATCGAAGTCCTGGCGGAACTCGCTCGCGAACAGGCGGGCCAACTCGGCGCTCTCTACGGTCTCGCAGCCGGGCCAGTCAGCGATGGTGGCGCCGAGGGCTTCCAGGTCACCCAGAACGCTCGCATCGACCTGCTGCAGACTGCCCGCCCGCGCCTGCCAGTGCTCGTGCCCGCGGACCCAGCGCTTCAATTGGCGAAGCTCGCGGCGGCCGAATTGCGGCTTGAGCACCTTGGGCGGGGCGCACTCGCCGGCGCGCAGAAAGGCGATGCGCACGCCCTCGTCCGCGGGCTCGGTGACCAACGGCCCTTCCCACTGCGCGCGGCTCCAGCTCGGCGAAAGAGCCATCGATTCGCGCGAGAACAGCACGATGATGATGTCCGCCGTGCGCGCTTCGCGGGCCTTCGACAGGATGTCTTCGCCGGGGCCGATCGCGCCCTCTTCGAGGAACACGCGCACATCGGCGCCATGCTCCAGCAGTTTCGCCAGGTGCCCGGCCAAAACGCGATCGCCCGGCGCGTAAACCGGGAAGACGGTGCGGGTCAGAGCTTGCACGCCAGGGTCAGTCCATCGCCGAGGGGAGCCAGGCTGAGCGCGATGCGCGAGTCGCCGTGCAGCCTGCGGTTGAATTCGCGGATGGCTTCCGTGTCCTTATCGGTCACGGCGGGGTCGATCACTTTGCCGTCCCACAGGACGTTATCGACGGCGATCAACCCGCCCGGCCGCAGCAGCGCCAGCGCGCGCTCGTAGTAGTGATGGTAATTCGATTTGTCGGCGTCGATGAAGGCGAAATCGAAGCTGCCGGCCTGGCCCCCGGCCAGCAGCGCGTCCAGGGTTTCGAGCGCGGGCGCCAGGCGCAGGTTGATGCGATCCGCGACGCCGGCTTCCTGCCAGGTGCGGCGCGCGCGGGCGGTGTACTCCTCGTTGACGTCGCAGGCCGTCACCTTGCCGCCGGGTGGCAGCGCCAGCGCCACCCACGTGGAGCTGTAGCCCATGAAGACGCCTACCTCGAGCGTCCGCCGCGCCGCCACGAGCCGCGCCATCAGGTTCAGAAACTGTCCCTGCTCGGGGGAAGTCTGCATGGACGCGTGAGGATGATTTTCATTCTCTTCGCGCAGGCGGCGGAGCGGCTCGGGCTCGCGCAGGGTGATGCAGCGGATATAGTCTGCGAGGCCGTCGGTGATCGGCGTATGGACGCGGGACATACAGGAAAGCTCAATTATAATGAACCTATGTTTCGCGTGCTCGCGGCCGCTCTCCTGGCCACTTTCGCATGGGCGCAGTCGCCGCCCGCCGCAACCGCTCCTCCCGAGGTCGAACAGGCCCTGCGCGCGCGCCTGGAGGAGTTTTACCACTACTTCATCACGCAGGAATACCGCAAGGCCGAGAAGCTGATCGCCGAAGACTCCCAGGACTGGTTCTACAACCACAACAAGCCGCAGTACCTGAGCGTCGAAATCCAAAGCATCACGTTCTCGGATCATTTCACGCGGGCGCGCGCCACGGTGCTCGCCGAGCAGTTCGTGATGTTTCCGGGCTTCGCCGGCAAGCCGATAAAGATGCCTGTGACGAGCGACTGGAAGATCGTGGACGGGCAATGGTTCTGGTACATCGATCCCGAGGAGTTGCGGCACACGCCTTTCGGCGTCATTCAGGAACGGACGAATGCGCCGTCCGCGCCGGGCTCGCTGCCCACATCGATTCCGACGACCGCCGATTTCGCGATGAACCTGGTGAAGGCGGAGACGCGGTCCGTGAAGCTGAAGCCGGGCGAATCGGCGCAGGTCGCCTTCCGCAACGGCGCGCGCGGCCTCGTCAATCTCTCGATCGAGAGCCGGCCGGCCGGCATCGAGGCCGCGCTCGACCACGCGCAGGTCGAGGCCGGTGGCAAGGCGGTGCTGAGCGTGAAGGCGCGAGAGGGCGCCAAGGGCGGAACCATCTCGGTGCGGATTCTGCCGACGCTCGAAGTGATCCCTATCGCGGTGACGATTCAGTAGCGCGCCCGCCCTGGCGGTTGCGCAGCTTTCGCGCGGCGGCGAGGATCAGGCCGGCGGCCGGAATCATGCTCAGCGTGCCGGGCTCGGGGACGCTATTCGCGCTCTCGACATCGAAGCTGGCGCCCGCGGGAACCAGCACGCTATAAGTCCCGCTATCGCCGGAGGGCAGCGCCGTGCCGAGTGTATCGAGGTAATTGGCGTCGAGTTGCAGGCTGGCCGAGATGCTCACCGGCAGGCCGGCCGTGATGTCGTAGGACGAGAGCGACTGCACGGGACCGACACTCGGCTGCGGCACCACGACGGTTCCGGAGAACTCTCCCGTGCCCGTGCCGGAGGCGATCTGGAGCCGGATACCGTCGGAATTGGCGACCGCCGCGCCCGTTATCGTCATCATGAGCGTCCAGGTCAGATTGGGCTCGCAAGGTCCGCTCGAGCAGGTGAACGCCGTTGGCTCCGCGATGGTGAAATCGTAATGCAAGGGAAGCTGGACGGCCGCCGTTCCGCTGCCACCCGTCAGCAATCCGCCGCCGCCGCTCGACATGGTCAGTGTGGCGATTTCGGTTTCGGGCGAATTGCTGTCTACATTCCAGGTGATCGGGGTGCTGTAGCCGAAGCTGACGCCCTGCACGCCGCTGGCGGGCGGCGTCATCGCGCTCGCAGCGGCATCGCCCGGGCAGTTCGCCAGGGATGCGAAGCCATAAAGCGGGGCCGCTTCGAACGTGCAACTGAAGTTGCCGGTGGGCAGCGTGACGACATTGGCCCAGGTTGCGGCGGCGAGCGCGGCCAGGAGCAGCGAAGTTCGGATGAGGAGCCGGTTCATAGGGTCGAACGGCCAATTGTACGCAATGGGTCCGAATTACCGCATACGGGGAATCCCCGATTGAGGTTTGGGTACTCCGCCGGGAGTTGCGCTAACATCGCTGCATGGACTCGATTTCGCGGCGCGCCGCTCTGCGCGCTTTCGCCGGCGTTCCGGCCGTGCTCACGGCCCCCAAGGCGGCTGCTCAGGATCTTCCCGCCATTGCCAAGGGGCCGTTCCGCGGCACGGCCGAGTCGCTGCAGCAATATCGCATTCCGGATTGGTTCCGCGACGCCAAATTCGGCATGTGGGCGCATTGGGGGCCGCAATCCGGCGTCGAGGACGGCGACTGGTACGCGCGCAACATGTACATCCAGGGCCAGCCGCAGTACCAGTATCACGTGGAGCACTACGGGCATCCTTCCAAGGTCGGGTATAAGGACCTGTGCCCGCTCTGGAAGGGCGACCGGTTCGATCCGGTTCACCTCATCTCGCTCTACAAAAAGGCCGGGGCGAAGTACTTCATGTCGATGGGCGTGCATCACGACAACTTCGACCTGTGGAACTCGAAGCACCAGCCGCGATGGAACGCGGTCGCGACGGGGCCGCACAAGGACGTCGTCGGGATGTGGGCCAGAGCCGCGCGCGACGCCGGGCTGAAGTTCGCGGTCAGCGAGCACCTCTCGAACAGTTGGAACTGGCTGGCGGTCTCGCACGGGGCGGACAAGAGCGGGCCGATGGCGGGCGTGCCGTACGACGGCAACGACCCGGCCTTCGCCGATCTGTACCACCCGTTCCCGAAGGACCAGCCGATTCCCACCCAGCCCATGAGCCGCGTGGCGCCGGATTCGTGGAAGCGCGAGTGGTTCCTGCGCATTCAGGACCTGATCGACCAGCACAAGCCCGACCTGCTGTACACCGATGGTGGCATTCCCTTCGAGGAGTACGGCTACCGGCTGGTTTCGCACTACTACAACACCGTGCCGCACGGCGTATTCACCAGCAAGGACCGCAAGGACTGTGTGACCGGCACGTGCGCGCTCGATATCGAGCGCGGCATCGCGGACGACATTCTGCCCGAGCCATGGCAGACCGATACCTGCATCGGCCAGTGGCACTATAAGCGCGGCATCAGATATAAGTCCACCAAGACGGTGATCGATATGCTGTGCGATATCGTTAGCCGCAACGGCAACCTGATGCTCAACGTGCCGCTGCCCAACAGCGGCGAGCCGGATGCCGAGGAGCTGAAGGTGGTGGAAGGCATCACCGCGTGGATGGCTGTCAATAGCCCGGCGATCTACGGCACGCGGCCGTGGAAGGTTTCCGGGAACGCCGCGGCGCCGGCGGCCGGCCGGAGCGCCGGGTTCAACGAGAACCGGCGCCGGGAACTGACCGCCAACGACGTACGGTTCACCACCAAGGGCGGCACGCTGTACGCCTTCGTGATGGGCTGGCCGGAGCGCGAGGCGTCGATTCCGCTCCTGGCGCGCGGCGGCAAGCTGGGGGTCGGGAAGATCCGCAGCGTCGAGCTGCTCGGGCATCGCGGGCGCCTCCAATTTACGCAGGATGAGGCATCGCTGCGGATCACCTTGCCCCCCGAGAAGCCCTGCGAGCACGCGGTGGCGTTTCAGGTTGTGGGCGCGTGAACGCCGCGGCGCTCGTTTTTGCCCTCGCCCTTGCGGCTGCCGCCGCGCCGAATCCGTTCGCGCCGCTCACCGCGCAGGAGATCCGCGAGGCGGCGCGGATCGTGCGGGCTTCGGGCCATTTTCCACCGGGCGCGCATTTCGCCGCCCTCACGCTGCAAGAGCCGCCCAAGGAGCCGGTGTTGCGCGGCCAGACGTCGCCGCGGCGCGCGCGCGCCGTAGTCTACGATCCCGCGAAGAATGCGACCGGCGAAGCGGTGGCGGACCTCGCCACCGGCACGCTGGCCTCGTGGCGGGACCTGCCCGGCGCGCAGCCGCCCGAGGGCGCCGCCGATTCCATGCGCGCCGACCGCATCGTGCGCGCCGACCGCCGCTGGGCCGCGGCGCTGCGCGAGCGGGGCATCCGCGATCCCGAAACCGTCTACTCGGTGGCCTGGCCGGCCGGCTATTTCGGGCTGCCGGGGGAGGATAACCAGCGCATTGTGCGGGTGACCCCGTATTTCGCCGGCGCGGGCGAGAATTTCTACGCGCATCCCGTCGAAGGTGTGGCGGCCTTCGTGAATCTGACTTCGGGCAAAGTGATCGACTTCATCGATATCGACCGC
>Ga0209062_1004953_pt1 | contig 13338 bp, 10 predicted proteins | sample Coa_R2_2_FD_187158 | JGI IMG/M metagenome (GOLD analysis project Ga0209062, IMG submission 187158) | Surface soil microbial communities from Centralia Pennsylvania, which are recovering from an underground coalmine fire - Coalmine... | ecosystem: Environmental > Terrestrial > Soil > Unclassified... | reverse complement strand
TCCAATTGGTGCGTGAGTTCCTTTCTCTCCGCCCAGCCGGCACAAGCCAGTGACGCCCCATCGCCAAATAGGGCCATGCAGACGGCGTCCCACTGGGACTGGAAGCCGCGCTGGAAGTCGCTGCCGGATAGGCCAATGCAGCCGCCGATGACACTGGGGTCGAGTGGCCCACGGTCTACATGCATCCCAAGCAGTGGGTGATCGCGGATGTCGGCTATGGAGAGTGGTGTCTCCTTGTAGGGCATGAGTTCTATTAACGCCTCGATGGAGCGGGCGCCATGCTTGTAGCGCCCGACATGCAGAAGGGCCATAAGAAGTGATTCATCCACTTTTTTCCCATGATTGCGCAGCTGATGACGCAGAACTAAGGCCCGACGGCACTCTCGTTCATGGTCCGCGTTGACTCCCAAGACATTTAAATAACCACGCAGCCTGCTGATGAAGTCTGGCCCTTTGGCAACGGCAAACGCTGCAGGGTCGGTGATGCCAAAATCCTCGAATGTATCCGCTGTGCCGCCGGCAAAGACGTAGACCCCGTTCTTTAATTCATGGCGCTCGCCTCCACGGAACAACACACCATCTTGCATTGGAGCTAGGAACCAACTGAGCCAGCCCCACGGTGCCCCATCACGCTTAGCGTCGAACTCATCAAAAAAAACGAAGGTAGTTTTTTCGCGGTTGTCGTCCTGGGCACTTAGGACGGCGGAGGCGAGGTGTTCGACTGCTGTCACCTGTGTCAGATTGATTTCGACAAGACTTCGCAGCTTGCCGGCGTCGCAGCCTGGCAACGTTTCGGGCAGTGCTCGCACTAGCCTCGACTTGCCGCTGCCAGGAGCACCGAAGACGGCCAGGCAGAGTGGGCGTGCAGGGTTCGGAATTCTGAGGTACTGATCAATCAGGCCAGCCAGATGTTCAAATTGTGCTGCCTCCTTATCGGACAACAGGCCTAGCTTGGCAAGACGGTACTCGCTGCCAACGAGTGCCTCCGGGCCATGAGCGAAGGCAGTGAGCGCGAGGTTGGGGAGATCTGTGGTGGGATTCACTGCATTTGCTCCCGAACAAGGACTGAATCTATCAGCTGTCTAGCTGGAGTAAGACAGCACCCGTTCCTTGGTTCTTGACCAGAGTTGTGCCTGACTCCTCTCCGTCAGGCAGGCGATCGACAGGAACAACCTTATCCCCAGCGCGGGTTGCGCCGGATCAGGCAGTACACATCCCCGACCGACCAGCCGCCCACCTGCTTCGCCTCGTCCCAAAAATGGGTCCGAACATAATCCTGGAATTGTTCCTCCGTCGGCCGCCAGGAATATGAGTCCTCAGAGCGATCGGCCATCATGAAGCGGGCCACTTGCAGCGTGTCCTCCCACGAGGTTGTACGGAGGACATGGGGACTGTGAGAGAACGAAAAGTCAAATTCCTTGTGCCGCCGCAGGACGCGCGATAAGCCGGTGAACAGATCGAAAGGCGGAGCGCCGAAATGCTCCAGCATCCGGTTGCATCCGGAATCGGGATCCTTGAGGACTACCAGTAGCACACCCTCTGGTGCCAGGAAGTTGGCGGCGCGGATGACGTGGGCGCCCCACTGGTGGTCGGGGATGTGGTAGAGGACGTGGCTACAAACGGCGACGCGGGCCAGGCGAAGCGGATCGGCATTCATGATCGTGCCGGCGATGAGGTGGGCCACCGGGTAGTTCGCAGCCAGGGTCTCTCGCATTTTGGGATTGGGTTCGACCGCGTAGACCGTGCGGGTTCGTTCGAGGAACACGCGCATCAGGTCGCCCGTGCCGGCGCCCCAGTCGATGGCGACCGCGTCGGGTGGAATGCCCACGAGCAGCTCGCGCAGCATCGCGTACAGATGCTCGCGCGAGCCGTAGCTGCGAAGGAGCGTGGCGAACGCCTCGGCGTACTCGGGCGAGTCCCAATGGTAGCGCTTCATCGCGGTCATGTCGGGTAGCCTTGTTTTCTCACCCAGGGCCCTGCTTGACGAGAACGATCGTGCTGACGAACGAGCGAAGGGCAGCCGGCTGTCTCGGCAGACGCCGCTTCAAGCAGTTCTCGAATTGATCGCCGAAGGGGGGCACACTTCGGCGTCGCCGGCATGACTCAGCGAGGACGCCAGCGAGGGGACGAATACCGAGCGAAAGAAGCGGGGGAAAGGGGCCGGCAGTCATTCCGAACATAACTGTCTCACCCGGCTAGGCACTTGACAAGAGCAAAAATGGTCGTAAGAACCGAGTAGTGGACACAGTATGTCCCTTTCGCTTTTCTTTCGTGGTCCCTGGTTTACGGACGTTCGGTAGTCACTACCCCGAACGTTCGGCACTTTACAGGAGAACATAGATGCCTCTTGTGAATGTCAAACTGATCGAAGGTGTTTTCACGCCAGCGCAGAAGCAAGAGATGATCCGCAAGCTCACGGACGCGATGGTATCGATCGAAGGCGAGTCCCTGCGTTCCGTAACTTGGGTCGTGGTCGAAGAGGTCAAAAGCGGGGACTGGGGAATTGGCGGCCAACCACTTACCACGGCCGATGTGAAGGCACTTGCGGGCGGCAATCTCAAAGGGTGACGCCGAACCAGCACACCGACGCTGTAACTCGGCTACCCATCCCAGGCCAAGGCCCGCAAGATTTCGATTTCTGACGGGCCTTGTTTTCCGGCCAATCCAGGTAGCCCTTAATTCCTTGCCCCCTACGCTCCCATTGTAGGTCGTTGTCCTCCTGTCACTTGGGGAGTAGACCGAGAACCTTCTGCATTTCGGCTGCGTCCAAAGCACGAGCCGTCTGCGTCCGAACATCGCCACCCGAACTCAGGTGCAGCATGGCGGCGGTGGCCGTCGCGTCGTCCGGGGCCTCGAAAAGGACCACGCCGTCGAAAGTGCCCAGAGTCCAGTATTGCCCCATCACCTTGATGCCCAGTTTGTCCGCTGTGGACTTGAACGCCGCTGCCCGGCTGCAAGATTCCCGGACGTTCTTGGTGCCATGCTCCGTGAAGTGCAAAGTCGTGATGAAGGTTGCCATTGTCGCTCCCTCCTCGGTGGAATAGTTCTTGCCCGGAGATGATTCTATTCCGGCTGACCGGCTTTGGCGTCCGATGGCAACCGCGCCGAAGGAATCGGCACGAAGAAAGGCGCAGGTTAAAGCAATTCTCTCACGGGGTCATGATCGTCTAATACAGGCGTCGGGTCATGCTGTCCGCTGGGTTCCTCCGTAGGGTGAGCCCACGAAGGAGGCCCACCCTACAGCCACAGTAGCCCTGTCGCCAAGTAGAGGAGGATCATGAATGGCGGACGCTTCGGAGCTTCTGATGCAGTGGACCGATCCAGTCCTGGGAGACCTCAGATGGGATAAGGCTGGGAAGGTATGGATCGGCTCGTGCGATTTCAATGGCCGCGTTGTGCGGCTCGAACTCGATCCCGATCATACGAACCCGACTCGTGACATCCAGTTGGCTATCATCGAGCCGTCCCGGTCCATCCTCGGCCGACTCCCGCAGATCGAGCCTCAATTTCGCCGCCAAGCCGCGGAGCAGATCGCCGAGGCCGTCGCTTCCCAAGAGCCACAAGGACGCAAGGAGCCAGCGCTGCCCGAGGAGCGATTCGCTGACGAGTTGGAGTTGGAGATGATTTCGATCCACAGCTGCGGGGAATTACATTACCGCAGCCCCGCGTTCTTTCCCGATTCGGTCGTGACCATCTATTTCAACGAGGATCTTTCGTTTGGAGACGCCGCGGTGTACGGAAGTGGGAGGGAGGACGAACGCTCCTAAAAGGGTGAAGACGGAAAAGCATATATTACTACTATTAGGAGACAAAATATATTTTTCCAACTGGAGATAGGGTGTCATTCACTCGTGAAGCGGCCGGCTTGCAAGCAAACTCGAATCAAATAGCACGGTGCAATCAGATGGAGCCGTGGCTGAGCGCGAGCACAGCAAAGGCGGTCGCCGCATCCGACATGAACTTGCCGGTGTGGCTCGCAGGGTCGCGTTTCTTCACGAGTGACACGCTGCGCCACGCGCCCGTTGCTGTCTGATTGCGCTTGAGCCAGGCCAAACCTTTGCTAATCTTAGCGTCGTCTTTTGGCACCCCGGCTATTTGAAGGATGTGGAGGACAAGAGCAGTAGCGTAACCATCGGATGCGGATTCCTGCGCGGTGCCGTCGTTCCGTTTCCACGTCCCGAGTGAGGGCAGGCTCCAGCCACCGTCCTTCCGCTGCTTGTCGAGGAATTGGTCGATAAGCTCCTTCTGCTCAGCCTTCGTCAAGATTCCTTCGATCTTCGTGGCTGCCCAAAGACCCCAGGCGCGGTCATGCAAGTTCTGCTTGGGGAGTCGGTCTTTCAGGTAGTCGCGGAGTAGCTTGACCTTGGCATCGGCGTCCGTGTCCATCCCGGCCGTGTAGTAACCCGGGACGGTGCCGACGGCAATGGCGGCTAACGCGGCTCCGAAATAGCGAGCTTCCGCGTTTCCCCAAGGCGCCTCATTAAAATCGAGCCAATCCCACGAACCCTTGTCATCACCGAACTGCACCTGTGTCTGCCAAAGATTTGCGAACGCCTGTTTCGTTGCCTTGCTTGGTGATGTCTTGCCCTGATAACGATCGTCGAAGGCGAGAATGACCGCATTGAAGACCGCTTCCGTTCCCCAAGATTGCATCTTCAATTCGTCGGTGGAGTCGTAGTACAGGCCAAACTCCTTCGTATCCAGCTTCTTCCAGTTGGCAACACGCCGTCTGATTTGTGCGAGCAGCTTCGTCTCTTGTTCCGTCGGCGTGTTGGCGCCCACGAGCTTGCGGAGGGCAGGTCGCGCCAGGGCGTAGGGTAGACCGCTATGACAACTGACGCACTTGGCGTAGCCAAACCACACCTTCTCGCGCTCGTCCAGGTACTTGCCCGCATCGTCCGGTTTCCAGCCGGTGGCGAGTCCATCGGCCCGAGCGACGGCACAAGCGAGAAGAACAAGGATCATGGAGACGATGCTTCGGAGTTGGTTTGGGATAAACATCATGGCAGTTCTCTCGAAAGGCAAAATGGGACATTGTGCATCTATGCCTTTTCGGAGCGTAAATGCACGCTGTCTCCTTTTCAACTTCTGGGCCTCATTCGCCAGCCGAGCTGGCTGCTTCGAACACCAGCTCGCAAGCAAACTCGAACCCTGGTAACAGCCGCGTTCGGTAGGTCTCCGGCGGCCGGACAATCTTTTCCCGCCAACGTCCCCCGGCTCGACGTAAGATCAACACTTCTTGCCGCTCCGCGTCCACGATCCAATATTCCCGCACTCCGAAGCGGAGATATTCATCACGTTTCTCGACGTAATCGCGCTCTTCGGAGCCGGGCGAAACCACTTCGATGACGATTTCCGGGATCCACGAAGCCCAGAAATCTTCTTCCTCTTCCGGCGGCGGATTTTTGTAGATGGCCACATCGGGATGACGTTCCGATTCCAAATCAGCAATGAGGATCTTGCAATCGCTTCCGGAGGCGATGGAGTGAATATTCCCCGGATTCTGGAAGTCATAGCCATGCAGCTGCCGGCGAATGACGTTGAGTTGCATCAGATGACGGGGATGGGGAACATCGGATACGATGATGACTCCTCGACCGAGTTCATAGAGATGTCCTTCCTGGACTTCGGCGTGTTCGAAGGCCGCGAGACTCATGCGCCGGCCGTGGTCGGCCGGACCAATTTTGATTGCCTGCGTGGTCATGACAATCCTTTCCCAATGCAAAAAGCAGGGCGATCGACGCCGCGTGGAGACGTCAATGCGCGAAGCGGCTCGTTCGGCTATCCATTTGATGATTCGGATTCCCTCCGAAGCGTTTCGCTCAGTATGACGGACTTTTCTCGCACTCGCAACTGCGGTAGTAGGATGGGGTGTGCCTCTGGAGGTAGGCGAACGGCCGGCGTCAGCCGGCTGGTGGGGCCTTACCAGCCGGCTGACGCCGGCCGTTCGCCTACCTCGGGCGACGTACCCGTAGGATGTATCCTCGGTCTTTCGCCTTATGGCTTGCCAAGGTTCTGAGGAGGCTCATCGTTCTGTTGTCGCTTGCGTACCCTGAGCAACAGGGCGAGGAGATGGAGAACATGCCCCCACGGTTCGATAGGTTCGTAGATTTGTTTTCCTATCAGGAAAAGGATCGAAGCGAACTCGCACAAGAAGGACACGTATCTTTTTGTTCAAACGAGCCATGACTTTTCTCCAAAATAAAGGTTAGTCCGGCCCTTTAGGCCGGACCGTTCGGACGATACCGGCATGCTCGCGGACTTTTTTCCCCATTCGCAAGAACCTGGAAGATCAATGCGATCTGCCGGCTTCCCAACCGCTTGCCAAAGCGAGTAGAATCTTCTCACCACCATTGCGCCCCATTGCCCTCGATGGCGAGGGACATCGCGGAGAACCGCCGAAGATGACGCCGCACGATTTCATCCGCAAATGGAAAGCTGCGGAACTGTCCGAACGCAGTGCTTGCCAACAACATTTCCTCGACTTGTGCGAATTGCTCGGTCAGCCCAAGCCCGCCGAGGTCGATCCCCACGGGCTGTGGTACACCTTCGAGAAAGGGGTGCAGACCATCGACGGCGGCAAAGGCTGGGCCGATGCGTGGATGCAGGGCAAGTTCGGCTGGGAGTACAAGGGAAAGCACAAGGATCTCAAGGCCGCTTATCAGCAGTTGCTCAAGTACCGCGAGAGCCTAGAGAACCCACCGCTTCTGGTCGTGTGCGATCTCGACCGATTTGAGATTCACACCAACTTCACCGGCACCGTCAAAAAGGTCCACGCTTTCGATCTCGACGGCCTGGCTGATCCGCGCAACATTCTGCTGCTGCGCCATGTGTTCACAAATCCGGAGACGCTGCGGCCGGGGCAGACGCGACACGCGATCACCGAGGAAATCGCCGGCCGCTTCGCGCGCTTGACCGACGCCCTTGGAAGGCGCGGCATCGCGCCGGAACCAGCCGCTCATTTCCTCATGCAGCTCATGTTCTGCATGTTCGCCCAGGGCATCGATTTGCTGCCGCATGAGTTGTTTACACGCACCATCGCCGGTGCCAAGAAGAACCCCATCGTTTTGTCCAAGCTGCTGTCCGGATTGTTTCGTTCGATGCAGAGCGGCGAACCATTTGGCGCCGATGCCATCCTGCGATTCAATGGCGGGCTGTTTGCCGACATTCACATCATCGACCTGCGGGCCGATGAGATCGATGAAGTCCACGACGCCGCTCGCTGCGATTGGTCGTCGGTCGAGCCGACCATTTTCGGCACGCTGTTCGAACGCTCGCTCGATCCCAGCAAGCGCTCGCAGATCGGCGCCCATTACACAAGCCGGGCCGACATTGAAACCGTGCTCAAGCCGGTGCTGTTGACGCCGCTTCAGCGCGAATGGGAGCAAGTCAAGCAGCAAGCCGCGAAGGCCTGGGTGAAGGTCCAGGCGGAAGCCCGCAAGGGCCGCACGCGCAGGACTGATTCCAAGGCCCGCCGACAATTCGATCTGATCCTCGAACAATTCCGCGACCGACTGGCCCATGTTAACGTGCTCGACCCAGCGTGCGGCTCCGGCAATTTCCTCTACGTCGCCATCCATCTGCTGCTCGATTTGGAAAAAGAAGTGCTGAATTTCGCCTCCGCCCACGATGTGGATCTGATTCCTCTAGTTCGGACGACGCAGCTATTCGGATTGGAGATCAATCCCTATGCCCAGCAGTTGGCCCAGGTCGTGGTATGGATCGGCTATTTGCAGTGGAAATATTTCAACGGCTATCAGGCGCCGCTCGATCCCGTCCTCGATCCGTTCGAGAACATCCGCCACACCGACGCTGTTCTCGACATATCCGATCCGGATAATCCGAAGGAGCCAGAATGGCCGGCAGCCGAGTTCATTGTCGGCAACCCGCCGTTTCTCGGAACTAAAAAACTTCGCTCGGAATTGGGAGATGATTATGTGGAGAAACTCTTCAAACTCTATGGCGAGCGTATCCCCAATTTCAGCGACTTGTGTTGCTACTGGTTCGAGAAGGCTCGGGCGGCCGTTGAGCGAGGGCAGACGAAGCGGGTGGGATTGATAGCCACCCAAGGAATTCGTGGTAGCTTGAATCGGCGCGTCCTGGAGCGTATCAAGGAAACGGGCGACATTTTCCTCGCTTGGTCAGACCGCGACTGGATTCTTGACGGCGCTAATGTTCATATCAGCATCATCGGCTTTGACGATGGAACTGAAAAGGATCGTCTTCTGGATGGTATCCACGTCTCCAACATCAACGCGAATCTGACGGCTACGGCGGATATTACCCAAGCGAAAAGGTTGATGGCTAATCGCGCCGTTGGATATATCGCCGATGTGAAAGCGGGAAAGTTTGACATTTCCTCAGAGGAAGCGTTGTTGCTTCTGCATGAACCGAACCCCCACGGCAAGCCAAATAGCGATGTGCTCCGTCCTTGGGCCAATGGGTTAGATGTCACCCGGCGACCTCGCGAGATGTGGATTATTGATTTCGGGGCGGATATGCTGTTGGACCAAGCCAGCCTGTATGAGAGACCGTTCGAGATCGTCCAAGCTCGTGTCAAGCCTGCGCGAGATCAAGTGAAGCGCAAACGGTATCGTGAATATTGGTGGCTTCATGCCGAGCCCTGCGCAGAAATGCGACGGCGGATCGAGCCGTTGAATCGATATCTGGTCACCACGACGGTATCAAAACACCGACTGTTCGTATGGAGTTTTCCACCAACCTTGCCCGATCATCAGCTTGTTGCATTCGCACGAGATGAGGACAGCGCCTTCGGCATACTCCATTCGCGCATTCACGAGGCCTGGGCACGAGCGCACGGAACACAGGTCCGCGAGCGTGAGAGCGGTTTCCGTTACACGCCGACCACTTGTTTCGAGACGTTCCCCTTCCCGCAACCAAGCGACTCCCAGCGCGAAGCGATCGCCGTAGCGGCGCAAGAACTCAACGAACGCCGCAGCACCTGGCTGAACCCGCCGGAGTGGACGCGCGAGGACACGCTGATCTTCCCTGGCTCCGTCGATGGGCCGTGGGGACGTTATTTCACCGATGCCGATGAGCGCGGCATCGGCACCGTACACTATCGCCGCCGCGTGGCAAAGGACGGCCAATCCGCGAAAGAGCTGGCGAAGCGCACGCTGACCAATCTCTACAACCAGATGCCGGCGTGGCTGAAGCAGGCGCATCAGAAGCTCGACGAAGCCGTGTTCGCAACCTACGGTTGGGCACCGACACTCAGTGATGAGGAGATTTTAGCGCGTCTGCTCGAACTCAATTTGCGGAGTGCCAGCGCAAGCGTTTCCTGACGGTCGCGGTTCAGATTCCGAGCCGCGACTGTCAGGAAACGGTCAGTGTGGCGGACTGATGTCGTGTGCTGGCACTTGTTTTCACGGATTGGCACCGCGACATAGATCGTGATGGGGCACTCGGGCGTCGTGTGTTGGCACGTCTTGGCACCCGCTGGCACCGCATCGCAGTGGGGTGATGCTGAAAAATGTGGCGATGTGGCGACATTGGTTGACACTTCGTGGCACACGGAAAGCGCCACGATTGGACTCGTGGTGCCGAGCGATCACGCCAGCACATCAGCGATGACCGAGCCGTCCGATACCAGCGGCAGGGGCCGGCCGGTGCGGTCGTGCAGCATGGTTTCGGGATCGATGCCGAGCAGATGATAGACGGTGGCGAGGATGTCCTTAGGCGAGGTGGGACGTTCGATCACGTCGCCGGCGATTTTATCTGTTTTGCCGACGACCTTGCCGCGGGCCACGCCGCCGCCGGCCATTAGGCCGCAGTAAGCGCGCGACCAGTGATCGCGGCCGCCGCCTTTGACGTTCTGCAACTTCGGCGTCCGCCCGTGTTCGCTCAGGCACAATACCAGCGTTTCATCGAGCATTCCGCGGGCGTCGAGATCCTCGATCAATCCGGCGAACGCGAGGTCGAAACCCGGCATCAATTCTTGCTTCATGCGGGGAAAGTGGTCCCAGTGCGTGTCCCAGGCGGAGCCGGCCAGGCCGTATTCGTCCCAGAAAACGCTGACGAAGCGCGAGCCGGCTTCGATCAGCCGCCGTGCGGCCAGGGCGGCTTGGCCGAAAAGCGTCATGCCGTAAGACTCACGCAGGCGGCGCGGCTCGCGGTCCAGATCGAGAGCGGCGCGAATTTTCTCGGAACCAATGAGATTGTATGCCATCGCGCGATAGCGATCAAAGCCGCGGGCGGCGTCGCTACCGCGAAGATCGCGGCGGGCGCGATCGAATTGTTCGACCAGCGAGCGGCGCGTGTCGAGTCGATCGAGCGTGATGTCGGGCGGCAGCTCAGTGGCCGTGGCCAACTCAAAGCGGCTATCCGGCGTGATGCCCATGTATGGCTCGGCGACATTGAGCTTTTGCTCTTGGAGCGTCTTGAGCATCTGCCGGGTGGCCTGGCCGTGGAAAGTAGTCCACACTGGGTTGTAGGCGCTACCGAGGAAGGCGGCGTAGGGACCGGCGCGAGCGACCTCGCCGACGCGGCGTGTGCTGAAGGGAAACGGCAGGGCGATGTTATTGGGTACGCGGCGCTGCTTCCTCGGGGCGCTAACTCGGCCCCGCTCGCCCTCGCCGCGCTGGAGGTAGTCCACCACGGAGCCGATAAATGGCCAGTGCCGGGGATCGCGGGGATTCAATTCCATCGGCACATCGATCTGTGGCACGCCGGTCAGCGCGTAGGCGACGCCGTGCAGCGGATAGGGATGCGTCAGCGAACGCACGAGCGTGACGCGATCCATGACGCGAGCCGCGTTCGGCAGCAGCTCGCAGACATCGAGTCCCGGCAGACGCGAGCGGATCGGCTTCAGCTCGCCGCGGATTTCGACCGGGGCATCCGGCTTCATATCGAAGGTTTCGAGCTGGCTCGGCGCGCCGTACAGATAGAGCAGGATGACCGCTTTCGTCCGGCCGAAGCTTTCGCGCAGCCGAGGCTCCCTTGCTTGTGCCGCAGGCTGGCTATAGCGCAGATAATCCGCGAGACTGATGCCGAGCAGGCTTAATCCGCCGGCGCGGAGCATTTCCCGCCGCGTCCAGCCGCTACATAGGCGCTTCGGAGATCCCAGGATGCTCAGCATGAAACGCTCCTTTGATACTTCTCCTCATGTTATGCGATCCGCGCTCCTCATAGCAAGAAACAAACGCTAGACTAATCCTTTGGTTTTGCCCGTCGCTGGCGCTCCGGGCTTGAACGCGGAACCCCAATAAGGATCCACAATGTCGGAAAATAAAGATAAAGCAGCGATTTGGGATGTGGATGGAACGCTCGTCGATACGGCGGAGCTGCACTTCGAGGCGTGGCAGACGATCTGCCGCGAGCACGGACGCGATTTCACGCGCGCCGACTTCGCCGCGACCTTCGGCCAGCGCAATCCGGAGATCATTCGCAAGCTGTTCGGCGAGCGCTTCAATGACGAGGAGATCGCGGCGCTGGGCGATCGCAAGGAAGTTCTCTATCGCAGCGCGGCGAGCAAGGGCGTGGATTTGTTGCCGGGAGTGCGGAGCTTGGTGGAGGATCTGCACCAGGACGGCTTTGCTCAGGCGATTGGCTCCAGCGCTCCGCATGCCAACCTGGAATTGATCCTGCGACTGACCGGCATTGCTCGTTTCTTCACCGCGGTGGTCGGCAGCGAGGACACTCAGCGCGGCAAGCCCGATCCGCAAGTCTTTCTGTTGTCGGCCCAACGGCTCGGCGTTCCGCCGTCGCGGTGCGTGGTCTTCGAGGACGCCGTGGCCGGCGTGCAAGCCGCTCGCGCCGGCGGCATGAAATGCGTTGCCGTCCGTTGTGTTGGCCATCATCCTGAAGCGACTTTGCGCCAGGCCGGGGCCGATCTGGTCGTCGAGACGCTCGAACAAGTTTCGGCGCGGACGATCCGGGAATTGCTGACGTAATAGACAGGGCGAGCGGGGTTGTGTGAGCGCCCCGAGAATCGTACTCGGGGCGCTCACGCAACTCCGCTCGCCCGCGGAAAAGATCACTCCGCCGTGAACGCGGCGAGATAGTCCTCGAATCCCTTGCGCTGCTCGTGCTCGACGCCTTGCAGCTTCTTGATGTCCTCCTGATATTTCTCGATCTGCGTTTCCTGCTCATTGAACTTCTTGACGATCCGTTGATATGCCTCGGAGGTCTGCGGCAATTCCTTCAGGTTTGATCGCAAACGCGGCTGATCGTTGCGGATCGCGTCCAACTGCCGCTGCAACTCAGCGATCTCGCGCTGCGTCTTTTGCATCGCCCAGCGCAGCTCCATCGACTTTTGCAGTCCGGCTTTGACCTTGTCGCTGGCGACGGCCTGGCGGATGAAGTGACGGATACCGTTGTCGTCGAGGTTCGACAACTGCACGGCCTGTTCCATGACGTGCTCTTCGGTGACGGCTTGCTTCGCCGTCTTGCCAGGGGCGACCTTGATCTGGAAACGATAGAAATCGCTGGCCGTCTCGATGGGTTTATCCGTGGAAACGAGCTTGAAATCGTTGCGGACGGGATGCTCGATCAAGACGGTGCGCTCTTGTTCATTGCGATTCTTGATCGTGTAGGTTTTGGTTTCGCGCACCTTGGTAGCGGTGTGGAGGATGCCCTTGACTGCCTTGACCTGCGTGATTCGGCCATTGTCGGAGGACGGCACGGGGTTGACCTCGGTACCAAGATCGACGGCGTAGGAGATCAGGCGCTCCTCGTTGGGCTGGAGATCGAGGATGCGGGCGTCGCCGGCGTAGTTGGAACCTTCAAAGACGGTGATCGGACCCTGCATCAGATGCAGGCCGGATGTGTTCTTGAAGCGCAAGCCCAAAAGCGCGAACTTGGCCTGTGTGCTCTCGTTGTAGATGGAGACGCGCGTGCCTTCCACGTCCTTGTTGATGATGGGCAGCAAGGCTGACTTCTGCCGCGCCAGTGTCACTGGCTTGTCGATGGCATACTGGAAGAAATCGCCCAGTCTCGCGGCGGATGCCATGCTTGATACGCCTGCGCTCAAATCCATCCGTTCCCCAAGTTGTTCGTTTACTCGCCTGGCAAGATCCTCTTTGACTCCAGCCCTTCTTCCCATCTTCCCTGCCATCCCTGCCATCGCCCCCAAAGCAGTTGCCGCTTGCGGCCTTGCTTCGGCCGCTGCGGGCGGCGCCGCGGGAGCCTTCTCCATAGGCTGATTCATCTCGCCGCTGTAGGCGACAGGCCGCAGCGAGGCGAACAGTTCCATTTCGACCACGGGCCGGGGCACGTACAAGGGTTGATAGAGATCCATCTGGAACGAAATGGGACGGCCGCTCACGAGCGCCATGCGCACATCTTTCCAGTCCTCGTCAGTTGGGTTTTCCACCACCG
>Ga0209062_1004948_pt1 | contig 13347 bp, 11 predicted proteins | sample Coa_R2_2_FD_187158 | JGI IMG/M metagenome (GOLD analysis project Ga0209062, IMG submission 187158) | Surface soil microbial communities from Centralia Pennsylvania, which are recovering from an underground coalmine fire - Coalmine... | ecosystem: Environmental > Terrestrial > Soil > Unclassified... | reverse complement strand
AGCGGCGGCCCGACGTGCTGGAATTGCAGATGGCGCTAGCGAGCACACTCGAGCAGAAGGGAGACTACGACGCCGCAATATCGGAATATGACTCCATGCTCGATAAGCACCCCGGGGATCTAATCACATCGAACAACCTTGCAAGTTTGCTGCTGGATTACCGAGGCGAGACTCCCAAAAGCGTGGAGAGAGCGCAGGCAATCGCAGGGGTTCTTCGGAATTCGCAGGTTCCGCAGTTCAAAGACACCTTGGGTTGGGTAAAGTATCACCAAGCCGACTACAGCGGCGCGGCTTCGCTCTGCGAAGAGGCAGTCGCTGCTCTAGCCGACCAACCGGCCGTTCATTACCATCTCGGAATGGCCTATGCCGCCCTCGGCCGATCAGTGAAGGCATCGGACCAGTTCAACAAAGCGCTTCAGTTGAGTCCTCAGGGGCCTCTACTTGAACAAATACGCAACGCAGTCCGGAAGTTGCCTCCTCAATCCTCTCAAGCTGGAAAGCCGAGCTAGGTGGAGCACAGAGCAATTCCTTGAGATTGGTTTCCCAGTCGTTTTCTGCCATTGACCGCGGCTTCGTGTGCCTCTGGCGTTTGTTCTAGCCGGAATCCCCGGATCAAATCTGAGTTTCCTAAATTTCGAAGCGGACGTATCAATCTGTGCCCGTTGAATTACTGGACTGGGCTTGCAAGGCGTTCACGAAGCCCCTCACTGACCTACCTGACATGAAAGCGATCAAAAAGCGGGTCCTTGCCGGGTTAAACACAATCGCCCTGAAGGTCTTCTGAGGCTCACCGGCACTAGCTTCGTTGCATTCGGAGCCGCACGACACCCGATTCACCAGAACGCAGTCTGCGGTTCCTTTCACACTACTGAGCCGTCGACCAGAAGCTGACCTTCAGGAAGTTTGGCGGGACCGGCGGATCATCCGACCAATTTGAACAATCAGCGGGCGTGGCCATGTGTGGTGCGTGTGGTGGTCTACCGCGTCGCGCTGGTTAGTTTTGCTCCTTGGGATAATTTCTTCTCCCCCCTACTTGGAACCGGTACATCGTCTGGTCAGCACACAAACGTACAAAGGCCATTGCTCGAGATCGTGCCGCGGAATTTCGAGACGTCGTCCGAGAGGCCGACGAGAGCCGGCTACGGTTTAGTTAATAGGAGTTCCTTTGCGGTTAGCAATTAACGCATTTTTGGCAGAAGCAGATCGCCGCGGTTTGACAAGATATCTGAGGTCGGGCAAGTTTGCTCAAGCTGAACCTGCAGCACACACTCCGCAATTTTGTCTTTGCCTTGAGAAATCGATAATTTAATGCAAGCACCCGGTAATGCAGAGTAGGCCTGAGTGGGCGCCCTATCCCTTCCAGCAATGCGCCACATGGCCCGAAAAATCCGTATTCTTGCAATTGCGACGAACAACTGGTGCTCGGTTGGGCAGTTTCTGTCGGCTCTGATTCAAGTGGGTTTCGAGGTCGCGGTTGTTTGTCCTTCTCGGAGCCCCATTCGGCATATCAAGAAGCTAAGCGCGCAATACAAATACAAGTCGTGGCGGTCGCGGACGTCAGTCCTCTCTGCCATAGCTGATTGGTCACCCAACCTTTTGGTCTGTAATGATGATGTTGCGGTTCACGCGTTGCACGACCTTCACCGCCAGGTCGGCGTTGAACCCCAGGGATCCAAAAGCGCTGGCCTGCTTCGGTTGATTGAAGCATCTCTAGGCGATTGTCGATCGTTCAACACGTGTCGATCGAAGACCGGACTCATCGCTGTCGCTCAATCGCTCAAAATTGCCTGTCCACCGACAATAGTAGCGAACACATATGTCGAACTTGAAGAGCACCTTGGCACGCTAGGTTATCCGGCGATCATTAAGTTGGATCAGTCATGGGGCGGGCGCGGCGTCAGGCTGGCCCGAAATGATCACGAACTGCTAGGTGCGGCGTTAGAGTTGTCCTTGCCTCACGACTGGCCAAAGTCCCTAAAGCAGGTAGTGGCCCGCTACTTGCCCGATCGGTGGTGTCCCTTTTTCACTCAAAAACTCAGCATTCAACACTACATTCGCGGCCGATCAGCGAACCGGGCGGTTGTGTGTTGGGATGGACGGGTCCTGGCTGGAGTGAGCATAGAGGCGATAGAAACCGATTCAGAATTTGGCCCTACCACCCTTGCGAGGACCGTTGACCACGCCGAAATGGCCGACGTCGCCGAAAAGATCGTGGCGAGCCTAAAGCTCTCTGGTTTTCTCGGCTTCGATTTTGTGCTCGACGGCGCGAATCGGGCCTGGTTCCTAGAGATGAATGCTCGTGTCACGCCCGCCTGCCACTTGCGCTTCGAAGCGTCGAGTCTGCCAGCAGCGTTGTTTTTCGAGTTGACTGGCGAAAAGCCGAGTGTCGACGTGAGGCAGATACCAAGCGATATCGTCGGGATCTTCCCAAATCGTGTTTCGAAAGAAACTCCGCACCAATACTTTGATGACGTGCCCGAAGAGGAAGGCGCTTTTTTGAATGCCTGCCGCAGCTCAAGGTTCTTCCGCGAGATTGACTGGAAGGTGCAATTCGACCGTTTAGCGTCCAGGCTACTTCGTGCCAACAGGCTCAACAACATTTTGTCTGAAGGAAGCAATGACAACTGAACACGAAGTGGCGATCGTCGGAGCAGGCCCTTATGGATTATCGCTAGCTGCCTATCTGACCGATCGAAATAGCGACTTTCAAATCTTTGGCGAACCCATGCAATTTTGGCGTGATCACATGCCAAAGGGCATGCACCTGAAGTCCGATGGATTTGCTTCGAACCTCTACGATCCAAAAGCGTCCTACACTCTTCGGCGCTATTGCGAAGATCATCGACTCGACTACCGGGACACTATGCTTCCGGTAAAGCTAGACACGTTCGTGAAATATGGGATCTCCTTTAAGGAACACTTTCTTCCTAATTTGCGCACAAACAATGTCTTGGACGTCGATAAGACTTCACGGGGCTTCGCTCTGAAACTAGACACCGGCGAACTTACAAGCGCTCGAAAGGTGGTCATAGCCGCAGGAATTCGTGATTTCCGTCATGTTCCCTCTTCTTTGCAATCGCTGCCTCGTGAGTTTGTCACGCACAGTAGCGACCACCATGACCTCTCCCGTTTCAAAGATCGGGACGTTATTGTCGTCGGTGGCGGATCATCAGCGACCGACATCGCGGCGTTGCTCCAAGACGTTGGCGCCAAGGTTCAGCTGCTGGCTCGCAAGCAATTCATTCAGTTCCACAGCGGCGGAGACGGCGAGAGGCCTCTCCTTCAAAGATTGCGGCACCCAAGTAGCGGCATTGGACCTGGATTACGCGCCCGCTTCTATTGTGATGCTCCTTGGTTGTTTCATTGCTTCCCGGAACAACTGCGGTTACTTGTTGTTCGAAGGACCCTCGGACCGGCTGGCGGATGGTTTATAAAGCACAAGGTAGTTGGTCGCATTCCCATGCTGCTCGGATCAAGGATAGAGCACGCGGAAGTCAAGCGCGACCGAGTTCAGTTGAAAGTTCGAGGTCCTGATGCGGAATCACACGAGCTTGTCACCGATCACGTGATTGCCGCGACCGGCTACAAATCTGACGTACGACGATTTACATTTCTGTCTGCCAACATCCGTTCGATGCTAAAAACAGTGGAAGGCACCCCGGTACTTTCTTCGGCGATGGAATCTTCTATTGCGGGCCTCTATTTTACCGGACCGATAGCATCGAACAGTTTTGGCCCGGTGATGCGCTTTGCTTTCGGAGCACGATTTGCAGCCCCTCGGATGGCGCGCGCCTTGGCTTAGCGAGGACCGGAATTGAGCGCTGCAAAACGCTTACCAAAGGCATTTCAGTCCAAATGGGAGCTCATTTGAACCGGTCTTGCGAGATATAGCGATGAGCTTTGCCATCACGATCGCCATCGCCACGACCTCGGGACTCTTTCGCCACGGCTTGAAATTGTTCTTGGCCGGGCGTCGGAGGCGCCGCCTCGCGCAACAATCCGTGGTGTCTGCGTGGTAGTCGCATCGGCCAACAGTTCCAACTATCGCCGGAGGGCTCAAGCAGGCGGCTGCCTCGAAAAGCGGCTTGCTCCCTACCGGACAATTGGCGCGCGGTTCCCGGTCGCGTTCCCCAGCTGAGCGCGGCGTCCAGCTCGCCGAGGGCGAGGGTGTGAACCGAGGGGGAATCCCTTGCCCCCTGCGTCAGCAACCAAAAAGAACGAGCACTCGCCGCGTACTTGTCCCCGCTCTCGATGTGAGCGCTACGATTCCGCTGCGTTCGGTTTGCCTAACTTAGATCCGATAGCGTACATTCATTCGTGCCTCCTCCCATCGAGCCGCGGACGATCAGCTGAACCGGATGGCCGAAATGAGACATTCTGCGAAAACCCTCACGCCCCTGCAGGGGCAGTATCTGCCGTTCATCGATGTTGGAACCCGACGAACCCTTGCTGGCCGTATGAGCAACCACAAAGTCATGCGCGGAGTCGTGATCGGCATCGGCCTCATCTCGAGCTGCGCCTTCGGACAAACCACCCGAACGAACCCTTCAGCTTCCGCGACAATTCGGGCAATCCCGTCCTCGTCCTCAACAAGCCCTAATACGCCATGCGCCTCTTCTAACCCGACGAGCCCTTGCTACTCGGTGGGAGCTCCCCGAAGCCCTTGTTACTCGGCCGTGGGGCTGAACCAGCCCTGTTCAGCCGCAAGCGTACCCTATTCTCAGACTTCGCCAACGCCTTCGCCATCAGCAGACAAGATGGCACAGCGATCCGTGGTTCATGCCCTCACGAAGGATCAGGCCACAGCACAAATTTTGGCGAAAGGGTACTCGCATGTTGCAAACCTTCGACGCGATGCCGAGGGCGGATGGCGTGGCAAGGCCGAGAAGGATGGAGCGACCGCAGATGTGAGATTGGACCGAAACGGTAACGTCACCGCAACAACTCCCTAGGATGCGGGTTTGGATCCCTATCGCGCTGGACCGGAGGGCTCATTGCAAATTTTTCGGATGTTCATTTCCGGATCCGGAAGCAGGAGCGCCGCCAACATTCAAGAGCAAGCCCCAACGTGCGCAGCCTGTCTCGAGATGTGGCGTCCCCAAGGCGGATGGCGGAGGGGGAAAGGATTCGAACCTTCGATACGGTCGCCCGTATAACCCATCAAGGATGCGTTGCTTTAAGCCACTCAGCCACCCCTCCGTAACCGAGACCAAGTGTACGCGCAAAATCCAGAAAATGAAACCCTCATCCTTGATCGACCTGGATGCAGAACGCTACAGGAAGCCGGATGACAAGTTCGTATGAATTGGACAATTGCAGAAGCCAGCTGCGAATAAAATAGTAACAGATAACTCCGCCGTTTCGGCGGAGTGTTGGACAGGCAGACGCGCTTGGAATCAGTTCGGGAGCAAACGAGCCCGGCCGACGCTCTCGTAAACAAAGCCGTGCGCGGCCATCTCGTCCAGGCGGTAGATGTTGCGCAGGTCGACGATGACCGGCTGGGCCATCTCCCGCCGCAACCGCTCCAGGTCCATCGCGCGATATTGCACCCACTCCGTCACCAGCACCAACGCATCGGCGCCCTTGGCGCAGAGATAGGGATTGTCGCAATACTCGATCTCGGGCAGCTCCTTGCGCGCCTGCTCCATGCCGACAGGGTCATGCGCGCGCACCTTGGCGCCCGTGTCGAGCAAAGCAGTGACCAGCGGAATCGATGGCGCCTCGCGCATGTCGTCCGTGTCGGGCTTGAAGGTCAGGCCGAGCACGGCAATGGTCTTTCCACGCAGGCTGGAGCCGACCGCGTTCGCCACCTTGCGCGCCATCGCGCGCTTGCGGATGTCGTTGACGCCGAGCGTGGCCTCGACGATGCGCAGCTGCACGTCATAGTCCTGCGCGATCTTGATCAGCGCACGGGTGTCCTTGGGGAAGCAGGAGCCGCCATAGCCCGGCCCCGCATGCAGGAATTTGCTGCCGATGCGGTTATCCAAGCCGATGCCGCGCGCGACCTCCTGCACGTCGGCGCCGACCTTTTCGGAGAGATCGGCGATCTCGTTGATGAAGGTGATCTTGGTGGCGAGGAAGGCGTTGGCGGCGTATTTGATCAGCTCGGCGGTGCGCCGCGCGGTGAACATCAGCGGGCCCTGGTTCAACGACAGCGGCCGGTAGATCTCGGCCAGCACCTTGCGCGCACGCTCGTCCGAGGTGCCGATCACGATGCGGTCGGGAAATTTGAAGTCGCGGATCGCCGCGCCCTCGCGCAGGAACTCGGGATTCGAGGCGACCTCGACATCGGCCTGCGGATTGGTCTCGCGCAGCACCCGCTCGACCTCGTCGCCGGTGCCGACCGGCACGGTCGATTTGTTCACCACCACGGTGAAGCCGGCGAGCGCGCTCGCGATTTCCCGCGCGGCTGCGTAGACGTAGGAGAGATCGGCGTGGCCGTCGCCGCGACGCGAGGGCGTACCGACCGCGATGAACACGGCATCAGCTTCCGCGACAGGCGCCGAAAGGTCGGTGGTGAAGTCCAGCCGCTTCGCCTTGACGTTGGTTGCGACCAGCGTGTCGAGGCCGGGCTCGAAGATCGGGATCTCGCCGCGCCTCAAGGCGGCGATCTTCTCCGCATCCTTGTCCACGCAGGTGACCTGGTGGCCGAAGTCCGCAAAGCAGGCGCCGGAAACCAGACCCACATAGCCCGTGCCGATCATCGCGATTCGCATGAATCACCCATCTGGCTCTCCTAACGGCATTTCGCGTGCTACCGGTCATCCAAATAGATGAATTGCCTTAAATCGTGCAATGGATAAATCTAGGCTGACGAATGAAGGCGTTGCGTTGCGCCCTATCGAGTTCGGATGATAGGTGGGACCGGGAGATGGCCCCATAGGTACATTACGAGGGGGGCCGACTGCATTTGACGAAGGCGCTGACGACGCCGATCATTTGCGCCGGGCCATCGCTGCCAAAGGCTCGCTTGCCGTCACACCCAACAACCCATCACGGGCGGTCAAATATCCGCTCGACAAGCATCTGTAGGCCCAACGCCATCTCTTCTCAAAACTCAAGCAATTCCGCCGCGTCGCAACTCGCTTCGAAAAGACGGCCCGAAAGTACCTCGCCGTCGCCACTGTCGCAGCCATCATCTTATGGATGTGATAAGTATCAACACCACCTAGGGCTTCGCTGAGTCGTCCTTCCAAAATGACACCGCCGACTTGAAGGCCTGGATTGCCGAATGAGGCGTCTCCGTTTCCTTGGCGTGGTCGACTTGTTGCGTCGGCTCATTCGATGATGGCGCGCACGAGGTAGAAGAGTTTGGATCGAGACCACCGACCGACCGGGAAGACGCAAATGGTGGAGCGACAGCGGACCCTGTTGAAACGGCAAATCCTAGAACTTTGATCGTGCGGTTTCGCTCATGTCCCTGCGCAGATTGCTCTGAGGCCGGCTCGACATGCGCCGCCGCCTGCATAGGATCAGGCGGCGGTTTCGCTGACGAGCCGTAGTTGCCGGTGCTTGAAGGGGCCTCTGATACAGTCAGCCGCAAGACCTTCACTTGATCAACCTGCAAAGCTTCCGCTGCCTTACCATCGAGCCGGTCCAGCCCGATCTGGATGGCGGCGATCTCTTCACGGATCGACGTCACGACCAGGTTTGCGTCAATTCCCGAAACCTGGTTGAGCCCGTCAAGCAGTTTTTCGCGGTGCGCTAGCAGGTCTTCGAGCGCCTTGCGGTTGTTGAGCAGCAAATATCCGCGCACGATCGACTCAACGGCCTTGGACATTAAAGCCTCCGAATAGAGCCGAAGGACTGGCCGAAAAACCAGCCCGTTGCAGCGTACATTAAATTCGTATTGAAGCGAGCTTCTGAATTCCTTTGCATTTAAATCTACCTGAACATCAGTAGCGCCGCCACCAGTACGCAGAAGCCGGCGGCCCCGACGCCAGCGCGGCGCCTCCCGGCCGCCCAGTCCAAATGAGAGATGAGTTGGCTAATCCAGCTCGGCAGAAGCTCCTTTTTTACGTCCGGGTAAAATTAACTAAACTTCTGCCAGACCTGACAAATTGCCGCACTCAGCGAATCCGCACTGATAGCAATGCCGCCGGCCCGGACCTCAACGCCCTTGATCTGTTTCGCAGGTTGGAAGCCGCGTTGATCGCGGCGGTAACCTAGGGTAATTTGGGAAACAAGAAGTTGTTGATCGGGGCCGCCTTAAAGCTCAAAGCTGTTGACGCGCGCTATGAGCGTGGTAGTTTGGTTTTGAATGTGCACATTAAATTGGAATTGAAAATGAGATATAAAGCTGCCGCTCTGGCTGTCGCTTTGTTTGGATTGCTCTCGTCAGGGAGTTCGCAAGCTTCGACCCTCAACTACGATCTCGTCTTGAGCAGCGGTACCAGCCAGATTGACGGGACGTTTTCGGTCGACGGTTCTGTTCCGAACAGCGGGCAAAGCGGACCTCTGCAGATCACGTCCTTGAGTCTAGATGTTGGTGGGACACCGTACAGCTTCACCTCGTTGTTCTTCACACCAGTCGCTACCTTCAATAATGGCGGACTGACCAGCATTGAATATCTGGGCGATGCGGATGGATTTAAACTGGATCTCGGCACGCTTGGCTTGAACTACGCTTTCACTGATTTTCTGAACCCGAGCTACAGTTCATTGGGCACCGTATCGGCATCTGCCGTAGGAGTGTCCACGACCCCGCTGCCTTCGGGGCTACCGCTCTTTATCACGGGCCTCGTCGCACTAGCCCTGCTCGGCTGGCGAAAAAAACGGATGATGCAAATCGCCTGACTGCGCGCCCAGCGCCCGTCGATGACGCGCCACCTGACGCGATGCCGGATTGTGGTCCGACAAGACTGCAGCTGATGAGTCCTGCGCGGAAAAGACGCGCTGATCCATTCCAACGTTGCTGCGTGCCCGCACCGCATGGCCCAAGTTGTAAGTCCTATCGGGTAACACGGCTTCCGTGCATCTTGTTGCGCAAGGCTGTGAGCTTTGATCCCGGCGTCGGCATGGCCCTCAATCGCCACCTACCTAGTCGCCCGTTAAAAGAGCCCAAGCCGTTGAGCGAGAGTCGGTTTTTAGCGCGGCGGCGGTTTTGAGATTGCAGGCTTTCGGCAGTTGAGGCCTCGAAAGCTTGCAATTTCAACTTCAAGATTCCCTCGAATCGGCAGTCGTGATTCCGTGGTCGCAGCGGAGGGGACGATGCGACCGAAGAAGCCGGAGACGACGGGAGAAGGCGATCTGTTTCGCGCCAGGCTCGATCAGATCATCAACCTGAAGCACGAGCTGGTGCAGCTCGGCGGCAAGATCGACTGGGACTGGATCGATCGCGAGATCGCTCCGCTCTACAGCGAGAAGGGCCGGCCGGGGATCGGGAGCCGGTTCGTGATCGGGCTGCTGCTGCTCAAGCACATCTACGGCCTGTCCGACGAGGACGTCTGCGAGCGCTGGGTCTACGATCCGTATTTCCAGCACTTCACTGGGGAGGAGTTTTTCCGGCACGAGTTCCCGCACGAACGAAGCGACCTCAGCCATTGGAGAAAGCGGCTCGGCGACAAGCTGGAGCTTTTATTGGCCGAGAGCTTGAGGGTGGCACACGAGACCGGCGCGCTGCGGACGCGCGATCTCAAGCGGGTGACGGTGGACACCACCGTTCAGCCCAAGGCCATCACCTTCCCGACCGACGCCAAGCTGGTCCATGCAGCGATCAAGGGGCTCAATCGGCTGGCCCGCGCGCACGGCCTTAAGCTGCGGCAATCGTACCTGCGCATCGCCAAGCGGGCGGCGATGATGGCAGGACGCTATGCCCACGCCAAGCAGTTCAAGCGCCATCGGCGGCAATTGAGCATGTTGCGGACGCGGCTCGGTCGCCTCATCCGTGATATCCGCCGCAAGATCGAGGGCCAGCCAGAGCTCGAGGCTGCGTTCGAGCAGCCGCTCTCGCGCGCCGCGCAGATCCGCTCCCAAGAGCAGCGCCAGCGCGGATACAAGCTCTATTCCTTCCATGCGCCCGAGGTCGAATGCATCGGCAAGGGCAAGGCCTCGGCGCCTTACGAGTTCGGCGTCAAGGCTTCGATCGTGACCACCAACGCCCGCGCCCCGGGCGGCCAGTTCGTGCTGCACGCCAAGGCACTGCCGGGCAACCCGTACGACGGGCACACGCTCGGTGACGTCATCGAGGACACGGAGAAGCTCACCGGCTGCGCGATCGAGCGGGCCTATGTCGACAAGGGCTATCGCGGCCATAAAACGGAAAACCCGCGCCGCGTCTTCATCTCCGGCCAGAAGCGTGGGGTGTTCGGCGTCATTAAACGCGAGCTCCGCCGCCGCTCAGCCATCGAGCCCGTAATCGGGCACATGAAGACCGACGGGCACCTCGGCCGCTGTTATCTCAAGGGCCGCGACGGCGATGCGGCCAACGTCATCCTCACCGCCGCCGGCCACAATCTCCGCCTCGTCCTCGCCTGGCTGAGGCTTCTGTTGCGCCTCATCCTGCTCGCCCTAGGACGAGCATTCGCTCTCCCGCCGCCATTCAAATGGGCTTCTTAACGGACGACTACCTATGCTGGCAATCCGAGGGCCGAGGGCCCGCCAGAGGCTCATAAGAGGGCCGCAGCGAAGTTTGCTACCGCCCGCCTACTTCAGATACCTCGGCTCGCCCGCAGCGTTCCGTCGGGCGCCGATCACTGGGCCACAGGCGATCACGCTGTGCCAGTGCTGCCCCCGCCACACGGCTTGCCGGCAGCAGCCGCCCCGGCAGCCGTAGAACCCGTACGGCGCATAGAGCGGATTCGGCGGGAAGGGCCCTTCGTAAACGGGATAATCCCCGGAATAGACCGGAAGTGTTCCGACAAAGCCCGGGCCTAAGGCCTCCCCCGCACTCGTCGACTGGGCCCAACTTACGGCCGAGAGCAACGAGACAACCATGGCGAGCCGAGCAAGAATCGTCATAACAGGTGCTCCTCAGGGCGAATAGCGTAGCAATCTGCTCGAACCCCGCAAGGCAAAAGCTGGGTTTGACGGACATCGCCTGGGCGATTGATCACAACCTGGGCCGCGCGTGCGGTTGCCACAACTGTGTGTTACTCTTCGCTTTTTGGGAAGGGCGAGCAAGTGCAAAAAGGCCACGACGCCGCCCAAAATCGCACCCGCGGAGATTTTGAATGATGGTGCCCAAGGGTAAACCCGTCAGCTATTCACAGACCTGGACCTTCTTTGAAGGCGAATGGCACGAAGGCAACGTACCGATCATGGGCCCGCGCACGCACGGCCTGTGGCTTGGCTCAACCGTGTTCGACGGGGCGCGCGCCTTCGAAGGTGTAACACCCGATCTCGACCGGCATTGCGCCCGGGTCAATCAGTCTGCGATCAACTTCGGGCTCAAGCCGCTCATCGACGTCGATATCTGGCTTGGACTGGCCCGCGAAGGCGTGGCCCGCTTTGGCGCGAACGCCGAGCTCTACATCCGGCCGATGTACTGGCCTCAGCACGGCTCCGGCGGCGGCGTGCTGTTTGACCCCGAAACGACGAACTGGTGTCTTTCGATCTACGAGGCACCCATGCCGCAACCGACAGGGAACGCCATCACCCTCTCCCCTTTCCGCCGGCCAACCATGGAATGCGCGCCCGTGGATGCAAAAGCCGCATGCCTCTATCCGAACAATTCGCGTGCACTCCGCGAGGCAGCCTCGCGCGGCTTCAACAACTGTCTGATGCTCGATCTGCTCGGCAATGTCGCCGAATTCGGCAATGCCAATGTATTCATGGCCAAGGACGGCGTGGTCTATACGCCCGTTCCGAATGGCACGTTTTTGGACGGGATCACGCGACAGCGGGTGATCGGGCTGTTGCGCAGCGACGGCGCGACCGTCATCGAAACCATGCTGCGTTATGCCGACTTTCTTGCTGCCGACGAGATTTTTTCAACAGGCAACTTCGCGAAAGTCGCGCCTGTGATCCGCATCGACGACCGTCAGCTCAAACCCGGCCCTTTCTATACACGGGCGCGCAAGCTGTACTGGGACTTTGCTCACGCCGCGAAGCTTGCCGCATGAAAGCTGCTGGTCCAGCGACGATCCGCTCGCGGATCGCATTTCGTTGCTCTTGCTTCGCGGCCTGCCAACGCGTCTTCAGATCAAGCGCGGTTAGAGTTCTGCGCCGACCGATGAACTGGTGGTACTCGGCCCGGACATAAGAGGCGGGAATATAGCTGGCGCTTTCCTTGCGACGCACAAGTTGATTTGACCGATCGTGTGCGGCGGACGAGCCACGCCGAACACCCTCGCTCGCGAAATCGGTGAGCATCTCACTGTCCTGGCGTCTGGCTGGAGAATCGCATCAGAATAACCTGCGCGCCAAACATAGACGACATCGACTCACACGCAACGCCCAACAGGGCGGCGCCTCGATCGCTGCTTGGTACCCGCCAAAAGGGGAGCCAGGGAACTCCCTAAGAAGTTCCGGAGGCTTGCAATCGTGCCCGCGGGCGGAACGGGCGGTGGTTCGACTTTGAACCCGGCGCACGACCGCAAGACTGATCCCATAGTCGCGGGATTGTTATGGCAGCGTTGGGACCATCAGGTTACCCTCTGCTCCACGGGAGGGCCTGGGGCACGGGTCATTTGAAATGGACGCGCGGCATCTGGTTGCAGCTGCAGTAACGGCGTTGATCAGCTTGCCTGCGTTCGCGCAGACGCAGCCTACAAGGCCGTCCGCCTATCCGACCGTCCGCACTCTGTTTTCGGCCTTTCCGACCAGTCCCTTGAGTCCCTGCCGCCCGTCGTTCCGACACGGGCACCGCCGGTTCGGATATTTTGATCCGAACAGCCCTTGTTATTCTGGCACGATCTACCCGTCCTATACTGCGCTGATGCCATTCGAACCGCCTCCCAGGCCAAGCTTGCGCGCCGCCTTGCAAGGCGCCAGCCACCTCAACGAAGCGCAAGCGAAGCTACGAATCGAGGCGAAAGGCTATGCGAACGTTTCCGGATTGCACAAGGACAGCCGCGGCATTTGGCGCGGCGATGCGACCTTGAAAAATGGCAAACCGGTCCAGGTCGTCCTCGATTTGCAGGGCAATATCTATTCCAAAGTGGCGCCGAGGGTCGACATTTGGTTTCGGCCCCTTGATCAATAGTGATCTGCGGCCCTTCTCAATCGCAACACTGCAGTTTTCGCCAGAGCCATGCTGGCAAACAATCCATCAAGCTGCGATGACCGTCGTTGTAGCCGTCACTGCGTTCGCCCGCAGCGATCAGGCCAATTGCCGCGCCGTTCGCGTTGACGATGGGTGAGCCGGACATCCCGGCCATGATCTCTACATCATCGAGGATCAAGAAC
>Ga0209062_1004946_pt1 | contig 13352 bp, 11 predicted proteins | sample Coa_R2_2_FD_187158 | JGI IMG/M metagenome (GOLD analysis project Ga0209062, IMG submission 187158) | Surface soil microbial communities from Centralia Pennsylvania, which are recovering from an underground coalmine fire - Coalmine... | ecosystem: Environmental > Terrestrial > Soil > Unclassified... | reverse complement strand
AACGGCCATTAACCGTATCGGGCACCCCCAGCTCTTGATAAAAGACGGGTTCTCGCGCTTGCGTCACGATCATGCCATAGATGGCCTCAATGGTGCCGCGCGGGGCTAGCCGGGGTTTCCTGAAGTGATTGAACGGCCAAAGCATTGTGGGTTCCGCAAGCGAGCCCTGTTGCCGGTTGACGCTCCGGCTGAGGGATTTGGGGTGGCCGGTTCTAAGGGGACCGGCCCTGTTGCGCAATGATTGATCGGCTGATGAAAACGACTGGCGCGGCCCTGCCCCGCTTTCTCCTAGGCTTTCGCCTTGCGGCTGCCGTGGCCCTGACCTGCGCCGTCCTTGGTGCCTGCACCAAGGAGGAATTCCAGAAGGGCTACATCCTGCCGCCCGGCGCACTGGAGCAGATCCCGATTGGCGCCAGCCAGGACCAGGTCCTGATCGTGATGGGCACGCCCTCCACCGTCGCCACTCTCGACGGCGAGGTGTTCTACTACATCTCGCAGCGTGCCGAACGCCCGGTCGCCTTCATGAACCAGAAGGTCGTCGACCAGCGCGTGATCGCGGTCTATTTCGACAAGAACCGCCAGGTCCGCCGGCTCGCCAATTACGGCCTCAAGGACGGCAAGATCTTCGACTTCATCAGCCGCACCACCGCGACCTCCGGCCAGGAGATGAGCTACCTGCAGCCGCTGTTCAAGCTCTTGAGCTTCAATTAACACGCGCTGCCCGCGTCGCCCGGATGAGCAAAGCGACATCCGGGACCGCACCATCCTGCGCATGTCGCTTAGCTCATGCAGGCTACCTCTCCGCGCCGGCTGCGGCTCCCCTTGCAGACATTCCATGAGACGTTAGCTACATGGCTCGCGTGCCCTGCACCCCGGAGCCATTGATGACCGACGTCCCCGTCTACGAGCCGCCCAAAGTCTGGACCTGGAATAAAGAGAGCGGCGGGCGCTTTGCCAGCATCAATCGTCCGATCGCTGGATCCACCCATGAGAAGGAATTGCCGGTTGGCCGTCACCCGCTGCAACTTTATTCCCTGGCAACACCCAACGGCGTGAAGGTCACGGTGATGCTGGAGGAGTTGCTCGCGCTTGGCCACACCGGCGCAGAATACGACGCCTGGCTGATCGACATCGGCAAAGGCGATCAGTTCGGCAGCGGCTTTGTCGCCCTCAATCCGAACTCGAAAATCCCCGCGCTGCTGGACCGCTCGGGCCCCGAGCCGATCCGCGTCTTCGAATCCGGATCGATCCTGCTTTATCTCGCCGAAAAATTCGGCGCGTTGCTGCCGAAGGAGATCAAGACACGCACCGAGTGCCTGTCATGGCTGTTCTGGCAGATGGGCAGCGCGCCCTATCTCGGCGGCGGCTTCGGCCACTTCTACGCGTATGCGCCGACCAAGATCGAATATGCAATCGATCGCTTTGCGATGGAGACCAAGCGCCAGCTCGACGTGCTCGACCGCCGGCTCGCCGACAACGAGTACCTGTCAGGCGGCGATTATTCGATCGCCGATATCGCGGTGTGGCCCTGGTACGGCGCGCTCGCCAAGGGGCTGCTCTACGGCGCCGGCGAATTCCTCTCGGTGCAGGACTACAAGCACGTGCAGCGCTGGACCGACCAGATCGCCAGGCGTCCTGCCGTGCAGCGCGGCCGCATGGTCAACCGCAGCTGGGGCGAGCCGTCGAGCCAGCTGCACGAGCGGCACGAGCGCAGCGACTTCGAGACGAAGACGCAGGACAGGATCGGCGAAGCCGCAGGCGCGGAGAGCAAGTAGCCGGCTTGCAGTCGCCTCGTGCAAAAATCAAAACTCCCCCCGCAAGCAAACACTCGCGGGGAGAGGTCCTTTCAGGCTCAACTGCCCTCGAACTTGAATGACACGTTCACTTTGGCGCGATAGGCCTCGACCTTGCCCTTTGCATCGAGCTGCATGTCGAGTTGGACAATCTCCGCAACACGAAGATCGCGCAGCGTTCTCGCCGCCTGTTCCACCGCGTTCGCAGCCGCCTTCTCCCAGGACTCGCTGGACGTGCCGATCAGCTCAATGACCTTGTAGACGCTCTCAGGCATGTGGTCCTCCCGTTCGGGTGCCCCCTGCCGCGGCCGAGCCTAGCACCATGGCGCTGGGAATCGGAAGCCTCCCCGAGTCGTCCCGGCGAAGGCCGGGACCCATAACCAAACGATGTCGTTTGGCGAAGATCGTCGACCACCGCAGCCTCAAGAGAGATTCCGCGGTCTGGGTCCCGGCCTTCGCCGGGACGACGACAGCGGTGGCGACAACGCGCCTTCATCACGAAACAAAAAGCCCCGCCGGCTCGCGCCAGCGGGGCTCTTCACTATCAACTCACCCGCAGACTCAATGCGCTAGGATGGCCAGCAGCAGGAGCGCCACGATGTTGGTGATCTTGATCATCGGGTTCACGGCGGGACCGGCCGTGTCCTTGTAGGGATCGCCGACGGTGTCGCCGGTCACGGCGGACTTGTGGGCGTCCGAGCCCTTGCCGCCGTAGTGGCCGTCCTCGATGTACTTCTTGGCGTTGTCCCAGGCGCCGCCGCCCGACGTCATGGAAATCGCGACGAACAGGCCGGTGACGATCACGCCGAGCAGCATGGCGCCAACGGCCGAGAACGCCGCCGACTTGCCGGCCGGACCTCCGCCTGCAATGGCGTAGATCACGAAATAGACCACGATCGGCGACAGCACCGGCAGCAGCGAGGGAATGATCATCTCCTTGATCGCGGCCTTGGTGAGCAGGTCGACCGCCTTGCCGTAGTCGGGCTTGTCGGTGCCCTGCATGATGCCGGGCTTCTCGCGGAACTGGCGCCGCACCTCTTCGACGATCGCGCCGGCCGCGCGGCCGACCGCCGTCATGCCCATCGCTCCGAACAGATAGGGCAAGAGGCCGCCGAACAACAGGCCGACCACCACGTACGGGTTGTTCAGCGAGAAGTCGGGGTTGACGCCCTTGAAGTAGGGATGCGCTGCGGGATCGCTGATGAAGAATTTGAGGTCCTGGTTATAGGCCGCAAACAGCACCAGCGCGCCGAGACCGGCGGAGCCGATCGCGTAGCCCTTGGTCACCGCCTTGGTGGTGTTGCCGACCGCATCGAGTGCGTCGGTCGACTTGCGCACCTCCTTCGGCAGGCCCGCCATCTCCGCAATGCCGCCGGCATTGTCGGTGACAGGACCGAAGGCGTCGAGGGCGACGATCATGCCGGCCAGCGACAGCATGGTCGCGGTGGCGATCGCAATCCCGAACAGGCCGGCGAGATTGTAGGTGACGAGGATGCCCGCGATGATGACGAGCGCAGGCAGCGCGGTCGCCTCCATGGAGATCGCAAGGCCCTGGATCACGTTGGTGCCGTGACCGGTGACCGAGGCCGCGGCGATCGACTTCACCGGGCGATAATCGGTCCCGGTGTAGTATTCGGTGATCCAGATGATCAGTCCGGTCACGGCAAGGCCGACCACGCCGCAGAAGAACAGGCTCGCGCCGGTGTAATCGACGCCGTCGAGCTTGCCGAATCCGATCAGCGCGTAGATCACGAACGCGACACCCGCAAGCGACAGGATGCCGGTCGCGATCAGGCCCTTGTACAAAGCGCCCATGATCGACTGGTTGGCGCCAAGCTTGACGAAGAAGGTGCCGATGATCGAGGTGATGATGCAGATGCCGCCAATGGCGAGCGGCAGGGTCATCATGTTGGCGAGGATCGGCGTCTTGGCGAAGAAGATCGCCGCCAGCACCATGGTCGCGACCGCCGTCACCGCGTAGGTCTCGAACAGGTCGGCCGCCATGCCGGCGCAGTCGCCGACATTGTCGCCGACGTTGTCCGCGATGGTGGCGGGGTTGCGCGGATCGTCCTCGGGGATGCCGGCTTCGACCTTGCCGACGAGGTCGCCGCCGACGTCGGCGCCCTTGGTGAAGATGCCGCCGCCGAGACGGGCGAAGATCGAGATCAGCGAGGCGCCGAAGCCGAGCGCCACCATGGCGTCGACCACGGTGCGGCTGTCAGGCGCGAGTTTCAGCGAGAAGGTGAGGAAGCCGAAATAGAGCGTGACGCCGAGCAGCGCGAGGCCCGCCACCAGCAGGCCCGTGATGGCGCCGGCCTTGAAGGCGAGTTCGAGGCCGCCGGCGAGCGAGGTGGTCGCGGCCTGTGCGGTGCGGACGTTGGCGCGCACCGACACGTTCATGCCGATGAAGCCCGCCGCGCCCGAGAGGATCGCGCCGATGGCAAAGCCGACTGCGACCAGGACCCCGAGGAAGTAGGCAAGCAGCAAGAAGATGACGATGCCGACCATGCCGATCGTCGTGTACTGGCGGCGCAGATAGGCCTGTGCGCCCTCGCGCACAGCGGCCGCGATTTCCTGCATCCGCGGATTACCGGCGTCGGCAGAAAGAACCGACGACGTCGCCCAGATCGCATAGGCGATGGAAAGCGCTCCGCAGAGCACGATCAACCATAGAGCTGTCATTGCACTCCCTCAGAATCTTATCTTTGTCCCCCACGCCCGATGCTCGGACGCAGAATGCTGCACCGCGCTGCCCAAAGAGCGGTTCGCAAATCGGCGGGGAGGTTGCCAAAGTTGCTGCGCCTGCGCAACGCCGGGAATGGCAAAATACGTCCTATTTCGCAGGCTTTTTCGGCCTCGGAAAGCGCGGCTTCCACGCGATGCTGGGCTTGGCGCTAGAAATGACTGTAGGAGCGGCGAGCGAGCGGCAGCTCCCTGCCCTCCTTGTCGAGGAATCGCGGGGCATCCGATCCGGCGATCACGGTTCCGATCGCCGTCAGCGCGATACCGGCCTGCGCGGCGGCCGCGCTCAGCGCGGCGCAGCTGATGTCCGGAACCGTGCAGAGGATCTCGTAATCGTCACCGCCCGAAATCAACGCCTCGATGTCGACGGCGCGTTGCGCAAGCACGCCTTGCGCGGCCGCGGAAATCGGAATACGCGGCACCTCGATCACCGCCGAGACGTCCGAGGCCGCACAGAGCTTGGTAAGATCGCCCGCCAACCCATCCGACACATCCATCGCGCCACTTGCGTGCGTGCGGATGGCCTCGGCCAATCCGTTGCGCGGCTGTGGCACCCGGTAGCGGCCGATCAGCATGTCCCTCGCGGCCGCATCGCTCGCAAGCGCGGATGCCGCTGGCCCGCCGGTGAGGATGTCGAGGCCAACAGCGGCATCGCCGATGGTCCCGGTCACCATCACCCGGTCGCCGGGCCTCGCACCGCTGCGTGGGACCATCCTTCCAGCGGGCACGCGGCCGAAGGCGGTGATCGAAACCGTGAGCGGCCCGGGGGTCGAGACGGTGTCGCCGCCGAGCAGCGGGCAGTCGAACGTGCGGGCATCCTCGCCCAGGCCTCGCGCAAAGGCCGACAGCCAGGCATCGTCGGCGCGGCGTAGCGCGAGCGTCAGCACAAACCCGGCCGTCGTCGCGCCTTTGGCGGCAAGATCAGACAGGTTCACCCGCAGCGCCTTGCGCGCGACGGTGTCAGGCGGGTCGTCGGGCAGGAAATGCACGCCCTCCACGATCGCATCCGTGGTGACGACGATGTCCTCGCCTCGCGCTTTCAGGACCGCGGCATCGTCGACGAGGCCGAACGCGCCCGGATCGATCGCGAGCGGCTTGAAGTAGCGGGCGATCAGGGAGTCTTCGCCGGATGGGCCAGGGCGATCGGTCATGCGTCAGCGCTCGTCGCGACCTCCGGGATGTCAGCTGCGGGAAAATTCCTCAGCGCGGAACTGCCGTGCGATCTGGTCGAGCACGGCGTTGACCATGCCGGTCTCCTCACGCTCGACAAAGGCGTGCGCGACATCGACATATTCGGATACCACGACCCGGCCCGGCACGTCCCGGCGATGTTCGAGCTCGTAAGCGCCGGCGCGCAGCACCGCGCGCAGGATCGTGTCGATCCGCTTCAGCGGCCAGCCCTTCGACAGCGCCTCGTCGATCAAGGGATCGAGCTTGGCCTGGTCGCGCACGACGCCGGCGACGACATCGCGGAAGAAGGCGGCTTCGGCCGGCAGATATTTCTCACCCTCGACCTCGCCGCCCAGCCAGTGGCTTTCGAACTCGGCGAAGATGTCGTTGATGCCGGCGCCAGCGATATCCATCTGGTAAAGCGCCTGCACGGCGGCGAGCCGCGCGGCACCGCGCCGGTTCGCCTTCCTCTCCGGCGCCTTGCCGTCTGGCCCCATGTTCGGCCCCTTGTTCGGCCCCTTGGCCTCTCGCTTTTTCGGGTCAGCCATGTCTTATGACTTCGCCAGCCGGCGCTTGATGCGCAGCATCGCCAGCGCCGCCCGAGCCGCGTCGCCGCCCTTGTTGAGCTCGCTGGCGCGCGCCCGCGCCCAGGCCTGCTCCTCGGTATTGACCGTGAGAATGCCATTGCCGAGCGGCAGTTTCCGCTGCACAGCCAGATCCATCAGCGCGCGCGAGGATTCCATCGAGACGATCTCGAAATGGATGGTATCGCCCCGGATCACGCAGCCGAGCGCGATCACCGCATCATAGGGCTTGCCGGAAGCTGCCGCTGCATCGACGGCAATCGCAATCGCCGCCGGAATCTCCAGCGCGCCGGGAACCGTGATCACGTCGTGCCAGACGGCCGCGGCCTTCAATTCGGCGCGGGCGCCCTCGAGCAGCGCGTCCTGGATATCGTCATAAAAGCGCGCCTCGACAATCAGGGCGCGGGCGCCCGAAATGTCGGTCTGGTCCTTCAACGGAGCGCGTCTTGCGTCAGCCATTCGTATGCCAATCAGAGAGATGTTGGTGTTCGAGCCGCTTTTAGGCGCAGCCATGCAGAAGGCCAAGCCCTCATTTCATTTCCGTCAATCGCGCCGCATAGCGGGCCATCAGATCGACCTCGATATTGACCTCGCTGCCCGCACGCCAGGCCGACAAGGTCGTGACGTTGAGCGTATGCGGGATGATCAGCACGGAAAATGCCGTATCCCACACCGTGTTCACGGTCAGCGAGACACCGTCCAGTGTGATCGACCCCTTGGGCGCGATGAAACGCGCGAGCTCGCGCGTGGTGTTGAGTTCGAAGCGCGCCATGTCAGGCAGATCGTCGCGACTGATAATGCTGGCGGTGCCGTCGGCATGGCCTGCGACGATGTGGCCGCCAAGCTCGTCGCCGATCTTGAGCGCGCGCTCCAGATTGAGTCTTGTTCCCACCGCCCAGTGTTTGGCCGTCGTCATCCGCAGCGTTTCGGCGGCGGTATCGACCTCGAACCAGGTCTTGCCGTCCTCGACTCCTGCCGCAACAACGGTCAGGCACACACCGTTGCACGCAATCGAGGCACCATCAGCGATGCTGGCGCGATCATAGCGGCAGGCGATGCGCAGACGGTGCAATTGCCCCTGCGCCACCGGCTTCAACGCGACGATCTCGCCGATATCGGTCACTATCCCGGTAAACATTCAAGCGCGCTCGTAAATGGTAAGAGTGTCCTGATCCAGCGTCTCGCTAGCACGGACGCGGAACGCAGGCGACTGCGTGATTTGCGTGAGCGGCAATGCATCCAGCGCGTTGATCCCGTCCGCTCCGATCGCTTGTGGCGCGCGAAACAGCCAGGCTTCGTCGACGAGATCAGCCGCGACAAAGGACGCCGCCACGCGACTGCCGCCCTCGACCATCAGCCGCGTGATGCCTTTCTCGGCAAGCGTATGCAGCACCACATGCAAATCGAGGCCGGAGCCGGCCTTCGGCGGCATGCGGATCACGACCGCGCCCGCGGCGCCAAGTTTTGCGGCAGCCGGCGCCTCTGCCAGTTCCGATGCCATCACCCAGAGCGGCGTCTTGCGCGCGGAATGGACCAGCCGGCTGTCGCTCGGGATGCGCAAGGCGCGATCCAGCACCACCCGCACCGGCGAGCGCGTCTCCATCCCTGGCAGCCGGCAGGTCAGCTCGGGATCATCCGCCAGCACGGTGCTGATGCCAACCAGGATCGCATCACACTGGGCGCGCAGCAGGTGCACCCGCGTGCGCGATGTCTCGCCGGTGATCGCAACGGGCTTGCGGCCGGCAGCGCCGATCTTGTCGTCGGCAGAGACCGCAAGTTTCAGGATCACATGCGGGCGCTGATCGCGGATGCGGCGGAAGTGACCGGCATGGGCGTAGGCCGCCTCCGCTCGCTCGAGCCCGACATCAACGGCAATGCCGGCAGCGCGCAGCTTTGCAAAACCCTGGCCCGCGACTTCAGGATTGGGGTCCTCGATCGCGGCGACCACGCGGGCAATGCCGGAGGCGATCACCGCATCGGTACACGGCGGCGACTTGCCGACATGCGAGCACGGCTCCAGCGTGACATAGAGAGTGGCGCCGCGCGCGCCCTCACCCGCCTCGCGCAAGGCGACCGGCTCGGCGTGCGGCCGCCCGCCGGGTTGCGTCCAGCCGCGGCCGATGATGGTGCCGTCCTTGACCACGACCGCACCGACCGCCGGGTTCGGCCAAGTCCGCCCGAGGCCGCGGCGTCCGAGCGTCAGCGCAAGCTGCATGAAGCGGCGGTCGGCCGCCTCGGCATCGCGTGCCTTCTGCGCCAACTGGTCTTCCAGGATGCGGAAGATCATTTGCGGATCGGGACGATCCGCGTCTCGTCCTCGCCGGACAATTCGCCCAGCACGGCCTCGAAGTCCTTGGCCTCGCGGAAGTTGCGGTACACCGAGGCGAAGCGGACATAGGCCACGTCATCGAGCGCACGCAGATGTTCCATCACGATCTCGCCGATCGCCTCCGATGACACCTCCGCCTCGCCCGCGCTCTCGAGTTCGCGCACAATCGCGGAGACCATCCTCTCCACCCGCTCGGGCTCGACCGGCCGCTTGCGCAAGGAGATCTGCACCGAGCGCACCAGCTTGTCGCGGTCGAACGGCACGCGGCGGCCGTTGCGCTTGATGACGGTCAGTTCGCGCAGCTGCACACGCTCGAAGGTGGTGAAGCGGAAATTGCAGGCGATGCAGACGCGCCGCCTCCGGATCACCGAGGAATCCTCGGTCGGACGCGAGTCCTTCACCTGTGTATCGAGACTGTTGCAGCTGGGGCAGCGCATCCGGCCTGAGCCTTATCCTTTAGAGCCTTATTGGTAGATCGGGAAACGATCGGTGAGCGCCTTGACCCGTTCCTTGATGGCGGCTTCGACCAGCGGCGCCTTGCCGTCGCCGGATTGCGCGATCGCATTCAGCACTTCCGCGATCATGCCGCCGACCTGCTTGAACTCCGCGACACCAAAGCCGCGGGTGGTCGTCGCCGGCGTGCCGAGCCTGAGGCCCGAGGTGACGAACGGCGTCTCGGGGTCGAACGGAATGCCGTTCTTGTTGCAGGTGATGCCGGCGCGCACCAGCGCCTTCTCCGAGGCATTGCCCTTCAGCCCCTTGGGCCGGAGGTCAACCAGCATCAGGTGGTTGTCGGTGCCGCCGGAGACGATGTCGAGGCCATGGCCGCGCAGCGTCTCGGCCAGCGCCTTGGCGTTCTCGACCACGTTCCTGGCATACACCTTGAAGTCGGGCCGCAGCGCCTCGCCAAACGCAACCGCCTTCGCCGCGATGACGTGCATCAGGGGACCGCCCTGCAGGCCCGGGAAGATCGCCGAGTTGAGCTTCTTGGTCAGAGTCTCGTCATTCCACAGCATCAGGCCGCCACGCGGACCGCGCAGCGATTTATGGGTGGTCGTGGTGGTGACATGCGCATGCGGCACGGGCGAAGCATGCACGCCGCCGGCGACAAGGCCGGCGAAGTGGGCCATATCGACCAGCAGGTACGCGCCGACACTGTCCGCGATCTCGCGGAAGCGCTTGAAGTCCCAGGCGCGCGAATAGGCGCTGCCGCCGGCGATGATCAGCTTCGGCTTCACCTGCTCGGCCTGCTTGGCCACCTGATCCATGTCGATGATCTGGTCCTCGCGCCGCACCGTGTAGTGGGAGGCCTTGAACCATTTGCCGCTCATGTTGACGGGCGAGCCGTGGGTGAGATGGCCGCCGGCCGCCAGATCAAGGCCCATGAAGGTGTCGCCCGGCTGCAGCAGCGCGAGGAAGACAGCCTGGTTCATCTGGCTGCCGGAGTTCGGCTGCACATTGGCGAAGTTGGCACCGAACAGTTTCTTGGCCCGCTCGATCGCCAGGTTCTCGGCAACATCGACCCATTCGCAGCCGCCGTAGTAGCGCGCGCCGGGATAGCCTTCGGCGTATTTGTTGGTCATCACCGAGCCCTGCGCTTCCAGCACGGCGCGGCTGACGATGTTCTCGGACGCGATCAGCTCGATCTCATGGCGCTGCCGACCGAGCTCGCCTTGGATGGCGGCTGCGATCTCCGGATCGGCCTCTTTCAGGCCCACGGTGAAGAAGGAATCGGGAGCGGACCCAGTGTTGCTGATCGAGGTGTTGGCGCTTGAGGTCATCGGCGAAATATCCCCATTGCCGCAACCGCTTAGCGGGTTACGGCCGGTCTTGGTCGGAACGGCGGAAGCAGGTCCGCCCGATTAGCACAAAGCCCAGGGGCGGCCAAGCTTTTGCGGTCCAGCTCCGGAATTTATGCCAGATATGGTGGGGATTGGGGGGATTAACAGGGTGGTGCGGGAGCCGGTCCGGGCGGCGCTGCCCTTCCTGGCGCTCGCCTCGCCTTCGGCAGGACGCCGCAGAAGGAACCTTCACGTTCTCGCGGCGCGTTCTGCTCGATGCTGCTCTCGGCCGCAAAGCGACACGCACTCGCCGATCACGCGGCGCCTCCCTGTCGGCCCAAAATTGACACCGCCGTGTGTCCTCATCTCGCGAGCGGAAGCAAGAGTCGAGTTCAGCTGTTGTTCAGATGCTCTCGTGTTACGTGGGTACAAACCGCCGCTAAAAAAAGGTGGAGGAAAAACATGCCGAGAGCTGCTCGCCACCTCAATGTTTCGGTGGCGCTTGCCACCATCCTCGCGAGTGCCGCCATAGCAGTGGCGTCCACAGATCTGGCGCAAGCAGCCCGAGGCGGCGGCGGAGGAGGTGGAGGCTTCCATGGCGGCGGGGGGGGCGGCTTCCATGGTGGCGGTGGCGGCTTCCATGGCGGCGGAGGCGGCTTTCATGGCGGCGGAGGCGGCTTCCATGCTGGCGGCGGCTTTCATGCTGGCGGCGGCGGCTTTCATCCCGGCGGCGGCTTTCACGCCGGTGGCTTTCATGGCGGTGGCTTTCATGGCGGTGGCGGCTTCCGCGGTGGCGGTTTCCGTGCCGTCCACGCTGCGCCCGGCGGCGGAGGTCATTTCCAGTCGCACTCCGCCCGCAGCTTTACCGGCAGCCCAGTGCATACCGGCAGTCTCGGCCGCTCAGGCGCAGTCGCGGGCAATCACGTTGTCGCCAATCATGTGATGCAGCGCAATGCGCTTGCGGTCGGCCACGCGCTATCGTCCCATCAGATTGCGAGCGCGCTGCACAGTCACGGCGGCCTGCGCAATCCGGCGACGCGCGCCGCGATCACGGCGAGCGTCGCGGGTGCGGCCTGGGGTCATCATCACGGCGGCTGGTGGTGGCGTCATCCGCATGGCGGCTTCGGCTGGGTCGGTCCGGTGTTCTGGCCCTATGCCTATTACGATTTCTATGACTACACCTGGTGGGGCTGGGGCTATGACCCGTACTTCTGGGATTATGGCTATGGCGATCTCTATACCGGCCTGTTCAGCCCCTATGATTATGGCGGCTTGAGCGGCTATGCCGAGTACCTGCCGGGCTATGCTGGAGCGGCGCGGCAAGCGCCGGCTCATGCCGGCACAGAGGCAGCGCCATCAGAGCCAACGCCATCCTTGGCCGACATGTGCGGCAGCGACAACAAGGACATCGCCGGCTTCCCGGTCGAACAATTCCGCAGCGCGATCCAGCCGAACAGCGAACAGAGCGCAGCCCTCGACGAGCTCGCCAATGCCTCGCAGAAGGCGGCCGAGACCATTCGCAATTCCTGCCCCAAGGACGTCGCGCTGACCACACCGAGCCGTCTTGCTGCCATGCAGCAGCGCGTCGAGGCGATGCGCGACGCGGTCGGTATCGTGCAGCCCGCGCTCGACAAGTTCTACGGCCTCTTGAGCGACGAGCAGAAAGCCAAGATCACGGCGCTCGCGGCCGAACATCGGCCTGAACAGCGCAAAGAAGGGCAGAACAACGAGGACTGCACCGCAGCCCAGCCGAACGCTGTCGACTGGCCGGGCGAGCTGATCGAACGCAACGTGAAGCCCACCGATGCGCAGCGCGCGAGCCTGACCGCGCTGCAGGATGCCGCGGCCAAGGCTGCGGATATTCTCAAATCATCCTGTCCACCACAGGACGCGCTGACGCCGCCTGCGCGGCTTGCTGCGGTGAGCGCGCGGCTCGATGCCATGCTGCAAGCGATCGGGACGATCCGCCCGGCTCTCGATACGTTCTACAACGCACTGACCGACGAGCAGAAGGCGGCCTTCGATGCCATCGGCCCCGAGCGGAATGGCACGACTACGCCAGTTGCTGTACGAGACGAACGTCGGCGGTATGCGCATCATCGGCACCATTATTACAGCATCGGCGGCATGATCTTCCGCATGATGGGGCTTTAGGACGTAACACGGGCGCAGTGCAGCACGTATGCATGAGGTAAGCCCTCAAGGCGACCCGGACTGGAATCAAGGTCACAACTGCCATCAGCGCGTGACCAGTTGTCCGTCCGTACGAAGCCGTCATAGGCTGGAGAGGGACGGCGATTGCGGCCTCAAGCGGCGGTAACGCGGCCGTCCGGGGCCCAGGCAAATGTGACAGGCGCGCAGATGCAAGCTCAGAAGAATGTCACGCTCGCGCTGCAGGGCGGCGGAGCGCATGGGGCCTTTGTCTGGGGCGTGATCGACAAGGTGCTGGAGGACGGCCGGCTCGGCATCGAGGCGATCAGCGCCACCAGCGCCGGCGCCATGAATGGAGTGGCGCTGGCCTGGGGCCTCGTCGCCGGCGGAAGAGACGGCGCGCGGCAAACGCTGGAATCCTTCTGGGCCGACGTCTCGCGCATGGATCAGGCGTTCGATCTCTTCTCGCGCTGGAATCAATGGATACAGGCGTTAAAGCTGCCGCCCGAATACCATCCCTATCATGCGCTGCTGCACTTCCTCACCCATACCCTTCCCCCCAATCTGCTCAACCCGTTCAACATCAATCCGCTGCGCGATCTCCTGCTGCGCACCGTCGATTTCGACGAGCTCAACCAGTCGCCGCGGGCGCCGAAGCTGTTCCTCAACGCGACCAATGTCCGCACCGGCAAGCTCAAGGTATTCGAGACGCCCGCGATCAGTGTCGAGGCCGTGCTCGCGTCGGCCTGCCTGCCGCCCTACTTCCAGGCGGTCGAGGTCGACGGCGAGCATTATTGGGACG
>Ga0209062_1004944_pt1 | contig 13354 bp, 16 predicted proteins | sample Coa_R2_2_FD_187158 | JGI IMG/M metagenome (GOLD analysis project Ga0209062, IMG submission 187158) | Surface soil microbial communities from Centralia Pennsylvania, which are recovering from an underground coalmine fire - Coalmine... | ecosystem: Environmental > Terrestrial > Soil > Unclassified... | reverse complement strand
GTCGGGAATGACCTTGATCTTCGTCGTGTCCTTGTGTTTCAACGTGATCGCGTTGGTGATCTTGTTGCAGGCCATGTCCGCAAGCTCTTGGTACATGAGCAATCCCGGATAGGTTCCGCCCTTACAAACCAGATATTTGTCGAGCCATTCCTTTGTGATTCGCTTGAGTTGGCCGAAAAGGTGAAGCTTTGGCTCTTCGCCGGGATCACGCCATTTTGTGTACAGCAGGCGCTTCGTCACCTGAAACACGAGCGAGGATTGCCGCATGTCCTCTAAATGTTGGAGGCTTAGATCAACGGATTCGCCGATAATTCCGGAGTTCCGCGTGATCGAGGGGCCGACCAATTCGGGGGTCAATTCCAGCATTGAGTCGGGGGTGAACTGCGCTTCGAGCCGTTCTTCCGGTAGCTCAACTCGATAGCCCTGCACTCTCGGGAAGGTGATTTCCAAATGGTCGCGCTCCGGGCGCATTGCTTTGACCTGAATCGTTTCCCGTGGCGGTTGCGGCGGGGCAACAACAGGCTTGGCAGTGAAATCGAAGGGAACCCCAAGCACATCGGCATACTCGACGTTGAATCTCCCCTCGTAGGGACCATCTTCGTTGATCTCGTACGATTGACGGCGCAAGGCCCTGCCGATCACTTGTTCACAAAGAAGCTGCGTCCCGAAAGCGCGGACACCCAATACGTGCGTCACGGTGTTGGCGTCCCACCCCTCTGTGAGCATGGACACCGACACCACGCAGCGGATAGACTCCCCGAGCCGCCCCGGTTTGCCCACGGTGTTCATGACTTCCCGAAGCAAATCCTCGTCCGTGAGCTTTTCTGCTTGCTGAACGTCTCCCGTTCGCTCAATGATCTCCCTGCGAAAGCGTTCGACCTCGTCTTTCGCCATAACCCTGAACTTTTCATCCAGCGCGTTACCCGCTTCGAGCTGCTCACTATCGATCAGAAGCGTTCGCGGGCGTGGGATTGGGTTTCCATGCTCGTCGTAGTTCCGAAACAGTTCCAGCCTGCCATTTTCGAGCGTGGTTGAGCCGTCTTCGTTCTCGCGTTGAAAACCGGAAATGTAGTCGTAAACGAGCTTGGAAGTGGACGTGTTGTTGCAGACCACGATGAAACAGGGTGGGACTCGAATGCCTTGCTTCATCCAGAGATCATATGTCTTGACGTAATGCCCGTAGAGTGCTTCCAGCGCCGTCTGCAATTCGACAGGCAAGCTGAGTGGATCGAGCGATCCCGATTTGCCCCTGCCTTTCTTCGGCATCTTGGCACGGATGTGTTCCCAAAGGTTCCGAAAGACAGGCATCTCTTCGCCGGGAATGTTGTCGGCCACCGGAACTCTGGGGAGCTTTACGATGCCGCACTCGATGGCATCCATGAGCGAAAAATCGCTCATGGTCCAAGGAAAGAGGGTACCTTCGGCGTAGCCGGAACCGCGCAGGAAGAAGGGCGTAGCGGAGAGATCAATACAGCGAGCGATTCCCAATTTGCGATTTACCGCTTCCAGCCCAGAAATCCAGACCCTCGCTGCTTCGTTATTCTTTTCCGCTTCCTGTTTGTCGTCGCCCTTTAACTCGGTCTCGTCAGCCTCACCCGGCTTTTCCCGATAACAGTGGTGGGCTTCATCGTTTAAGACCAATATGTTCTTTAAGCCCATAAGCTCGGGCATAACCCGCTGAATCATTTGCCCTTCGGTTTCGAGGGTATTCAGTTCCTCGCCGCGTCCTTGAAGGAGGGCACGCCCGCCTTTCGAAAGTTCCATTCGATCTCTCAGCTTAAAGGCATGGAAATTTGTGATGACGATCTTGGCCCGCTCCATCTCGCCGAGCATATCGCCCGGGACCAGCTCGCTGTTGACGTAGTAGTTGTCGGGATCGTTCGGCTGGAGGACGCGGAGTCGATCACGAATCGTGAGCCCCGGAGTCACGACGAGAAATCCACGTGTGAAGTTGGAGCTTCCCGGCCTGCGAATCGCATTGATGGTTTGCCATGCGATGATCATCGCCATCACTGTGGTTTTTCCAGCACCCGTGGCAAGTTTCAGCGCAAGTCGCGAAAGCTCGGGATTGGCATCGCGGTTTGCGTTCGTTAAGTGCTCCAGAAACCCTTTGCCAGTCTTCCCAAACTTCGGAGCCACCTCAGTTAGCCAAATCACAGTTTCAACTGCCTCCACTTGGCAAAAGAACGGGCGGACATTGTTGAACTTAAATTGCCGCCAATGCTGGAGAAGCGATGCTGTCTCAGGGGTTACGAGCCAGTCGCTCGGATTCGATAGTCTGCGCCATTGGTCAACGTAAAAGCGGAGTTCGTTGATGATGGGCGTGGGGTCGTATTGCTGCTTTTCCGTGGACAGCCCCTTGCCTTCATCAAAGACAATGGTTTGTTGCTTTTGCTTTTGTTTTTTCGGCTTGGGGATCGGCGTGATGAACTCGGCCTTGCGGCGGCTTTCGATGATTCTTTGGGTTGGCTGTCCCTGAGGGTCGAGTTCCCAATGCCGATCGGGCGGATCATAAGGTGAGTTGAGAATCGGCTGCTCAAAAAAGCGATTGTCCATTGGTTTTGACCGAGTCTGGCGGGCCAATTCACTACTACTCGGCGCCAGGCAATTCTATCAAGCTACCGTTACTTGCGAGGCATCATAACAAAATCTCGGCAGCCACCGCGAACCTGTGTCTCGCAGCTTTTTCAAAGAGCGCTGCCGTTAGGCCGACTTTCTAAGAGCGCCGGGATCGCTCGACGCATCCATCTACTGCCTTGTCAGAGTGATCGAGGCGGTGTTTGCTTGCGGGCCGATCAACATACTGCGCGGTGTCATGTCCGCAGTGCCCGTGAGAGACGCGCCGGAGACCGTCCCGTGAAACGTGATCTCAATCGAGCCCATTGGAAACTGATTTTGACCTGAGAACGTTACGGCGTCCTTCGAAACAATGCCCGAGGTGATCGGCACCTGGACGCGGCCTGCCTGCGGATGCGTGAAGACGAGAGTGCCGGTGAGCGCGTTGCCATTCTGGTTCAGCGTCAGTTCCGCCGGTCCCTGCCAGTTGCCCTTTCCGCCTGGCGCGCTCGCTTGAATCGTGCCCTTCCACACGCCGGAGATGTCCGGGATTGAATTGCAGCCTGCCAATGACATAACCGCGAAGAATAGGAGAAGGACCGCACCGAACATTCGTTCCCGCCGCTTTTGCCTCACCTTCGCTCTCCTCTTGTGGACGTTTTGATGCAGAATATAGCCGCCCAGACCAATTAAGAGCTTTGTCACTCCCTCGCGTCAGCGCCCTTCCGGCTGATCGCAAAGGCGACGGCCAGCATCTTACATCGAAATCCATAGACGGTAGGCAAGCTCGCCCAGCCATAGCAAAGCGCAGACGTGAAGGCCGTCTGCGGCGTCGCCTGAGGTCGTCAGCAACACCGCTGCACGGTTTTCCTCCAGAGTCCACAAACGACGACCCACAAACGAGCGCACGCTCAGGACGAACCACAATGGCGGACGATGATTCTGCGGGTGTTCCTCGGCTCAATTCCCTGGACCGGCATGGCAGACAGATTGCCGCAGAGGTGATCGCGGCAGCGGAGACGGTCTTTTCGAGAGCTCTCCGGCACGGTATGAAATTGCTCGGCGACCCCGCTGTTGTCGTGAACGTCCTTGAGGAGGTTGCGGCAACGGTTTCGCAGCGACTTTTACGCAGCGATCCTGCCGGCGGAGCCACGGCCACACGAAATCTGGCGGGCTATGTCTTCCGCGCGTTCGTAAGGCGCGTCAACCGGTTGAGGAACAAAGAGCACGCACTTCTGCATGCCGTAATTGCCAGAAGCGCCGCAGCTCCGAAATCGGCTGACCCTTCTCGCCAGTTCGAGATGCAGATTCTGTTGCGCGAATACTTGGCTCGATTCAGCTTCGAAGAAAAAGACATGTGCTGGCGGCGACTGGAAGGGTACGCTTGGGACGAAATCGGCAAGCTACAGGGAGTTTCCGGGCACGCGGCGCGGGAAAGGTTGCGAAGTGCTGTGAAGCGCGTCAAAGCGGAGCTTGCGAAAGAAAAGGGAAAGAACTCATTGCCATCCGGCACGCAGTCCGGTCAGAATGAGGAATCGAAGCCAGCCCCGCGAACCGATGTCAAAAAGAAAGCAACAACAGCTTAACGATTTTGACGATCCTGAATTTCTCGGCTTCGCCAAGTCCTACTTGTCCGAAGCCTTTCCGAACCCTCAGCGCATTGGTTGTCCGCCGGATTCCCAGCTTCAGCAAATGGCTGAACACCCGGTCGAGGCTCGCGACGCAGAGGTCAGCGATCACTTGGCCCGCTGCTCGCCGTGCTTCAACCGCTACATGGAAATTTTGGCGAACCTTAGACGCAGAAAAGCAGCTGGACAGTAGCCGTGCACCTGCCCTCGCCACTATTTCAAGTAACGAAGCGCAACACATCCTGATTTGAAAATCTTTGACTCAACAAGTTTTAATTGCAATTTCTCTGGCAGTCTGACATTTTCCAACAGCCGTCTCCCTTCTCCTGCAACGATTGGCCCAACGACAACACGATATTCATCCACGAGACCAAGCTGTATGAGTTGTGAAGGGATATCTACGCCGCCGACTAAAATGTTTTTGCCTTGTTCTTGCTTCAGTTTGAGTATTTCGTCGCGAAGGTTCGTACGAACAATTCTCGTATTCTTGTCTTCAGCGCTGTCCAATGACCGTGAAAAAACAAGCTTGTTGATCGAGTCAAATGCCCGAGCAAATTCGGTTTCTGCTTTTGTCGCAGACGGGTCTTTGAGGACTTCAGGCCAATAGGGAACCATCAATTGATAGGTTTTACGCCCAAAGATCTGCAGGTCAGCTTCTCGCGTGAGGTGAGTAAAATATTCAAGCGTTTCTTCATCCGCATATCCCTTGGTGTGGTCAACGCAGCCATCCAGGGTAGTGTTGATCGCGAAGATTACATTTCTCATGTGCCCAGCCTCAATTCAGATACTCTCCCAGCGTTTTAACTATCGGTCATCTCCCCGGGAAGTCGGCAAACCTGAAGTTGAGTCTCGACGGTCGCGATTGGATTGGAAAGGGGACGGCCGCCCGGTGGCAGTGAGAGAAGGAACATGGCGAATGGAACTCGGGCCGTCATTAGCTCAGCGGTGAGGACAGCCTGGCCAGCAACAGGGCCGGCGCATTCCTTCCTTAAGTTCCGTGCGTACCCGCTCAACGTGCTGCCTTCTGGTTTCCGGTTTCTTGACGGAGATAACCCAGCAGATCCACTCATTGCGCGCGAGTGGCGTAATGTCCTCCCATTTTGCTCGCGCCGCCGGGTCAGAAATGAGAGCTTTTTGTAAGTCCGCTGGGACACTGTGTACCGCGCCAGGGGAGATCACCTTCTTGGTCATGGATTTCCTATCGACGCACACCGACTCTGTGCTTATATCCCGCGTCCACGCCCCGAAGCAGTTCGCTCAGGGAAATGCCGAATCCGCTGCTAATGGTCAGCAGGGTCGTGAGGGATGGCACTCTTTTACCCCGCTCGATCAAACTGACCGCTGTTCGGTGCAGGCCGCAATGATCGGCGAAAGCCTCTTGGCTGAATCCATGTTTGCCCCGCAGTTCCCTCATTCGCTTGCCCAGCGCCAATAGGACCTGTTGCATTCCCGCAGTCTGTAGGGTATGCTCTCGATTCGTCTACAGACAGAACGTCAACAGACAAGTAGAAACAAACAACCGTGTTCCAGTTCCCCTATTTCGTTCCCGACCCGGCAGACCTCCCGCCGCCGTCCCCCGCTGAGCAATGTTTAGCGGCCATTGCCATGTTGCTCCTACTTCTTGGCTTGGCCCTGTGGTTGCTGCCCCCGCCATTTAGCCGACGGATTCTCCGCATGATTCTTGGCGGCGTGTGGCCGTTCACCGTGGCGGATCGCTGGATTCGAGCGCATCTGGAGCATCGTCAGTGAATGCGGCCACGGACACAGTAAAGCTGCGCTTAATTTGCGCTTGGTGCGGCAAGACAATGCGCGAAGCCGAGCCCGGCAGCGAAAATGGCTCCGTCAGCCACGGGATCTGCGATTCCTGTGCAGAACGTGAACGTGCGAAAGCCAAACGACAGGCCGAACCGGGTTCGTTCTTCGGAAGCGGCTCTGGTCGCGCCATGTACAACGCGGGCAGATCAGAATGAAAAAATGAAACCGGCCCTGCGAACCGATGTCAAAAAGAAAGCAACAACAGCTTAACGATTTTGACGATCCTGAATTTCTCGGCTTCGCCAAGTCCTACTTGACGGAAGCCTTCCCGAACCCTCAGCGCATTGGTTGTCCGCCGGATTCTCACCTTCAACAAATGGCCGAACACCCCGTCCAGGCCCGCGACGCGAGCGTCAGCAATCATTTGACGTGCTGTTCTCCGTGCTTCAACCGCTATATGGAAATACTTGATGCCCTGAGGCGGGACCGCTAATGGCTTTCGGCGAACCCGGCGCCGGGAGGGGTTCCGATCCGCAATGCTTTATTGATTCGACATGCGCACCATTCATCCGATCAGTTCATGGCGTAAAATAGGCACATGGGTGAGTAATTAAGCAAGCAACGCCGCAGAAAGGACCAAGGCGATGAAAGCATACCCGGCTCTTATCGCACTCTTCGTCACCACTCTGGTCATCGCGATGCCGGTTCAGGCGCAGCAGTCCCCGCCGCAACAAAGCTCTTCGCAGCGATCCGTGTCTTTTATCACCAACAAGGACATATTGGATATGCAGCAGGCTGGCCTAGGGGCAGACGTAATCATTGCGAAGATCGAGTCCTCTCCGTGCAATTTTGATACTTCGCCTGCCGCACTCGAAGCGTTGCGAGTAGCCCACATACCAAACGAAGTAATTCTTGCAATGGTGAAGGCGCCCCTTGCGAACGGCCCGGCCCAAGTAGATGGCCCAGAATCAACCGAGGCTAAGGCCCCATCACAGCGCCCCCGCAGCTATTTGGGACTGCTGATTGTCAACGCGCCTTCCCCGGCTCGTGGAGTTTTGGTTAAAAGTATCGCGCCCAATGGTCCTGCTGCAGGTGCTGGAATTCGAGAGGGAGATATCGTGGAGGCCGTTGACGGGCAACCGATCACCAGCTTCGGCGACTATCAGGCGAGGTTCTCTACACTGCCCCCCGGAAGTCAGGTCACACTCAAAATTTTGCGAAATGGCAAGCATAGTAACCTCACGGCCACGACCGTTCCTCCGTCGCCTGAATTGGTGACGGTGGTGAAATCCGTGGCTTACAAATCGCTCCCTTATTACAGCAAGACCGTCTACCAAATCAGCCCTGGCTCTAGCAGTACGACCTGCAACGGGTCAGCATACGGAAATATCAATGCGACTGCACAGCCCAACTACGCTGGCGGTGCAAACATCAACGAGACCGTGAATGCCGACACGACAACAAATTGCAACACGACCTACCAGCCACCCCAACAAGGCGAGATAAATTGGCGCACAGTGTATAACTATAATCTCGTCGAGGGAGGAGGTTATCGGTTCGTCATTTTGTGCACGGCGAGCGTTCGTTGGAGTAAATGCGCCTACCTTATTCCGGGTGGAACGTTTGCCGCAGAAGTTAAGGGCGGGGAAATGTGGATCACCGCCTACAAGAACGGTAATCAGAAAAAGCCGGAGCGGGTTAAGTACGAGATACTGGAAGTTGCGCCGGTCCAGTAGGGGGCAATCGTGAGCAATATTTACATCGAACGCGAAAACGACAGGACCTACGTTGCGACGCAAAACAAACGCGTGATCGCCACCGGGAACACGCAAGCGGAAACGGCGGCAAGAGCGCATCGAAATAGGCCGGAGGACCCCATTCTTGCTGAGCGGGTCCGTGATACTAAATCCGGCTCGCGCGACAAGTGGCGTCGGCTTTATCCGTAAATTGATGCCAACACGTAACGTCGAAGGACGTACAGTTAAGGCTGCTGCGCGGCACGACCGTACGTTCCAACAAGCCCTTCGGTTTCTCGGCATTCGGCATCGTGATTTTGTGATTTTGCATGGCAAGGAACTTACCGACCAACAAAAGAATGCAGGTGGTTGTAGAAGTTATAGCCTCCCTTATCTCCTCCTCCCTGTATGCTCTCGAGGTGCGTGGGCGCGCCGTGCGAAGATTCGTAATATCGGTTACGGTGTTCGGAGCGACTTTGAATTGAACTTCGGCCGGTACCTACCTTCGTTCGGCCAGACCGATGACAACAAACGAGTGAACGTCGCCCCGACGAACCTAAGCAATCGCTACCGTGATTCTATGCGCCTTTCGGTCAGCGCACTTTCAGAGCAGGCACCCAACATTCGTCAGTGGGCTCTTCGCGAAAATCGCCGAATGATACGTATCAGTGGATTTGTAGGAATCAGGATTCGCTCCAATGCCGTAAGATCTATGCGCTCGCCGTGAAACTCACCGCCGAGGTCGTCGAAGTAGAAAAAGGCGCGTCCAACTGATTGTTTGTAGATTATCTTTGAAGGATTCTTTCCTATCAGAACGCGCCACACAATCGGCTGAACGGGCGGGCCTGCGAAGAACTGCATCCGCGCTTCGATCCCCTGCTCACTCGCCTCCGCGCTGAGAAGGTGGCCCCACCGCTTCATACGTGCGCCCTGCTGTAGCTCCCGAACAAACGGCTCACGCAGCGGCTCGACGATTCTGCGATCAGCGGCACCATTATAGATGAACCGCTTCACGTCGTTAAATTCAGGTTCCAGCCCGGAGAACTGCGTGAAATGCTGGAGGACAAAATGAAAGGCGATCTTTGTTATCGCTCTTAGGTACTCGGCCGAGATAGCGGCTCTCATCTCGCCTTCTATCTGTACCCCATTCACGAGTGGAGGCACATCGTCTTTCTCCCTGCCTTTGGGTGCGAGCTCGTTGGTTAGCTCCTTCATTCCGGCGGCTTCATCCGCCCGGTTTGAGATTGCGACAATCTGGTCTGCGGAGACTCCTCGTTCCTCAAGCAGTGTCCTGATTTTTTCGGCGTTCATCGCGCCTTGACGAAAGGGCAGATGAAATGTCTTTCCGTCCTTCGCAATGAAAACAAGTTGACTCAGGGGAGCCCAGCCTTCGGAGCTGACGGGTTCCCAAAGGATTTCGAAGTCGTGGCCTGGGAACTTGCCCAACACAGTCAACGGAGCGATTCCCAAAGTCGGTTCGTAGAAGATGTTCTTGCCGCGGTGTTTTTTTCGACCTACGCGCCCCACCATCTCGCGAAAGAACGCCTCAGGGCTGTTGTGCGCGAAAACATCCTCGAATTTCGCAAAGCGCGCCTGACACGAATCGCAGATGCGATCAACTAGGCGCTCGTCACCCTTGAAATTGCCAAGTGCTCGCGGAAGGTAGTGTTCATGCTTCGAGAGTGCGGCTTTCCCATCACACAATCCTGATGGAACAGTATAGACACAGGGCATGGCGAGCCTCCATTTCGCCCGCGGATTCCTGAGGGTCGATCTTATAGAGCTGCCGCACCGGAAGCGAGCTTGCCATGAGTCTACGTTAGCAGGCCGCAGACGACATGCGACGCTGGAGCGAACACCGCCGCTTAGGTGTAAGTGATCAGATCCTATGTCGCGTGTCATTGAGGTACGGCCTTTGCTGATTTCCGGGCCGGCCCGAAGTCGTGACTAACAATTTTCTCAAAATTGCGTCTGCGTTTTTGCTGAAAACTTGCCTCATAGATAGTGAAGGGGAAACTTTCCGAATGGGCGGTCGGAGCGAAATCGAGCCGCGATACCCAGACCTTCGATTCGGTACCGGTTTCGCCCCGTCTGCTCGCGAGTCCCCGGCAGGGGTGAATCTAAATGCCAAAGGAGAACAATTGCCGCTGTGTCGTCTGTCAGGTTGAGCGCAGTCTGCTCAATTCGCTAAGCACACAAACAGCCCGAACCCACTTCCAAGCACTTGCCCGCAACCACTCGGTTTTGAACCACTTCGATTCGCCCGCAGATGTGATCGCGCAGTTGCATGAGCACGAGCGAGTCGAGACTGTAAATCACAAGGCTTGGAACGGAATCCTGCACGCGCTGGTTGAATCCATCGCGAATGGGACAGCCTACGAAATCGGGCAGCAATTGCTTCTCCTGGCGTATATGCCCGCTATCCACAAGGTTTATCGGGAGGCTTGCCAAAAATTTCCTGGGCTGTGTTCCGAGGACATCGCGCAACAGGCGGCCGTGTGCTTCCTGGAAACCGCGAGATCACCGGAGATGCGGACTCTCAACGGCCACTTGCCCGCCGCACTGGCGAGAAGGTTTCGCCAAAGTCTCTTTCGGTGGGCAATCAATGAACTACTGCAATCGCTTCCGTTGGACGAGATTGCAGCCAACATTCCCGGGGGCCAGGCACGCGATTTCGAGGAAGGCGTTTTCCTGGAGCAACTTCTGTCGAAAGCGCGGAGCATGGGTGTCCTCTCGGCAAGCGAATGCGAACTCGTTCGCAAGTTCTACTGCGACGGATTCCATCGCAACGAGTTAGGCAACGAGGAAGACGGGCCATCCGGCGCTGCCTTCTACTTCCGCGTGTACAGAGCCATCGACCGTTTGCGCCGCCTGATTCGGGGGGAACAGGTCATTCGACGGACCCAAAAGGCCCCGAAGGGTAAAAATTCAAAATATTTTTCTCCAGATGCGCAAACTTTCTCCGGCGAAATGTGCATTAGGAAGAGTGAGAAGGGAAACTCACCGGAGCCAAGCCACCGTGGGCCGCAGATTGAATCCGAGGTTCCGCCGATTGCGGCGTGACCCGGGACGAGCTGTGAGCCTCGGAGATAGACCGCTCATCTGACCAACAGGGAGCAGGATGCTCAGCCGAAAGCCTCCCGCCTGCTGATCCTGCTCCCAACTCCCTTCGCTCCGGTGGACTCCCAGTTTGCCGTTCCACAGGAGGAGTGTCGATGTTTGAGATCATCAGACGAAAGTGGCGGATCGAACCGCGGCGATTCGCCCGCGCAGTCGGAACGAGCGCCGCGACGCTGTTGCTCGCTTCGCCGGCGTTCGCCCAAATTGGCGGCGACCAAGTCACGTCGTTCCTTTCGAATGCCCTCAGCTATGCCCAGGGCCTCGGCATTTTCGGCGCCGGGTTCCTCGTCATCTGGGCCGTAGCGAATATCGCCCGCGAACGGCCCAGCGGGAAGCAGTGGGCTGGCGCAGGAGGAGCACTGCTGCTGTCATCGGTTCTGCAACTTCTTCGGACTTTTGCAGGCTGAACCGTGCCGCTTCGGCTCAAACCCGTCGCCCGCTCGCTCTCGGTACGAGCGGAGTTCCTCGGACTCGAACTGGAAGACTGGGGATTCGTGATCGGCTGGGCCATCCTGATGCGGCTCGTCGGCGACCACATCCATCGCGTGTTTCTCGGCTTCCTGCCTGTGTCCGCCGCGATGACTTACTGCTCGGCTGGGGTTCTGGTTTTGCTGATTCGCTGGGCGAAACACGGCAAGCCGCGCGGCTACCTTGTCGCGTGGATTCAGCACTATTTCCGCTCGAAGGCGCACTGCGCCCGGTGCGGCGGCCCGGATGCGCCTTACCTGATCGAGGACGAGCCATGATCGAGGCTTCGACAGTCCATCTCGTTACGTAGGTGATCGGTGCTCTCGCCATCGTAATACTCGCTCTCGCCGTCTACCTGCCACAAATCTCCGGTTCAGAACGGTATCGCTTTGAGGCAGAAGATGACTCGAAGCTCTCGTCGCTTGCTGCGCGGATCCCGATCTCCGAAATCCGCGATGGCTTGATCGTGCGGCGCGATGGTTCTTTCTGCGCCGGATGGGAGTGCTCTGGCGTTGCCACACAGTTTGCCGACGCCGAGCGTCTGGAAGCGCTGAGCTGCGCACTCGACGCGTTTATTAAAGGCATTCGTCACCCGGAAATTGAACTCCAGTTCCGCTATTTGATCGACTACGAGACGCCGCGAATTCTGGAAGAGCGTCGAGCACTGGGCAATTGCTTGAACTCACCAGCCGCGTGGCTTGAGGAAAACCGCCTCTCATTCTGGCGCTCGGCGGTTGATGCGGGCCAGATTCGCTCGATCAGGCTTCTCGCGCTGCTCTCCTGGAAGCCGAAGCACACGTGGGACACACGGTCTGTCGCGTCACGTTTTGGCGCGGCTCTCTGGCAAGGGCTTGTACAGGACGGGCTCGGAAAGCTGCCTGATATTCTGCGATCCGCGCTGCGGGAAGCGCGCACGCGAGGACTCGTCCAGCGCAATCGGGAAGAGCACAAACGCCTGGTCGCCCAGTTTAATCAGATTCTTGAAACCTACCGAATTGGGCTTGAAGCAATAACACCTGTCCGCCGTCTCAGCGAGCCGGAATTGGTCGAACTCGTCTATCGCGCCCTGAATCCTGCAGATCGGCAGGCACCGAAAATCACGAAGCCATGCACATCCCTCATGAACACAGACTGGTTCGAGGGGGGCCGGTTCCTCGATCTCGGCGGAATCCTGAAGGCGGTCGTCACGCTGTCGGAGTTGCCTGAAGCTACGTTTGCCTCGCTCCTCCGTCCGCTGATGGCGCTCGACTTCTCGTCCGAGATCGTCCTGAACGTGCGTGTTCCTGACCAAGCTGCGAAGGTTCGCAAACTCCGGGTGCTGCTCAAGAAGAGCCTGGCTTTTCAGCTTCGGAAAGATGGCAGCCGCCGTCGCGATTTCCGGGCCGCAGCGCTTGAGAAGGACACAGTTGACACTCTGGCTTCCGCGATCACCTCGTCGCAACGTATTGTCGAGATCGAACTGGCGGTAGCTGTCTCCACTTCGACGGTGACGCGCAGCTCGGCCGAACGGCAGAAGGCAGAACAAGACCTGGCACAGCGCGTCGAGTCTGTCCTACAGGCGTTCGGGCAGATCAACGGCGCTCGTGGCTATCGCGAAGAGACGGCGCTGCTCCCAACGTTTATCGCCTTCCTCCCCGGCGTCCACGGTGTCCGCAAGACCAACCGCGAGTTCACGATACTTTCCGGCCAGGCCGCTGATTTCGTTCCAATTGAAACTCCTTGGACCGGCACTCACGACGGGAAGCCGGCGTTCTTGACCCGGACGCGCGAAGGGACTTTTCTCCGCTTCGATCCATTCAGTCCTGGGCTGCCGAACGGCAACATCCTCGTCACCGGCAAGACAGGATCGGGCAAATCGTTTCTTATAAAGCAGCTCCTCCTGCAATTGCAGGTTCTGAATCCGCGAATCGCTATCGTCACCAAGGGTGCCGATTACCGCGCTCTCGTCGAACTTCTTGGCGGGCAGTACCGCGAAATCAGCCTTCGAACGAACCTAGTGAAGAACCCCTGGGATCTTCAGGCGAACAGCGGAGAACCCGACTCGGCCCAGATCGCAGGCGTCGCCTCACTTGCGGCTCACATGGCAGGCAA
>Ga0209062_1004943_pt1 | contig 13355 bp, 10 predicted proteins | sample Coa_R2_2_FD_187158 | JGI IMG/M metagenome (GOLD analysis project Ga0209062, IMG submission 187158) | Surface soil microbial communities from Centralia Pennsylvania, which are recovering from an underground coalmine fire - Coalmine... | ecosystem: Environmental > Terrestrial > Soil > Unclassified... | reverse complement strand
TAGTGCGCTTGATGCGCTGGCTATTTACGAAGTACTTCACAGATGTTCCCCATACTCTAGAAGCATTATTGCTCTTACCAGGGTTATTTACCCAAGCAACAACTGCTGATTACGGTGCTGCCTACACGTTCTTCAAAGAGTTAGATTATGTAATCACTGGTGGAGTTGTGGTTGCAGCTGGTCAAAAGGTGCAACCTTTTGATAATTGCTGGCTAATTGATGAGCGAATAGGGGGGCTCAGAGAGAATTTATCCAGCTATGCTGATGCTTTTGTCGGTTTTCTCAATGTAGAATCAGAGACAAACGGATTGTTAATTGGCACACACAAAGTGCGGGGAAAAATTCCAGCTTATAGTGCTTTTGGCTATGGAGAACTGTTTTTTCCTGGTGAAACAGTTATTCAACGTTTGAGTACTGCCTTAGCTGCCGATATTCTGATGCAGCAGTTTTTGCCAAAGTCAGAGTTCAGTCCAGAGGGAAATCGTAAGTTACTGTTAGATGCCAAAGAATTTATACTGAGTGATGAGTTTAGTAGTGCATTTCTCCAGTTAGAAAGAGATAATGGCAAGCCAGTTTGGCAAGATTTTAATCCGCGTATTGATATCCGTGCTGGCATGGCTGGGGAATATGGGCGGGAATTGCGGCGTGCTTATTCACAATTTGAAACTAGAGAAGTGCTTTCCTATAAGCGTACATTAGAAAATTGTTGCAAAAAAGTACAGGTAACACTAACCGCTTTCTTAGATAGCAGTATTAATCGCCATGCTGATGCTACACCTCAAGGTTTGCATGAAACAGTTAAGCTGTTAAATATATTGACTTATTTGTATTTAGAACTGCAAACGAATTCCATTACTGAGCAGCCTCAAAATCTCATTACAGAATTACATGCAGCAGAAGCAACTCTCGATGCCAAATTACAAGTTACCATTAATAACGAAACAACTAAAAATCTGCTCAATCAAATTTTATCTTTAAAATTGCGGCGGCAACAATTACAAGCTACTTTAACTGACGACAGTTCTTCAGAACAATTGCAAGAACTACATAAAATTCAAGAGCAGCTAGAGATAGCAATTTCTGAATATCAGCAAGCATTGAATGCAGAGATTGAAGAAGCTCGGCAAATCCGTATTACAGCAATTGCCAGTACTCGCCAAAAAGCTGAGGAAGCAATTAATCAAGCGCAAAATCATCTAAATACTATTGAAAATCAACTTGAAAAAGCCACAGATAAACTCAATGATTTACTAGCAGAAGAAAGCCGTTTTCTATTTCGATCTCTGGTCATTTTGCCGACATTTATTGCTATTACCTTCATCAGCTTGCTCATTCTTATGGGACTTTTCAGCCGATCTACACTCTGGCTATTACTACATAACCTGGAAGCTGACTTAGTAGGTTATATAATTTGGACTGTGGGAACAATTCTGATTTACTTAGGTATTGTTTTTTTGAAATACACCACCAGCATTCGTGCTCGCATTCAAAAAGCTCAGAAACAAATCAAACGATTAGAAAGTAGTTTAAAAACAACTGCTATAGAATTGCGTCGTAGCTATAACGAGAAATTAAAGTTAGAGTATGATATATATATCTACAATCTTCGTATCGAAACTTTAAATTATCTCATTACAATAGCCAAACAGAGATTTGAAACTTTACGTCGAACTCTTGCTAACTTCTCTCAAATCTATGATGATACTGTTGCTCTGCATAAGCAAGCAAAGATGAAGTTTTCTGAAATTCGGCTTGCAGTTCTAAGAGATGAAGAGCTTGATGCTTTTTACCATAGTTTTCTTGCAACGCTACCAACTGAGACATTCACTAAGGAACAAGTCAAGCGATCTCAGTCATGGAAAATTTCTGCTGAAGAATTTCAGAACAAACTTACCGCATACACTCGCCAGCAGTTCAAGCAATTGAGCCATTTTTCTATCGGAGATGTCTTAAAGCAATCAGAGTTAATTGCAGCAAATACTGCTACTCTAAGATTAAATCAGCTTTATGATAGCAGTAAGCTGTTGCTGCGACTTCAAGATATAGATGCTAACTTAAACCCAACCTCTCAACGAGAGGTTACTCTTTGGGTAGCAGCCAAAGATAAAGAACAAATTTTTGAAACTTACAGTCGCTTGAGATGGAACTTAACAGCTTTAGTAGGGGAAGACGAGCAACGTTTGTGTATATTGACTCGTTCATTAGGCTTTCCTGCTTATTTTCTCAGTCAAATTGAGTTTTACCGAGACTGCTATGAACGCACTTACATCAAACAGATAGATTCAGACAAAGATATTCCCGATTTGATACCAGAGGAAATTAGCTCAAGTCGAGAGGTGAAGCGGGCTTACCAAACTTTGATATTAGCGATCGCCCTGAAAATAATATCTCAGGATTCTCAGGGAGTTTATCAGTTCAATAGGCAAAATCTAGGTAGAAACAGGGAAGCAATTGCTTTGGCATTAGCAACGGAGTTCACTTTGCAGGAAGTCTATGGGGAAATTCAAGAAAGCTTAGAAGAGTTTGAGAATGATGTAGTCTACCAAAACTTGCAGAAATTAGCAACATCTGCTTCATCTTTGACTCATCACGAACGTAAGCTTTTGGATCAGCTCCTTTCAGAATATAACCCTCTGAATTAACTCTCAAAGTATCAAAAACGGGTAAAAATACCCACAATACTTTCAGAATTTGCTCAGAATTTACGATTAGCATATAAATGTGTGATCAGACACTATTTCTCTTTGAAGCTACAAAGGTCTTTTCAATCTAACCGCCCCACTACCTCCGGTGGGGTTTTGCTTATGATAAGAGGTTTTTACAAGAAATGGGTAACATTACCCAAAGCATCCTCAGAATTTACTCAGAATTTATGCATAATATAGTGACATTATCAAGAATAAATAATATCGAAAGTTTATAGAAAAGACCCTAATAACCCCACTATTCCTAGTGGGGTTTTACTTGGCAAGCTTTATCAAGCAAGAATCTTGAATAGACAATGTGACTAAAAAAATATCATAATAAGCAGAGAAATACTCAGAATTTACTCAGAATTTATGATTAGTCTATTTATGTGTTCTGAAGCGTTTTAAGTAAGCATTTTTCACTGCAAGTACCTCACTAGGTCTAGTGAGGTTTTTCTTATTTAAAAATCTTTTTTCTTAATGACCTTACTTTTTCTTGATGTGATAGAAATGCCAAAAAATCTCAGATTTTTCTCAGATTTGATAGTTAATCTTTCTGATAAAGTAGAGAGTCTTAAAACATACAGCTAAACGTTTGAAAGAACCCCACTGATATATAGTGGGGTTTTATTTTTGATATTGGACTTTCCACGATTTTGATTCATATATAAGTGACGCAAAATCTCTGTAGCAAGAATGCTGTTTACAACTGTGGCTTGGAAGGAAGTCCAATCCTAGCTAGATTGAACAAGCTTTTAGCAGTACCGACTGCAGGAACTTAATACACTGAACTGATGACATTTGCTTTTATTTTTAGTACAATTGTACTAAACCATCAGGGAATGCATCCACATCACAAGAGAAATCTTATGCATAACTGGGTTATAGAGGAAGAAACTCTCCTCTTTAACCTTTTTTTGTTGTCATACTAAGCAGTAATTAAGTGGTTAATATTGGAATAGTGAGCCAACTTGCAAATAAAAAACTACACTGCACAAAACAGTGTAGTTAATCATAGTGTTTTTAAGCGGAAAGATGTAAAAAAACTACCAAGCTACTTTTACATTTGGCAAAGCTACTTACTTTTTACAATTCTTCTCTAATTTGGTCTTTCAAGTTTTCTACAGCATGACTGACTTGACTTTCAGCTTGCTTAGCTTTTCCTTCCATTTTATCTTTAGGATCGCCAGTGATTTCTCCTAGGAATTCTTGAGCTTTCCCTTCAATGTTTTTAGCAACAGCTTTTGCTCTATTTTCAAGACTCATTTTATTTCTCCTGAATGATGACTGATAAATTAAATTTCAGAAATATATTTGAACTTTTTACTGCCTTTGTGCTAGTGAATACAATATACTTTGATTTACAAGTAAAAGCTTCTGCCAAATGAGATATTTGGCTTCGAGTCAAAAGATATATTTAAGTATCTAGTTATTGATTAGTTGATGTGCAAATTCTACTGCTTGTGTTCGTGTCGAGACTTTCCCTTCAATTTGGGCCACGGCAATTTCTGTCAACAGTGTACCTACTAGTGGCGAAGCAGGAATATTCAGTGCTATAATTAATTCCTTCCCACTCACTAATTGCTTGGGATAAGCGACCGGATCATCAGGGTTAAGGTAGCGGCTTATTAAGGGTGCAATAGCCTCTACCGGGTTACTATGTACTACCGCTAAAACTGCGATCGCAGGAAATACAAAACCGGCTTCTTGAAATAAAAAATATTGTTCTCGCAAAGACATCGAGAGAACTTTTATTTGTGGACATATTCTAATAGCTGTAACTACGGCTTTAATCTCGGCGCGGCTATAGGTAAGTTCTTGTAACTCTATCTCAGCCGCTTCGGGTTTTGAATTGACAAGACAGGCAAGCTTAGCAATACTTAACCAAGTGGTTTTAACAGTATCCCGCACGTATTGGGTCAGTTTCTCTGTAAAGGGTGGACAAACTGTAGTTAAAGCAGAAGCAGCTATATCTACCTGTGCAAGCCGAGTAAAACTTTCTTTGACAGCGGCTTTAAAGAACGGAGCTAGTAAACCATCTTCCCAAGCACCTCTCAGGTAAGGAGTACCCTGAGGATTTGCCAGCATATATCCTAATTCTACTCGTACCCTTTCTGCAGCAACTTTAGTAATGTGCGATGCTAAAGAACGGATTGTACTCTGTGTGACTGGCTCAATAGTAAAACAAAGTTGTGAGGCTTGGCGGTAGCAGCGTAGTAACCGCAAAGGGTCATCTTCCAAATTGGCAGGTGATACCATTCTCAAAACTTGTCGCTGAATGTCGCTATAGCCGTGAAGCGGATCAATGATTTCTTGCGTATGTGGATTATAGGCGATCGCATTCACAGTAAAATCCCGTCTGTGTAAGTCTGTTTCTAGACAGTTTCCTTCTTGTTGAGCAAAGTCGGCTGTAGCGTGAGGAAAAACGACACGGGCAATTTGACGTTCTGGATCGAGTAGAACAAAGCCAGCATTATAATGCGTTGCTATCTTCCTAGCAACTTTGACAGCATCAGATGGAAGAACAAAATCTAGATCTAAATATTCGCGAGTTCTTCCCAAAAGAGCATCCCGCACAGCACCACCCACCATATAGGCCGTTGATGGTAAAAACTTTAGGCTAAAGGGCCAAGACTCGGGAGATAAAGGGGAAGGGACAGAACTCATTGTAATAAAAATAAACTCAGTGGCTGATGAATAATTGTTTGGCTTAAGCTAGATTAACAATAAAGGTCACTGGAGTTGGCTCTATTATGTGTATTTGCGTGAATTGCCACTATGTAGATCGCTGTATCACCTACCATGCGGTAGAAGGACAGCACCAACAACCCCACTTAACCGAAACGCCAGATTTTGAGCCTAACGAACCCTCTATCAACGTCAACATTCGTCCACGAGGCGATGTGATTGAAATGGAATGGGATGTTGTGGGTTGTCTCAGTTTTAAGCGGGAGATGGGTAAGTGGTCTAAGTTGCGTCCAGGGGAATTAGTCCCAACCTAATCTAGCATTAGACTCAACTGCCTGTTTAAGTCCACCCTGAATTTAGCAATCTATGCAGAATCTCAGTGACTTCCGTCGCCATTCTAGCATCAAGTTCCACGACTTCACGGTTGAAATCCCTTGGCTGAAGTGCTCTTGCTCCCCGCAAAGCCATACCTAAGGTCAACAGTTGAGCTTGGTCGCCCAACTCGTCTGATGAACGAATAACTAACTGTACCAACGCAACATAAACAGATTCAGTTCTCTTTCTCAGACTGGTTCTTCCATTACCGATCTTGGAGAGAATGACGACAGAATCAAGGGTATTTTGTATATCCAAAACTTTGATTGCTAGATCAGTTAAACGTGCTGGATCTGTCCCCATCGCTTTGACCAAACCTTTAAGGTTGTGCCACTTGACACCAGGTAAGCGTGATTGTGGTGGTATGTAGTTATGCCAACCAAGCATTGAAATCATTCGAGTTAAGTCATAAGCAGATAGAGTATTATTGGTCCAATCAGGATTAGGTGGTTCTGTATCTGCAACCATCAACACTTTTCCTGTATTTCTCTCAATCACTTCTGGTTGGTAGATAAAAGCCTCTTCTCCATAATCACCTCGAAAAACTAAGTCTTTATTGCCAGTGATGCTTTTTAGCCAATTCTCTAATTGAAGTTGAGAAGAAAATCTCCTAAACATTCCTGCTAAAGAGTTTGATGATGCTATCTTTTCTTCATAGCTGACAAGATCTCTGACTAAATCATAAATAGGGAAACTCCTGTGAACTCCTTTGTGGTCAACACCACTAATTCTATAGGAATCAAAATTTGCATCAGGTATCGTGGTATTGAGGCAACAGACAAGGTTGAGAACAGAAATAATTTTAGTTGCACTCCAGAATTCCTGATTACTCCGTGCATTTCTTCCCAGCCATTTCGTCTTAAACTCTCCAGACGAAAAGCTGCCAACGCAGACACACGCTTCTTTGATATCTTCATGGAGAAAATTTAGACCCTGCTCATCAATTTCAGGAAGTTGCCCAACAACGGGATAAGGATGGAATGTATCATCAGAGTCAGTACCATCCACTAAATTTTTTCCATTAGGTTTCTGCGTTAAAAGAGTGGGATAGTTCTTAATTTGTTCTTTATAAGGCGATGTCTGAATACCTTGATATAAAAGTGCTGGGTTATCTTGAAAGCCACCAGCAGCAGCTTTGAGATATTGAGCATAAATTTGCTGCTTATCAATATCATTGTCTACTAAAAGATCGACTATATCTGAAGTGATTGGGATTTCTTTGTATTGGAAAGATTTGACATACTTCGTTTGCACTTTTCGCTCACGGCTTCTTATAGCGATGAGTATCAAGATAGTAGCGAGGGTAAGAATACTCTTTCGTCTTGTTAGTTTCATGATTTTTTGTTGTCTCATTGACTATATTAGATGAAAATTAGATGTTAGATTTTCCCTGTAATAGTCAATAGTCAACAGCCAAAAGTACTAACAGTCAACAGTAGTCAATAGACTTGTTGCATAAGCAGTGAGGAACCTTGAGCAATTAAGGGTGAAATCAAGCTTCTGGATAATGCCATAAGTTAGCTAAACCAAGAAGGGAGACGACAAATCTCCCTTCTTTGTTGATTGGTAATGAGATGATGAGTGCAAGTGTGATCTGATGTAGTATCACGATAACTTGTTAATTTTAGCCTAGTAGTGTCATCAATCTATTCTTTTTTGTTCATGGTTGTTTTTTCTTCCTGAAGTATTATAGGTAAAAGCAGTGATTCTTTTGAGTAAGCGTTCAAGCCTGTTTGTAATCTGGCAGAAATCTTTTGGAAATACTCCTCGAGCAAAGGATGAATTAAAATTGATTCAGAAACATTATCAACATGTAGCATTCTAATTTGGTGAAGTTGACAGCAGTCTCTTAAATCGCAAGGGTTATTGATGTTTAACCTATTGGAAAAACTGTCTGTCCCATGGGCTGATATTTCTTTGGTGGTGACGAGTTCATACTCACTATTGCACTGTGTTAATTCATAGCAAGAGGCTCTATATCCATTGTTCGCTTGATAGGTGAACAGTATTCTAGGTGGGGTTTCTAAACACCAGTTTTCAGTAATTACAGACCACATATTTCCCTGTTGTTAAATGAATTGGCAATTGTTGTAGATAAAGTGCAAGATCTGCGTGCTGAACCTACGATTGACTTAGGTCAATCAACGTGTTGCTTCTCTCGTTTGTAGTGAATTTTTAGAATTAAGATTTTACTCTCCTATATAGGAGGTTTCCCCCAAGCCGCTACTAAGTTGAGATAACGTTATGTTGGCTTCACCTTCGGTGAATGCGATCGCCACCAGCAATTCACCAGCACGAGAGGTAAACCAGATTTCATTTGCATTTCGGATTGTAAACTCACCAGTTCTCATCAGCTTTGGTTGTGCTTGCTTTGGTGTGGTTTTAGTCGCTAACATTATTAGTACTCCTGATTAATGTTAGGTTAGCCAGGTAAAAGGCGTTGCGTGGTCTGGACAACTGGCAACGCTTTTAGATTTGGAGGTACTCAGGGGATTTAGCCCTGTCTGACACCTGTGTTATGTGGCTTATGGCTCGTGCCACGAGTTCACATTTTGTTTGAGAAGATAGAATAACCTTCATGCATGAACTCTTAAAGTTCTAACCAACTTATCTCTTGCAAGGATATTCTGTAGCAAGCTGATAGATAAATTGGCTATCAGAACAAACCAAAAACTTATCGGTGACAGAATTTAGACGACTGTTCCAAGTAATCAAGACAAATAAGCAAACAATAGAGGTGATGCATCAGCACATTAACTTCCAGAAAACACCAAGCCTAAAAAACCAACACCACACTAGATTGAAAATTCATTTGTATAATGCACACCTCAAGAGTGCATAAACTTTATGCTTGATCTCTGAGAGTGTTGGTGTTGCTGTTGTCATCTTTCTTTTTGCTTATTTTTATATACAAAGTATAGACAGAATCTAGTTTAATATCTATCTTGCGGATACACAAACTCTCAATAGCCCTGATAGGCTGGCAAAACAACAATAACTAAGAGCTATTTCGTGTTGTTGACCTCATAAACTTAGACTAAGCGGAATTATGAGCAAAACTACTGTAAATAGCAAGGAATATTTGTAGAAAATATCGGTGTTTGAATAATGTCTAGCAATAATCTAGACATTAACTAGACGCTATTATTGCACAATAACCTAATCATATTCAAATCATATTCATCACTGATTAAATTGCTAATTTCTATACCACTTTTATACTGTATGGTAAACTTTCCGAAGAAGAATATTAAAGTAATAAATATGACTCCCAAACTAGCTACCTTCAAAATCGAAGAAAACAAGTGGAAAGCTTTTCAAGATGTAGCAGACAGAAAAGGCAGTACTGCTTCTGCCATGCTGAAAGATTTTATAGATTGGGTGCTAGAGGGGAATGAACTGCCAAACAATCACAATATAGATATAGATAGGCGCATAGACTCAAAGCTCGCCATTCTACGCCAAGAATTCCTTGCTGAGATTGCGGAACTCAGGGGGGAATTAGCCGCCTAAGAGATAAATCCCCAACTCTTGGGCATGAACAGAGGGAATTGCAGAAGAACGCAGAATTCACAATTAATGATTAATGACAAGTTCCCCTAGGACAGCCTTTACGAAGAATTTCACAACTCCAATAGGATTTCTGTATGCAGCTATGCCGACATCCTCACAAATTACTCACAATTCACAACTAGTATATTCTTGCTGTTTAAAACAGTGGTTTTCAATGCACAAACCTCACTGTCACTAGTGGGGTTTTTCTTTATATACAGTAGTTAACTTTGTGTACTGGCTAATACAGTACAGATTTTTATACTTAGTTTTTTTAGACTTTAAGCTCCAAATCATAGCATTACTGAGTGTAAATATCAAGAATATTGCAGCTAAATTTATTTTGTAGTGCAAGCATCTTGCTCACTAAAATATATTACGCGAGCGAGACGTGAGTGCAAAGCACACGCTTCGCGAACGCACTATTTATTCCATTGAGGGAATGCTCCCACTACAAACCTCTCAAAACTCATGGGACAGACCACTAGAAAGACATCAGGATGAGCCGTAAAAATACTCATAATTTCCTCAGAATTCATGAATAACATATTTATATATTTTTGATAGCCCTGATACTCAATGCAACCACCCCACTACTTTAGTGGGGTTTTGCTATGCATAGGGGGAGCGAGAATAAACAATGCACTGTAATCCTTGAGTCAGCAACGGGAGTAGTCACCTAAATATCTAAATCTTTGTGCTGATTGGCGCTTTTGTGCTCATCTGGAAGTGAATTTGATAAACGCTGAGCCAAAACTAGTAAATCTGAAGGCATCATTACCAATGTAGTCGTATTATTCTCCGCTCCAATTTCTGTCAGCATTTGCAATCGTCGTAATTCCAAAGCCGCGGGATTATTCATAATTATTTGTGAAGCTTCTGCTAACTTAATTGAGGCTTCCTGTTCTGCTGAAGCTTTGATCAAACGAGCACGTTTTTCTCTAATAGCTTCGGCTTCTTTTGCCATTGCTCGTTGCATAGATGAAGGAATTTCTACATCTTTCATCTCAACCCTCTCAATGACAACACCCCAAGGTTCTGTAATTTCGTCCACAATTTCTTGCACTTTGCCATTAATTTTGTCTCGGTTTTGCAAAACATCATCCAAAATATTTTGACCTACAACATTACGTAAAGTCGTGAGGGCAGCCTGATAAACTGCCATCTGGTAGTTCTCAACTCGGTTGATAGCTTTAGCAGGGTCAAGAATTCTATAGTAAAGAACAGCATTGACTTTGATTGTGACACTATCAGCAGTCACAGTTTCTTGAGGTTCAATATTTACCGTTTTGGTACGAATATCAATTTGAGTCTTTTGATCTATTACTGGTAAAATCCAATACACTCCAGGACCTCGGACACCATTAATTCGGCCTAAGCGAAATATGACCCCACGCTGATATTCTCGATCTAGTTTGAGTCCTGCTACGGCAAGGGATATTAATAAAGCAAAAAATGCACCTGTAATCGTTTCCATATGTAGCTCTTTGATTATAGTTAGATATATTCTATACCTGCTTATTAGGTTGTCGTATATCGCAATCCTAAATCATTTGTGAAAAATGAGAATCCCGCTTTCTCCAAGAAACCGAGATTCTGAGACTTTTAATTTTGACAACTTACCTAGGACTGCTATAAAAAATTAACTGTTAGCAACAAACAAGATTTCTTATTAAGTCTGCATAATTTTTGAGAGGTTTCAAATTTGTCTTTCTCGATCTAAAATCTCTTGCGGATCAGTTATTCCCTGTTGCCATAGGGTGTCAAAGGCCATCTGGAGTATCTTTGCCAAACCTGGATGCGTAATAGCCAAAGCAGTAAAACTAGGAGTGCCTACTAGTGGGTCTTGTAATGACAATAACGTCACTTGACCATCGAACAACTGCATTTTGAATGGCACTTCTGGAACAAAGCGAACTTGTTGTCCCCAAGTCTCACACTGACGGACAAACTCACGACCCGTAGGATCAAGCCAGATATTGTATTCGTAAATGGTGCGGTAGTTAACTCCGCGACTGAGAGGATTTTGCACCAGTTGTAACCCTTCCTCATAGCTGAGCAGAGAGGGTTGGGTAAAAAAGACACAGATACTTTGTTGTGCAGACTGAGCTAAGGCAGCTCCCCTCTCTGCAATACGGTTTGGTTCTGAGAGAACTTCGATATAAGCCAAAGGATCTTGAGTTCCATGCCCCACTGCATACAGTGGTGTAAGAGTTGCTACAAGTTTCTCTGTTTGTTGTTGTTGGCGTGCTAGTTCAGCTTCGTACTGACGCTGTTTTTCCTGTAGTAGAGTTGATAATGCTTTTGATGGATCTACTGCCTGAAACAGGCGTTGCCGACCGGAATGACGCTCTACACATAGTCCGTGTTCACAGAGAGATTCTAGTACATCATATATTCGCTGTCGAGGGACTTGAGCGCGGGTTGCCACTTGGATCGGTGTGAAATCATATCGTTCCAACAGAGCTAAGTAGACGGCTGCTTCATAACGGGTCAAGCCCAAACTCATGAGATTTTCTAATTGTTGAGGATCAGACACAATAAATAACACCACTCATTAGTGGTGTTATTATAATGCTTATGTCATTCGTCAAATAAAAAAGTTTTGATACATGAACACTGCTGTGAACCATCAACATCAGGCTGTGGCTGAAGAAACACCTGGTCATTCCTTTCTTCCCTATGCTTACCTAGAAGGACGGTTTTTACCTTTCCATGAAGCTCATATCTCCATTGCAACTCATGCACTCCATTACGGTACTGCTGTGTTTGGAGGAATTCGAGGTCTGCCAGCACCGACTGATCCCAAAGAGATCCTCCTGTTTCGGTTAGATGCCCATTGTCGAAGGCTGAGTCATAGTGCTAAATACTTAGGTTATTCCATTACACCAGAGATTCTCCAGTCCACCCTGATTGAGTTTGTGCGCCATAATCAACCGAGTTTTCCTTTCTACCTACGTCCCTTGATCTACACATCTGGCTTAGGAATTGCCCCTCGACTCCATCAGGTAGAAAAGGATTTGCTGATTTATGGCTTACCTATGGGCAATTTTTTGTCCACAGATGGAGTGCGTTGCCGGATTAGTTCTTGGTATCGGCAAGAGGATCGGAGTCAACCTCTGCGAGGTAAGGCAAGTGCTGCTTATATTGCCTCTGCGCTTGCGAAAACAGAGGCTGTTGCTTCAGGCTTTGATGAGGCAATTATGATGAATACTCAAGGAAAGGTGTGCGAAGCGTCAGCAATGAATTTGTTTATAGTGAGAAACGGTCAACTTATCACCCCTGGTGTGGATCAAGATATCCTTGAAGGAATCACCCGTGATAGTATCCTCACTCTAGCTCGTGATTTGGGAATTCCTGTAATAGAGAGACCTGTAGATAAATCTGAGTTATTCATTGCTGATGAGGTGTTTATCTGCGGAACAGCAGCTCAAATCACCCCAGTTCTTAGTGTTGAAACCTACTCACTACCAGATGATCGCCCCATTGCAACAAAATTGTACGCTCATCTGCAGGCAGCGATGGAAGGACAAGATCCCCACTACTGCCATTGGGTGACAAAGGTGCAGTTGTCGTGATGACTTTCAAGTACAGTTTCACTTTAAGGTTGATGCAATTAGTGCCTTCAATTCCAGTAGATCAAAAGAACAAAAAACAACAAGGCGACTGCAGAATTGCTTCTTAGGTCTGGTGTATATCTTGACTTAATTGTGGTAATATTCACCTAAAATGTCGATGCTGTCGATACTGTAGAGTTTTGACCTAAGCTATTCATTATCCTTGTAGAGGAGGTCTTGGTGATTCAGTTCTCACGATTCAAATCTTCCTTTGTATTTGGAATTACGTTGTGCGTGGTGCTGTTGTGCGGGTTTGTATTAGGGGTAGGACAACCTAGCATGGCCCATAGTCGTAATTTGCCAGAAGCACGTGTTGATCTGGCAGGTACGAACATTACTGGCTCTCTAGTTTTAAAACAGAAAGAAAATGGATTAGTGCTGATTAAAGGGACGGTTCAAGGCGACCCAGCAACACTCACTCCTGGTTTACATGGGT
>Ga0209062_1004932_pt1 | contig 13385 bp, 11 predicted proteins | sample Coa_R2_2_FD_187158 | JGI IMG/M metagenome (GOLD analysis project Ga0209062, IMG submission 187158) | Surface soil microbial communities from Centralia Pennsylvania, which are recovering from an underground coalmine fire - Coalmine... | ecosystem: Environmental > Terrestrial > Soil > Unclassified... | reverse complement strand
GCGAATCCATGAAAACCAAGAAGCAGAAAGACCCCAAGAAGGGAAGCTGATAACCTCAACCCTCAACACGGCAGGTGGTCCAGAATTCGGCGCCGATCCTGGTCCAGAATTACATGCCGATTACCAGAGAGCCTGCGATTCCTGTCGCGCGACGCTGCGGGCGTCGAGGGGCACTTCAAACTCCACATGGGCAAGAAGAAGGAGTTGGTCGTCAGCCGTTGCAGCTTCCTCTACGTCCGTGAGGACGGGCAATGGCGCGTCGCCCTCGCCCGCGAGTGGCCCGGCGACGGCCGGTCGCTCCGCGACCTGGAGTGGCTGATCGGCACCTGGGCGGTGAACCGGGACGGGACGGTAGTGTCCACGAAGTACGAGTGGACCAAGAATAAGACGTTCATCCGCTGCCACGTCTCCATCACCCAGGACGGGCGGACGGTCACCGCCACGCAGACGATTGGGAAGATGCCCTCCACCGGCGGCCTGCACATCTGGACGTTCGAGGACGAGGGCGGGATCGGCGACGCCGACATCACCCGCGACGGCAAGAAGTGGCGGTTCGCGGCCCGCGGCTCGACCGCCGACGGGCGGGTCATCACCGCGACCAACATCCTGACACCGCTCGACGCCGACACGTTCCTGTGGCAGACCGTCGAGCGGACGCGGGACGACGAGGCGTTGGCCGACCTGCCGCCGGTCAAGGTCGTCCGGGTGAAGGCCAAGCCGTAACTACCAAACTCCATCCAGAGGAAACAGCAATGCGTTGGACATCAATAAGAATCGCAGTGGCGACGGCAATCCTGCTGACGGTGGGGCACGACTCACAGGCCCAGCGTGGTGGGAGAGGAGGCGGAGGTGTTCGCGGCGGGGCGGTCGCCGGCACATACTCCGGAGGAAGTGCCGCCACACGATCGGCCGGCACGGTGGTCGGTCCGGCCGGCGGCACCCGGACGGTCGCGTCGGGGAGCGGGTCGGTCACGACCAAGGGCGGGGCGACGGTCGATTACGCCGGGGCGGGGAGGGGCGGGACAACCCCCGGCGGTGTGGACTACGGCCGCGGCGTCGGCGGGGTCCAGGTGACGACCCCCGGCGGCAAGCAGGTCACAAAGATCGGCGCAGCTGGCGGCGCGGCCGGGCCGGGCGGCAACGCGGTCGGCGGTCGGGCCGGCGCGACCACCGCGAGCGGGCCGAGTGGGTCGATCAGTTCCGCCTACCGCGGCGACGTCGCCGTTGGGCCGCAAGGCGCGGCCGCGGTAGGCGGGCGCGCCGGCACGGCGACCGGACCCTACGGCGCGGCCACCGCCGGGGGCGCCGTCGCACGTGGATCGGGCGGAACCAGTTACCGCTCGGCCGCCGCCATCAGCAGTCAGGGGTCCACGGTTCGCCAGAACTTCCGGAACTTCGCCCAGGAGAACCCGGTACTCGCCGCGCGGTGGGCTGGGCCGACCTGGCGGCCGATCGCGTGGGGTGCGATCGCCGGGTACGCCGGCTACAGCGTTTCCGAGCCGGTCTACTACGACTACGGCGAAACCGTGGTGTACCAGGGCGACGCCGTCACCGTGAACGGCGAACCGGTCGGCACCGTGGAGCAGTACACGCAACAGGCGACGGAGATCGCGAACGCCGGCGCGGGGACGAAGTCCGATCCGAAGACCGGCGAGTGGCAACCGCTCGGGGTGTTCGCCATGGTCGGCGAGGGGGAGGAAAAGTCCAACAACATCTTCCAACTGGCGATCAACAAGGAGGGCGTGATCAGCGGAGAGTACTACAACGCGCTGACCGACGAGACCTCCCCGGTGCGCGGGTCGGTGGACAAGAAGACGCAGCGCACGGCCTGGAACGTGGGGGACAAGAAATACCCGGTGTACGAAGCCGGCATCGCCAACCTGACGAAGGACGAGACGACGATGCTCGTCCACTTCTCGAAGGAGAAGTCCCAGCAGTTCGCTCTGGTCCGGCTCCCACCGCCCGAGGATGAGAAACCCAAGGGCGGCAAGTAGCATCCGTCGCCGCCCCAGACGTCTGGGGCGGCGTTTAAACGCGTCTCACCTCGTGCGGCAGAGCAATACGATTCGGGAGCCTCACGTGCCGCTCGTTACTTCACACAGGCAGTTGCTGCCACGACCAATGTAGCCCGTACGTGTCGTGAGGCAGAAGGCGGAGAAGACTTCCGATGCACACCGAACCGCTGGATCGTGTTCCGCTCTGGGCCCTGTTCGTGCTCATCTGCGCGCTCTCGTGGGCGGCCCTGGAGAGCGGCTACCGGCTCGGCAAGTGGCGGCACGCCCGCACCGCCGAGGAGAAGGAGACCCCCGTCGGGGCGATGGTCGGGACCATCCTCGGCCTGCTGGCGTTTATGCTCGCGTTCACGTTCGGGCTGGCGGCGAGCCGCTTCGAGGCACGGCGCCAGGTCGTCCTGGAGGAGGCCAACGCCATAGGGACTGCGTACCTGCGAACGCAGCTACTCCCGGAGCCGCAGCGGGGCGAAAGTGGCCGACTGTTGCGGCAGTACGTTGACGCCCGGCTGCTCGCGACAGAGGAAGGCCGAATGGCAGAGGCGATTGCCCGGTCTGGGAGCTGCACGGGCTGCTCTGGGCGGGGGGCGGTGACAGCGGCCGAGCGACAGCCGGGGCCGATCACTGGCCTCTACATCCAGTCGCTAAACGAGATGATCGACCTGCACGCCAAGCGCATTTAGGTGGGGCTTCGGAGCCGCATCCCGGTTGGCATCTGGACCGGACTCCTCGCGCTCACCCTGCTCGGCATGGCGTCGGTCGGTTACCATTCGGGTCTGGCGGCGACGCGGCGGTCGCCAGCGATGCTCGGGCTGGTGCTGGCCCTCGCGGGCGTCCTCTACCTCATCACGGACTTGGACCGCGGGCACGAGGGACTGCTACAGGTCAGCCAGCAGGCGATGATCGACGTGCAACGGTCGATGGCGCCGGAAAGCTCTGAGCCGCGGGCTGCTAATTCGCCTGGATGGTGATGACCGGGAGGTTTTCCTTCGCGCCGGTGTCAGCCAGCGCCAGGAGGACCAGGAGGCTGGCGAGGGTGCGCTTGGACCGGGAGTCGCTCTTCTCGATCCAGAACCACCGGCCCTCGTAGCGGATCGCGACGAACGGGTCGCACGGCTTACGGTCGCCGCTGAGAACCTGGAACAGCGGGGCGTCGGTCGGCACGGCGTCGAGCGGCGGGGCGATCCCGGCGACTTGGTGCTCGACCGGGACGTCCACGAAGGTGGAGAGCTCCTGAAGGATGCGGAGGACGGACCGCGACAGGATGGCGATCTCGTTGGGGTTTGCTGCGGTGGCCCCGAAGACCACCCGGAAGTCGGTTTGGTCGGGGTTGAGCCGGAGCACCTTTCGGACTTCGGCCATCTCGGCGGCCAGCGCGGGGTCGATGTCCTTGTCGTGAATGAAGAAGGCGACCGAGTCCTTCTGGTCCTTGTCGCGCAGGACGCGGATGCCGACGTGGCCGGAAAGCTGGGCCTTGCGGATCGACTGGACGGCCCGGTCGAATCCGGGGTCGGCCGGCCGGAGCTCCCCTCCGGAGGCGGAGCGGTTCTTGACCCCGTTGATCGAGTCCACGGTGAGGTTGAAGACGAAGTCGGCCGGATAGCCGGACTGGAGCAGGAATAACACCGAGCCCGGGTTGATCGGCGTCGTCATGTTCCGAATGAACTGCGACCCGGTCTGCGGCTGGTACGAGATGGTCGGCCGGTCCTGGTAGGCGCCTTGCAGGTTCAGGGTGAGGCCGAGCTGCTGGGCAAAGGAGGAGAGGTTGCTGACCGGCGGGAAGACGCCACCGTTGGTCGTGGCCGTTCCCACGAACTGGTAACCGGCGGTGATCTGGGGAACGTCGATGAAGAACGGTGTGTCCACGTACCGTAGCTTGACGACGTTCAGCAGCGCCTGCTCCTTCCACGACGCGGCGACCGCCTCGTTATACGGGATCCGGTCGGCCGTGATGGACCTCGGCCCGAGGTGTCTACAGCCACTTGATACCGACAAAGTCAGCGCAGCGAGAGCTAGAAGCAGCAGGCGTGATCTCACGGATGTGTACCACCATTGGACAGGCCAACTCGCTCCGCTGGGCAGGGCGTCAAGGTGGATTAGCTGTCACGGTTATTCGGACTGTGCGGACCCCAACTTGAACCAAATCACCCGACTCACGGTCTATTACTGATCCAAACGCAAGCCGGTGCTCCACGGTGGTCTTCCCGACACTGACTTGTCTGGCTGGCTCTCCGGTCGGTTGCCGCCTCAGTCGCTCCTCCCGACGCGACCGGAGCCGGACAGTCGGGTTGCCCGTTCAGCCCGAGCCGTTGTCTTGATGTGCGAATTCCTGCGGATAAACCGAACAACCGCTCTATTCCCACTCCTTCGCTGGCCGATGTGGGATGTGAGTCGGAGTTAGACTGCCGTCGGGACACAGGACCAGACATGGGAATGGCCGTGCGGCGTGCGAACGTACTCCTCATTCCGGCAGGCCTGTGCTCGGCCGGTTGCTCGTTCGGGCCGCGGGTGTTGGAGAAGACGCACGGGCGGTACAACGAGGCGTACCGGCAGGTGGACTCCGAGGAGTTGCTGTTGAACTTCGTGCGCCTCCGGTACGGCGATCCACCGGCCGAGATCGAGGTGTCGTCGATCGCCGCTCAGTATGAGCTGTCCGCGACCGCCGAGGCCCGCCCGTTCTTCAGCACGGACTCCTCGGGTGAGGTCCTCCGGTCGTTCACCCGCGTCCTCCCGTTCGCCGGGGCCACTGGATCGAATCGGCCCACAATCTCCATGATCCCCATTCACTCCGGGGAAACTGTCGCCCGCTACATGCACCCAATCAGCCCGGATGAAGTGGTCGTCTTCGCCGAGACGAACTCGCCCATCTCGACCGTTTTCCAACTATGGCTCGATGGGGTGAACGGGGTGCCGAACGCACCGTCGGCCAGCGGCCCGACCCGCGGCTTCCCGCCCGAGTATGCCGCGTTCCGCAGGGCGGCCGAACTGCTCGTGCGCCGTAAGTGTAGTTAACAGGTAGAGAGTTCTTCTTCCCGTCCGCCAGCACGCCCGTCGCAGAGTGAAGGCTGCTGGGGCTTACCCACACGGTGCCCTACGCCTTCGCAATTACGTCCGTCTCAACTCACGGCCGGAGAACGCCGAGGCCAGCTCGCGGCAGCGGGCAGGGGCTTCCCGGCCCGCTCGCCGCTCGGTGGCTGGCAGGACGAGAGTGGCGCAGGCGCATAGCGCAGGTCGACCGCTCTGCGGTTGCTCGCGTCGCGGCCCCTGGTCGGCGCGCTCCGACGATTCGACCGCGTGCTGGCGCCCGCAATGACGGACGCCGTGTGAATCGCGGGTTTCGTTGATGGGACTGTTCCTGAACGAAGCGAAACCCGGTGTGCGGAAATACTTGAGCACGACGTCAGGGGTGCCCGGACCCTTGCGTGTTTGTTTGCCAGCGTTTCTTTGCCGCACCGCAGGCCAACCAGCGATCAGCCCACGGCTGCAGAAGGATTGCTACCCCTTGTGCCCCTTCGCTGGGGTGTTCGTACCAGACTCAACAGTCGTGAAACGCCGTAGAAACTAAGCTAAATCAAACCCTCAGGAGTAGGACCTCCTGGCTGCGACTTGCCGCACGACCCAGATCAGCAGGCAGGCACCGAGGAACGCCACCACAACGCTTCCCAGCAGCCCATAGTCGCCGGTGACCAACTGCCCGAACACGAACCCACCGATCACCGCCCCAACCAGCCCAACGACGACGTCACCGACCAGTCCATAACCGCCGGTCCCCATGACCCGACTAGCGAAGAAGCCTGCAACCAAACCGACGACCAACCAGGCGATTACTCCGCCCGGCGCCAAGTTAATCTGTGCGAACATTTCCATGATGGTTCTCTGCAGGGTGTAGAGAAGGCTGGCACCCGCCCTGTGGAGCGGTGCCAGTCCGAAACGTCTGAGGGTCTGGGTTGCCGGTCGAGAGGAAATGGGCCGCAAGAGCTCAGTGACCGGTGGACAACAGAAGCGTAGACGCCACCCACACCTTAGCCGGCCGACCGACCGACTGTTGTCAGGAGATGTGCCCGTTTCTTGCGGTAATTCCCTGACCGAGATCGGGAACCGCGCCCATTCCGCGATCACGACACCTGCCCTGAGATATTCAGGCCAAGAAACCGCGTGGCCGCGGAGCTTTCACCGAAGATGGTGACAGCGCGTTATCACTGGGTGGTTTCCTTTCGGAATTGCCTCAGGCCGCATCCCGGTAGTAGTGTTTGGGAGTCCCACTGAGCCACTGGCGACACCTCACTTCGCTGGAGGGAGGGGTATCTGCAGTGAGGTCACACACGCGGAAACACTGTCTTCCTTTCGTGAAATCACCTCCCGTTAGCTCTTCTGGATTAATCGTTGTTCGCCGTCTCACAGGAATCTGTCACCGCGTACCAGGGCATCGGCCAGTCGATGCATATAGGCCGCCAGGGATGGGGCCAGCACAAACCGCTGCTCCCCCTCATGTTCAAACGCGATCACCTGACCACACGAGGCTCCGGGGGACAGGTCCACGCACAGGTAATCGCCGGCGCCATTCTCCGCAAACGGAAGCCAGGTGACCGACCACGGCTGCCGGAGGATCTCGGGGTCGACCGGCCGCTTGGCGGGCCAGCGCAAGCATTCGTCTCGCATCCTCGTCCAGGTCCGGACCACCGACCGCAGCGGCATCAGTTGGAAGAAGTTCCCCCTCGGCGCGTAAGGCAAGATCACACCGGGTGACCCCGCAACCTGACCATCGCATGTCGCGTAACTGGCACGGAAGTCCGTCGGCAGAGCGAACCCCAGATCTTGCTCGGCCGACGCGAGTTGCTCGGCAGTCGCGGGCGGTGCCAGCACGGGCGCGGCGTGCTGGGACTGGAGATGGGCCGAAATCCGTCTCCAGGAACCGGGCACTCCGTCGGGATCGGTCAACGGTTCCGTCGGGGTCGTTCCCTCAAGTCGCTCGCGCAGGAGCCGGCTGATGGGCGCCTGTCCATTGGCCGTGGCGATCTCAAGGGGGGATTTGCCGGCGTATCGGGGGTTCCAGGAGTAATCGACGGGGGCGGGCACAGTCGGGTCCGCGCCGCCCGCCAGCAGGACGGCGACATTGTCGGCCCGGTTCTGCTCAATCGCCTGGATCAGAGCAGTACCGATCTTCGTGACACGGTTCACCGCCGCTCCCGCCGCGAGCAATGCCCGCACCACCGCGGGGCTGCCGCGCCGGCTCGCATCCATCAGGGGCGTCGACAGGTTGCCAGCTCGCTCCACATCCGCGCCTCCCCGGAGGAGGAGGTGGACGACCTCGCGGTGTCCCTCGTCTGCGCCCTGGGCCGCCTGCATCAGGGCGCTGCGACCCAATTTGTTCAGGTAGTTGACATCTGCGCCGGACTCAATGACCAACCGCACGACCTCCACGTGCCCGCTACTGGCGGCAGCGATCAGCCCGCTGTTCGTCTGGTACTGCTCGGTAGAGTTCGGAGACGCCCCAGCGGTGAGAAGGGCCTCGACGATCTCGCGCTGGCCCCGCCCGGCCGCCGTTACCAGGGGGGACCACCCTTTCGAGTCACGCTGGTTTACATCGACCCCGCGAGCCAGCATCGCGCGCACCCCCTCCACGTCACGCCGCCGGATGTGTGCCATGAGTTCGTCGATCATTTTCGTACCGATTCACATGAATCGGCTTCTAAGCGACGGTCAAACAGCAGCCGATGCTTCAGAAGCGGTATAACTCGCGGCTTGCACCTGGTCGCCAATGCCAGAGGTCTCGCTCGGAACGAACAAGCCGAGCGAAGAATCCACTCGGTTCGAGCGCAGTCTGCGAGTGCTGCCAACGTGCAAGAAGATCGACCTCAGAAGCCCGCCAGAGATCAGGATGAAGATCGACTCGACAGCCACCCCACTCGCAGTCTGTGACAACGGACCCTGGTGAAAGGCTTGCAAGTCTGTCTCGCCCGATAACCGTGATTGCCCCCGAACCAATGTAGGTGCGAAGAGCAAGGCCCCCAACACCACTCATTGCTTCGTACCCAGCCCCTGTGCTGACGACGCGGTAATCCCAATAATGCTCCGAACCATCATCCTGATCCGCAACGGAAAGATGCACGAAGCCCATAATCGGGCGGAGGAGTTGCGCCCACTGATCGGCAACTTCGAGGAACGCTTGGAAGTCCCCCTCCTCACACTGCGACAGATCGGTGAAGCGAAGCTCGCACCATGGTTGCCGAGCGAGGCCGATAAACATCCGGTAAGCGGGATGCAGAGTCCGTTGCAACCGGAGCGCGACATTCGCGGGGCGGTTGGGGCTAGTACACAATGCTTCGTCAAGCGAGTATGGGAGCAGCGGCTCGTCTCCAACTGTGATCGATTCCGGCTGAAATGGCGTTCGTTCCGCAACCGTATTGAGCAGTTCTTGGCGGATTGTGAGATAGTAAAGTTGTGCATGCGTGCACATATAGATTCGGAAATCCTTGGCTCGGTATGGCGTGGACACAGCCATCTGCGATTCCCTCACGAGAGACATCGGTGAGCCAAGTTATGAGCGCAGGAACCTCAATCCGTTGAGGCTGTTGATCGTCGGGCCAGAATTCGCTCGGCGGTCTGAGCGATGTCGGTCTTCTGTTCGCTCAGCATCGCACGGACGAGCGGTTCGCGTTGCTGCCAACTGCCGGTTTCGGCAAGTGTATATAGCGCCGCAACTCGGACGCCGCAAGCCTCACGCGGATCCTTCAACAGTGCCACCAACACGTCTTCCACATCCTTCCGGCTGGCGAAAAACTTGAGACTCAGAGCCGTGAGTTGCCGGAGCAAGCTATCCTCTTCCTCGGCTAAAATCCGAAGGAGCACACGGCGCAGTTGTTCGCGTTGCTCGGGGTCGGAAGAAACCTTGTCTCGAAATGCGATGATCGCCGTGTCCCAAAGGTTCTTCCAGCGACGATCGGCGAGAACATCGAGCATGATTTTGGTCACCCGGGAGTCCTTGACCAGAGGCGCGAGCACGTCAAGGGTGCTGGCCGTAGGTCCTTTCGCCTGAAATTCGGCCAATAACTCTTCGATCAAGCTCATCTTGAGCTCCTAATGTCCCTGCTCAGCGTTCTTCGTAGCGCTCGTTGGCTCGTTGAAGGTGGAGGGACCCGCCGAACTGGTTGCCCGTCTCGTTAATCGAACCCGTCGTCGTGGCGGTTTCGGTCAGCGAGTAACTGCCGGTCACCTGGTTGGATGTGCTGGTGGCCGAAGTGTTGCCGTCCACCTCGATGAGCGTGTAACCCGTCCCCGACGAACTGCCGATCTCCGTCGTCGTTGCACTGCCTCTTGTTGTGGTAGTAGGTGTGGTCGCACCCAGCAGTCAACCGAGGACCAATTCCGTGATGTTGGTCGGCAGTGGTGCCGTGATGTCGATGCCCCGGTCGCCCAGCATGAACATATGAGTGCCGTAACAGTTCTCGATGTCGAGTTGCCACTGGGCGCCCAAGGTCTCAGTCAAGTCAGCCACAATCGACAGGAACTGATTCAGGCGCGGTGTATGGCGGACGGCCAACGCTCTATTGTCCCACATCATCGCCCTCGTCATCCGCTCCCCCATCGGCGGCCCGTCGCGGTACGCCGAGATCCACGGGAACCAAAGGTCCGTGCGGAAAAAAAATGAAACCTCCAAGATCTGTCGTCCCGGGTCAGCGGGATCAAACTGGAGGCCGGCAATTTCGAGGGGCAAACACCGGTTGAACCAGTGACCGTCGCGCGCTACCAAGTCCGGGCGGGTGGACTCGAGTACCACGCTGAGGTCGGCGACTGGTCCATCAATCAACTGGCCAGCGCGGTCGTAGAGGGTGATGCGAGATGTGGCCTCGAACTTTTCACCGTTCACAACGCGGAACGGGGCGCGGGAGAAAGAGAAAAGATCGGCCGTTTCCCTGATGGCGTCGGCACGAAGGAGGACTGTCGGTAAATCGTCATCGCGGCCCTGGACGAAACCGACTTGCGGCGCCCGCTGGACGACGAATACTTCGGTTCGCTCGCCCGCTTCCACCACCCCGGTTCGCCACCACCGCAGCGCGCTGAGATCGTTGCGTACGGCGTGCAGGTTGGCAGACCAAGCCGCAAAACGGTTGCGGGAGTCAATAGTCCAACGGTTCATCGGTATATCCCAGCCACTGGTGGCGGTGGTAAGATTTCACATGCTACATGCTACCTGAAACCATCGGTTCAGGCACTCCTAAGTGAAGCTACCCGGGAGAAAGTCATGGGTGCCAGTTCCATTCACTACCCTCAGGACAGTCATCGAACTACCAAGGGCCGCGACCGCCGTGCGGAGGGAGGAACTGTTGATCGCGGCGAAGACTTCGGCGCGGGAAAAACCGTGGTATGTGCTCCCGGGGACAACTTCAATGAGGGCCATGCGACCGTATCCTGTCGGCGGGTATTCCCCATTGGCCCCGGATAGTTGCTCGACCGCACCTACAGCATTTTCGTTCAGCTTATTGCTCCTTTCTGGGTTATACACTTCCCGGGAGGTCACCGCCTTGGAGGCAACAGCCAGTCCCGGGCGACCGCCCGGCCCGGCTTCCGCGAAGGTCACAATGACGTCGGCCCGCGCCGGCTGACCTGGTTCAATCGACGCCAGCCCCGGTTGGACCTCCAGCGACACATCGTGGCCGAGCTGTACCTGCTCCGCTGCATACTTCATTGCCGTCACATATCCCTCGTTTGGAACATACTCGCCGGTCGCGGTGTCGACCCGCCCGGCCAGCATCTCTGAGACGATGGTGTCAGTGTACCCGCGAAGCCCACCTTCCATGTGAATAAGGTCGCCCGGGCCGGACAGGAGCCGGGTCGCCGCCTCGACGTTACCACCACGAGCGTAACCCATGCTGTCCAGAGTGACGAAGTCGCGGGTGACACTCGTCGCGTCCCCGGCCCACCGACCATCGGCGACGATGGCCTCGTGGAGAGCGCGAGCTGACCGTGCTACACCCTCGCCGCGGCTAATCATATGGAGGACTTCGCTGTGGCTGAACCCCGCGTTGAGTAGGTAGGAAATCGTGCCATCGGCTGCCAAATGGGCGACAGCGCGATCTCCGCTTGGGAGCGCGGTTCGAGCTTGCTCGAAAAACTCATGTGCGACTGCCTCGTCCGTCCCATGAGTTTGCAAGTCGTTGAGGATGGTTTCACGCCGAGAGCCCCAACAACTGTTATGCGCCCAGACGGAGAAGCCCCACTCGCCGCAGCCGACGAAATAGGTGTGGAAGTCGGCGACACGGAGGTTGTAGACGGTGGCAAACTCCTCGACGTCGACCACCTTCTCGACGACGACCCACTGCCGATCATGACCCAGGAGCCGGTCGCCGGTCATCAACTCCCGCGCCGGCAACCAACCCTTCCCTTGCACCCAGAACGGGTGAGCCAACGTCGTGATGATCGCCTGCCCGCCAACGTGAACCTGGATCACAGGGGCGAGCCCGACGAACACCTCCTCGACTATCTTCGGCTCAACAACCCCCTCTACATCGTTCTGATCCCGACTCAGGATCAGGTCGCCCCGAACCAATGACTCGATGGGCTTGCTCCCGGTAGGCGTGAGAAGCGGCGTGCCAGCCGCGAAGCAACTGTTCGGGTCATTGCATTCTGCTTCTGTTCGTGTCTCGTCGGCTTTTCGTGCCTCTTCGGTCGATGTTTTCTCGGTGTTCTCCGCGATCCGCTTCTGCTCGTTTGCTCCGCGTTCCGCCGACGCCCCGCCACCCACTTCTGGCGCTCCTCCTTCGGTTGCAACCATGTTCTCTTGCATCGACGACGAGTTGTTCTTGGCCATCGACCGAACGTTCTCCAGCGCCGCTTTCCTCTGGCTCGCCTGATCTTCAAAGATGGCCATATCTTTCCTGCCGCTCGACGGGCTCTCACTCCCTGCTCCCCACTCACCTTTCACCTCGCCGACGATCGCTGGCCCTTTCGTGCCGCCACCCAACTCGGCCGGCACACCCTCCGATTTCGAGGCAACGAAATCGCCATTATTCCGCACTTCCACCGGCTTACCCGACGGATTATTCACCTCGCCTACGATTCCCGACGGTTTCTGGCCGCCACCCAACTCAGGCGGCACACCCTCCGATTTCGAGGCAACGAAATCGCCCTTGTTCTGCACTTCCAGCGGCTTACCCCACTCACCACTCACCTCGCCAACGATGGCTGGCCCTTTCTCGCCACCCGATTTCTCGCCACCCGATTTCTCACCGCCCGACCTCTCACTACCCGACTTCTCACCACCGCCAAACGTCATCTCGGAAGCCGAGTGCGAAAGCATGGCGACCCCACCGGCTATCCCAAACACCGCATTCATCTTGTTCTCATAGTTCTCGTACTCGTTCTTGTTCGGGTCGTCTCCCTTCGACAGCGTGTGCACCCCCTCCACCACGTCCCAGATGCTTGACGCGACCATCGCCGGCGGGAAAAAGAACCCCGCCAGACCCAGTGCGCTGTGCGTGGCTCCCAGGGCATCCTTGTGAGCCACCGCATTCGCAAAGCCCAACGCCGACTGAGCGAAGAAGACCGGCATCAACGCGGACGACGCCGGAGCCATCGCCGCCGCCACACTCTCGAAGCCCAACGCACCCGCCATCGGACCACCCATACCCACCACCATCAGCGGCACCGTCATCACGATCGTCCCCACCACATGCACCGCCGCCGCCACCGCCGGAGCCTGCTCATGCACGCTCCCACCCGGTTTGGTAGCATTCAACGCCTCAATATCACCGGGCGACATGATGTGGTTCTCATCGAACTTCGCAAAGTACGGTGCCTCCGGAATGTAACTGGCGAACCAAGCCGCCTCACCCGAACCCTGCGATGGCGGAGGAGGCGGAGGCACGTATCGCGGCGTCAGACCCTGCGTGTTCACCCCCACGCCCGTCGTCCAACCCGTCCACTGAGCCAAACCACCGTTGGCCGGGTTCACACCCAAACCCAAACCCACCGGCGGACCACCTATCAGCGCAGCCGCATGGGTACCACCCTGATGTGTCACATCACTCACCCACGCCATCGCGCCAAACGGGTTCCCACTCGCACCCGGACTCGGATCCCTGAACGGCAATCCATGACTGTGGAATGTCACGTTCCCCGGATCCTGACCCGCAAGCGTGTTCGCCACGTTGTCGAAACTCGTCATCAGTGAGTAACGATCTGTTCCCGTCATCGACTGACTGAACGAACCGGCCCGCGCGTTGCCCGCCTCCTCCAGCGTGTAGCCGTAGGTCCACCAACTCGAGCCCGAACCCGCATACGTATACGTTCCCGAACCCGTCGTCGTCGTCGTCGATGTGTCCTGGGCCGTGTTCCCACTGACCGTATCCGTGTAACTCTCGATCGCCGTCATCGTCG
>Ga0209062_1004929_pt1 | contig 13390 bp, 12 predicted proteins | sample Coa_R2_2_FD_187158 | JGI IMG/M metagenome (GOLD analysis project Ga0209062, IMG submission 187158) | Surface soil microbial communities from Centralia Pennsylvania, which are recovering from an underground coalmine fire - Coalmine... | ecosystem: Environmental > Terrestrial > Soil > Unclassified... | reverse complement strand
TACTCCAAGGCCTTCCGAGACGTGCAAGCCGGCTACGCCTCCGCCATGGCCTGGCTGCTCTTCCTGATCATCATGGGCCTGACCGTGGCCCTGTTCCGCAGCTCGGCACGCTGGGTGTATTACGCCGGCCATACCGAACGGGCCTAGGGGACAGAACGGAGTCCTGGCATGTCGCTGAGTTCGCCGTCCCGCAACCCGGAGTCGACCGCATCCCGCCGGCGGGGTTCTGGCGACGCTGGCAGCGTCGACCTGGCGCGCGGTGCCGCGGCCCGCTACGGCGCGCGACACCGCGGTTGGTGGCTGCCCTGGCTGGTGCGGACGCTATTGATCCTGGCCTGCCTGGCCTTCCTGTCGCCGTTCGCCTGGCTCTTCTCCACCTCGCTCAAGCCGACGGACCAGCTCTCGATCATGCCGCCAATCTGGATTCCGCATCCAATAGAGTGGTACCACTGGAGCGATGCCCTGACCGTCTTCCCGTACGGTCAGTACTTCGCCAACACGCTGATCGTGACCGGCCTGGTGATCCTCGGTGTTCTGGTCTCCAGCGCGCCGGTTGCCTACGGCTTCGCCAAGATACCCTGGCCGGGCCGCGACGTAGTCTTCCTGCTGGTCCTGGCGACGATGATGGTGCCCTATCAGGTGATGATGGTACCGCTCTACCTGGTGTTCAGTACGCTGGGATGGGTGGGTGGCTTCAAGCCCCTGACGGTGCCGGCGTTCTTCGGCGACGCGTTCAGCATCTTCCTGCTGCGCCAGTTCTTCCTGGGCATCCCCCATGAGCTGTCGGAGGCGGCGCGCATCGACGGCGCGAGCGAGCTGCGCATCTTCCTGCGCATCATCGTGCCGCTGTCCAAGCCGGCCCTGGCCACGGTGGCCCTCTTCGCCTTCGTCGCCACCTGGCAGGATTTCCTGGCGCCGCTCATCTACCTGCAAGACACGAGCAAGTTCACGCTCTCGGTCGCGCTCTACACGCTGCTGGGCGAGCACGGCACGCAGTGGCAGTTGCTCTACGCGGCCTCGTTCCTGGTGGCCGTGCCCCCACTGCTGGTGTTCGTGCTCGCCCAACGGACCTTTATACAGGGCATCACCATGTCGGGCCTGAAAGGATAGTATCTATTCACTAACATGGACAGACCGCGCCCGCCGATCGGGAAGGAGCACAGCGATGACCTCTGCGCGGGATGAATACTGGGACGCCGAGATCGAGACCATGGCGCCCGATCGCCTGCGGGCGCTGGAAGAGGACAGGCTGTGCCGGCAACTGGCCTATACCGTGCAGGCCAGCCCCTTCTACCGCCGCAAGTGGGACGAAGCGGGCGTCGACGTGCGCCAGGTGCGGCACGTCGAGGACCTGGCCCGCCTGCCCTTCACCGAGAAGGCGGAGTTCCAGGACAGCCAGGAGACCACGCCGCCCCTGGGCGCCAACCAGGCCGCCCCGCTCGACCGGCTCATCCGCATGCAGGCCACGGGCGGCACTACCGGCCGGCCCCTGCGCCTGGGCCTGACCCGCCACGACGTGGCCATCTACAACGAGCTCGGCGCCCGGGCGGCCTGGGCGGCGGGGGTGCGCCCAGGCGATGTCGTCTTCGAGTGCATGAACTACAGCCTCTACGCGGGCGGGGTCAGCGACCATATGACTTTCGAGACCCTGGGCGCCTGCGTGGCGCCGGTCGGCATCGGCCAGTCGCGCCGGCTGCTGGAGATCCTGCGCGACATACGCATCCCGGTAAGCCTCTACTCCACGCCGTCCTACGCCCTGCACCTGGCGCAGGTGGCGCGCTCCGAGGGATTGGAACCGGCCGGCCTTGGTCTGCGCCAGGGCATCTTCTCGGGCGAGGCCGGGCTGGCCATCGAAGGATACCGGCGCGAGATCGAGCAGACCTGGGGGATGGTCGCGCGCGACGTCTACGGATTGGGCGAGCTAGGCCCCCTGGGTGCCGAATGCCGGCACAGCCGTGGCCTGCAGCACTACCTGGGCGGGGGCCTGCTCATCGCCGAGCTGATCGAGGCGGAGTCGGGCGCGGTCAGGCCGCTGGAGGACGGCGCGGAGGGCGAGCTTGTCTACACGACCATCGACCGCGAGGCGCATCCCATGATCCGCTTCCGCTCGCACGACCAGGTGCGCGTCTCGCTGGAGCCGTGCGCATGCGGGCGCCGAGGCTTTCGCTTCCGGGTGCTGGGGCGCAGCGACGACATGTTCATCGTCAAAGGCATCAACGTCTACCCCCTTGGCGTGCAGGACGTCATCCTGAGCCTGCGCCCGGCGCTGACGGGGGAATTCCAGATCGTGCTCGCGCAGCCGCCGCCCATCACCGACCCGCCGCTCATCCGCGTGGAGTACAGCGCCGATGTCCGCACGGAGGACCTGGAGGCGCTGCGCTCGCGCCTGGAGCGGCGCATCCGCGACCTCTTCGTGTTCGCGCCGCGGGTGGAGCTGCTGCCGGCGGGCACCCTGCCGCGCACGGAGCGCAAGGCCAAGCGGCTCTACCGCCAGTATCTGGGGGAGCACCCATGAGCGACGAACCGCTGCTTTATCATTCATCCGACGGCGTGGCCCTCTTGCGGCTGAACCGGCCCGAGGCGCTCAACGCCCTGAACCGCGCGCTGACCGGGGCGCTGATCGCGGCGGTGGAGAGGGCGCGACGGGACGAGGCGGTGCGCTGCCTGATCATCACGGGCAACGGCCGCGCCTTCTGCGCGGGGGGTGACCTCAAGGAGATGCCGACCTTGAGCCCGGCGGAGTTTCGCGAGTACATCCTGCTTTTGCAGCGCCTGAGCGCGGAAATGCGCCGCCTGGCCAAGCCGATCGTCGCCGCGGTCAACGGCTACTGCCTGGCGGGGGGCTTCGAGCTGGCGGTGAGCTGTGACCTGCGCATCGCCGCCGAGGGCGCGGTCTTCGGCCTGCCCGACACCGCGCTGGGGATCAGCCCGACCAGCGGCATGACCTATCTGCTGCCCCGTATCGTGGGCATGGGCTGGGCCAAACACCTGACGCTGGTGGGCGAGTCGATCGACGCGGCCATGGCGGAGCGGATCGGCCTGGTGACGCAGGTCGTGCCGGCGGCGGAGCTGGAGAGGCGGGCGCGCGAGCTGGCCGGGAAGATCGCGGCGCATCCGCCGCTGGGCGTGCGCCACGTCAAGCAGGGCTTCGACCTAGCCGCCGACGCGACCTTCGGCGCGGCGCTGACCTACGAGACGGAGGCCGAGACCGCCTGCTTCGCCACCGACGAGGTCCAGGCAGCCCTGCGCGCCTTTGCCAACCGCAAGAAAGGGTCGTAGAGCGCGGCACGGGAGGGCGGCCTGCCGCCCGCATGCCGGAACCGGGACAGGAGGTTCGATTGGCCCATATCTACGAGGAACTTGGTGTACGCCCGCTGATCAACGCGGCCGGCACGCAGACGCGCTATGGTGGGACGCCGCTGCCGCGCGCCGTGGTCGAGGCCATGGCCGAGGCCGCGACGGCCTGCGTGCGCATGGAAGACTTGCAGGAAGCGGCCGGGCGGGTTATCGCCGAGGTGACCGGCGCCGAGGCCGGATACGTGACCGCGGGCGCCGCGGCGGGTCTCACCCTGGCCGCGGCCGCTTGCCTGGCCGGGATGGACGTGGCGCGCATGGACCGCCTGCCCGACACGGAAGGCATGCCCAATGAGATCGTGGTGCAGCGGGCGCACCGCAACGCCTACGACCACGCGGTGCGGGCCGCCGGTGCGCGCTTCGTGGAGGTCGGCTACCTGGGGTACCCCGGCGCCGGCGGCACCCACCCCTGGCAGATCGAAGCGGCAATTACCGAGCGCACGGCCGCGCTGTACTGGGCCGTGATGGAGGAGAACGGCACCGTGCCCTTGACGGAGGTCTGCCGCATCGCCCACGCCCATGGGCTGCCGGTGATCGTCGACGCCGCCGCGGCCTTGCCGCCGGCCGAGAACCTGCGGCGCTTCATCGCCGCCGGCGCGGACCTGGTCAGCTTCAGCGGCGGCAAGGCCATCATGGGTCCGCAGGCGACCGGCATCCTGTGCGGCCGGCGCGACCTGATCGCCTCGGTGCTGCTGCAGAACCAGGACATGGACGTCTATCCCGAGGCCTGGACCTACCGCGCGCGCTATCTTGAGTCGGGACTGCTCGCCGGGCCGCCCCACCAGGGCGTGGGACGGGCCTTCAAGGTAGGCAAGGAAGAGATCGCCGGCCTGGTGACTGCTTTGCGGCTGTACGTCGCGCGCGACCACGCCGCCGACCGCGCCCGCTGGGACGGCCTGATACGCGCCGTGCTGGAGGGCGTCGCGGACCTGCCACATGTGCGCGGCGTCTACCTCTGCCCGGCCGGCCACCCCGTGCCGCTGGCCCGCCTGGAGCTGGACGAGGCGGCGCTCGGGCGCACGGCCTTCGCCGTGATTCGCCGCTTGCTGGACGGCACGCCCATGATCGCCGTCAACGAGGGCCGCGCGCGGGAGGGCGCCCTGGTGGTGAACCCCATGGCGCTGAGCGACGCCGATCTGCCCGGCCTGATCGCGGGTCTCCATGCCGCCCTTTCCTGAGTTGACGCACATGGTAAGGAGGTGGGCCTGTGTACAGAGCATCGTACGATGGCAGCAACAGGAAAGTGCTGTGGCAGGAACTATGGCGGCATGAGTTCGAGGAGGTCCTTGAGCGCGATCCGGTGGTGATCGTGCCGACCGGCTCGGTCGAGCAGCATGGCCCACACTGCCCGATGGACGTCGACATCGCCGGCCCGTTCCACATGGCGCTGGCGACAGCCCAGCGCGTGACGGAGTTTCCGGTGCTGGTCGCGCCGCCGCTGTGGAGCGGCTTCACGCATTACAACATGGGCTTCCCAGGGACGATCAGCCTGCGCCTGGAGACCTATCAGAACCTGCTGGCCGACGTGTTGCGTAGCATCTACGCCAACTGCTTCCCCCGCATCATCGTCATCAACGGACACGGCGGCAATACGGCGCCGAATTGGGCGGTGACGGCGCAACTGAGCGAGGAAGACATCTTCCCCATCACCTTCAGCTATTGGCAGGCCGTGCGGGAAGAGATGGCACAGTGGGCCGAGGCCGACGGCGAGAGCGTCGGTCACGGAGGGGAGTGGGAGACCTCCCTGCAACTCTATTTGCGGCCCCATCTCATCGACCGCCAACGCATGGTGGCCGATGAGTTCCCCAATCCATACAGCGAGGGCCTGCAGCATTTTGCCCAGTACGCGGAGCGGCGGCGCGACACGCTGCGGGATACTGGCGTGATGGGGAATCCCCTCGTGGCCAGCGCGGAGAAGGGAGAACGGCTCTTCGAGGCCATCGTGCAGAAACGGATTCAACTGGCAACGGAAATGCATCGGGCGCCGGTGCGCCGGTATAAGGAGTTCGGTAGCCACTGCCCCTGACAGAGTATCTGCCTCGCCAGCGGCCCTCACCGCAAGGTCAACGCCTCGGGCGCCTCGCATCCCTCCTCGCCGACTGGCCGGCTCCGTGCGAAGCGGTCCGGGCGGTAGGCCTCCAGCGGCAAGGTGGCCGCCAGCCCCTGCACCTCCCGCGCCACTTCCGGCGCCAACCCAGGCGCCAGTGATAGGCCGTGGCCGCTGAAGCCGGCCGCCGTGTACAGGTTGTCCAGGTCGGTCCAGCCGACCAGCGGGTTGTCATCGGGCGTCAGCTCTAACCAGCCCGCCCAGCCGTGCGTCACCACCGCCTCCCGCAGGGCCGGCAGGCGATAGGCCAGCCGCTCCGCGAGCGCCAAGGGGTGATGGGCGAAGGGTACTTGCGCGCATGGCTAGCCTGGATTATTCCTGGGCGTCGGATAGGGCGGGACGACCCTGCCTGGCGGCGGCCCGCGGGCCGACGCCGCCGGCATCCCTGCCGGCAAGGATGCCGGCGGTCCCAGGAACGGTGCCCCGCGGTCCTCGTGAATAATGCAGGCTAGACTTCGTCCTCTCTGGGCCTCTGGTGTTCGCTGTAGTGTATCGCATGCCCTTCACAGGCGGGCCGCCGCCCCGGGATCGAGGAGATCCTGTACGGTGTCACCCAGCATGTTGAGCAGTAGGGCGGTGACGAAGATAGCCGTGCCCGGGAAGATGGATAACCACCAGGTGTTGAGCAAGCTGGACTGGCCGGCGGCGGTCAGCGCCCCCCATTCCGGCGTGCCGATAGGCGCACCCAGGCCCAGGAAGCTCAGGCCGGCGTACGTGACCAGGACGCCCCCCATATCCAGGGTGAGCTGCACCAGCACCGGCGCCGTGCCGTTACGTAGGATATGGGCGGCGATGATGCGCAGGTGCGAGGCGCCGAGGCTGCGCGCCGCGTCCACGTAGGTGTTGTTCTTAATGGCCAGCACCTGACCCCGCACCAGGCGGGCGTAGGAGGGCCACCAGACCGCGGCGATGGCGACTATGCAGGAGGTGAGGCCCGTGCCCAGCGAGGCGGCGATGGCCATGGCCAGGATGATGGTAGGGAAGGCGAAGAAGATGTCGGTGACGCGCATCAGGATCTCGTCCAGCACCCCACCCACGTAGCCGGCCAGCGCGCCCAGCGTGAGGCCCACCACTAGGGCCAGGCTGAGCACCACCACCACTGCCGTCAGCGAGTAGCGCGCCCCGGCCAGTACCTGGCTGAACAGATCGCGGCCCAGGTCGTCGGTACCAAACGGATGCAGGAGCGTCGGCGGGGAATTCTGGTTGGAGAGGTCCAGCGCATACGGACTGTGCGGCTCCAGCCAGGAGCCGGCGACGGCCAGCACCACCAGCAACAGCACCCCCAGCACGGCGATGATCGTGCTGGGGCGCCGGGCAACGCCGAGCAGCCGTCTCCTCCGGGCCGGTGCCAGCGGCGCCGCGGCCTCCGCCACCTCGCCGCTCTCGCCGATCCGCGGAACCGTCACCTGCTGCATTGCCGCTCCCTTGCCACCAGACCCGCTCAGCCCAGCTCGATCCGTGGATCGAGCTGGGTGTAGACAAGGTCGATCACCGTGTTGACCAGCGAGTAGATGACCGCGACGATGATGGTGATGCTCATGATCGCCTGATAGTCGAAGTTGCGGATGGTGTTGGTGGAGTACAGGCCGATGCCCGGCCAGCTGAAGACCACCTCGACCAGGAACGCGCCGCTCAGCAGGTTGCCCACCTGCAGGCCGAGGAGCGTCGTGGTGGGGATCAGGGCGTTGCGCAGAATGTGCCGGCGAATGAGTGCGCGTCGTGGCACGCCCTTGGCGCGCGCCGTGCGCACATAGTCCTGGCTCACCACGTCCAACACGCTGGCACGGGTCACGCGTACCACCAGGGCCAGCGAGCTGATGGCCAGGGTGATCGACGGCAGGACCAGGTGTTTGAGGCTGTCTCCGAGCGCCGGCAGGTTGAGGGTGAGCAGACTATCCAGGGTGAAAAGCCCTGTAATGCGGCGCGGGGCGGCCTGCATCAGGCCAAGGCGGCCCGCCTCGGGCAGCCAGCCGAGCTGGCCATAGAAGAAGAGCTGCAGGAGCAGCCCGAACCAGAAGAGCGGCATCGCCGTACCCGCCACGGAGATAATGCGGGTGAGGTGATCGAGCCAGCCCCTGGGCTGCAGGCCGGAGTAGACGCCCAGCGGCAGGCCCACACCCACGCACAGGAGCATGCTGAAGAGCGTTAGCTCCACGGTAGCGGGGAAGTAGTCGAGGAAATCATCCAGCACCGGGCGGCGGCTGAAGGTGGAAAGGCCCAGGTCGCCGCGCAGCAGGTGCCCCATGTAGGCGACATACTGCACGGGCAGCGGCTGATCCAGGCCATAGGTGTGCCGGATGAGCGCCAGCTTCGCCGGCGAGGCCTCCTTGCCCGCCACCAGGCCCACCGGATCGGCGGGCACCAGGTGCGAGATGACGAAGGTGATGATGCTCACGCCGAAGACGACGAAGAGCAGGAACCCCAGGCGGCGGACAAGGAAGACGGTCACCGCGGCTCAGCCCTTGGAGAGCGCGTACAGGTCGAGATAGGGCGCCGTGTACAGGAAGTTGTAGCGATAGCCATGGATGTTGGTGCGCAGCGCCACGTTGTCATAGCCCTGGTAGGTCCAGATGTTGGGCGCATCGTTGTAGACGATGTCCGCCATCTGGGCATAGAGGGCCTTGGCCTTGGCGGGGTCCGGCGTCGCCGCCGCCTGCTCAAGTAAGGCATTGACCCGGCTGTTCTTGTAGTACATGTTGTTGCTGTTGTAGGGCGGCAGGATCTTGGAGTAGTAGGTGATCCAGTACCACTGGGCGTCGTCGGCGTAGTCCATGGTCCAGCCGCCGAAGAACACGTCCGGCTCCGTCTTGGGCGAATGGCTCAGCGCAATGTTCTCCGCCTGGGTGAGCACCCGCAGGTTCATACGGATGCCAAGCGGGAGGGCATCGGCCTGCCAGATCTGCGCCATCTCCAGGTTGCGCGTATCGCCGCCCTGCACAAAGGCGACGTCCAGCGAGAAACCGTTGGGGTAGCCGGCCTGCTTGAGCAGGGCCGCCGCCTTGGTCAGGTCGTAGGTGTAGAGGTGCTTCGCCGGGACGAAGTTGATGAAGCCGGTCGGACCGATGCCCAGCATCCGGCTGCCCTGCCCCTTGAGCACGGCCTTGATCATGGTATCGTAGTCGAAGCTGTAGGAGAGCGCCTGGCGGACCAGGCGGTTCTGCAAGGGGCCATGCGTGCAGTTGAACAGGATATCGTTCAGGTTCTGGGAGACGTAGCGCCGGACGACGATGCCGCTGTCATGGCCCACCGCCAGGAAGTCGGGAATGCTCATCCCCGCCAGATCCATGTCCAGATCGCCGTGCTCCAGGGCCAGCCGCTGTGTGCTGGAGGCCGCCGGCCACTGCTCGATCACGCGCCCGACGTGCTGGCCCGACCACCCCTTCCAATACTTGGGATAGGGGTCGAGCACGATCTTCTGGCCATGGACCCACTGGGTCAACATCCAGGGACCGGAGCCGGCGTCGTGGTCGTTGAGCCATTTCTGGCCGAGATCGCCGTTCACCTGGTGGGCCAGCACGGTCTTGGGGCTAACAATACCGGTCCCCCAGATGGAGCTGAGGGAGCTGAGGAAGGAGGACCAGGCGACCTTGAGGTGGAAGACCACGGTATTCGGGCTCGGCGCCTGCACGTCCTTCACGTAGGCGGGGATCCAGTCGCTGGCCGCACCTTGATCGAGCTTGAACAGGCGATCCCAGGTGAATTTGACGGCCGCGGCATCCACCGGCGTGCCGTCGTGGAAGGTGACGCCGGAGCGCAGGGTGAAGGTCCAGGTCTTGCCGTCGGGCGAGTGGGTCCAGGAGGTCGCCAGGTCGGGAACGATGGTGACGGTCCGCTCGCCCACGGCCCGTACCAAGCCGTCGTACACGTTGCCGAGCACCAGGAAGCCCGATGAGTCGTAGTTGATCTGCGGATCGAGAGAGCCCGGCTCGCCGCCGATGTCGACGACCAACGGCGGGTTATCCGCAAGCGGGCGGGCCTGGGCGATGGACGGCCCCTGCAGCGCCGGGGTGCTCAGGAGCGCCGCGAGGGTGACCGAGGCCCCCAACTCGACCAACCGGAGAAGAGGACGAGCGATCGGTTTCATCCAAGAATTCCTCTCTTATACTGCCGGGCCACGTGGGCGCCCGGCGGCCTGCGTGCCAGGTTAATAGTCGAGCGATGACGAGCCTGTTTGTCTCCTGCGGCGCTCACCCCCTTTCTCTTCGACGCGCGACCGGCGCCGGTCCGGTGGAGGCGCGCACCGCGAGCTGCACGGGAGTCTGGAGGTGCACCGGCGGCCTCTGGCGCGCGGCCAGGCGCTCGATGGTGAGCTGCGCCGCCTGCTCGCCCATGCCCAGGGGATCGGGGTCCACGCTGGTGAGCGGCGGCACGGTATAGGCAGCCATGGCCGTGTTGTCGAAGCTACCCACGCTGATCTCCTCCGGCACGCGCACGGACGCCGCTGCCAGCGCGGACAGCACGGCGGTTGCCAGCAGGTCGTTCTCCACGATCAGCGCCGTGGGCCCATCGCCGTCGGGGTGATCCGCGAGCAGGGAGGCGGTGGCCGCGTAGGCGTCGGCCCGGGCGGGGCCGCAGCGGCGGACCCAGCGCTCGTGGACGGGCAGCCCCAGCTCTCGCTGCACCGCCAGGCAGGCCTGCAACCGCCCGCCAAGGTACGCCTGGTCGAAGACGCCGTAGATGTAGCCGATACGACGATGGCCAAGAGCGGCCAGGTGCTCGACCAGCAGCCGTTCCCCCTGGGTCTCCTGTGGCATCACGCTGTCGAGGACGGCATGGCCGCCGAGCGTGGTGATGATGTAGCCCTGCGTGCACAGGGCGCTGATCTCCGACTCGTGATGCTCAAACTCGTCCGGCGAGCTGAAGATGCGGGAGTCGCAGAGGATCAGGGCATCGATACGCCGCTGTTTGAGCCACCCGAAACAGCGCTCCTCGCGCCGGGGATCGAAGTTGGTAAGCGCCAGCAACACGTGGTAGCCCCGGGCTTCGGCCGCGGCCTCGATGGCCGCTGCCACTTCCAGGTAGTGGGGATTGCTGGCGTCGGGGATGGCCAGGCCGATGGCGCGCGTGGCGCGCAGGACGAGGCTGCGGGCGGCCTCATTGGGATGGTAGTCGATCCGCTCCACGGCGGCCCAGACGCGGGCGCGTGTCTCCTCGGAGATGTTGACGCCGGGGACGCCGTTGATCACCAGCGAGACGGTGGTCTGGGAGACACCGGCCAGGCGGGCCACGTCGCGACTGGTTGGCCGTTTGGGGTGCGCGCTCTTCGCCATCGGGACCTCGCTCGCCGGAGATGTATCGTATTACTAATACGTATAAACAGGAGTGTAGCCCGGGGAGCGGGCGCTGTCAACCGCTTGTACTCGCTTCAGCTCTGCTGACCCCGGGGCGGGCCTGTGATATACTCCCGCAATGACCATCGCGTTCACCGGAACGATCTGGTTCTGGAGAGGCCCCGCCCCCTGGTACTTCGTCACCGTTCCGGCGGAGCAGTGCTCCGAGCTGGAGGCCATCGCAGGATTCGTGACATATGGCTGGGGCATGATTCCGGTCACCGTCAAGATCGGCGAAAGCGCGTGGAGGACGTCTCTCTTCCCCAAAGATGGCCGCTACCCCGTGCCTATCAAAGCAAGTGTGCGCGAAGCAGAGCACCTTGAGGAGGAGGACGAGGTGCATGTGCGCCTCGAGGTGCGCGCCGAACGCCGGCACGGCGCGTAGATCGGGCGACATGATGGGCGCGCCGGATGCCCCACAACCGTGGACTGTTACGAGGCAGCCCCGTCCGATCCGCGCCGCCGTGAACGGCGTCGAGAGCGCCGCTGCGAGCGCGGCGCCGCGGGTGTCATCTCCGCCGCGGGCCGAGCGGCGGCCGGCCGCGACGGCGGGTCGGGCGCCGGACGGCGCTGCCGGTGGCCTGAATCGGCCGGCGGACGCAAGGCCGTTCGAGAACGGTCAGGTGGTGAGGCCGCCGCGCTGCGCCGCCTCTCCTCCGGCCCCTCAGCCGCGCCACGCTGGCGCCGTATCAGGTAGCGCTCGATGGCACGGCGGCCGTCCTCATCCTCGGGAGCGACGAAGGTGATAGCCTGGCCCTCCGCCCCGGCGCGGCCGGTGCGCCCGATGCGGTGAACGTAGGTCTCCGGCGTATCGGGCAGATCGAAGTTGAACACGTGGGTCAGCCCGACGATGTCGAGGCCGCGCGCCGCGATATCGGTCGCCACCAACACCTGGATGTCGCCGGCTTTCAATTGCGCCAGCACGCGCTCGCGCTGCCCCTGCGTGCGGCGTCCGTGCAACACCGCCGCCTTATAGCCGCCTCTGGTGAGGTCGCGGCCCAGGCGATCGGCCTTGAAGGTGGTGCGCCGGAACACCAGCGCCAGCGAGCAGTCGGGATGGTCGAGATAGGCGCGCAGCGCCGCCAGCTTGTCGCCATCGGGCACGGGGGCGAAGTGCTGCGCGATCAGATCGACGGTCGGGCGCTCGGGCCTAATGGCGATAGTCACCGGGTCGCGCATCTGCCGGTGCGCCAGACCGCGCACCTCCTCCGGGATGGTGGCCGAGAACAACGCGGTTTGGCGGTCCGCGGGCGTGCGACCAAGGATCCGCTCGATAGCCGGCAGGAACCCGACGTCGAGCATGCGATCGGCCTCGTCGAGCACGGCGACGCGCACGCGTTGCAGGCCGAGCGTCCCGCGCTGGAGATGGTCCTCCACGCGGCCGGGTGTGCCGACCAGAATATGAACGCCGCGCTGCAAGGCAGCGATCTGCGGGCCGAGGCCGACGCCGCCGTAGACCGGCAGCACGCTCACATGGGCGAACCGGCCAAGGCGCGCCAGTTCCTGGGCCACCTGTAAGCACAGCTCGCGGGTCGGCACCAGCACGATGGCCTGCACCAAGCGCTGCGATGTATCGATGGCCTCGATCAGCGGGATGCCGAAGCCGGCGGTCTTGCCGGTCCCCGTTTGTGCCTGGCCAAGGACGTCGCGGCCGTCGCGCAGCGGCGGGATAGCCTCCTCCTGGATCGGAGTCGGCGTGGTGTAGCCCATCGCGGACAGGGCGCGAGCCAGCGGCGGCGCGACCGGGATCGGGCCGAAGTGTCCGGCAGCCGCGAGCGGCGGCGGGGGCCTAAGAGTGAGAGTCAATAGGGAATGTACCTCCGGGGCATAAAAAAAACCCGCCGCGACCGGCGGGGAAGCAGGATGCGTCACCGCTAGTATAGCAGGGTGCAACGCAAAGCGCACAGGACGCTGCGGAATCCGCAGCCGTCGTGAAAAGTCGGGCGCGGGGTTAGGCACAACGGCGGACGGGGAACGGGACGACGGCGCACGGCCGCGGGCCCAGGGCCTCGAGCGCCTCGGCGGGGCGGGCCGCGACGGGGCGGCGCCTGGCGGCGCTGGTGGGGACCGCCAGGCGGCGCAGCAGGGTGAGGGCCAGGTTGCGCCGCGCCGCGCCCCCGCGCAGGCGGGAGCGATCCTCCCCGAAGGTGACAGCGCCGAGCAGCTGCTCGGCTTCGATGGACCAGCGCCCCTTCGATCCCCGCCACCCCCCGTTGGGGGACGAGCCAACGGAACAGCGCGCCCGGGGGCGTCAGATAGCGCCGCGGGCCGCGGTACTGCGCTAACACGTCCCGGCGCCGCGCACACCCTTGCCCCACCGCGTCGAGCGGGCCACAGTTGCGCAACAGGGCGGCGGTCGAGCACCCCACGAGGCACCACAGGTCGTAGCGTTTGCCCCGCGCGGATCGGGGAGGGCGGCGAACACCGCGGGCCACTCGGACAGGGCGTCCATCGCCCCCACGTCGGCGCCGATGACGGCGCGCACCGCCTCCAAAGCGGTAGACTCCTTCTAGACGCACTCCTTCGCCTGCTTCTTGCTCCTCCCAGCCAAAGCCTAGCCAAGCGAGTCCGTCTGTCCCCTCAGCTCCCCCATCGCCCC
>Ga0209062_1004924_pt1 | contig 13400 bp, 10 predicted proteins | sample Coa_R2_2_FD_187158 | JGI IMG/M metagenome (GOLD analysis project Ga0209062, IMG submission 187158) | Surface soil microbial communities from Centralia Pennsylvania, which are recovering from an underground coalmine fire - Coalmine... | ecosystem: Environmental > Terrestrial > Soil > Unclassified... | reverse complement strand
AATGCCGATGACGAAGCCATTGAGGTTGCGCCGGCGGTCGGCGACAGTCGTGCGCGAGGTGCCCTTGGCATAGACCGGCACTGCGACCATCACGCCGAAGGGAACGGTGCCGTGGCGCGTTTCGTAAAGTCGGGTGCGCAACACCACGACCTGATCATCGTCGCGCGCGCGTTCGAGCACGGTGCGCCGCTCCGGAAAGGTCCAGTAATCGAGCCCATAGACGACCGAGGTCTTCGGCTCGGTGGAGAAATAGACCGGGAAATATTCGTCCGCGAGCGGCGCCGCGGCCCCGTCCGCAAAGGTCTTGATCTGATAGCCGGAGATGCCGTCCGCCACGGCTGCGGCCTCGTATTCGGCACGCTCCTTGTGGCTGACGCGCGGCACCCAGGCCACCCGGAGCAGGCCAGGATGGCCCTGAAACAGGCGCTGGCTGAACGTCTCATATTCGCTGCGGGTGATGTCTTCGTTGGCGGATTCGAACAGCGTGCGCAGCGTGATCAGCCGCCCCACATATTCGTTGATGCCGTTCTGGATGGTGATGGCCTGGTTCTCGGCAAGGCCCTCGAACTCGGCGCGCGCCAGCCTGTTCTCCCACCGGCCGACCGCAAACGCGCCGGCGACCGACAGCGCAATACCGATGCAGGCGGCGATCAGCGCGGGACGATACAGCTCGAGGCGTGACACCGACCTGCGGCGGCGCTCGACGGGCGCACCCTCGCGCCCTCCGCCGGTGCTTTCGCCAATTTCGCCTTCCGCGCCCGCCCGCAAATGAGGTCCCCAAATGGCTCACAAATCCGTCCTGGGTCTATCGACAGTGGGCGCAGTTAAGAACTCGCAAAAATCCGGGAAAATACCGACACGTGATCGGCGCGTAGTTAACGATCTGCGGTAGCAAAAGCGAATATTGAGCGCTGTTCTCCGCATTCGTACGGCCGACAAAATGCGTTGAATTAGCAAGCTTTTCACCCGATGCGGGTAGGCTTCCTGTGTACTGGTAAATGACCTTCATCCGATAAGCTCCGCCATGCGGCCATCAACAGTCTCGATCCTCGCCGTTGTGCTCGCGTTTCGCGCGAGCCTGCCGACGGCTGCAACCGCGGACGAGGTGGGGATCTCCGCGGACACCATCCTGTTCGGCCAGGCGGCCGCGCTCGGCGGGCCCTCCTCGGCGCTGGGGCAAGGCATGCGGCAGGGGATTCTGGCCGCCTTTGCCGAGGTGAACGCCAAAGGCGGCGTGCATGGCCGCCGGCTTGAGCTGATCAGCCGCGACGATGGCTACGATCCGGATCGGTCGGTGATGGCCACCGTGAAACTGATAGAGGAGGACAAGGTGTTCGCGCTGATCGGCGCGGTCGGCACCCCGACCTCGATGGCGACGGTGCCGATCGCCGCCGCCAAGAACGTGCCCTTCATCGGACCGTTCAGCGGCGCGGAGTTCCTGCGCGCCTCCGAATTCCAGAACGTCGTCAACATTCGCGCAAGTTACAGCGCAGAGGCCGAGGCGTGGATCAAACATCTCACCGAAGACCTGCATCTGAAGCACATCTCGATCTTCTATCAGGACGACGCGTTCGGCCGTGACGGCCTCGCCGGCGTCAAGACGGCGCTGGCGTGGCGCGGCATGGAGCTTGCGTCGGAGGGCACGTTCGAGCGCAACACCCGCGCGGTCGGCGCGGCCTTCAAGGCGATCCGGCGTGCCGAGCCGGACGCCGTGGTGATGGTCGGCACCTACGGCCCCTGTGCCGAGTTCATCAAGCTCGCTCATCGACGCGGCTTCAACCCGACCTTTGTCGCGATCTCCTTCGTCGGTGCCACGGCGCTCGCGAGAGAGCTCGGCAATGACGGCAAGGGCGTGATCGTCTCCGAAGTGGTGCCGTTTCCGTGGGACACGCAATTGAAGCTCGTCGCCGATTACCAGGCCGCGGAAAAGGCGCTCGACCCCGCGCTGACACCGGACTTCATTTCGCTCGAAGGCTATCTCTCCGGCCGCCTCGCCGCCAAGGCGCTCGAGCTGGCCGGCCCCAACCCGACCCGCGCGGACCTGCTCCGGATCATTCACGACGTCGGCCGGTTCGACATCGGCGGTGACGTCATCGCCTTCGGTGACAAGGCCCGCGAGCAGCCACCGCGCGTGTTCCTGACCGTGATCCAGGCCGACGGCAGTTTCAGGGCGGTGGACAAGCTGTAGCGTCTATTCAACTCAATCACCCGACCACCTCCGGTTGTAGGGTGGGCAAAGCGAAGCTTGCCCACCCTACGGCAGCTTCGCCTCGCTCCGCTTGCGGGGCGAGGTGCAGCGAGAGCGCGGAGAGGATCGCGATCCGGTTCAACTCTCGCTCTTTTTCTTCGGCCGCGGCGGCCCTTCGACCGGTGGTAGCGACTTGACGTAGGTTGCGATCGCGTCGCGATCTGCCTCCGGCAATTGCGAGATGTTCTTGATCACGCGGGTCATCGAGCCGCCGGCACTGTCGCCGTCCGGCGTCTGGCCGGTCTCGAGAAAATAGGCGATGTCCTTTTCGTTCCAGTCGGAGAGGCCCTTCTGGGTGATGTTGGGCACCCAGCCCTCGCCTTCCGGATTGGGCCCGCCGGCGAAGCGCTGCGAGGCGGTGATGCCGCCGAGAAAATTGCGCGGGCTGTGGCACTCGGCGCAATGGCCGAAACTGTTGACGAGATAGGCACCGCGATTCCACCCCGCGGAGCGCGACAGATCGGGCGCGAAAGGCTGTTGATCGAAGAACAGCAATTTCCAGATGCCGATGTTGCGGCGGATGTTGAAAGGGAACGGAACGTCGTGGTCGCGCACCTTGCCTGCGACAGGCGGAAGCGTCTTCAGGTAGCCGAAGAGATCGCGCACGTCCTTCGGCCGCGCATGGGCATAGGAGGTGTAGGGAAAGGCTGGGAAGTAGTGCGTCCCTTCCGGCGAGACGCCGCGCATCACCGCATTGACGAAATCCTCCTCGCGCCAGCGGCCGATGCCATCAGCCTTGTCGGGCGAGATGTTGGGTGCGTAGAAGGTGCCGAAGGGCGAGGGAATAGCCAGTCCGCCGCCGAGCTTCAAACGGTCGGGCTGGTTGGGAACGGCATGGCAGGACGCGCAGCCGCCGGCGTTGAAGATCACTTCGCCGTTGGCGATGTCAGGCGTGAATGCGGGGGCGGTTACGGCCCCGGCCAGCGGCACGGACGTCAGCCACCAATACAGGCCGAACGCCGCCCCGGCAGCAATGAGGGCGGCAAGCAAGGTCCGGCGCGGCATCCAACGTCCCGTCATGTCCGTCGCAACCTTAGGGCCGGTGCCGCCGTTACTCCAGTCATCAAATCGTGCCACGATTTGTGGCGGGATTGCCGCTTTTTCGGGAATAAACCCACAAAGGCCATTGTTGTGAAATCGTGGCGACAACAACAGGGAGAGAGCCATGACCAAAACCATGTTTGCTGCATTTGCGTTGGGAGCAGCGGTGCTGTTCGCCGGCGCCGCCAGTGCCGAGACGTTCAAGGCGACACTCGATGCGAAATCCGAAGTGCCGCCGAATGCAAGCACCGCAACCGGCACCGCCGACATCAATTACGACCCCGCCAGCAAGAAGCTCTCCTGGAAGCTCACTTATTCGGGCCTGAGCGGACCCGCCACAGCGGCGCATTTCCACGGGCCCGCGGAGCCCGGCAAGAATGCCGGCGTCGCCGTTGCGATCCCCAACGCGGGCACGAGTCCCGCCGAGGGCAGCGCCACGCTCACCGACGCCCAGGCCGCCGACCTCGAGGCCGGCAAGTACTATGTCAACGTCCACACCGCGGCCAATCCCGGCGGCGAAATCCGCGGGCAGGTAACGAAGTAAGAAGGGGCGAAATAGCAGGCCGAACTCCGCTGTCCAAATCTCGCGCTGTCATCGTCCGCGAAAGCGGACGATCCAGTGTTCCAGAGACGGCTTAAGCTGAGACGCCTCTGGAATACTGGATACCCCGCTTTCGTGGGGTATGACGGCCGGAGCGGGCCTGACGGCAGGGATGTGTCCACAAGCAAAAAGGGCGGATGCACCGGCATCCGCCCTTTCCGTCCGCTGCGCAGGTTATCGCAAGGCTCAGCTCTTCTTGATGCGGTAGGTCTCGTGGCAGCCGCCGCATTGCTTGCCAATGACGGGAAGCTCGGCCTTGAGCGTGTCGAGATCCTTGATCTTGCCCTTGGCCTCGCTCACCACCTTGCCAAAGCTTGCGATGTGGTCGGCGAAGCCGGCCTTGTCTTCCCAGATCTTTGACGAGGGGCTGTAGTCGCCGTCGAACGGCTTGTCCTTGATGCTCTCGGGGAACAGCGTGGGCAGCTTGGCGGCGGTTTCGGAGAACTGGGTGAGTGCCGCATCCACCGTCGCCTGGTCGTAGGGCTTCTCGCCCTTGATCATCGCGGACAGCGCGCCGGCATTCTTGCCGTTGCCCTTCATCATCGCCTGGGTATCCTTGACCTGGTCCCCCGCCGCCATGACGGCACCAAGACCGATCAGAAAGGCGCCGGCAACCACAATACTTCGCTTCATCCTATTCCCCTGATTTCAACCTCGACCATTTTGCTGGCGAGGCTTGCCTAGAGCATGATCCGGAAAAGTGTGTAGCGCTTTTCCGAAGAAATCATGCTCAAACAAAGACAGAAACCCCACGCCCGGCCCTTCATTCCAGCGTCACAAACTGTGCTGGCGCTGGTGCTCGCGAATGGCGATCCAGACCCGCTCCGGCGTTGCCGGCATGTCGATGTGGTCGATCTTGTATTCGCGCCATAGCCCCTCGACGATGGCGTTCACGACCGCCGGGCATGAGCCGATCGCGCCGGCCTCGCCCGCCCCCTTCACCCCCATCGGATTGGTCTTGCAGGGAATGTTGTGGGTCTCGAAATGGAAGGCGACGCCGTCGGCCGCGCGCGGCAGCGCGTAGTCCATGTAGGTGCCGGTGATCAGCTGCCCGTCGGTCGGGCTATAGACCACCCGCTCCATCAGGGCCTGCCCGATCCCCTGCATCACCCCACCATGCACTTGGCCGGCGAGCAGCAGCGGATTGAGCGTGACGCCGAAATCGTCGACGATGACATAGTTGACTATTCTGACGATGCCGGTTGCCGGATCGATCTCGACCTCGGCGATATGGGTGCCGTTGGGATAGGTGCCGTCGGCGCTGTTGAAGGTCGCACTGCCGTTCAGCTTGTCGCCGCCCGGGCGCTTGGCGAGATCCGCAAAGCTGATGGAGCGGTCGGTGCCGGCAATCCGCACCACGCCGCCTGTGATCTCGAGATCGGCGGCGCTGGTCTCCAGCGCCTCGGCTGCGAGCATCTTCAATTGCTTGCCGAGCTCGGTCGTGGCGCGCTGCACCGAGACGCCGCCGGTCGGGATCGAGGCCGAGCCGCCGGTGCCAAGCCCCGTCGCGATCTCGGCGGTATCGCCCTGGTGGACATGGACGCGCTCGGGCGGCACGCCGAACTGCTCGGCGACGATCTGGGCGTAGGCGGTCTGGTGACCCTGCCCGCTCGACTGCGTGCCGATCAACACAAGAATGTCGCCATTGGGATCGAGCCGCACATTGGCGGTCTCATCACCCATGGTGCCGCAGATCTCGACATAGCTCGACATGCCGATGCCGCGGACGAGGCCCTCCTTCTTCGCGGCCTTGACGCGCTTGGGAAACTCCTTCCAGTTCGCGACGTCCATCGCCCGCTTCATGTGCGCGGCGAAATCACCGGAGTCATAGACCTTGCCGGTGACCGTCTTGTACGGCAGCTGTTTCGGCTGAATGAAGTTCTTCCTGCGGATCGCATCCGGCGTCATGTCGAGCTTGCGCGCGCAGGCATCCACCAGGCGCTCGATGACGTAAGCCGCCTCCGGCCGGCCCGCGCCGCGATAGGCATCGACCGGCACGGTGTGGGTGAACACGGTGCGGACGCGGCAGTGGAAGGTCTGGATGTCGTAGAGCCCCGGCAACATGCCGGCGCCGCCATGCGGGATATAGGGCGCGAAGGTCGAGAGATAGGCGCCCATGTCGCCCATCAGGTCGACATCCATGGCGAGGAATTTGCCGTCCTCGGCCAGCGCCATCCGCGCCGTCGTGACGTTGTCGCGGCCCTGCGCGTCACCCATGAAGTGCTCGGAGCGATCGGCCGCCCAGCGCACCGTCTTCTTCAGCTCGCGCGCCGCGACCGCAAGCAATGCATATTCGCGATACGGAAACAGCTTGGTGCCGAAGCCGCCGCCGACATCGGGGCAGATCACCCGCATCTTGTCAGTGGGGATCTTCAGGATGTTCTGGCACAGAATGTCACGCAGGCGATGGCTGCCCTGGCTGCCGGCCGTGAGCGTCAGATGATCGCGCTTGGTATCGTACTCGCAGACCGCCGCGCGCGTTTCCATGAAACTCGCGACCACGCGCGGATTGACGATCGAAATCTCCGCAACCGCATGCGCTTTGGCAAAGGCTTCGTCGGTCGCCTTCTTGTCGCCGATCGGCACGTCGAACAGGATATTGCCGGGCTTGTCCGGCCAGACCTGCGGCGCACCGGGCTTGACCGCATTGACGACGCCGGACACAGCCGGCAGCGGCGTCCAGTTGACATTGATGGCTTCGATGGCGTCGCGCGCGTGATCGATGCTGTCGGCGACAACGAAGGCGACGGCATCGCCGACATGCCGCACCTCGTCCTTCGCAAGGATCGGGTAAGGCGGGCCGGTGAACGGATCGACCTCGAAATTGAACAGGCACGGCAGGCCGCCGAGATCGGCGATATCATCTGCGGTGAGGATCAGCGCCACGCCGGGCAGTGTGCGGGCGTTGCTCGCATCGATGGTGAATTTGGCATGCGCATGTGGCGAGCGCAGCACCAGCGCGTGCAGCGAGGCCTGCGGCGCAGTGTCGTCGGTGTAGCGGCCCTTGCCGCGGATCAGTGCGTCATCCTCCTTGCGCAGGACACTTTGACCGACGCCGAACTTGATGGGAGCAGCCATCTTATCTCCAATTTCTTATTGTGACTTGCAGGCCATATTGCAGCGGATTGCCGTGCTGTGCAAAGGGTTTAGTGGTGCACAACTGATCTGACCGACCGATCATGTCGCGGTGCGCCATGGGCGTGCCGTGCTTCTCGGTCCGCCCTCTTCCTTCAAACAGGCGCCAAGCGCTTCACCTTGATCGGCCGCTTGCGCACCTGCGCCAAGTCGTAATTCATCTGCATCTTGAGCCACGCGTCGGCGGTGCTGCCGATCGCTTTTTCGAGCTTCACAGCCATCTCTGGCGTGATGCCACTGCGGCCCGCAATCACGTTGTGAAGCTGCTGGCGCGTGATACCAAGCCCCCGCGCGGCCTCCGAGATTGAAATCTTCAACTCTTCAAGTGTATCGCCGATCAACTCGCCGGGATGGGGAGGACTTTTCATCTCCATAATCTTCTCCCTCAGTGATAGTCCACAAGATCCACATCGGATGCGTTGCCCTCCTCGAAGCGGAAGATGACGCGCCAATTGGCCCTGACAGTGACCGCCCAGAATCCCTTCAGGTCGCCCTTCAGCGCATGCAGCCCGAATGTCGGCAATCTCATCGCCTCAATCGTCTCAGCGGCATGCAGCGTCGCAAGAATCTGCTTGAGCTTGCGTACATGCTCCGCGCTAACGCCTTTAGCGTTATCGTCCTCGAAAAGCTGCCTCAATCCCTTGTGTCTGAAATTCTCGATCATTGGTCACTGATCGTTCGGCAAGCACTGTAAAGCGAACTTTTTGATGTGTCAAATAGCGTTTTACAGTTATTCACGATCGAGCAGGACGGGACGCTACCGCACCAGAGTCTTGAGCCATCTCGGGCCGAACAGCAGCAGAACCGATCCGGCATAGATCACGGCCCCGACAACCACCAGGATCAGCAGCACGATTTCGTCACGGAAGGCCGTCAGCCCGGAAAGATGCGCTGCAGCAAATCTGGCCGTCAGCCACAGCGCCGCGGCGAGCAGGACTCCGGTCGACGCAAATTTGAGAAGCGATTGCACCAGCGCGCGGTTCAGATCGAGATAACCGGCCCGCACCGCAAAGCCGAGCACCAGCAGCAGATTGATCCAGGCGCCGATGGCGGTGGCAAGCGCCAGGCCGACCTGGGCGAGCGGTCCCATCAGCAGGAGCTTCAGCGCCACGTTCACGCCGATCCCCGTAAGTGAGGCCTTGACGGGTGTCGCGGTGTCCTTGCGGGCATAGAAGGTCGCAACCGCGCTCCGGATCAGCACGAAGGGAATGAGCCCGACCGCGTATGCCGCGAGCGTCGCGCCGGCTGCGGCTGCATCTGTCTTCGTAAAGGCACCGCGGGCGAACATCGCGCGCGTGATGACGTCGGGCACGGCGAGGAAGGCCGCGACGAAGGGCACGCCTGACAGCAGCGTGAAATCGAAGGCGCGGCGCTGGGCCTGCATGGCACCTTCATGATCATGTGCGCTGATCCGCCGCGACATTTCCGGCAACAGCACGGTGCCGACGGCAATGCCGATCACGCCGATCGGCAGCTGATTGAGACGGTCGGCATAATAGAGCGCCGACAGCGCACCCGCCGGCAGAAATGTCGCGATGATGGTGTCGGCAAACATCGCGACCTGCGTACCCATCGAGCCAAGCGTGGCCGGCCCTAGCGCGCGGAAGAAGGCGCGGATGTCCTCATCGAGCTTCAAGGGCGCGAACCGCGGCAGGCCGCCATGGGTCGCGAGATCGCCGGCCAGAAGAAAGTATTGCAGGAAGCCGGAGATCAGCACGCCCCAGGCCGCGGCGTGACCCACGGTCGGGAAGAATGCGGCGATTGCCAGCGTCGCCATCATCGAGATATTCAGGAAGATCGAGGCGGCGGCGGCGCTGGCATAGCGATGCATCACATTGAGCATGCCGCCATAGAGCGTCACCAGCGTGATCAGCAGCAGATAGGGAAAGGTGATGCGGGTGAGCGCGATGGCGAGATTGCGCTGCGCGTCGTCATGGGTGAAGCCCGGCGCGAGCAGCGTCATGAGCTGCGGCATGAACAGCCAGGCCAGGACCAGCAGCACCACCTGCGACAGGAACAACAGCGTGAAGATGCGGTCGGAAAACAGCTTTGCCGACGCCTCGCCCTTGCCGCCCTGGACATGGGCATAGGCGGGAACAAAGGCGGCGTTGAAAGCGCCCTCGGCAAAGATGGCACGGAAGTGATTGGGCAGCCGGAACGCGACAAAGAACGCGTCGGCTATCGGTCCCGCGCCCAGGATCGCCGCGAGCATGATGTCGCGGGCGAACCCCGTCAGCCGTGAAAGCAGGGTATAGCCGCCGACCGTGAAAATGCGCCCAAGCATGCGCCGCTTCTAGACGAAGTGAGCTTGAGTTTGAAGCACTGAACCCTCTTCATCCTCCCCTGGAGGGGGAGGATCGCTCGCATGACATGCGAGCGAGGTGGGGTGAAGCCGCGAAAATGGTCTCACCATCAAGCTGAAGAGCCGCCTCCTTTGTCACCAGTAATACCGACATTCTGGATAGACTGTCACCCCACCTCGCCGCACCAGGCTCTGCCTGCTGCGGCGATCCTCCCCCTCCAGGTCCCTCCAGGGGAGGATGGCTGCGGAGCAGGTGCCGACAGATCAGGCCAGCGCTCCGCGGACGGCGGCGATGATGCGGTCCTGGGTCGCTTCGTCCAGATAGGCGTGCATTGGCAGGCTGATGACGTCGGCCGACAGCGCCTCGCTGACCGGCAGGCCGCCATCGGCGACCGGGAAATGGCGGTAGGCGGTCTGCTGGTGGATCGACTTCGGATAATAGATCGCAGTCGGCACGCCCTGCACCTTCAGCGCGGCGGCGAACGCGTCGCGATTCGTCCCCTTGGGCAGGCGGATGGTGTATTGCGCCCAGACCGAGCTGCAGCCGGGCTTCAGATGCGGCACCTTGACCACATTCCCCAAGCCACGCGCGTAACGCTCGGCGACGGCGCTGCGGGCTGCTATCTCGTCCTCGAAGATTTTCAGCTTCTCGATCAGGATCGCCGCCTGCATCGTGTCAAGCCGCGCGGTCAGGCCGAGCCGCACATTGTCGTATTTGTCCGTGCCCTGCCCGTGCACGCGCACGCTGCGCAGTGCGGTGGCAAGCTCGTCGTCATCGGTGAAGATGGCGCCGCCGTCGCCGAAACAACCGAGCGGTTTTGCCGGGAAGAAACTCGTTGCGGTCGCATGCCCGATCGAGCCGAGCTTGCGGCCCTTGTAGCTCGCGCCGAAACCTTGCGCGGCGTCGTCTAGCACGAAGAGACCTTCGGCCGCGGCGACCTCGGCAATCGCGTCATGGTCGGCGCTCTGCCCGAACAGATCGACCGGGATCACGACCTTTGGCTTCAGCCCGCGCCGCTTTGCCTCCACGATGCCGCGGGCGAGCGAGGCCGCATCCATGTTGAAGGTCTCCTCGTCGACATCGACGAGAACGGGCGTCGCTCCGATCAGCGCCGCCGCTTCGCCCGTCGCGCAGAAGGTGAAGGACGGGCAGAGCACGGCATCGCCCGCGCCGATGCCCTTGGCCATCAGCACCATCAGCAGCGCATCCGTGCCGCTCGAGCAGCTCACGACATGCTTGGCGCCGGAGAAGGTGGCGAGCTGCTTTTCGAGCTCGGCGATTTCAGGGCCGCCGAGGAACTGGCAATGCGTGAGCACGCGGGAGACCGCCTCGTCGATCGACTTGCCGAGCCGGGCGCGCTGGGCGCCGACATCGATGAAGGGAATGGGTTGCGGACGCAGATGCTGGTTCATGGCCCCTTGCAGCGGTTGTGACATCGACATCGGTGAAGCTAGCCGACCACGCGACGCGGCCCCTTGCGGGAGGTCGGCGCGGCCGCGGGCTTGGGCGAGCTTTCAAGGCAGCGCGTGGCGATCTCAAGGCTGGCGACGCCCTCGTCGCCGGTGACCGCAGGCACACCGCCGGTGCGCACCGCGTGCAGGAAGGCGATCAGCTCGGCGCGCAGCGGCTCGTCATGGCCGACAGGCAGATGACGCATGGAATAGCTGCCGTCGGGCTTGAAGCCGAAACATTCGGTGACCTGGCGGGTCAAGAGGTCGCCCATGACATATTTGCCGCGGGTCGCAACGGTGACGTTGCGCGCCTTGAACGGCGTCAGCCAGTTGGTGTTGATGTGGGCGAGCACGCCGTTGGCGGTGCGGAACTGCAAGAGCGCGATATCTTCGCGCTCGGCGACAGCACTGGAGAGCTGCGGCTGCACCTCGACAATGTCGGATTCGGTGAACCAGCGAATCAGATCGATGTCGTGCACGGCCAGATCAATGACCACGCCGACATTGGACATGCGTGGCGGGAACGGCCCGACCCGGGTGATGCCGATGGAAAGAATGTCCTCGCCCGCAATCGCGTGCTTGATGGCGGCAACCGCCGGGTTGAAGCGCTCGACATGGCCGATCATCAAGGTCACGTCGGATGCTTGCGCAGCGGCGACGATCTCCCGCCCCTCCTCGACCGTCGAGGCGATCGGCTTTTCGACCAGGACGTGAATCTTCTTCTTGATGCAGGCGAGCGCGAGTTCGTGATGCAGATGGGTGGGCGCGGCGATGCTGACGGCATCGACGCCCTCGGCGATCAGCTCATCAAGCCCGGTGAAGGTGCGGCAATTGGTGAGATCGGCGGCGCGCGAACGATGCGCCGGCAACGGATCGACCACGCCGACGAGGCTGGTGTCGGGCAAGCCCGCGAGCACGCGGGCGTGATTAGTGCCCATCACGCCGGCGCCAATGACGCCAACGCGAAGCGACCGCTTCGCTGCGATCTTCATGTCTGATCCGGTCCCCCTGGAACTCATACCTTCAACCCCCAATGGTCGCGTCGCCCGAACCAACCCCGACGGCTTCCTAGCACGTCGTCACACATGTGGCGAATGCAGAAAGCTTTACCCGGACACGATTTGATTCAAACGATTACAGGCGCAAATCGAGAATTCCTCTGCGATTCGAATAGCCTGCGTTCTCCGCGAATTGGCGCGGAATTTAGGCAGAAACGCGCGCGCCGTGCGCAAGGGCACGGCATTTTATGCCCGATTCCGTTACCTCTCGATTCAACCCTGGCGTGGCGCTATTTGCCGAGCGAACCGAGGTAGCGGATCGCAGTAATGCTCGGCAAGAAGGTGTAGGCTCCGCCCCTTGCGCGAACAAAGCGCGGCAGCGTGCGCAGGCGGAACGTGGTGCCCGATTTGAGCACGAGATCGAACCAGCTGGTGTCCGGCGCATTGGCACCGATCAGGGGATCATTGGAGCCGGTGACGCGCGGATCCTGCAAGCCGACATTGACCCAGTCGGTGCACATCGCCTCGAACTGTGCGCCGAGGCTCGCGCCGATGAAATTGCCGAGCAGCCCGCGCTCCGGGCTATCTGCCGCGTCGGGCTTTGCGGGATCGTAAGGCGGCCCATAGGGCATGCCGCGCCGGACCAGGCGACGGCTGTGGTTGGCCACGCGCTGCACGATCTGCGCGTTGCGCGGGTTGGAGCGGCGGACATGCGAGCTGTAGGGACAGCCGGATTCCGCTGGGTAATCGAAGTTGTTGAACTCCTTAACGGGCAGCGGCGGCTGTGGATTGGGCGTGTCGGGCGAGAGCGCCAGCGGCACGCCGTTGCGCCAGCGGCCGCACATCTGCGCCGCCACGATCTCGCGCAGCGCGCCCTCGCGCGACAACCCCTCGCCGATCTTGGCTTCGTCCCCCTCCGGCAGCAACTCGTCGATGCCCTTTTGCGTCAGCAGATATTTCGCCGTCTCGGTCAAATAATTCTCAAAGCCGACGACGTCCTGCGCCAGCACGCGGAACGCGTTGAACGAGCCGTTGCGACCGAGCGCAACCGGATCTGGCACGCGCCAGAACAGGCCCTCGAAATTGTTGGGATAACCGAGCAGCACCGTGCCGAGCGGCGCCATTGGCTGCGGATCGGGGTAGTCGGCGGGATCATGGATCTCGGCAAAGCGCGGCTGGGAGATATTGTCGCGATAGCCGAAATGCACATAGTCGCCGTTGAAATTGTCGCCGTCGCGCGTGCCGAGTAGGCGGAAAGTGCGCGCATGCTGCAAAGCCTGACCCTGGAGGCGGTCGAGATCGGCGATCTCTTTGCCGTAGAGCGAGACAATCAGGTGAATGTCATCAGGCTTGTCGAATGGCGATGGCCAATGCTTGGGCGCGCTGTCACCGATATCGCCGAGCTTGAGCGCCCGCGCGGTCATGCCCTCCACGAACTCCGTCGGGAAGCTCGCAAGCGAAGCGCTTGAAACGCCCAGCGCCCGCAAGCCCTCGAAGGTCAGGCCGATGTTGAAACAGCTCGCCGGCTTTTCATCCCAGGGCGCCTGCGAGGTCACCTGCGGCACGCCGCCACTGCCCGAGACCGTGGCGCCGAGCCAGGCACGCGCCTCCGTCACGTCGGCG
>Ga0209062_1004923_pt1 | contig 13401 bp, 17 predicted proteins | sample Coa_R2_2_FD_187158 | JGI IMG/M metagenome (GOLD analysis project Ga0209062, IMG submission 187158) | Surface soil microbial communities from Centralia Pennsylvania, which are recovering from an underground coalmine fire - Coalmine... | ecosystem: Environmental > Terrestrial > Soil > Unclassified... | reverse complement strand
ACTTATCCGTCGAAGGAAGCGCTCGACGCTGCCGGTACCGGAGCAGCCGATGCAATGGTCGAGACGTTCGATCAGCTGGACGAGCTTCTCGTCGCCCTGGGCGGGAGCTCGGGCCGGTAACAGCGGCGTGGCCCTCACGGTCGGCCGTCCGATAGTCCCGGTGCACCGGCCGGGGCTATCGGGCGGAGTCGCCGCCTGCTCTCTGTGCCCGCCTCGTTCACGTTCCGTCGTCCGCCACCGGCGCACTGCGCAGCCCGGCAGCGCACGCGCCGTGGCCCCCGAAAAGCTGTAGGGCCCGATATCGCGCCACAGCTTCTCGGGGCCGCGCGGGCGATACCAAGCCCGCCGACGTACGACTGAGCCGACCTACTGGCTCATCCGGTCCGATCCCGCGACTTTCACGATCTTGTTGTAGAGTCCCATGAGCAGGAACGGCGCCGGCCACTGGCCCACGAACAGGCTCTCGTTCTTTTTGCCCATGAGCTGCAACGTCAGCGACGTCCCCATCGCCGCAAGCGCGGCCCAGAGGTAGACGTCGGACGGGACTTTGGCGGTCTGGCGCTCGATCCCTCGCGCGACCGGGCCCTCGGTATACTGCCGAGCATCGTCCGTTCCCTGGCGATCCTGAAAAGTTGCGGTAACCATGGCTGCGCCTCCCGGCGATGTTGGCGTGACTGTTCGGTTCGAGGCTACGGTCAGACGCCGCTTCCCACGCCCGCGCGCGCGGCGCCGACACCCACCCCGTCGGAGGCAGCTAGCCGCATGCGCGATGCGTGCCACGGTGGGCTCGGGCCCCGCGGGATGACGCGCCGTGCTTTCCGCACTCTGCTCTCGGCCGCGCTTCGCGCCAAGGTTCCGCACGGTGAGGCGTGGGCTGCCGGGCGGCGTAAGGTCACTCATCGGCCGCCACGCACCGCGGATTGGTCGAAGGCGCAGTCTATCAGCGGGTTCTTCGGCAACGCTTCGGCGCACAGGGCGCCCTGGCAGCCGACATGATCAGAAATGTGGTGCTCTGCCGCACAAGCGGCGCGTTCCGGAACCGCTGGAGACGACTCCGCCTACACCGCACCGGGTAGAGAGAGAAGCCGGTGATCCACTTCCTCCCCGCATTGCGCGCATCACCGGCGCGCAGGCACCCTCGCGCGGCCCAACGACCTGCCGCTCGGGCGCAAGACGTACGACATCTCAGGTGGTCCGATGGGCTGGCGGTCGGTCTTCACATGCGTGATTCTCGCCAGGCGAATCCAATGCAGGTGCGCTACCGGGCTGCGCTACGTCCCGTCCAAGCCGTGTGCTGGGACGTAGGCTCGCAGCCCGGACCTGACACCCAAGCAGCGCCGACCCGCTAGGCCCCCGCGGTGGCGGCGAGCTCATTCGACTCCGCGGTCGTCGGGTCGATGATCGTCGCCACCTCCAGCACGCGATCCGCCGGGAATCCTCCGAGTTTGGCGTGCGACCGGATCAGGTCGGCGTTCGGGGCGATGTAGACACACGTGATCTTGTCCTCGGTCACATAGCTCTGAACCCATTGGATGGTCGGGCCGAGCTCGCGCAACACGGCGCACGAGCGCTGCGAGATCGCCTTCAAGTCTGCCGGCGAGAGGGTCGCCGCATTCGGAATCTCGCGCTCGATGATGTACTTCGGCATTGATTGCTCCGGTCGAAGTGTCAGGCGACGTTAGGGCGCGCCCAGATCGGGGGCCACCAGACGCGTGTTGTGATGGTGCGCCACGCGCGAGACATCGAGGGTATTGTCACACGACACCCGCGGGTTCCAGGGAGCGAACATCCCGCTCGGGTTGTTCTTCCATACCCAGACGTGGAGACCCCACACCTGAAAGGCGTCGAACTGGAGGAACTGTTGACCGAACAGGACCGGCGGCGCGGCATCGCGGCTGTGGAAGCTGTAGGGAATGATGTACTCGACGGCCACCAGCCTGAGCAGGCCGTTCTCTCCTGGCTCGTACAGCAGCAGCTGCGGCGCATCCACCCGGGCAGTGCCGTCGATGAGGGGGACATTACCGTAGTGGAAGCCCATGCCGCCGGCACCACCCGGATCAACCAGGCACGACGTGATCTTCGCGGACCACCCGGCAGCTCTTGCCACGTTGAAGTCGTGGAATGGCGCAGTCACCTGGCGGACCGTTGCAAGCTCGTCGCGGAGAGTGGACTGGCCCCCACCGGCCAGTTCTTTCGACTGCCGATTCGCGGCTGTCGGTGACTGAACGCGGGAGGTAGTTTCGGTGGGGATGTGTTCGCCGCCGCACGCACTGAGCAGCGCAATCCCGGCAAGGAGGTGGGCATGTCGCTTCATCGGAGCCTCGTGTGGTGTGGGGTATCTTTGTTCCGTGGGCGAAACATGAGCCTCCGTGCTTAACTGCTTCTTGCGCTCAGAGTTAGCTACGAATTAGCGGCCGGACGCCACACGATGATCACGGTCCAGTTGCTGGGCGGGGCGTGTCTCCGTTCCGGAGACGCCCCCGTCAGTGGCCCGCCAGCCCAACGTCACCGCATTGCGCTGTTGACGCTCATTGTCGTTGCCTGGCCGCAACCGGTCTCCCGCGATCGGGCGATGACGCTGCTCTGGCCCGAACGAGACACGACCAACGCGCGCCGGCTGCTCAACCTCGCCGTGCACGTCCTCCGGTCCACGCTCGGCGCAGCCGCGATTGTCTCGACGGGGGACGGGCTGCTCCTGAACCCTCATCAGGTGCACTGTGACCTGCACGACGTCCGCGCCGCGATCGCGGCCAATGCCTGCGACCGTGTCGTGCAGTGCTACACCGGGCCGCTGCTCGATGGGTTTCACCTTGGCGAGTCCCTCGAGTTCGGGTATTGGTTGGATGAACGGCGCACTGAGCTCGCCCACGCGTACGTCGATGCACTGTGCGCGCTCGCCAAGCGTCAAGATGAGTGCGGCGATGTGCATGGTCGCGTGCGCACGTGCCTCAAGTTGGTGGCGACCGATCCACACTCGGCAACGCATGCGCGAGCGTTGATGCACGCGCTCGACGCCGCGGGTGATCGGGCGGCCGCGATTCAGCATGCCAGTGAGCACGCGCACCGTCTCCGTGAAGACCTCGGTCTCGACCCGGACGAGGAAGTCGTCGCGTTCGCGAACCAATTGCGCGACGCGGGGGCGAAGCGGCGACCGCGGATCGCGCTCCCCGCCGACTCGCGGTCCTCATCCGTAGCGGTGCTGCCATTCGTCAACCTGAGCGCGGATCGGGACAAGGAACATTTCGCGGACGGCATCACGGAGGACGTGATCGCCCACCTGTCGAAGATCCGCGCGCTCACGGTGATCTCCCATCCATCGGTGATGTCGTTCAAGAGGCGACAGCACAGCCTCAAGGAGATCGGCGCGATGCTCGGCACCGCGACGGTCCTGGACGGAAGCATTCGATGTGTCGGAGACCGGGTCCGGATCGTGGCAAAGCTGATTGACGTCGAGACCGATCAACACTTGTGGGCCGACACGTACGACAGGCAATTGACCGACATCTTCGCGATCCAGACCGATGTCGCGCTCCAGATCGCGGCGGCGCTCAGAGCGGAGCTCTCGCTCGACGAACGGGCGCGCGTACGGAAAGAACCGACGAGAGATATCCACGCCTACCAGCTCTTCCTGCAGGGCCAACATTGGTTCACCCAGTTCACTCAAGAAGGGCTCCTGCGGTCGATCGAGCACTTCGACCGGGCGATCGCTCGCGATCCGACCTTTGCGCTCGCCCATGCGCACCTCGCGATGGCGTGCACCCAATTGGCGGAACATGGTGCACTCGCGCCCGATGAGGCGTTCGGCCGCGCCACGGGGGCGGCGACGACGGCGTTGCGGCTCGATCCCCTGCTCGGCGCAGCGCACTGCATTGTGGGGCACCTCAAGGCGGTTCGTGGGCTCGATTGGTCGGGTGCCGAGGAAAGCTTCAAGCGGGCGCTGGAACTGAGCCCGGGCGACGCGCACACCTATAACCTCTACGGACGTCTCTGTGCGGCGCTCGAACGCTTCGACGAGGCAATCACGCTACACCGTCGCGCCCGCGAATTGGACCCGCTCGTTCACCGAATGGATCTCGTCACGGCGCCGTTGCGTGCCGGACGATACGCAGAAGCGATCCCGGATGCGGAGGCCGCCGTCGAGATCGATCCCGCGCACGATCGCACGCGTGCCACCCTCGGGTGGGCGTACTTTCTCAGTGGCAGGCGGAACGAGGGACTGGTCCAGTTGGAGCGCGCGGTCTCCCTCTCTCGGCAGGACACGCTGTGGTTGGGCCAGCTGGGCGAAGCGCATGGCATGGCCGGCAACACCGCGACGGCACGGGAGATCCTGGCGGAGCTCGACCATCGGGCGCGCGACTCGTATGTCTCGCCCTATTGCTTCGCGTATGTCTACACTGGCCTCGGCGATCTCGACCGAGCCATGGACTATCTCGAGCGTGCGGTCAGATCACGCACCGGACCGGCCTACGCCATCAAGGGCTCATTCCTGTTGGCCCCGCTCCACGACCATCCGAGATTTCGCGCGCTGCTCCGCCAGATGAACCTGCCGAATCAGGCCACGCCTGATCACGGAGCTCGGACCAAGAAAAAGACCTGAGCGGACTCGTCAAGCGACAGTGCACGCACAAATTGGCGGCCAGGGTCGTCACCCGGACGCCGGCTTTCTCGGCGATGGAGCGGATGGCGGCCCACTGTGACTCGTACTCGCTCGCATGGTCCCGCACCAGCCGGACCGCCCGCTCCCGCACCTCTGCTGAGTACTTGCTCGCCCGCATCATGGCTCCAACCTCTCACGCGTTGGAGCTTCCGCCAATCCTGGGGGGGTTCACCAATCAGCTCGTCTCACAAAATCCCAATCAACAGGCCGCCAGTGATGCCGATCGCATGTTCAGGCGTGGGACCAAACTTGTACGAGTAGCTCGGTGCGACGTACAGCCCAAGACGATGCGTGTTGAACGGCCAGTACATGAAGTCGGGGACGAGTTCAGCCGCAATGGCGTTCATGTGGAATCCGTTCGACTTTGTGTGAACCCATGCGGGTCCAATACCGAGCATGAGTTCCGCCCTGCCTGAGAAAGTCCACGGCTTCTTGAATAGCAGGTCGACGCTCCACTCGGTCGACTGGGGCCGAAAGAGCGCGGTGACACCGGTTTCAAGTTCCAGCCAGTTCTCGATCGGCGTGACCTCGATCGCGATCGTGGGACCGAAACCTGGGTGACCTTCTGAAAAGCTCCGCTCAGCCGCGCCTCCCACCTCGATGACGGCTGCCGGTTCGCCGTCCGGCGACTGCGCGCGCAATCGTCCCGAGAAGATGAATGCGCACGCTACAACCCACACCCACGGGCATGCTGTCAACGTGACCGTCCCTGAATACGAGTCCGGTAATGGTGCCGATCGGGCGAATGTACAGCGAACTGCACTCACCTGTGAGCCGGGAGCAGATACAGGCGCCGAGGTGCACCTCGAACACGACATGACAGCGCGCGATTGTACGCCAGCGCGCGGTGTGGGGCTGGCGGGTCAGGGTGTCACCGCGACCAGGGCGAGGACCACAATGTGACCGAAGCTCGCCGCCTGGAGGACGGTTGGTGAGTGGATTGCGAGTCAGTCGCCCAGGCGAGTCCGTCATGCGGCGCGCGCGGGGGCGGCCATGTAGCGCTCCAACCCGGCCAGGCATCCCTCCCACCCTTGCTCATGCCCGCGCCGCACGTGTCGTCGAGGATGCCCTCGTGGACGACGGTGACCAGGGTGCATTCGTCCTGGAGACATCCGATGAAACAGCATGGTGTGTTGACCATCGCGTCTCTCCTGGTACCAATCCCGGCCAGCTTCAGGTGCGACGGGCGGCGCGGAGTTGTCCCGGGCTGTCACTCCCCGCGCAGGTGCATGATGTCAGGCAGATTCAGTGGGTGCGGCCTCCGGCGACATTCACAACGCCCGGCGCCGGGTAGCGCGGCGCGCGACGCCGCCCGGAGAGTACCCCTTGAATTCGCATCAACGTTGCCAGCATCCTGCACGGATCACCGTGAGTCACGGGTGCATGTCGAGCAATCCTGAGGCGAGTGTTGAATGACACACGCATACGGGCACATGGGCATGGGCGATGACGAGATCCCGACCGCGGTCGAGCCCATGGTCCAGCACGCGCTCGAGACGTATGCCAGCGAGACGAACAAGGTGGCATCCGTCTGGCGCGAATTCCGCGACGACGACCTGGTGTATCGACCCCACCCGCGGGCGAGCGCGGTCGGTGCGATTCTGTCCCACCAGCTGCTCTCCGAGCGCCGTTTCTTCGGCGAATTCCTGGGCGCGCCGGAACCCCCGGCGAGCGAGGTCGTCCCCACCCCTCTGACCGTCGCCGCGGGGGTCGACCGACTCCTCGTGTTGGCGCGGCCCCGACTCCCCTTCCTGGCGCGACAACGATCTGCCTGGTGGCTCGAGATCGTGCCGTTCTTCGATGTGTCACGGACTCGGATCTGGATCTTCTGGCGGCGGCTCCTGCACACGGCTCATCATCGCACCCAGCTCACGGTATACCTGCGCATGATGGATCGCCCGGTGCCGTCAACGTACGGCCCCACCGCGGATGTGCAGTGGACAGGGGCCGATCCGACGACCAGTGTGGCGGCCGCGGAGCGTGGGGCGAAGTAAGCAAGATCGCGCCGGACTTCTGGGGCTAGCCCTGACGGCTATATTACCGCACCCCGCAGCGGACCTCACATGGCCGGCAAGCGAGCCAAACGGACAACCGGAACCACGGCGCGTAAGGGACCTACGACCTTCCACGATCCGGTAGCAGGCGTCGTGAAAGCATCGGTGTTCTGCGCGACGAGTCTCGATGGATATATCGCGCGTTCTGATGGCGGCATCGATTGGCTCCCCTCGGCGACGGAGGTCGAGCCGCACGGCTATGACGAGTTCTTCGCCAGCGTCGACGCCGTCGTGATCGGTCGTGGCACACTCGAGACGGTGCTCGGCTTCGGCGGTTGGGTTTATGGCAAGAAGCCGGTCGTCGTGCTCAGCCAATCTCTCACCACCCTGACCGTGCCCGAGCAGGCTGTCTGCGAGCTCATGGCCGGCGATCCGCACGATATTGTCGCGCGACTCGCGGCGCACGGGTACAGACACGTTTACGTTGACGGCGGCGTCACTATCCAGCGCTTTCTCGAGGCGAACCTCATCGACCGGATGACCATTACGCGCGTGCCGGTCCTCATTGGGAGCGGGATCCCTCTCTTCGGGGCGCTCTCTCACGATGTCCGATGGCGGCACGTCCGGACCACCAGCTACAACAGCGGGCTGGTACAAAGCGAGTATGAACGAGTGAGCCGCTAGCGGAATTGGCAGCAGGCGGCGTCAGCACCGCACGACGGCCATTCGACTCGAGCGGAGCACCCGCGAGTAATTGCCCATGCACATCGTCCACGAGGCAACGCACGCTCGGTTCGCAACTGCTGGCCTTCTGCCCGCAGCCGGATGCACCGGAGCCGACGATGCGATCCGGGCGCACATCAGATCGAAAAGCAGGTCGCCGTCTCACCACCGGTTTGAACTAGGATCTGCGCCGAAGTTGGTGAAGGCTGGTTGATTTCACCTGGATTGGCCGCGGCACGCTCGGTCAGGCTGCGTGGAGGACGCGAGCACGCAGGAGCTCAAAGCTCGCGCGCCCGTACATCGCGCGCTTCACCAGCTTGAGCCGGTGCACGTGGCCTTCGACCTGTCCCGTGCTCCAGGGGAAGACGATGCCGGCGAGCACTGCGTCGACGTCGCGCTCGAGGCCAATCGCCAGGCGGCGTAACTCGGAGTGGCGTGCCGCCGCGAGCCACGGTCGGAGCGCGTTCGCGTCGTGATCGCGGAACATCCCCCGGTAGGCGAGGGCCAGCGTGCGCGTGGTCGCGAGCGCAGAACTCCGCTCGCTGAGCTTGTGGATGAACACTTGCGCGGATGCGGACAGCTCGGCGTCGGGGGTCTGGATCGCCCACACCGCCTCGCGCGCGGTGACCGCCGGTCGTCGGAGGTCGGGCAGCGCGGGGGCATTGCCGCCGCCCCGGGGTCGCGTGCGGCGGAGCCGGTGCAGGTAGCGGCCAACCGCGGCGTAGCTGCCGGTATAGCCGAGCGGTCGTAACTCGCGCTCGAGTGCCCGGGCGTTATCGAGCCCCGCGTCATAGCGCTGGACGGCATAGGCAGCGAACCGGGCGAGGGCCGTGGGCACGGGCACCGTCCGGGGGCGGCGCTCCGGGAACGCACCGGAGGCCAGCCAGGTCGCGACGGTGCGCCGATTGAGGGTGAGCAGCCGGGCGATCGTGCGCTTGGGCACGCCCTGCTGCCGGCGCGCCACCACCTCCTCGTAGCGAGCCAGGCGCCGGGCGCGGCGCTCCGTGCTGCGGCGCTCCGGTCCGGTCAATCCTGCCTGGTTCCCCGGAAGGCCCGAATAGGCGCGCTTGCGCACCGCTGAGCGGGGGAGCGGGTCCGGCTCGCCACACTCCGCCGCGACGCTCCGGACCAGAACATGATAGCGCGTCATGACGCGCTCCAGCGCCTCGCTCAGATTCCGCAGGAGGTGGAACCGATCGGCCACCTGAATGGCATCGGGCGCGGCCAAGCGCGCCGCCTCGGCGTACGCCCCGGCGCGATCGCGCGCGATGAGCTCGACGCCCGGATGGGCCGTGAGCCAGGCCGCGGGCGTGGCCATCTCCCGATCGGGCAAGAGATCGACGGCCCGTCGCCGTTCGAGATCCACGAGCAGGGTGCCATAGGTCCGTCCGCGACGGCCGGCCCAATCATCGACCCCGAGCACGCGTGGGGTGGGGCGCGATCGGGACTGGTGCGGCGTGGACGCGCCGGAGGATGGTGGCCGCCCCACCGGTGAGGCCGAGTCCACCTGCGAGCGTTGCTCCCGGCCGGCCCCCGACCGTGAACCCGAGCAGCTCGAGCGCGGCCGCAGCTCGGTGCGTCCGGTGCGCATACGCCGAAGCGGTCCCGTCGCAGCGCTGGGTGAAGATCCGTCGGCGACACCCGGGCGTGTCACAAAAGAAGCGGCGCACATGCGCGATGAGCTCGACCCGGAGCCCCTGCCACGGCAGGTCGGCGAACCGCCGCGTGTAGTGACTATGGACCCGGCGAGCGCGCTGGCCACACAGCGGACAGGGCACCTGAGCGCGGCGCGCTCGAGCGACCACCTGGAGAACGTCAGCACCGGGGAGCAGGCGCTCTAGAACCAGCTCGTCCGGTGCGGGGCATAGCGACCTCGACTCCATCTGATCACCACCACCCGAGGGCAACTACTTCTCCACATCCCCACCGAGCTTCACCAACTTCGGCGCAGATCCGAATTTGGGTGTTCTTCCACACCGGCTTCAGCGAGTCGTACATTTCCCTCATTCGGCATGGCCACTACGTGCCACACCGACGGCACTGGCCGGCCCTGCTGCGTCTGGCAATGGCTTACCAGGCGCCCGCGTCGAGGGCCACTGAGCGGCAGGCCGATGTTTCGGCGCCTCTAGCTTCGAGAAGGTCTCAGGCTGACGCTCGGAAAAATTCACTCCGACGATTGCAACGCGAATAACGTCCCGGGTCTGCCGCTTGAACGTACGGGCTTGGCCACGAAGATCATTGATAACGCGGTCGATCTGCTTGAGCATCGCCTTGCCGACAGTCTTACATTCTGCGCCGATCTCAAGTGTGGCGATCGGGCCTCGCCGAACCGCGAAGCCTTCGACTGCGAGCGAGGGCTGACCCGGCACGAGCTCACCGAACGTGCCGTCGCCGCGTCGCCCGTGGCGGCCGACGACACGGTTCGGTCCGTTGACAACGCGCGTGGCATCGGCAACGCGCTCCGTGAACTTTGTCGAGCGACCCAACGAGAACAGATCCTCGTAGAGGTGGGACGCAACGAAATTGCCGATGCCCTGGTCTCGGTGGATGTATTTGTTGCCCTGAAAGGTCCGGGCGAACTCAACTAGAAGCCGACTATCCAAGATGCAAAGTGGGAGAAGGGCAAGGGGGGCCGAGTCCACGAAATGGACGCGTTGTGTCGACGACTGATGGCACCGAGCTAGCTAGTTCGTCAAGACCTTCGCGCAAGCGACGCCTCTCAAGTTCCAATTCGCGGCACCCCCTGGCCTCTGGGGTTTCAACCTCTCCACCTGTACCTTGTGGGAGAGCACGATCCGAAACGCACGGCCGAGGCGATCATGCCTGAGCGGAAGTTAGATGCGCCGTACGAGGGTCCCCCGCGAGGGAGAGAAGAAGACTACGAGCGCATTCTCGAAGCGTTCGAGGCGGCCGGGCGTCCGACTGGCGAGTCGGTCCGCCACCTGATGGGACTCGGATTCAGCACGGGCCAAGCACGGAGTGCCGTCTACCGGTACCGCGAGCGCCATGGTCTTGTCGGGAAGGGCTCCGAAGGGGGCGGTCAAAGACAGGCGTAGCTTCTTTGGCTCTGCGGCCCCCGATGCGCTCGGGTCGCCGCGACGTCACCCCTCTCCCATCGCGGAATGGGCCGGAGCGTCCGCCAGTCGTCGCCCGGCGGACCCGTGGGTACGACTCTGCTGTCGTCGCCCTCTTTGGCCACGTAGCGGAGTACGATCAGATCAATACGGAGACCAGTTGCCGAGGGCACGATGGACATTCGACCGATCAAGACGGACGCTGACTACGCCGCGGCAGTGGCGGAGGTCGACCGCTTGATGGACACGGTCCCGGGTACGCCCGAGGGTGATCGCCTCGATGTGCTCGCGATCCTGGTTCAGGCGCATGAGGACCGGTTCTGGCCGATGGAGGGGTTGTGCCTCGCGCCGGGGTCAACCGATCATCGGCAACGCTACTTCGCGAGCACAACGTGCGTGGCTCGGTCCGTCGGAACATGCTCGACTGTCCGGTATCCCAGAGCGCGGAGATCCAAGCCACTGAAGAGCGATTCCCCCTGGCCAAGTGCAACGGGAGCGAGAGCGAGGTGAATTTCATCCACGTGGCCCGCCTGAACGTATTGCTTCACAGTCGCGACACCGCCGCCGATCTTGACGTCCTTTGCGCCTGCCGCTTTGCGCGCTCTTTGCAGCGCGTCCTCGATGCCGCCAGAGACAAAGTGAAATATCGTTCCACCCAGCATCTCGATTGACGGTCGTGGATAGTGTGTCAGGACGAACGTTGGCGCATGATACGGCGGGTTGTCACCCCACCAGCCTTTCCATTGATCGTCCGGCCAGTCCCCACGAACAGGTCCGAACATGTTGCGACCGAGGATGAAGGCACCGAAGCCTTCCATTGCGCGTCGGGCGAAGCTGTCATCGAGCCCAGTGTCACCGCCCTCCTTTCCCTGCATCTGACGAAAGCTCCGCGTCGGGAAGAACCACTGAAAGACCTCCTCGCCGCGCAAACCAAGCGGATGATCCACGCTCTGAGCGGGTCCTGCAGCGAAGCCATCGAGCGAGACACCAAACCCGGCAACTCGTACTTTGGTCATCATGTCTCCATCTGTGCTGTGATCCTCATATTGACAACGCGGCTTGTCCCCGCGGGCGCAGGAGGCCCGTCTGCTCAATCGGGCGGACAGCGCCAGGCCCCCGCCACGTGCACGGTGCCGGGCGCGTTGCGCGTGCTATGGAGATCGGCGCTCACGGTGCCGGAGTGTTCGTCGCTATTGACCACGACGGTGTTGGCGCCCGTCCCGTTGACCCACTCCTTGGTGCCCGATCCCGGGGTCGCGAGCCCGATCGTCAGAGCGGCGTAGCCGCTCCCGGGCGTCAGCTCGCGCGTGCTCTGGTATGAGCCTGGTCCCTTGTAACCGTCGGCAATCGTGATCGACACGTCGAAGGGCGCGCCGCCAATATCGCCCTCTATCGGGTCCGCGATGAAGCGCGGGCCGAGCTTGCCGCACACGTAAACGCCGCCTTTGCGCCCGGCCGCCATGTGCCCGGTCACGGCGCCGGTGAACGTGAGGTCTTCAGGCGTAGCGCCAGCGCCGCTCGCTGGAGTGCTGGCCGCCGCGGGCGGGGTGGCCGAATCGGAGGAGTGGGCTGGCGCGCGGTCCTTCCCGGAGGCACAGGCACTCCAAGCCAACGCCAGAACAGCGGCGCCGGTCAACAAGCCGATGGCGCAACGGGCATCCTGCATGACTGCGGGAGCGGAGGACGTGGGGCTCAGAGAGGCGTGAACCGCGCGGGATGTCATGGGTTTGGTGCCAGGCAACACGGTGGAGGGTGAAGGACCATAGCTCCAAGCTGCAAATTACGAATTGGTGGCGCAACCGGGCCACGCCGTGTGCGCGCCCTAGCCGTTTCGCCGGAAGTAGTGTGCCGCCGGTCGGTCTTGACGGCGGCTCTCTGCCGTGATTGCTCGTATGACGTTTGTATGATAGATTACGACATCGTCATACGCTACCTTTCGCGAGGCACCGATGGACGCCGTCACACTGTCCCCGAAGTTCCAGGTCGTCATTCCCCGCCGCGTGCGCGAAGCGTTGCAGTGGCAGCCCGGCGACAAGCTGCAAGCACTGATTGTCGGCGACGCGGTCCAGTTGATCCCGGTCCGTCCCATGCGGACGATGCGCGGATTCGCGCGCGGCATTGATCCGACGGTCGAGCGCGACGACGATCGTGTCTAGGGCCGCGCGAGGCGTCCGCGAGCGGCCGTCAGCCGCCCGCGCATCTGGTCCCAATGTCGTGGACTCGTCGGCGTGGCTCGAGTATTTCGCCGACGCGCTCAACGCGTCCCACTTCGCGGCGGCGATCGAGGCCGTGGCCGGCCTCATTGTCCCGTCGATTACCCTGTACGAAGTGTACAAGCGCCTCGACGAGCAGCGCGGCCGCAGCTACGCCCAGCGCGGTGTCGCGCAAATGATGCAAGGTGTGGTCGTCGACCTCGACGCCCATATCGCCCTGACGGCCGCGCAGACCAGCCGCGCGGAGCGTCTGCCGATGGCCGACAGCATCATCCTCGCCACGGCCCGTCTCCACAAAGCGACCCTCTGGACGCAAGACGATCACTTCGAGAGCAAGCCGGGCGTTCGGTACTTCCCGAAGATCGTCACGACGTAGGGCGCCCGCGCCCGGCGTCCCTTGAACGCGGGTGCCGTTCTCACACTTTCACCCGCCGGACGGTTGCCGCTTCTTCCGTTCGACACCAGCCCATCGAAAGTGCCGCGGCGCGGTAGCCCGGGAGCTCAACACCAGTGCGCAGGCTAAGCCCCCAGGCGGAGAGAGGGGGTGAAGTTCGGGGGGATCCATCTCTTATCTGTACTTAGCGGATGATCTCCGGACAGATCCGGTGGTAGTTGGCGGCTAGAATCTCGCCTCAGGCGGCGAGTGGTGCGAACACCTCCTGCGGGATGAGGGCAAGGCCGTCCGGGAAGGCCTGCCAGGGCGTCCGGCCTTGCGTGCGGTAGCCCTGGTGACTGCGCTG
>Ga0209062_1004919_pt1 | contig 13407 bp, 5 predicted proteins | sample Coa_R2_2_FD_187158 | JGI IMG/M metagenome (GOLD analysis project Ga0209062, IMG submission 187158) | Surface soil microbial communities from Centralia Pennsylvania, which are recovering from an underground coalmine fire - Coalmine... | ecosystem: Environmental > Terrestrial > Soil > Unclassified ... | reverse complement strand
CGCCGCGAAGAAATTTTCGGCGGCTTATTACTGGCCTTTTCAAAGCCACGCGTCGCTAGGGCCCTCCTGCGCCATCGCCGACGTGACGGATGCGGGGATCACCGTGTGGTCCGCGTCGCAGGGCGCGTTCGGATTGCGCGCGCACCTGGCGAACGTCTTCGGAGTGGCGCCGGAAAACGTTCGCGTCATTTATATGGACGGGTCCGGGTCGTACGGGACGAATGGCGCAGAAGACGCCGCCGCGGACGCGGTTCTTCTTTCGCGCGCGGCGCGCCGTCCGGTTCGCGTGCAGTGGATGCGGCAGGATGAGCACGGCTGGGATCCGAAAGGTCCGGTGCAGCTTCTCGATGTTCGCGCGTCGGTGGATGCGGCGGGAAACATCGCGGCATGGGAAACAGAGATGTGGCTGCCGGGAGGGCCGCCGGGCGAGCGCGCATTGGCCGGGCCGGAGCTGGCGGGGATGAAGCAAGGGCACGGCCAAGGCGCGGGGCTCATGACCATGAACGCCGATCCGCCGTATCGCGCCGCGCACGTCCGCGTGGTGGCGCACAACCTGCGCGAAACGCCGCTGCGATTGTCGAATCTTCGCGCGCCGGGAAAGATCGCGAACGTGTTCGCGGTGGAAGGATTCACCGATGAACTGGCGGCGGCCGCGCGAGTGGACGCGGTCGAGTATCGCCGCCGGTCGCTCGACGATCCGCGCGCGCTGGCGGTGCTCGATCGCGCGGCTTCAATGATCGGATGGCGGGCGCGCCCATCGCCGAATCCCGACGCGGCTCAGGGAAACTTTCGCGTGGGCCGCGGGATCGCTTACCTGCGCTACAAGCAGGCGGAAAATTATTGCGCTCTTGCGATGGAGGTCGCGGTGGAGCGGTCCACCGGCCGCATCACCGTCCGGCGGATCGCGTGCGCGCACGATTGCGGGCTGATCATGAATCCCGACGGCCTGCGTAATCAGGTGGAGGGAAACATCATGCACACGCTGAGCCGCGCGCTGCATGAGGAGGTTCGCTTCGATCAATCCAAAGTGATCAGCGTCGATTGGGTCACCTATCCGGTGCTGCGCTTTCCGGAGGCGCCGCCGGTAGAGATCGCGCTTATCAATCGTCCGGACCAACCGCCGTACGGCGCCGGCGAAGCGGCCTCCGCTCCGGTTGCGGCCGCGCTGGCCAACGCGGTTTTCGACGCGACAGGAATCCGGCTGCGGCGCGTGCCTTTCGCGGCGGAACGGATGAAAACCATGCTGGCTCGCGCGTAATTTGCGCTCCGGGCGATAGAATAGCTAGAAATGTTTCGAAAATGGCTGTTTCTGATCGCTCTTCCCTTGGCTGCCCAGAAGCTCACGACCGCGGATTACGCGCACGCCGAGCAGTTTATGCCATACAACGTGAACCCGCTGGTTTATCACTCCGGCGCGCGGCCATCCTGGATCGACGACGGGCACTTCTGGTATCGAACCACGACGCCGGAAGGAACGGAGTTTATCCTGGTGACGGCGGCAACGGGCGCCAAAGCTCCGGCCTTCGACCACGCGAAGATCGCGGCCGCGCTTTCGGCGGCCACCGGCAGAAGCTACGACGCGCATCATCTGCCGTTCACCGATCTGGAGTGGAGCGAGGGAGCGATCACCGTGACGGTCAATCGCGGGCGCTGGAAATGCGATCTCGCCGGGGCCGCTTGCGCAAGCGAAGGCGCTCGCCGCGGCGGGCGTGGAGGAAACGAATCGATTTCACCGGACAAGAAACGCGCGGTTTTCATACGCGATAACAATTTGTGGTCGCGGGATCTGGCGAGCGGCAGGGAAACTCAGCTTACAACCGACGGCGAAAAAGATTTCGGATACGCTACCGACAACGCCGGATGGGCATCGAGCGACCGGCCGATTGTGTTGTGGTCGCCCGATTCGAAAAAGATCGCGACCTACCAGCAGGATCAACGCGGCGTCGGCGAGATGTACCTGGTCAGCACGAAGGTAGGTCATCCCGAGTTGAAGGCATGGAAGTATCCGCTGCCGGGCGATGAGGTGGTGACGACCATCCAGCGCGTGGTAATCGATGTCGTCGATCCACATATGGTCCGCTTCAAAATGCCGCCGGACCAGCACCGTTCCACGCTCTGCGACAATATCACCTGCCGCGGCGGCGAGTGGAGCGATGTCGAATGGAGCCCGGACGCTTCGCGGATCGCGTTCGTTTCCACCTCGCGTGATCATAAGGACGAAAAATTCAGAATCGCCGATGCCGCGACCGGCGAGATTCGGGATGTGCTTGAAGAGAAGGTTGCGACGTTCTACGAATCGGGAAACGGGCGCGTGAATTGGAGATATCTGGCCGCGTCGAATGAGCTGATCTGGTTTTCCGAACGCTCGGACTGGGGCCAGCTTTATCTTTACGACGCGAACACGGGAAAGCTGAAAAACGAGATCACCTCCGGCGAAGGCAACGTGACGCAGCTTCTGCGCGTCGATGAAAAGAATCGCGTCGTGTATTTTCTCGCCGTCGGCCGCGAAAAGGGACGCGATCCGTATTTTGTTCACTTCTATCGCGCCGGATTTGACGGAAAAAATCTTAAATTGCTGACGCCGGAGGACGCCAATCACGAGATTTCGCTTTCGCCCGCGGGGGATTTCTTCGTGGACAGCTACTCCAAGCCGGATGTGCCGCCGATCACGGTTCTTCGCAATCTGGATGGCAAGCTGATCGCGACGCTCGAACGCGCCGACATTTCAAAGCTGGAGCAAACCGGCTGGAAGCCGCCGATTCCGTTCACGGTGAAGGCTCGCGATGGCGTGACTGATCTGTACGGCCTGATGTTCCGTCCGGTGAATTTCGATGAACACAAAAAATATCCGATCATCAATCACATTTATCCGGGTCCGCAGACCGGCAGCGTCGGAAGCCGCAGTTTCGCGGCGGCGCGCGGGGATTGCCAGTCGCTCGCCGAGCTCGGATTCGTTGTCGTCGAGCTTGACGGCATGGGAACACCGTGGCGATCGAAAAAATTTCACGAAGCCTACTTCGGAAATTTGGGCGACAACACGCTGCCGGATCAGGTGGCCGGGATGAAGCAGCTTGCTGAAAAATATACGTGGATCGATCTGGATCGCGCCGGAATCTACGGCCACTCCGGCGGTGGATACGCCACCGCCGACGCGATGTTTCGCTATCCCGATTTCTTCAAAGTTGGAGTCTCCGAGGCCGGCAATCACGACAACCGCGAATATGAGGACGATTGGGGTGAAAAATGGGAAGGTTTGCTGCAAACCAATCCTGACGGCACGACGAATTACGACAATCAGGCGAACCAGTTGATCGCCAAAAATCTGAAGGGTCATCTGCTGCTGGCGCACGGCACGATGGATAACAACGTTCCGCCATACAACACATTGCTGGTCGTCAACGAATTGATTAAGGCCAACAAGGATTTCGACCTGCTGCTGTTGCCCAACCGCAATCACGGATTCGGAAATGAGCCGTACATGGTGCGCCGGCGCTGGGATTATTTCGTCCGCTATTTACTCGGCGCCGAGCCGCCGCAGGGCTACGAATTGCGCCCGCCCGCGGAGCAGGCCGCCCTTCCCCGTTAGAAGTTTCGGCTCCGCGCCGGCCAGCATGCTCTTCGCGGCGCCGTGCGGGATTTATTCCACGAACTGGCCCGCCAGGAGTTCCAGATAAAGCTTTTTTTGCGCTTCCGCGATGGCGTTCCAATCATAGAGCCGCTCCGCCGTTTCGCGCGCGCGGCGCTCAAGTTCAATTCGATCCTCGGGACGATCGAGTAAGCGCGTGATCGAATCCGCGATTTGATCGGGTTCTTTCTCGACGACAACCGCCGCGTCCACGTTGAGCCCGTGCACACCGGCGGGCGTCGAAACGATCGCTTTTCCCATGGCCATTGCTTCCATAATTTTTATGTTCGTTCCCGCCGAGGCGATCAGTGGCGCAATCACGATCGCCGCACGGCGATAAGCGGGACGGACATCGGCGACAAAGCCCTCTATCTCAACGCCGGGATGATGAAGATCCCAAAAGCGCTCATGATTCAGACCCGCGATCACGTGCAGGGTGACGTTTTGGAGCCGCGGAAAAACATCGCGCAGGAAAAATTCGATGGCGAGGACGTTCGGTTTGTGCGCGAACGATCCGATGAAAAGCAGCCGGCGCGGCTCGGGCGGCGCGGCGCCAGGCTGAAATCTTTCGAGATCGACTCCGTTGGCGATGACGACCGAGCCCGGGATGACGCGTTGGTCCTTTTCCGACATGACCACGATGCGATCGACCTGAGTCCAGGCGGCGCGCTCAAAGCTGCTCCAGCGTTCGTACTGGCGGCGCGTCTCCCAATCCTCTTTTTGCGCGAGCATCTGAGCGTAAAGATCGAAGGTAATATCGTGCTCGACCAGAATCGTCTTGGCGGGGGCGCAGTCAACGGCGTATTGCGCCATCTGGGTGAATTCAAGCTGCGCGATTCTGGGGCGCCATTTTGCTGCGGCTTGCTTCAGAGCCGCGTGAAATGGCCGCGAATCGAATTCTTCGACGGTATCCGGGCGCGGCGTCGATGGCAGCGCGTGCGTGCCGGGCCGGTGAACCGTGGTTACTTCGACGCAGATCTCGCGCAGTTCGGCGGGAACCGGCCGCGGCGACTCGACAAAACAGATCAGCACCTGATCGAAATCGGCGGCGGCGCGGCGCATCAGGTTGTAAATACGAACCGCGGCACCATGCGCCAGGGGAAACGGCAAATAGGGGCTGACCACGAAAACCACCGGTTTCCCCGAAGCAGGCTTACCCGGAAAAACAGCGATATCTCCCCTGACAAGGTCGAAAAACGCGCGATTTTGATGCACAATCACCGGCTGGCGAGCCGCGAATGCCAGCGCGTCCACTTTCGCTTCCAGATTGAGCCGCACGACGTTTTCGCGCCACAACGCGGCGTCGCCGGCGGTCCGGGCCAGGAATCGGATGAAATTCCGTTCGAGCGCGCGATCAAGCTGCGCCGGAGTGAAATAGCGCGACGTGGTGGCGCGATGCAGATGCAGGACTCGCGCGTTCGCCGCGTAAACGGTGGGCCATCCCTGCTGCCAGGCTCGCACTCCGAGGTCGAGATCCTCGACATAGGCGGGCTCGTACGATTCGTCGAACCCGCCGAGCGCGGCCAGCTTCACCGCGTCGTACAAAGTGCAGCCGCCGCTGCCGTAGAGCACGTAGCTTAAATCCTCGCCGTCCAGCGGCTCTTCGCAGCGGATGGGAAAATCGGTGAGGGCGCGCGAAACGGGCATCGCGGTTTTACCGGTTTCTTCGCGGCGGCGGCCTTCGGGAAAGAAAATCTGCGCGGTCGACGCAAAAATGCCGGGCACGCGATCGAAGGCATCCCGCAGAGCGCGCAGCAAGCCCGGCTGGGCGATCATGTCGTTGTTCAGAAGGCAGACATGCGAGTAACGCGCGCGCCGGATGCCGCGATTCACCGCGCGCGAAAAGGCCAGCGGCGCGGCACTGTGCTCGACGATAACCGACGGGAAGTAAGAGTGCAGAAATTTTTCGGTGCCGTCGGTTGAGCCGTTATCCACGACGATGATCTCATCGGCGTCGTAAACGCGCGGGAGACAGCGGTCGAGCAGCTCGCGTCCGTCCCGCGAGGGGATCACGACGGAGATCCCGGGCGGCCGCGTTTCCGTGACCCGCACCGCCAGCGGCTCGCGGCGATGAACGAGCTTGCCGCGGGCGAGCGCGAGACGATAATAGATCGGCAGGCGGAGCTTGGACGGGTGGCGCAGACGATCGGCTTGTTTATGGATCCAGCCGCCGGGTTCCGCCTGCCAGCGGGCGAAATTTTTCGCGCGCCAGGCCAGATGCCGCGCGATAATGGCGGCGCTGCGCGGGCGCAGCATGAAATGCTCGCCATTCTCGGTGAACGCCATGAAATACAGCGGCGCAAGCGAAAATCCGAGCAGGCGCAGCGGCCAGTGCGGCGTGCGGGGCTCCAGGATCACCGCGCCGATGCGGATCTTGCGGCCGGCGAGAGCCGCCACGATGAGCGCGCGATTTTCGCGGGCGCGGCGCCTGACGTGATACGGGATCCATTCGCAATCCGGCTGGCGAAATTCCGAGACGATGATCAGGGGCAGCTCCGGAAAAATGGCGCGCATCTTTTCGCGCGCGAGCGCGATGGCGCTTTCCGAGCCGGATGCGAACAGAACTTTTACCGCAGTGCTCAAATCAGTTGTTCAACAGAAAAATTCCAGCGGCCGGAGGAGTGCTGTTCCCACAAAGCCAGCGCCTGCGCGGCAAATGCGGTCGAGACGGGATTCATGAACGGGAGCAGCGCGCCGCCTTTTTTCCCGAACCAGAAACCGCCGTGAAGCCGCGGGTCGGAATCGAAGCTCTGGTAGGAGGCGACGCGCTCCGCTTCCTCTCGCGCGGCGCTTTCATCCAAGGCGAGATCGCAAGCGCGATGCGCGATCAGCCGTAAACGCAGAAGCTGGGCGCAGACGTCGCTCCGCTCAAATTGCGGCGAGATTTCGCGCCACAGAGCCGCCACGCGCGCGATGCCGGATTCGAGCACGGCGCGCGGCTCCGGACGATCGGCGGCGGCCAGCAGTCCTTCGAGAAAGTAACAGTAGGCGTGCAGCCGATCCATTAATTTTTCGCGATCGGGTTCGCAGTCTAAAAAGCTTTGATGCATTGCGAGCGATTGCGCCAGCGCGGCCTCAAAAAGCCGGGCGGCCTGCTCATCGCCAGCCTCGCGCCAGGCGAGCGCCGCTTTCAGTTGATAACAGCCGGGCGAGCGCGACCAGCGCCGCTCATAGGCGAGCGGCTGCTTCGCGGGCAGCTCAATTACGGGATGAAAAGCGCCATCACCCAGGAAATCGAACGCGAGAGAAAGAGCGGCCTCGCGGGCACGATCGCGGAAAGAAGCATCGCCGGTGGCGCGGGCGGCGGCGAACAGACCGCGAGCCATGATGCCGACATCAAAAAAATAGGCGAGCGGCGAGCCCGGCTCAAAGGGAAACGTGCTCGACGGCGCGCTCCAGGCGCAATCGCGGAGATAAGCCGCGGCGCGGCGGGCGGCGTCGAGATCGCCGAAGTACACGAACGAGCTGGCTGCGTACCCGGTAATTTCGTTGGAGACCGCCGCATTGCGGCATTGATCGGAGCGGTAGTAGCGCGCCACTCCGCCGGAGGTTTCCTGAATCCCGGATCGCGCGAACCAGCAGCGAGCTTGTTCAAAAGACGTCAATTTCTGATTGTACTGCGAGGTTTCCGGCAGCCGCTATAATGCTCCTGAATGAGTAAGACTCGCGTGCCGCGCCGGCCGGCGGCTTCGCGGCGGGAAAACCAGCAGCCGGCGAGCCGGCGCGGGCACGCATGGCGCCTTGCGCTGCTCTGGGTTGTACTGGCCGGTGCGTATTCCAATTCCTTTGACGCCGGGCTGGTATTCGACAACAAACCGGTGATCGCCGAAGATCCGCGCATCCAGGCTGCGACCGCGCGCAACGCCGGCCTGATTCTTCACGGCGACTATTGGTATCGCGCCCCCACCTCCGGGCTTTATCGCCCTCTAACAACGTTTTCTTATCTCTTCAATTACGCCGTGCTGGGCAATGACGCCAATCCGCCCGGATATCATGCGATCAATCTGGCGCTGCATGCTGGAAATGCAACGCTCGTCTACTTCCTGGGATTTGAAATTTTCGCTTCACCTCTAATGTCGCTGGCATTGGCCGCGATGTGGGGATTGCATCCGCTGGCCACGGAAGCGGTAACCAACATCGTCGGCCGCGCGGATTTGCTGGCCGCGCTCGGCGTGCTCGCTGGACTGCTTTGTCATATGAAAACGCGCCGCTGGGCCGGAGTTGCCGGGATCGGGATCGCGCAGGCCGTGGGAATTTTTTCAAAAGAGAACGCGATCGTGCTGCCCGCGCTGATGGTGTTATACGACTTCCGGTGCAGGCCGCGGAAAGCATGGCGCGTGTGGCCGTATGCCTCGGCCGCGCTGGCGATTGCGTTGTTTTTCGCGATGCGCGCGGCGACGCACCCGCATTTTCTGATCAATTTTCAGGAAAATCCATTGAGCGGCGCGGGCTTCTTCGCCGCGCGGCTGACCGCTTTCAAAGTCATCGGGAAATTTTTGTGGCTGTTCGTCTGGCCCGCTGCTCTTGCCGCGGATTACTCCTATAATGCCGTGCCGCTGTTCGGATCGGGTGGATGGGAGGACTGGAAGGCTTTACTCTGCGTTGTGATTTGCGCCGCGGTGCTGGCGGCCTGGGCTCATTCCTTCAAGCGATCGGCGCCGCTTTTTTTCTTCGCGGGATTCTTCTGGATAGCTCTGCTGCCTACGGCCAACCTGCTGCTTCTGATCGGCGCGATCATGGCGGAGCGTTTCCTCTATCTGCCGATGGTGGGACTGTGCGGATGTGCGGTGGTCGGGTTGAAATGGCTGATCGAGCATCGAGCGCCGGCCCGCGCGGTCTGGACCGGCGCGGCCATCCTCTGCCTTGCGCTTGGTGCGCGCACCTATACCCGGAATATGGACTGGCGCGATGGCTTGACGCTTTGGACCAGCGCGGTGGAGGTGAATCCGAACGCGGCCCGCGCGCATAATAATCTGGGCTACGAACTGGAGCAGATTCCGGGCCGGCTGCCGGACGCAGTGGCGGAGTATCAGACCGCGCTGCGCATCCGGCCCGATTATCCGGAAGCCTACTACAGTCTCGGAAATGCTCTGCTGCGGATGGGACGCCTGCCGGAAGCGATCGCGGCATTTCAATCGGCGGTGAAGTATGCGCCCCGATTCGCCGAAGCGCACAACAATTTGGGCGGCGCGCTGCTTCAAAGCGGCCGGTTCGCGGATGCCATCGGCGAATTTCAGGCGGCGCTGCGCATCCAGCCGGATTTCGCCGAAGCGCGGCACAACCTCGCCAGCGCGCACAATCAGTTGGGAAACGCGCTGGCGCAAACGGCAGGTCGCGCCGGCGAGGCAATGGCCGAGTATCAGGCGGCGCTGCGCATCGAACCCGGGAACGCCGAGGCGCACGCCAATTTAGGAAGCGCGTTCTATGCCGCGGGAGCGATGGAGCAGGCAATCGCCGAATATCGGACGGCGCTTCGGCTCGATCCGCGGCTTGCTGACGCGCATTTCAATCTGGCTCAGGCGTTGCTGCGGACCGGGAAACGTTCGGAGGCGGTCGGCGAGCTGCAAGCGGCGGACCGCATTCGTCCCGATGCGGAGATCCGGCGAATGCTGGCGGAATTAGGCGCGCGGTAGGAAGAAAACGGGACGCGCGGCAGATCAGCGCGTCCCGTTGAGAAAACGACTACCAGGTGTAGCGTAGAGCAAACTGCATCTGCCGCGGCTGGGTCAATGTCCTGCTCAGCCGTCCAAAAGTAGTAGATGAGAGGAGATTTTCGCTCGCGCTCGCCGGATCGAAGCGGACCGAGTTCGTCAGATTGTACGACTCCCACCGGAACTGAAGTTTTTGATGCTCGCTCCACGGCATCGTGAACACTTTGTAAACGCCGCTATCGATATTGAACAGCCCATCGCCGCGAAGAGTGTTGCGCATACCCGCCTCGCCTGCGAATGCCTCACGGAAAGACGCGAACGCGGCCGCCGGATTGGCCCACAGGTTTGGCAAGGGCTGGCCGACCGCTTTGCCTGTGCTGACAATAGCCGGAATCGGGCCAATCGGCTCGACACCGGTGCTGACCTCCCAGTTGGTTGCCCAGCGCGCTCCGTCGCTGGGCGCCGTCGGCAAGCCCGAGGTCTGCCGGTAGATCCCGCTGATCTCCCAACCGCCCACGAAGGCGTCCAGAATCCGGTTCATGTTTGAACCGTATTTCATGCCACGTCCGAACGGGAGCTGATAAATGGCGTATACGTTGATCTGGTGCGTCGTGTCGTAGTCCGAAACGGCCCGTTGCAGATGTGTATTCCAGGTGTTGATGATGACCCCGGCATACGTGCTGGTTGTGCCGGTGACGCCGGCGCCGCTCTCCGGATTCGAAGACAAGTCGATGGACTTCGAAAATGTGTAGTTCAGGTCGAACTGAAGACCGCTGCTGAAGCGTTTGCGAACGGTCCATTGCATGGCGTGATACGCGCCGCTCCCAACCGAGCTCTCCGCCGCGAGCGCGGAGAACTGCGGGTTGAACATCATCCACGGCCCGTAGATGCCGCAGGCGATCTGGTTGACGCCGCCGTTGGACTTGAATTTCGTCGCTCCGACGTTGCAATTGCTCGCGTTATCCGCATTGTTCAGCGTGTTGGTGGCATCGCCCATGTTGCTATTGCCCTTGATTCCTCTGGTCGGATCACCGTGATAGTCGAGCCCCCACACCTGCGTCGCTGTCATCCCGTTGCCGGCGGCGGTAGCCCACATATCTTCAAAAAACGGAATCTTCGGCAGATTGGCGATAGTCACTCCGCCGTAATCGAGCATGCTCATCAACTCAGTCATGGCCTGGAAATAAGTCTGTCCCGATTTGGGATCGACCAGATTGGTCGGCTCGGCCAAGTCCCTGGTGATCAGCGATTTCCGCGAAAGCCGCCCAACGTAGGAGCCTTGGACGAAAAATCCATGTCCAAACTCACGACCGATACTAAAGTCCAGGTTCATCGTATATGGCGCTTTCAAATTGTCATCGAGGCTGTTCGTAATGGCAAACTGATCCGGATACGTGGCCGGGAGCCCGCCCGGTGGCGGAGGCGGAACAAATGGCTTACCATTCGGAAACGTGCTCGGCACCGTAAAGAAGGATGTAAATCGTGGGACTTGGGCCGACGTGTAGACATTCGGCGCGGTGCTCAGGCTGCTTGACAAACCGAACTGATCCGAGCTTACCGTCTGCGCCAGCGGCTGGCCGAGAATGTCATAGTACATTCCCGCACCCGCGCGGATCGACGTCTTTCCCGCACCTCCGAAGAAAAATCTCGCGAGACGGCTTTCCGATGTTGGAGAATAAGCGATACCGAGACGAGGCGCCCAGTCCGTGTGCTCCGGATAGAGCGGTCTGCCCTGATTCACAGGAACAAAGGTAACCGGGGTCACGCTATTCTGCGATTGCCCTGAGTTAGCAAGAATCTCCCGTTCCGACATCCAGGCGCCAATTGGTATATTGGTCGAGGCCTGCTGGCCGTTGGCTTCATGAACCGGCGGCTCGATCGAAACCCGGAGACCATAAGTCACCGTGAACGACCGGGTTAGCTTCCACGTATCCTGCGCGTACAGCTCCCCTTCATTGTTGACAAAGTCGAGCAAAACCGGCTGGCCGGCGGGGATCAACGTGCCGTTCACCAGGTAATTGTAGTTTCCGGTGCCCTGGACCACCAGCCCGAGCACGGCTGCGGCGGCATATTCGTAGCTATTTAAGGTGCCGCTGCTAATCGACAAGCTGTCCGTCAGGTCCGAACCGGAACCGTTCAGGTACGAAGGATTTGAGCTGGCATGACTGTAAGAATGCGCGAAGTTCGTCGAGCTGTTCGAAATGAGCCGCACCACTCCGCCAACCCGAAAATCATGCGCGCCATGGTTCCACGACAAATCGTCGCTGATGGTGTGCACCGGAATAATATGCGTCAAACCGGTGCTGGTTCCGTAGGGCGTATCAAAGCCGCGGAAGAAAGTGTAGGGGCCTGCCAGAACGCCGGTCTGCTGGTTGCCCGCGCGGGTAAAGCCGTAATGCATCGAATTGACCAAATTCGGCGTTAGCACGCCGGTCCATCCGGTTGCCAGTCCTTTGTTGTTTGAAAGAAACACGTTGTTGGCCGGCTGGCCGGGAAATTGCGGCGCCGCCGCTGACGAGCCGCCGTAAGTCGAGTCGTTCTGGAGGTTACCGCGGATAAACAGACTGTGCCTGCCGGCGTTGTCAAGCTTGTAGTCGAACTTGGCGATATAGGTATTTTGATCCGTGGGGCTGGGCGCGTTGAACAGATAACCGGTCATATTCAACTGATCGCCGAGGGCCAGATAATTACCCTTTGGGAACAGGTTCAGATACGCGAGCGCCGCCGGGCTCACGCCGATTCCCGCCGGATCGATCGCCTTGAGCTGCGCCGGCGTGACCTGCTGAACCGCACCGGAGGGGTCTTTGTACTCGATAATTCCCTGCTTCAGCGTCTCGGTCGGAACCGTGCGGCTCACCTGCACGGAGCTACGGGAGCGGTAGCCTTCGTAATTCAGGAAATAGAACAGCTTGTTTTTTTTGACCGGGCCGCCGACGCTTCCACCGAATACGTTGATCAGCAGCGGCGCGATCGGAACGCCTGAAGCATTGTTGAAGAATGTATTGGCCGCCGTTTCCGTGCCGCGCCGGTATTCATATAACGATCCGTGAAGCTCATTGGTGCCCGATTTGGTCACCAGCGTAACGTCCGCGCCCGAACCGCGCCCCGTCGAGGCATCCCCATTGGTCGTGGTGCTGCGGAACTCTTCAACCGAATCGAGCGTTACGCGAAGAACCGAGGTGAACGCCGCCCGCGAGTTCTGATCGTTGACATCCGCGCCATCGAGCGTGATATTTCCCTGGTCGGACTTGCCGCCATTGACCGAACCGTCGCGGGAGCCCGGGAGTTGCCCCACCGTCTGCGAACCAAACGAACTGAAGGACGTCACACCCGGTTGCAAGGCGAGCAACCCGGCCACGTTGCGCGCGAACATTGGCACTTCCAGGATTGCGTTGTTATTAATCGCGTTGCCGAGCGAGGCGTCCGTGGTGTTCACCTGCGCCGCCGCCGCTTCCACTTCCACCGTCGTGGTCGTCGCGCCCAGTTTCTGGAACTGAATCGGAACCGTACCCGGCTGGCTCACCAGCAACTCGACTTTGTCGATTACCACATCGGCAAAGCCCGCCGCTTTCGCCGTCAGTTTGTAAGTTCCCGGAGGCACCAGCGAAAAAGTGTAGCGGCCCTGGGTGTCCGCCACGGCGGTGCGCTGCACGCCGGTTTCGGCGTTGACAATCGTAATCGTGGCGCTGGGGATCACCGCGCCGGAAGGATCGCTCACCGTTCCTGTAAGTGAAGTCGTCTGCGCGGCTAACCCTAAGGCAAACAAAACTATAGCCCCGCTGATCGAGAAGAGTCTTTTCATTCACTACCCCTTTCCGTTAGGACATCCCGAAGAAAAAGCCGGTTCATAAATCTGTATCAGATTTACCCCGTGCTGTCAACGAAAATTCATAACAGCGCTCTTGCCGCCATAACATTTCGGGCCCTGCCCCTCCTTTGGCGCGTTCGCGCATCCGCTAGCCTAGTAGGATGAAATTGTCGGAATTGGCGGCCGCTCTCGGATGCGAGCTGCGCGGCGCGGGCGACATCGAAATTTCCGGCGTGGGCGGAATTGAAACCGCCGGTTCAAGCGAGCTGACCTTTTTCTCGAATCCGAAATACGCGCACAAATTGAAGCGAACGCGCGCCGGG
>Ga0209062_1004916_pt1 | contig 13424 bp, 13 predicted proteins | sample Coa_R2_2_FD_187158 | JGI IMG/M metagenome (GOLD analysis project Ga0209062, IMG submission 187158) | Surface soil microbial communities from Centralia Pennsylvania, which are recovering from an underground coalmine fire - Coalmine... | ecosystem: Environmental > Terrestrial > Soil > Unclassified... | reverse complement strand
AGGCTTGAGCGGTAGTTGCAACCCTTTGCCTGTTACCTCCCGCCCAGCACGCTCAAAGGGCAAATAATAACCGTATAGAGCTAAACCCGGACGGACCATGTTGTAGCGCAACTCGCCGTGCGAAATCGTTGCGGAAGTATTCGCCGCGTGAATGATCGGTGGATTCAACCCTTCTCGCTTCAGTGTTTTTAACGCGTCGGTAAAAACCTTGCTTTGTGATTCAACCGAAGGCGCATCAAGAACTTCTGATGAAGCGAGGTGTGTTGAAACGCCTTCCAGCTTAAGACGGCCTGCATTTCGTAGAGCGGAGAAGATTTCCGGCAGATACTTTGGTGCAACGCCCAATCGTCCCATGCCCGTGTCAATCTTTAGGTGAATGGGCTGACTATCAACCTTCAATCGCGCCGAAGCTTTCTCCAGTAATTCAATCTGCTGCGGTTCCCAAATAGTCGGCGTCAGACCAAGGCGGACAATTTCCTCTTCCTCACCACGCCAAAAGCCGGTCATCAACAGAATACGGCCCGCGATGCCGGCATCTCGCAACGGGATCGCCTCATCCAGCCCGGTCACGCCGAACCATCTCGCGCCTTCGCGCTCGAGCGCTTTCGAACATTCCACCGCTCCGTGCCCGTAGGCATCTGCTTTTACGACTGCGCAAATCGTTACATCTTTCCCAACATGCGACTGCACGGTGCGGAAATTCTGGCCAAGAGCAGAAAGCGAAACCTCTGCCCATGTGGGCCGGGTTGCGCTACGAGTCTTGCGTTCTACGGCAGTGATGGTCACAAGTTGCGATTATATCGGCTGCAAATCATCCGCGGATGTTACCACCGTGCTTCGTCTAATTCCCGCCCAGCGTGAAATTCACTGTGATCATTGTTTCCACCTCGATCGGTTCACCATTCAAGTAATATGGTCTGTAACGCCACTGGCGTACCGCATCAATCGCAGCCGGTATCAGCAATGGCGATCCATTCAATGCCTGCAAGTTTTCGATCTTTCCTTCACGGTTGATAATGGCCCGTAATTCCACGGTGCCCTGGACCCTTGCCTGTCTCGCGAGTGGCGGATATACCGGCTGAACACGCACTACCAAATTTCCTTCCATCATCCGCGAAACGCGTGGAGGTTTGGCCGCAATCGGTGGTGGTGGAACACTCACGACAAAGCCATTGCCGACGGAAAATGGTACGCCCGGCCCAGAACCAGACACAATTTGATCAAAACCAGGCGCGGTTGGTTGCGCCACATCTGCTTCCGGGGCGAACCCATGCGGCTGATAGCTGGGCCGCAAAATTGGTCCCGTGGCTACGATGCCGCCCCGTCCGACAACGGTGCCAATGCGTGGCGCCGGTGCGGCGGGCAAAGGCGAAGGAGCAACGATTGCTGACATGAGTTGTGAAGACGGCAATTTCTCGATCCGCAAAATTGAAAACAGCAACAACGCTCCAATGACGGCAGCTTGCAAGCCAAATGACGCCAGCGTGGTTCTGGCGCGATGACTACGTTGCGGCCAGGAAGAATCAAGCAGGGAATCAGCAAACATGGTGTCCTCCAATGTGAAAGATTCACTGCATGTATGGACACCAATTCAGCCGCGGACGACTGTCACCAGCAAAAGAAAAGACCGCGAATTTCGCGGTCTTTCGGTGGAACTTTTCGTTATTTCCGGTGTCGCCGAATTACTTCGGTTGAGGTTTGGTTGCCGCAGGAGCCGTTGTTTTGGGTGCGGCTGTTCCCGCAGGCTTTGTGGGTGCGGTAGCCGCGTGCGCTGGCGCTGGTACGCCCGACTGCGTGTTGTAGGTGTCCACCACCGGTTTCGTGATGTCCACAGATGATCCTGCCCAGAGCACGGGGCCGTTGGGCCACGGGTTGGAAGTGTCAATGATCAGGCCAAATCCGTTGTCGCCAGCGTACTTCACGATGATCGGTGCCATCTTTTGCAGAATTCGCTGCGCAATTTCATTTTGTTGATTTTGTGCATCGTCGCGGGCGTCTTGAACTGCCCGTTCCAGCTTCTTCTGCTTTTCTTCAATTTGCTTTACCAGATTGGCGCGGGCATCATCATTGAGTTTGTCGCCCTGCGTCGAAAGCTGCTTTTTCAGGCTTTCAATTTCGTCGTTCTGTCCTTTGAGTTCGGTCTGTTTGGGTTCCAGCTTTTTGCTGAGCGCTTCAAAATCGCGCTGGCCTTCGTTGCTGGCAAAAATCGCCTGCTCCACGCTGATGGTTCCAACTTTTGTACCATTACCGGTGGCGACGGTGGTTGCAGTGCCGGGGGCCGCAGGCAACGGATCGGAAGCGGCAGGCGTGGTGGCTTGGGCAAATACCATGCCTGGAATGATGACTGTGGCGATTGCGAAAGTTCGCAGAAACTTGCTCTTCATGGGTTTGTGTTTCACTCCTTGGGAAATCTTCAGATTTTTTCAGATCTCTTCCACGGCCAACGCTGGACTGCGCCTCAAGACCGACCGGGACATGCCAGATTCCCAAGTGGAGGCTGCCTGGGGTTGCTCAATTTTTGCGCACACTTAACACGCAGAAATCATCCCTGCACCGTAACAGTTCCGTGGTGATGGATACTTCATTATAAAAACACCAACTACGGCCCGTCAAACCGCCTAGAACGTGGTTGCGACCGTGAAACGGAACGTCTTTCGCGGCTCACGCAACAAATAAGGCGGCGAATAGGCGTTCTTCGCCAACTGATAGGTGTAATCTCCTGCTGCTCCTGCCGGGAACATCTGCCGGGTGATTTGCACCGGTGCCTGCGTCGTTGAATCCAAACGCAAAGGATTGTACGCCCAATAAATGCGAAATGGAGCGTTGATGACCGGGAGAAAAACCTGCAATTCCAAACCAGTGGACATGCGCGGCGTCCAGTTGGTTCCGGCTACCGGTTTCAGATATTGCGCGAAGGCGGGAATCGTAGAACCAGGTGCGCCCGGGGTTTGCCCACCTATGCAATTCAAGCCAATGTCTAATGCTGGACAGCCGAAAGATGTACTGTTAATCAAGTCTAGCTGGGACGCGCTTACTTTCAACTGGGACGTGCGGATGATCGGATCAACTCCCAAATCCACAAAAGGCGCAATCGCGACAGGCCCGGCTATGGTGATACGGTACTCTGCATTAGTCACAATACTGAAATCGCCGCCTGGAAACACGATTTGATCCACAGGGATTGGAACGGTGTAACTGCCGCGTAGCGGATTGCTGGGATCCTTGGGTACGACGCTGCCATCAGGATTTCGTAACGCAATCGAACCGTTGGTGGGCAGGAAGGCTACAGGCGATACCGAGCGAATATCGAATCCGCGCAGATCATTTTCGCCACCCAGATAAGAGCGGCTAAATGGCGGCGGTACGACCCCATCGTATCCGGTTAAGAAAGTCGCTTGTACGTGATACCCGATGGTGTTCTTACGATTCTGGACGGGGAAAAAGCGCTTGTATTCGATGATAGGACGCAGGGTCTTGACTGTTCCTCCCAAGCCCGCAATTTCTCCAGCGATGTAAATGCTGCTGCCTTTGTGGGGAAATAAGCTGCTATCGAGCGTGTTCTTGGTGAAGCTCGGAATCACCTTGCTCGTAATAATGCCGTCGAGCGCGTTCGGCCCGTTTACCCCGCTGAAGGCAAGGAAATCGAACAATTGTTTCGAGGCATTTGTTAATGCCACGATCGTTGAATCGTCAAACGAATAGCTCAATCCCACGCGCTTAAACGAACGGTGAATGGCATAGCCAAGGGAGACCGAAAACCCTTTACTGGATTGCGTGTAGTTCTGAAGGTTCTGCTGTAAATCACTGGGCAGATTCACCTGTTGTCCGCTGAAAATTGCCGCCTGTCTCGCCTGATCGTAATTAAATTTTCTGGCATAGACAGTGAAGCCGAGCTGAAGAGGCTTGTCGAGGAAATAAGGTTCGGTAAAACCGAACGTGATGTCACGTTGCAGGTTGCCGATGTTGGCGGCAACACTAAGCGTTTCACCGCGGCCCAGAAAATTATTGGTCTGATAATTCAAGCCGATAAATGAGCCGGCCAATCCGCTCACGCCTCCGCTCAAACCGATGCTATTTTTCCCCTTTTCTTTTACTTTCAGGGTCAAGTCCACAGTGCCGTTCTTTTCGTCAAGGTGACGTTCGGTGACGTTTGGATCATCCGGCTTAAGCTGTTCAAAGTAGCCAAGCTGATTCAGGCGCTGCAAACTGATTTCCCAGAGTTGTTGGTTATAGACCTGTCCTTCTTCAAGAATGATTTCGCGGCGGATCACTTTATCGCGCGTCGTGGTGTTACCAGAGAACTCAATTCTACGTACACTGAACTGCTTGCCTTCATCTAAATCAATGTCGAGAAAAACCTGTTTCTTGGTTTCATCGAAGCGCGTGTCAGGAATCGAAGTGAAGTTAATAAAACCAATTTGGCCGTAAGCCTTGCGCAGAGACTCCAAACCCTTGGCGATTTTGCTGCGATCGAAGATGTCCCCATCTTTGATCGGGAACACGGCGCGTAATGCTTTGGTGTTCGCGATGGCCTTGTTGCCTTTAAACGTGATTTCGCCCAGCGTATAGCGGTCACCTTCTTGAATTGGCATCGTAATGTCCACCGCTTTGCCCGGGCCAGGCATGATCAGGGGAATATGGAAGCCTTTATGACCGGAATCGTGAATCACAGTTTTCGGATCTGACACCAAAACCTTGAAATAGCCGCGGTTTTGGTATTCCGCTCGAACGCGTTCCGTGTCTTCTTCCAACTTGGTGGCGTCGTACGTCTTACTAAATAAATTCTCCAGGAAAATCGAGTGTGGAAGGCCAACTGGCCGCAGATTTTTCATGGCGGCGCGCAGAATGCGGGTTTTCACGTGCGCATTGCCCGTGAATGAAATTTTGCCGACTTTAACCTTAGGTCCTTCCTTCACCACAAAAGTCAGGCTCACGGCTGCCGGTGGAATAGGATGTACTTCCGTCTTGACCGTTGCGAATTGCCGCCCGTGTTCTGACAACAAATCTTTAATCGTGACTTCGGCCTTCTTCACTTTGGTGGGATCGTACTGGCTCTCAGGAGATAAGCCGACTTTTGCCTCTTTGAACCGATCCAACACATCGCTCTTCGAGACGGAATTTAGTCCAACGTAATCAATTTCGCGGATCGTTGGCCGTTCTTTGACATAAACATGAATCAGCCAGCCCTTGGCGGTCTGTTCGCGTTCGAAGCGGATGTCTTCAAAATATCCCGTGTTCCAGAGTGAGTTGAAATCACGTTCCAACGCCGTTTCGTCATAAACGTCTCCGGCTCTTGTGAAAATACGCGCCTTAATGGTTTCTTGTGGAATCCGCCGGTTGCCATGCACATCAATCCCGGCTACTAACTCCTGCTGTCCGATGCTAACGGAAGACAACAACAAGATACACGCCAGCAAGCTGGACAAAATACGCCCGGAGAACCGTAAAGGCTTTAAGAATGAACGGGATGGGTCGGAAGTAGCCAGCCGCACGCGCCCACGTTTGCCCTTATTCATGGCAGGGCTATTCTTTTGAGAACGATGAATGCTGCGACCTCAGTTCCTGGGAATGGGAAAACTGTAATTATACGGTAGAGCAGCACAAAGCGTCCAAACTGTTGCTGCCGTTCGAGTTCCTTATTTTCACCTAATTGTTATTGTAAGGATGAAGAACCTTCACCTATTACAACCAAGACGGAGAAATTGAACAAGGAGTTGCCCAGCGAGGAAGTTTTTCCATCTCGATTGACAATAATTCTTAAGAATTCAAATAAAAACGGGCGGCTTGGAGCCGCCCGTGGTGAATGATTGTTCTTTTTACTTATTGCAGAACCCGTACTCGGTGAGCCCAGATCTGCGGCAGGCCGGTATTGGGGTCCTTAAGGACAATTCCGCGCGCCAGCACATTAGCTGAACCCGCTGATTGCAATCCAGACAATCCGTTGACGTTCAGGAAGAGCGTCAGGTCGCCTGTCTGTACTGTGAATGGTCCATTCGCGGAGTACTCCAGCAATCCATTGTTGCTCAGCTGGAAGTTGCCCTGGTTTCCACTCACAATATTCACGCTGTTTCCAACTAGCGTGCCGATCGTTCCTTGACGGCGCAACGAAACCATATCGGGCACGAATGTATTGCTGGTCGTATCCACCGTACCGCCGATGAAGATGCGTTGCCCAACTACCAAAGATGAATTGTTGAACAGAAGAGTAGTAAACCAGTTATCGAAGAAGCACACGTCGTATTGCGTGACGGCGCTCAAGTCAATGGTTTGCACTGTATCAACCGGAATAACGCCGTTCGTATTGAGCTCTTCGCCCACATACATCGTTACGGTCTGTACGGGGCCAGTTGTTGGGTTGATGGCCAGAACGCGACCGGAAATGAAGGCCTCGTCGGTTGTAATCACTTCGACGAGCTTGGCAAGAATGCTGCCATCGGCCTGGACCGTCCCTTCAACCGAAACAATAGCCTCCGACGGTATGCTGCCAATTCCGTAGGTTCCGTTGAATTGTGTGGAGGAGTTGACATCAACGACTTCCTGAAATCCGTAAGGCCCTTGCATGGTGAAGTTATTCGAGGAAGCATTGCTCGAAATCACGTTGCCGGTGAAATCGGTGATCTCGCCTTCTTCGTCCGATGCCGAGACCGCCATGATGTCTATCGTGGGGTTCACTTGGCCGGTAATCTGGCCATTAGAGTCGGTTGCCAGTGACTGGCGTAGATCGAAATCCATGTGCAAGCCGCCCAATCCGTTCGCTGTTACAACCATCGCTTGCGGGAAAGCCACTGTCACCGTTGAGGTGGTGAGTGTGCCATTTAACTGCGTCAGCGCTGGAGGATTTTGCGTCATGTCCACGTAGGAAATGACAGGATTCGCCAGAGTAAACGTCGCGCTCGTGTATTTACCCGCCGGGATCGTGTTAAAGCCCAGCAATGAGCGCAAACCGACCAATCGGCCGAAGTCCACTGTGGTCGGCGTGGAAAGCGCGGTCACGGTTGTCGAACTATTTTGTAAAGTAATGCTGTTAATGGTGATGTTAAACGAGACGACGGAAGGCAACGGGGCATCCTCGCCAGTGATGAACATCGAGCCTTGGGAAGCCCCACTGCCAGAAGAGCTGGTCGAGGTGCCTCCGCCGCAAGCCAAGGTCAGCGCTGTCAGCGCAAGTGTAAAGAAAACTGCAAAAGTGCGTTTCATGGAAAGCTCCCTGTACCAGGATTTGGGGGAGTTTCTTACGCAGGTACAGGGTAGAAGAGCGCTGACCCGGTAACCAGGTTACCGGGTGTTATCTGAAGCAGGCGCGGACGTCTGCCCAGTCGAGTTAAATCTCCATCACTTCTTTTTCTTTGCCTTTGCTCATCTCTTCCATCTTCTTGATTTCGTCGTCCGTCAGTTTTTGGATCTCTTCCATTGAACGTTTTTCGTCATCCTCGGAGATCTTCTTGTCCTTCATCGCTTTCTTGATGGCGTCGTTACCATCGCGCCGGATGTTCCGAACCGCAGTGCGATGTTCTTCCAGGATTTTGTTCAAATGCTTCACCATGTCTTTTCGGCGCTCTTCCGTGAGCGGCGGCACCGGGACGCGGATCATCTTGCCGTCATTCATGGGATTCAGGCCCAGTTCGCCCGAGCGTATTGCTTTTTCAATTGCAGGAAGCACCGTCGGATCATACGGTTGCACTGTGATCAACTGTGGCTCCGGCGCATGCACCTGTGCCACCTGATTAAGGGGCATACGATCGCCATAAGCTTCGACCATTACCCCATCGAGCATGTGCACCGAGGCGCGCCCTGTACGGGTCGCAGCCATCGCCTTGCGGAAGTCTTCCACCGCCTTATCCATGCGGGTTTTCAGTTGAACGTAAGTGTCTTTCAGGCCAGGCAGCCCAGCCATGATGGATTGCGCCATCGCTATAGCTCCGTCTTTGTAGGAATTAAAACGTTAGATTATAAACCGCGGACGCGGCATCAGCATACAAAGCTTAGTGAATATCTGGTCGAATATCAATGGCTTACCGTCTCGTGGACGAATATTTCCCGCTCTGCATCTTTTTTCGCCCCTCGCCCGTATATCGGGTAGCATGAACGCCGCAGCTTATTATTTCGTGAGTGTAATGGAATCCGAAGCCAGCACCATTGCTCGCGGTCTTCGCCTGCGCGACCCAGACCTCTTGGATCGTCTCATTGAGCAGTATCAGCACCGGCTGCTGCGCTATTTGATCCATCTATCCGGCAATCGTGAGTTGGCCGAAGATCTCTTCCAGGAGACCTGGATTCGCGTGCTGGAGCGCGGCCACCAATATGACGGACAGCGGGAATTCAGCACGTGGCTCTATGCCGTCGCACGCAACTTGGTCATCGATTATTTTCGAAAGAAAAATCCTGTAAGCCTTGATGGGCTCATGGAGAACGAAGACAACACGCCCTTCGAACCACCCGACCCGCGTCCGATGGCATGGGAGGTTGTTGCCCAGCATGAGCAGGCCGAGCGCATTAACTCGGCATTGGTGAATATCCCGGTGGAATATCGTGAGGCGGTGGTGCTGCGTTTTCAGGAAGGTATGACTTTGGATGAAATTGCCGCAGTCACCAGCGCGCCAGTGGGTACGGTGAAATCACGGCTGTATCGAGGCCTCAATCTCTTGATGGGGCATTTGGGGGGAATGCAAGCATGACGCGGAACACACATGATGAAGCGCGCGAGTGGATCGCACTGGTTGACAGCCTTTCGGATGCACAGCAAATTGCGCTGGGGAAACACCTGAACGAGTGCGGTGTGTGTCGTAATTATCAGGAAGCAGCGAGCCAAGTAGTTCGCGCCTTGCGTTCTGAGCCTATTGCTGCCGACTCCCGATTAGTGCGCGCCACACAAATGAGGGTGCGGTTCCATGCTGCCCGGCTGCGCGAGGCCCGCGAGCGTATGTGGCTCGTGGGGATGGCTTGTGTCGGCGTAGGAGTTTCCACCGCGCTAACGGCGCCTCTTTTATGGCGGCTCTTTGCCTGGATGGGGGAGCAGGCTGGCGTCTCCAATTCAGTTTGGCAGGCAGGTTTTGCATTCTTTTGTGTTGTGCCGGCATTGGCTGCGAGTGTTCTGCTTCTCGCTCGCGGTACGCATTTAAGCCACGACGAAGAAAAGCATTGAGATTAAGAAAGCGGAGAAACCTTTATGCAGGTTAAGAGCGAAACTCAAACAGGATTTAAGTCGCACCTAAGAATTATCCCCGCGTGGGCGTGGGCGCTGGCCTCGATCGCGTTCATCGCTGCGCAGTGGTTTTTTAATTTCGAAATGGTTCACCAAACGCAATGCCCTCCGGCTTGGGGACGCTTTCTGCTCGGCTTGTTAGCTGGAATCGGTGCGGTCTGCCTGTTCGCCTTAATCGGCTACGTAAATCGCGATGCCAAGCGCCGCGGTATGAGTCCAACGTTATGGACGATTATTGCCATTTGTGTTCCCAACGGCATTGGGCTTCTTCTCTATTTTGTTCTCCGAAGACCTCTGCCCAGTTCTTGCCCGCAATGTGGAAATGCGATTCAGCCGGGATTCAATTTCTGTCCAGGTTGCAACTACAAATTGAGTCCGAGCTGTCCACAGTGTCAGCGAATTGTTAGCGCTGGCGATACGTATTGTCCCTACTGCGGAACAACGCAGGGCAATAAGGCTGCGCAGTAATCGAGAAGGAACAGAAATATGCGATTGCCATTGCTCATTCTTCATATCTCGGCGGGCATCATTGGGATTCTGTCGGGAACTGCGGCGATGATCTATCGCAAAGGATCTCGCCGCCACGCGCAATCAGGAAATGTTTTCGTCATCGCGATGATGACCATGGCCGCCAGCGCCATTCCTCTGGCGATCATGAAACACCAGCCGAACAATGTCGGCGGCGGCATTCTTACGCTTTACATGATTTCGACAGCATGGTTGACTGCCAGACGCAGGAATAGCGAGAGCAATATTTTCGATTGGGTTGGTTTTCTGGTGGCATTTGCTATTGGCGTTCTCAGTCTGGCCCATGCATACGCGGTTATTACCGGCAAAATGGCGACGGAAGCCGGAGTCCTTCCCGGCATGGACATCTTCATGGGTTCCATCATGCTGCTTGCTGCTGCGGGAGATCTTCGTATGATTCTGCGAGGCGTTTCTGGAGTGCAGCGCATCTCACGTCATCTTTGGCGCATGTGTTTCGGATTGTTCATCGCCTCAGGGTCATTTTTCCTGGGACAAGGCACCAAGGTATTTCCGCTTTGGTTGCAACAATCCAGCGTGCTGATGATTCCGGCGATCTTGCCGCTCGTTATGTTGATTTTCTGGATGGTGCGAGTCCGCTTCGCCAGCGCATACAAGCGAATACAGGTTTTGTCGGGAAGCAATCTTTAATCAAAGCGCGTGGTACGAATTCCTACGCGCTAACTAGAGACCCGATCTTCTCTCCGGTTACGACTCGCTTGATGTTGCCGCTTTCGTTCAGATTGAAGATGACAATGGGAAGGTTATTGTCTTTGCAGAGGGAGATGGCCGTGGAGTCCATCACCTTGAGTCCTTTTTTCAGCACATCCATGTAAGTGATGTGGGAGAACTTCTTGGCGTCGCGCACAATCATGGGATCGGCATCGTAGATGCCATCCACTTTTGTAGCTTTGAGGATGACGTCAGCCTTGATTTCCATGGCGCGAAGTGAGGCGGCGGTGTCAGTTGAAAAATAAGGATTGCCCGTGCCTCCGGCAAAAATCACAACCCGTTCCTTTTCCAAATGGCGAATGGCACGGCGGCGAATAAACGGCTCCGCCACTTGGTTCATCTCGATGGCCGACATTACTCGCGTATAGACGCCCTGTTTTTCGAGCGCATCCTGCAAGGCGAGTGCGTTAATGACCGTTGCCAACATGCCCATGTGGTCGGCGGAAACGCGGTCCATGTCTTTGGCTTGTTGTGCTACGCCGCGAAAGAAATTGCCCCCACCGACGACGATGGCAATTTGGATCCCCAAGGCGCGAACGTCGGCAATTTCCGCGGCGATTGCGTGGATGTGCGCTGTGTCAACGCCGAAACCCTGGTCGGCCGCCAGCGCTTCACCGGAGAGCTTGAGCAATATGCGTTTGAAAATGGGAGCAGTCATTCGGTTCTCGAAATTGTAGGCGAGCGCGAGACAGAAAAAAAGGGCGCCTTTTGGCGCCCTTCGATTATTCAGCTTTTTGTTCAGTTGGTTGCGTGATGGCGATGGTCTCGCCAGGATCGCCGACCTTGAAGCGGGCGAAGCGGCGGACCGCGATGTTCTCGCCCAGCTTGCCGATTTTCGCGGCAATCAACTGCGAAATGCTGATGGTCTGGTCTTTGATGAAGGGCTGCTCAAGCAGGCAGACTTCTTCATAGAATTTATCCATCTTGCCCGCAACGATCTTCTCCACCACTGCCGGCGGCTTGCCCGTCGCCGCGGCTTGGGCGCGATAAATGTCTTTCTCGCGCTCGAAAGCTTCCGGTGTTACGTCTTCCTTGCGGACGAACTTCGGATCGCTCGCTGCGATGTGCATGGAAATGTCATGCACCAGCTCCTTGAAGTCATCGGTGCGGGCAACGAAATCGCTCTCGCAGTTGACTTCGAGCAGAACGCCGATTTTGCCTCCGGCATGGATGTAGCTGGACACAGAACCCTCGCTGGTCACGCGTCCCGCTTTTCGCTCGGCAACGGTGGCTCCGCGCTTGCGCAGAAGCACAACGGCTTCTTCGATGTCGCCCTTGGCCTCGGTGAGGGCCTTTTTGCAGTCCATCATGGGCGCTCCGGTCTTGTCCCGGAGGTCTTTCACTTGTGCGGCAGAGATATTCACTGTAGTTGTGCTCATAAATTTTGCTTCCTAATTACGCTTTAGAAAATTCGACCCGCGCCGGACAACACGCGGGTCTGTTTGTCCTGTAGAGACTGATTGCAGATGTCTCGCTCTAACAGAGCTTGCCCTATAGAGTTTGATGCTCGACTTGCGGAATCGGCTCAGCGTCGTCTTTCGCAGCGACTGGTTGCTTGCGCGTTCCCGCCGCGAGCACGTCTTCCATGCTGATTTCTTCGCCCACCGCATCCAAATCTCCGGCTTCGGAAACTTCCCCGCCGCCTTCGGTGTGAACAGGCGTTGCACCCCGATTTGCTGCCGCGATCACATCGGCGTCGCGCTTGTCGTTCATCATTTGCGCGCCTTCGGCAATCGAATCGGAAATCTTCGTGGCAAACAGGCGGATTGCGCGTAGCGCGTCATCGTTGCCCGGAATTACATAATCCACTTCCGTCGGATCGCAGTTCGTATCCACCACCGCGACCACGGGAATACCCAGCTTGCGGGCTTCACGCACCGCAATCTGCTCTTTGTTTGAGTCAATGACGAAGATCGCGTCAGGCAGCCGGTTCATATTCTTGATGCCCGCGAGGTTCGCCTGAAGGTGCTTGCGCTCGCGCTCCAGTTTGATGACTTCTTTCTTCGGCAACAACTCGTAGCGGCCATCCGTGGCCATGTCATCGAGTTCCTTCAGCCGTTTCACCGACTTCTGCACCGTCACCCAATTGGTGAGCAATCCGCCCAACCAGCGCTGGTTGATGTAAAAACCTCCACAACGCGTGGCCTCTTCGGCGATGGCGTCTTGCGCCTGTCGCTTGGTTCCAACGAAGAGAATAATTTTGCCGTCAGCGGCCAGGTCCTGCACGAATTTCGACGCTTCCTTGAACATCTTCAGCGTCTTTTGCAGGTCAATGATGTAAATGCCGTTGCGCTCGCCAAAGATGTACTCCTTCATCTTGGGGTTCCAGCGCTTCGTTTGATGCCCGAAGTGAACACCCGCTTCGAGCAACTCCTTCATGGTGATGTTAGCCAATGAACCTCCTTATGTGGTCTGCATCCGGCGCTCACCCGTAGGCTGCCCCGGATTGCCATTCCCGTCCCGTGCCTCAGGCGCGGGAAGAATTTTTAAAACTTTACAACCTATCTCTTGCTGAACTGGAAGCGCTTACGTGCGCCCTTCTGTCCATACTTCTTACGCTCTTTGCCACGCGAATCGCGGCTGACCATGCCTTCGGTCTTGAGCTTCTTGCGCAATTCGCCGTTGAATACCATGAGTGCGCGGGCAATGCCCAGCTTCACCGCGTCGGCTTGGCCATTCACGCCGCCGCCGGCGACGCGTGCGACTACGTTGAACGAACCGCCGGACTCGGTGGAAAGCAGCGGAGCTTTTGCGCTCGAACGCTGTGCCGGAGTCACGAAATATTCCTCAAAGGTACGGCCGTTGATCTTGATGTCGCCGTTGCCTGGGCGCAAATAAACACGGGCAATCGCCGTCTTGCGGCGTCCCGTTCCGTAATATTGAACTTGCTCAGCCATTTAGCCTCTCAAAAATCTGAAATTATGCGCGCGCTTCTTTTGCGCTTGCTTTTACCAGGAGCGTCCAC
>Ga0209062_1004912_pt1 | contig 13436 bp, 16 predicted proteins | sample Coa_R2_2_FD_187158 | JGI IMG/M metagenome (GOLD analysis project Ga0209062, IMG submission 187158) | Surface soil microbial communities from Centralia Pennsylvania, which are recovering from an underground coalmine fire - Coalmine... | ecosystem: Environmental > Terrestrial > Soil > Unclassified... | reverse complement strand
GTAGGTGATCCCCATGCCCGCCGCAATCGAGCGCAACTGCACGCGCATGAAGGTCTCGTAGCTGGCGCCGACGTCGGCGGGACTTGAGAACTTCACGTCCTCGCCTGGCAGGAGAACTTGTAGGGTTCCAGGCTCGAGACCGGCCAGCGCCACGCCGCTTGCATCCGCTGTGCCCTCGCCGACCAGCACGTCATCCGGCGCGTTCTTGGTGACGAAGCCTGCGAACATGGCGGCGGTCTTCTTTCGCACCAACTCGGCGTCATCGTACTGGTCGAGCTCGTAGAGCTTGACGAGCACCTGAGTCAGCCAGGGCTGGCCGCGCAACTGGCCGGGGCGGATCGGACGGAATAGATGCAGGACCGACTCGGCAGGCACTCGCACCAGTTCGGTCGAGGCCATCGGGTTCAGAGCGTCGCCGGGATGCTCCCGGTAAAGATGATAAGCAACGCGCTTGCCGATCCCGTTGAACTCGATTCCGGCACGGATGTAATTTCCGTTTTCGAGCTTCCGCGTTTCGTTCGTCGGCAGGTGTTCGGCCTCGAGCAACTGAAGCTGCAAGGGAACGGACAGGCCATCCTTCGGCAGCCGCGGCCGCAGCCGGATGAAGCACTCGCCCGCTTCCATCACCGACCGGCACGCGAGCGCCTGGAGCCCATAGAAGTCGGTGAGGCCGGTTGCATCGGCTTCATCAGTCCACCGCAGCCACAGGACCTGAATCTGTTCGCGCAGCTCCGCGTCGGTGTGCAGCGACTGCGGCTTGATGCCCGTCCCTATGCAGTTTCCGACGAAAGCATCGAGCGCGTTGGTCGCCCAAGGGTTGCGTCGCACCATGTCGCGCGAGCGCGACCGCAGCGTGTCCACGTTGCGGAAGACCAGCGTGTTGACGTCGCTCGCGACCGTCGACCAGCCGGTTGTGCGCCGCGTCATAGCGGCCGCTTCGTACTCGGCAGCGGCGCGCATGCCCGGCAGCCAGGTCTTCATTCGGCTCCACAGGCTCATGTCAGAAGCCCTTCTCCGTCGAGACACGGATCTGTCGAGTCACGGGCGCCCCGCTGCTCTTGCTAACATCGGCCTCGGCCGCCGCGATCGCCGCCTTCAGTTCGTCGATGGTGCGGTACTCGATCTCGCGGTCGCCGAAGCGGACGCGGCGCACGCCGTTGGCGAGCGCGTCACGCAGAGCTTGCAGTTGTTGTTCGGTGTAGGGCATCAGCGTTCGAGAAATCGGGAACGAATCACGCGGCGAGCCGGCGCGGACCTTTGCATTGGCAGCGCGGCGGCCGGCGCAGGTACAGGATCTTCCTCGCCGACAGCCCGACCGATCTGCTCTTCGAGCGCCTTCCAGTGGCGCTCGCTGAAGCGATCCATGCCGAACTGCGCGGCGGCCGCGCGGCACAGAACGTACGTATCCAGCGCCTCGTTCCGCTCCCGCGTCTTCACCCACTCGAGCTTCCGGTAGCCCTTCACCACCTTCGGCACCAGTTGCTCGGCGGTGAGCTGCTTGAAGAACTCCTCAGGCAACTGCGGGAAATGGCAGTAGCCGGGCGGATATGCTTGCCCGCTCTCCGCCGTCGGCCGCTCCAGCTTCAACCAGCCGTACAGCTCGCTCTTGAGCATCCCCGTGGCGACCGGCCATACTTTTACGCCGCGCTTGATCTTCCGGCCATCAAGAGTCACTTCGACCGCGCTGGGCTGACCGATGGGCGCCGAGCCCGTCTCGTAGCCTTTCGTGACCAACACGCGCCCCGGCCCCTGCTCGCGGGCCCATGCATAGACCTGCTGGGTAGCGAAGCCGGAGTCGACCGCCATCCGTACGATGCCCAGTCGTGCCCCGCACGCATGCGGATAGGTCGTATTCAGCAGATCGGTAAGCCGGTCCCAAACCTCGGGGCGGGAGGTGTCGCCATCCAGGACGACATAATCGGTGAGCCAGTTTTCGCGATTGCGCCCCCAGGCGACCAGCGCGATCTCGAGGCGATCCCGCTGCACGTCGCAGCCGGCGACCAGGAAGAGCCCGCGAGCCGGCACCGTGCCCAGCCGGTAATTCTCACGCCGGTCATAGAGCCGCTGCCAGTCGGGCGCATCGCCCGCCTCCGCCCACGTCTCCCCGAGCACGGTGTTGACGAAGACCTGAAGCAGCGTTGGATTCTTGCGCGCCTTCTCAAACATCTCCGCGGCATCGGCCCAACTGAACCAACCCACGGGACTGTAGAGGCTGGAGAGCCAAAATCCCGCCGTGCGCCCATCGCCCACCGCGCTGGGCCGCCACTCGCCGCGCGCGAGCATCGTGTGCTTCTGATGATTCTCGATGCGCGCCGAGCAGTGTTCGCAAACATATACCGCCTGCTTCGGCTTCCCCTTGGGCCAAGTGAGCTGCGCGAACTTCAGCGTCTGATATTCGCCGCAAACCGGGCACGGCACCCAGTACCGGCGCTGATCGCTTTCCTCGAACGCGGCCTCGATGCGGCTCAATCCCGTGATCTTGGGCGTCGATACGAGATAAATCTTCCGCCGCGCGAAAGTCCGCGCACGGGCCGCCACAAGCTGGATCGGATCGCCCTCATCGTCGACGTCGCCCGGGTAGCCGTCGATCTCATCCAGGAACAGGTACCGCGCCGCCATCGAGCGTAGGCCCACGGCGCTGTTGGCGCCGGTCATCACCAGCACGCCGCCGGGAAACTCCTTCGCAAGAACCGTGTTGCCGGAGTCGCGCGAGCGGGGATCGCGTACCAGCTTGCGCAGCACCTCGGATTCCTCGATCAGCGGATCGATGCGCTGCTTCGAGTTCCGCTTCGCCATCTCCACGGTGGGCTGCACGGCCATCATCGGGCCGGGCGCCTGGTGGATGACGTAGCCGATCCAGTTGTTGCCACACTCGGTGTTGTGGGTGGGCACCATGGCACGGCCAGCCAGATACAAGTGAGATGACGAATCCACCGCGATGCAACGCACCGGAACCGAGTCCACGGGCTGGATGGATACGACGCGCCGCCGAAACGTCTCCGATGGCCTGCAGCGCTCGCTCAGGTCTTTCTGCCGGGCGAGCTTTCTCTTCAGCCGGAAAACCGGGAGATCCGAATACGCCAAGAATTGGATGCGATAGTGGGGCTTGAAGTAAGGTCGCTTGCCTGATGGCCTGTTGGTTACCCGAACTGTGGCTTTCAAACCGAGGGAGACGATCAGTTCGTAGGTCCCATCGCGCAGCGCCTCAGAGGAGGTGGTGAATTCGCAATGGCCGCGCTTGGTGCAGTGGCCGTCCGTGTCCATCAGCCCTTGCAGCAGTGCGAGCCGCTGAGAGGCTGAGGACCGAAGGTACTGGGCCGGAATGTGTTTATTGCATAGCAGACCCAGTTTCTTCAGTAGACCAACAAACGACGGCTCATCGGCAATCGCGGTAAACCGGCCGCACTGATCGCGTTCAGGCTGCCGGCCGCCATCGACGAGAAGATTTGCGGCCTTCCCTTTGCGCCAAACCGGGAGACGGAACTCTACATCGAAGCCGCATTCGGCCAACGTGCTGCTGAACTCGGAATCATCCTCATGCACGGTAATCTGATTCATCGAGGCGGCTCCGTTCCCCAGCCATACACCGAGCAGGTAGGGATCAATCGGCAGATCCGCCTGCGGCAGCACCAGAGGACCGGCCACATCGATCGCGTAACGATTCCGTTTCCCCCGGACTTTGTGGCGCGAGAACATTTCGCCGGTCGTGGTATTGATCAACCTCCGTTTGCCCGGGCCCAGGTCATCCCATACCACCCAGCGATGGTCGGAATCACAGACGAACTCTGCGCCATCACTCAACTGAATTCGGTAGCAGGCCCGCCCATAAAGGACTGGTGAGGTGCCGAGCACGCGGCAGGTCTGCCCGTTTTCGTCAAACACGACATCTCCGGCCCGAATCTCACCCATCGTGGTCCAGCCAGACGTGGTTGGGATGGGCGTGTCCAGCGCGAGTGGTGCGCCCACCTGGGCGCCCTTCATGAAGACCACGCGCTCAACGGGCGAGGACGGAGACAGGCAGTCCATGATCTCCTTCAGGTAAGGAGTCCGCTCCGTGCGCCACGGTCCCGGTTCGGCCGAGGCGCGCGTCGAGAGCACGCGGTACTGGTCGGCCCACTCCGAGACCGTGAGCAGCGGATCGGGACGCGCACCCGCGGCGGCGGCCGAGCGATAAATCTCGTCAACGGTTGGCGCCATCGGCGAACTCCAGTAAAGCCTTCCGGATCTCCGTTGCGAGAATCTCGTGAACCCTGGTGGGATCGGATTCCGCTGCCAGGACGGCCGCGACGCGATCCGGGATGTTCAGCATGCCGTCGCGGAACGTGCGGAACTTGTTGAACGCCGCCACCTGCACCTCGTCGCGGCTGACCAGCTTTCGCGAACGCTCCTCGAACTCGATCTTGGCGAGGCGCGCCAGGTAGTTCTCGCGCACTGCGCGGGCGCGCGCATAATCGAGCGGTCCGGCCGCGGCGGGCTCCGGCCGTGGCGATTCGGCGGGCGTCTGCGCACGGCGCGGCGCTGGCGATGAAGAGGCGATGCTCGCCTGGCGCGGCCCGGTGTTGCGCACCCAGTCGGCGTCGGCCTGATCGACGTCGATCTTACCGTCGCTCGTGGTCCGAATCCGCCCGGATTGGATCGCCTTCTGGACGGCCTTCAGAGTAACGCCGCGATGCTTGGCATAAGCGCGCAGACTGACGACGGGCATCGATTCTTTCTCGTGAAGAAGAGCTTGCTATTCGCCGCGAACGAAGTGATTCATGGGTTCGCCATGATCACCAAGGACGAATTGATCGCCTGGGCCACGCGGAGCGGCTGGAAGCTCGACCGCTGGGGCCACCTCAAGAAGGAGTTCGAAAACGGAACGCACCGGCTGAAGTTGAGCCGCATCGCCGCCCGGCATGAAATCGCAACGCCGTTCGGCTGGGCACGTGTGAACAGCGGCTATTACAAGGACCTCACCATCACCGCCGACGGGAAGCTCGGCGGCCTCAAGTTCTGAGAAAGGAGAAACCGAATCATGCGACTCTTCGCGATAGACACCGACAACAACATCACGGCCTTCCCCGCCGCCGACCAGATTCCGGAAGGCCAGGAGCACTTCGCCAGCGACAAGGATCTCGCCAAACTCGCCGCGAACTGGCCCACCGACCGGCTGCTCCAGGTCTGGAACAGCTTCGCCGGAGTGGCGCCCTTCGACGAACTGAAGCCGGTCAAGAAGTTCACCGACCGCAAGACGGCCGTCGCCCGGATCTGGAAGGCCATCCAACGCCTGGACGCCGCCCCCACGCCACAGGCGGCCGACGTCGCGCCAAAGGCCAAGGAGCCGAGGAAGGCGGCCAAGTCCGAGAGCGCCACGCCCACGGCGCGCGAGGGCAGCAAGAAGGCCATCGTCATCAACCTGCTGAAGCGCCCGGATGGCGCGTCACTAAAGGACATCATGCAAGCCACCTACTGGCAGGCGCACAGCGTGCGGGGCTTCATCTCCGGCAGCCTCACCAAGAAGATGGGGCTCAACGTCGAGTCCTTCAAGCGGCCGGACGGCGAGCGTGCATATCGGATCAACGCTCGGTAGCCGGCCGCCATGATGATCGAATTCGGAGACCACGGCGAGGAGGAGCAGCGGCTCCTCCTTCGCTACTTGGAGGCCGCGAAGTCGCTGCCGCCTGCCATCCACACGCCGAGACCAGGTTGCTTATGGCTCCTGATCGGCCGCCTCTACCTCGCCTACCTGCGCTGGCGTTACCGCATCAAACCCCAGTAGCCTTCCTCCCGCCGTGCTGGCATTACGAGCCGGCGGCGTTTCTCTTCCTCAACTCTTCCGCCAGATCTTCGAGCCGCTCGTGCAAGTGTTCTTCTCTGAGGTGGCACTCGCTGGCGCGCACGAACGTTCCGTTGATCCGGGTGATAATCCGGTTCTCCAGCTCGGCGAGTTCCTTGCGTACCTCTGCCAGCAACGCACGATTTTGGAGACTCACGTACGTCGCGACCAGACCCGAAACGAGACCGATAGTTGGGATGAGGAGGCCGACGATGTTTCCATTCATGAGTTCGTTCCTTCCAGCGGCAGGTCTCTTTCCTCTTGCTCCAAGATCCTCAGTTCCGCCGACCAGTCCGACAACGCAAGGCACAGGCCCTGCACATCGGGGTGCCCGGCCCGCAACAGCCGCTGTGCTTCGGCGATCTCGGCGTGGCAGCGGTCGATTTCACACTGCAACCCTTCCCGCCCGGTAGTTTGGTCCTCAGGAGCACGGAGCGCGGTCATGCGGTTTCAAACAACCTTGGCTGTTCCATAGCAACAAGGCGAGGTGAACTATGCGGCTGTGCCAGGACCGGCCGCTTGCTGGTCAGTACGGCCAGGGCTGCCTCAATCGGGAACTGATCGATGTTCCGTCTTCGCTCGGCGCGTGCGTGGTGTTGATAGCCCGGAGGTCGCAAGTGGATCGTCTGCAGAACGCTCTCAGAGAACGGCAGATAAGCAATCACCCGAATGTCCAGGGCGACCAGAGCGATGATGTCGAATTCGTCATCGGCGTACACACGTCGGCCGCCCTTACCAGCTCTCCGTACCTGGAACAGATATCCTGTGCCGAGCGCGCGCTTCCCCGGCAGTTTTCGGGCTGCGCGAGTCGCCTTCACTTGCACTCGAAACAGGGAACTGGCGCAATCGAGAACGACGTCGTAAGGAACGCCTTGATCCGTCAGATAGGCGCGATAGCCCGACAGAATCAGATCGGCCACGACTAAGTGCTCGGCGGCTTTTCCGATTTCAAGATCGGATAGCGGCTCTGCGGTCACCCAGCAGTCTTTCTGGCGGCCGATATCTCGTCAAACGTGCGGCCGTCGCCTTCCAAAATGGGCTGCTTCCCGCCATAGGCGACGTAGCGGCGTGCAATGACATCGCAATACAGCGGCTCTAGCTCGATCAATCGGGCGTGGCGTCCAGTCCGCTCACACGCGATCAACGTCGATCCGGACCCGGCGAACGGATCGAGAATCGTGTCCTGCGTCTTCGAGGAATTACGGATTGCGCGCTCGATCAGCTCGACCGGCTTTTGTGTTGGATGGAGATCGTTCTTGACCGGCTTCTTGACGAACCACACGTCGCCCTGATCGCGGGCACCGCACCAGAAATGGTCCGTTCCCTCGCGCCAGCCGTAGAGCATCGGCTCATATTGCCGCTGGTAATCGGCGCGCCCCATCGTGAACACGTTCTTCGCCCAGATGATGAACGTCGACCAGTGGCCACCGGCTTCGGTGAAAGCCGTATGGAGCGTGTGCAGTTCCGAAGACGACATGCAGATGTAAACGGCGCCCTTGGTGACGGCCAGGATGTTGGTGCAGGCCTCGCGGAGAAACGGCCCAAAATTCGCGCCGAGGTTGTCGTTCAGGATTCTCCGCTTGTTGCCACGGAGCTTATCCTTCATGGTCTGGCCGTAGTTCACATTGTAGGGAGCATCCGTCCACGCCATGTCAGCCAAATCGCCAGCCAGCACCTTCTCGACAGAGTTGATCTGTGTGGAATCTCCGCAGAGCAGCCGGTGTTCGCCGAGGATCCAAACATCACCCGGCACCGTGATTGCCGTTTCCGCCGTGTCCGGGACAGCATCTTCGTCCGTGAGGCCGGCAGGCGGCTCGGTTTCCGGTTCGGCAAGCAGATCACGCAGTTCGTCGTCCGTAAAACCAATCACGTCGAGGTCGAAGTTGTCCTCCCGGATCGACTCCAGCTCAACGCGGAGCATTTCCTCGTCCCAGCCGGCATTGAGCGCCAGGCGGTTGTCGGCCAGAACAAGGGCGCGCCGTTGCGTTGCGGTCAGATGGTCGAGGACGATGACCGGAACTTCGGTCATGCCCAGTTTGCGGGCGGCGAGCAGGCGGGCGTGGCCGGCGATGATGATCCCGTCCGACCCGGCCAGAATGGGGTTGGTCCACCCGAACTCGGCGATCGAGGCCGCGATCTGGGCAACCTGTTCGTCACTATGCGTGCGCGCGTTCCGGGCGTAAGGGATCAGCCTTTCGACCGGCCACGTCACCACCTTCAAGTCCTTCATGCTTTGCCCGGCTGAGTGGATTTCTGGAACAGGCCCAGTTCGTTCTGCAGATCGACGATCTTCCCGATCATGGGAATCACAATGGCGACCAGTTTGTCCCAGGAGAACTCGGCAGCCAGCGAACTGCTGCCGTCATAGGCGGTCTTGAGAATGTCGAGCACGAGATCGAGCTTCTTCCGGCCCTGACCGGGCAGCGGGATCGCGTCCTCGACGGCGCGAACGGCGCTCAAAATGAGCGGGAACAACTTGAGGACGGTGAGTAGCGTTTTCATTGTCGAAGGTTGGGTGGCGAGCGGCATAGTGGTAACAGACCGCCCGCCGCCGGGCGCGTGGGCTATGCCTTGCGGTTATTCAGGGCCTCGGTGACGGCAGCCACGACGATGGCGCGGATGCCTTCCTTGAAGGTCTGGTTGCCCAGAATCTCCTCGGCCGTGTAGCCCTGCTCATCGACGTTCCACTGCCGGTCGATGGCGATGTCGGCGTGGCGCACGGCCTGCTTGCCGGCCAGGTTCGCCGTCTCGGCCGACTGCTCGCTGACCTTCTGCGCGACCGCGATGGCGTTCTGCATGATCTGGTTGCCCAACGTCTGGGCGTCCAGCACCATCTTGTTGAATAGGGTGCGCTGCTGGCGGGTGGTCTCGAGCGACTCCTGAAGCAGTTCGTCGAAGACGCGCTTGTGGTTGAGGAACAGCAGGCCCGACTGCGCTTCCGACTGTCCCTTGAAAAACTCGTCCGAACCGGTCTCGAACTCGCGTTCGGCCTGATTCGGCGTGGCAACTTCGGGCATTGGCGTGGTCTCCTTGTGAGTGGGTTTGGGTTACGGGTTGGCCGCGCGCTGCGCGGCGATGTCGCTGAACTTTTCTCCGGACGCGAGCGCCGGCTCAATGCCGGTGAGGTGCTCGATGCGGCGCAGGATCACGTCGCAATATGCCGGGCTGATCTCGATGCCGTAACCGATGCGATCGAGCACGTGTGCCGCGGCGATGGTCGTTCCGCTTCCCAGAAACGGATCGAAGATCAGATCGCCGGAATCGGAAAAGGCCTTCACGAAGAACTCGGCCAGGGCCCGCGGGAAGGGAGCGGAGTGCGATCCCTGGCCGCTCTCCGTCTTCACCTCGATCACGTTACTCGGGCGTGCGATCCCGCCGTGCCGGCCCTCGAGGTCATTGGCGTTGCGGCGCGTGATCTGCCACGAATGGTGGTTCCTGCCGACGTCCGCCGCGGCGCCGCGCGGCCCGGTGCCCAGCAGACCGCTGCCGGACGTGGACTTCGGGTTATTGGGCGAGTAGTCGAAGCAGTCCTCCGACCAGTGCCCAACCGCCTTCGGGCGGAATTTGATCTTCTCGTGGCGGCAGAAGTGGAAGACTGGTTCCCACGCGTTTTTGAAGCGATTGCCCCAACCGCCCGGCACGCCATCGTCGGTCTTCCGCCAGCAGAGTTCATCGACGAAGCGCCAACCCCACTGCTCCACATGCGCAATGGTCAGCTTCTTGACGTACAGGTTGCGCTGGCCGCCGTCGGCGTGCTCCTTAATGTTGAGGAAGTACGAGCCGTCATCCGCCAGCACCGCAGCGATGTTCGCCGCCACATTGCGGAACCACTCGATGTACTGGTCCGGCGGGACCGGCCGGAATCCGCTGGAGGGATCGTAGGCACGCTGGGAAGCGTAAGGCGGCGACGTGATGACGACATTCGCCCGCGCCCCGTCGAGCAGCCGCTTCACAACCGCGTAATTCCGGCAGTCGCCGCAAATCAGCCGGTGTTTGCCGATCAGCCAGATGTCTCCGTGCCGCGTGACCGGCTCTTCCGGAGCTTCGGGCACTTCCTCCGGCGCTTCCCCTTTTTCAGAGGCGGCGACCTCGGGCGCGACCTCCGCAAACAGTGTCGCCAGTTCATCCTCATCGAACCCTAATAATGCGAGGTCAAGATCCGCGTCCTTGAGGTCCGCGAGCTCGGTGCGAAGGATCTCGTCATCCCAACCCGCGTTCTCGCCGATGCGGTTGTCCGCCAGGATGTAGGCGCGCTTCTGCGTCTCGCTCAGATGATCGAGCACAACGACCGGAACCTGGTCGATCCCGAGCTTCCGCGCCGCAAGCACCCGGCCATGGCCCGCGATGATGCCGGCGTTCGTGTCCACCAGCACCGGGTTGTTGAACCCGAACTCAGCGATGCTCGCAGCGATCTGGGCGACCTGCTCATCCGAGTGCGTGCGCGCGTTCCTCGCGTACGGAACCAGCCGGTCCAGCGGCCACAACTCGATACGCTTCGCCATCGCGGGCGCGAGGCGGCCATCAATCACCGAGGGTTTCGATCTCCTGGATTCGCCTGCCAATCCAACGCATCACGGGAACCGCCATCGAATTGCCTATGGCCTTGTAGCGCGGACCATCCGGAGTGGCCCCCAACCGCCGAGCCTCATCGAGTGGGATGCCGAGGTAGGCAGCCATTTCCGAAACCTCGTCCGCGCGAAGCTTCTTCCGATAATTCGGAATCAATGTGTAATCGTCCGGCAGACCTTGAAGCCGCTCGCACTCGCGCGCTGTAAGCCTTCGAACTGCAAACGACGTCGCCAGCAGCGGCGCACCGTCGCCACGTCCGGAACCGCCGGACTGCGCCTTTAGCGGTGGCGCAATTACATCCGGAGCACCGCGTCCGTTGCGTGCGAAGCGGGATTCGAAAACCACCGGCGGCCCGACCGTCCCACCGTCGCTCGCGAGTACCGGAGGCGCAATCTCGTCCGGCACGAAACCGTCCTGAGCGAATCCCCGGAACGCCACTGCGAGCTGGCCGCCGGCATTCGGATGCGATTCCCGGTGGCCCATCGCGCGCATCGTCGGCGCGACATCTTCCGTCGCGTCCGCGCCCGAGTCCTTGCACGAAAACGCAACGGGCAGAATCGGTACGCCGCGGCCGGTGCCGTCCTCGCTCGCATCCATTCCCTCAGCGCGTAGCGTGTGCGCGATCAACGATCCGCACGTGTCCACGCTCATGCCGGGGAAGCGGTCCCCGCCGGTACGGTTCGCGCCGGCAAGCAGCGGCGGCGCAACCTCCACGCAGAACGTTTCGGTTTCGAAGTCCATCCGCATGCTGCCGCCGTGGGCGTTGCATGCAGTCGCGATGTTAATCGGCCCGGTCGTGTTATTGCCGCCGAACGGGATCAGGTGACCGGCCTGAGCCTGGTTATCGTCCGCGCCACATGTTCCAACGCCATCCGCAGTAAGGGCGGCAACGCCCTGGCGCGTTTTGCGGCGCGCCGGAGTATCCCGGCACAGGCCTTGGCGCTCAAGAAGTACCGCTGCGGCACGGCACCAATCTCCAAGATGTCCGACAACGAAGACGCGACGGCGTCGCTGGGGCACTCCGAAGAATTGAGCGTCCAGCACTCGCCAAGCGCAACCATACCCGAGTTCCGCCAGCGTCCCGATGATGGCGCCAAAATCCCGTCCGCCGTTCGACGACAGAACACCGGGGACGTTTTCCCAGACGACCCAACGGGGCCGAAGGCGGCCAGCAAGTCGGCAAAACTCGATGGCCAGTTGACCACGCGGATCAGCCAGGCCGCCTCGTCTTCCGGCAACGGAGAACGAGGGACACGGGGTTCCGCCCACAAGTAGGTCGATTGGGCCGGACTCGGCCCGGATCTCTCTGAAGTCGCCAAGGTTGGGAACGCCCGGGTAGCGGTGTGCTAACAGCGCCGAACAGAACGGATCGATTTCCGCGAACCACGCCGGCCGAAACCCCAGCGGTTCCCAAGCGACGGTGGCTGCTTCAATTCCCGAGCACACGCTGCCGTAGATCATCGGGCCGGATCTGTCTCTTCTCACCGGAACTTGTGTCGCCGGCATTTACTCCGATTTGAGTTGGTGGTGCTACATGAGACCGTCGCCACGGCAGGTCGTAGCCCCTGCCGCCTGCTGGCTCAGCTTCGGGCCGGTCTCCCTACTCTCAGCCCACCGGCGTCTCTCTGGCTGCGGCAAAGCACGAGGTGTCCTCCGTGTGGCCAAATTGGCCACTCGGCGTTTTATTTCCGCCGTGCTTCGTATGCTGATGCACGCCCGGTGAACTTTGGAATCCTGTGCCGCGCTCCACGCGACGATCGAATGACGACCTGACGACCCTGACGACCTCTTTTCGGTCGTCACGCTGGCGAAATCGTGCCATCCGGCCACCGCCGGGCGCGAGGCCCGGGAAGGACCCAGGATTGCTATAGGTAGCGCGGCCCCTTCGGCCTGTGGCGCGTCGTGGCGCGCTCCTGGCACGCCTGCCAACTGCGCGGCAGATGCCGGTTCGGGTAGTGCCGCAACGCCTGCCAGATCTCCCGCTTCCGCTTCGCCGGCAGGCTGACGAAGAGCCTGAGCGCGCCCTTCGCAGGGTCGATGCCCGATCGCTCGCAGATCTGCCGGAAGCTGAAGACGTGGTGCGGATGGCGGTCGATGAAACACCAGCGCGCGGCATCGAGCATGAGATCGATCGATTCCTCCTGCTCATCCCTGGTCATGCGGAAGCCGTCCGTGCGCAGCCACAGGTCGCGCACGGCCTGCTTCAGAATGGCCAGATCGAGCTTTTGCTGAAGCCGGGGATCGATCATCGCTCGACCAGGCAGTCGGTGACCACTTGAAGAAACAGCGGCCGCAGTTCGTCGCGTTTGCCCAGCCGCCGGAGCGTCCACGTGATCGTGCCGTTGGCCAGGTGCTCCCGATAGGAGTACGCCCTCCCGCGGAAGCGCACGACCGGCTCACCGGGACGGCGGTAGAAAATGCATCGGGCGATGTGGCCCTTTGGATGGCGGACCACCTTCGCCAAACCGAGCCGTTCGAGGCGATTGGCCCGCTGCTCCGAGATCCAATCACACAGATGCAGATCCGCCGCGTAAAGCGGGATTGGCTTTGCCATCGGGGAGACAATCCTGGCTTTGCAAAATGCGGGATGGAGTTTTACGAGAGTCCCGGCGCTCGCTGAGCTACTTTTGGGAGGGATCTTTCGGAGGGTGCGCTTTGCGCCGGCCTGTCGAACCGAGCCTCTGACAATAGATACTCACGAACCACTCAAATTGTCCAAAAAAGGTAGCGGCGCATGGTCTGTCACCGGATTCGCTTCAGCCACGGCTGATCGACATCGGGATTGTAGAAATGCTGCCGGACGCCGTCCTTAAGGATGATTTCAATCGCCTGGGCGGTGACCTCGCCGATTCGATCGCTCGGTTTCAGATAGCAGACAAGCCCGCGCCGCGGATCGAATATGCCACGGCCGCCAAGGCCGTAGAGCCGTTCTCGTTTCCAGCCCAGCGATAGTGCGCGTTCGCTGATCGCATCCACCATGGCGACCGCTTCGGGCGCGACATGAGTACTGTCCCGCGAGCGCGGCGCCGGGACACGCGGGGCGTCGTCC
>Ga0209062_1004910_pt1 | contig 13438 bp, 13 predicted proteins | sample Coa_R2_2_FD_187158 | JGI IMG/M metagenome (GOLD analysis project Ga0209062, IMG submission 187158) | Surface soil microbial communities from Centralia Pennsylvania, which are recovering from an underground coalmine fire - Coalmine... | ecosystem: Environmental > Terrestrial > Soil > Unclassified... | reverse complement strand
GTTTGCCGCGGAGCGGTACGGGCGCGAGATAAGGCGAATCGGTCTCGATCAGCAGCCGGTCCAAAGGAATGTCCCTTGCCGTGGCGCGCAGCTCTTCGGCATTTTTGAAGGTCACGATGCCCGAGAACGAAATATAGAAGCCGAGCGAAAGTGCTTGCTCCGCCAATTCCCGACCCCTGCTGAAGCAATGGATGACCCCGGCCGGCGGTCGCTCCTCGGCGAGGATGGCGGCCGTCTCCGGGTCGGCATCGCGGGTGTGGACGATGAGAGGCAAGCCGGTCTCGCGCGCTGCCCGGCAATGAGCCCGGAACACGGCCGCCTGCCGTTCGCGCGGACTGTGCTCGTAATAGAAATCAAGCCCAGCCTCGCCCAATCCAACCACCTTGGGATGTTCGGTCAATGCCGCGAGTTGCTCCACCGCTGCGTCGTCCTCGCTCGCGGCTTCGTGCGGGTGAATCCCGACCGAGCACCAGATATCGGCATCGCCTTCGGCGATCGCGCGAACGGTCGGAAACTCGGCGATCTTCGTGCCAATGGTCAGCAGCGTCGAGACCCCTGCCCGGCGCGCGCGTGCGAGAATCTCCGGGCGTTCATCCGCCGTCGCGTAATCGAGATGGCAATGGCTGTCGACAAGCATCACGACGTCTCGGCCGCTTCGACATAACGCGGGAAGACACCCGTGGGCTTCGGCAGCGCGGTGCCCGGAACAAGTCTCTCATCGAGTGCGGAGAAGCCCCGGCGCTCTGCCGGCACGGCGAGTTGATCGAGCAGCTTCGCCGCCGCCTCCGGCACCACCGGCTGCACGAGAATGGCGACATGCCTCACGACCTCGACCAGCACGTAAAGCACCGTTGCCATGCGCGCAGGATCGGTCTTGCGCAGCGCCCACGGCGCCTGCGCATCGACATAGCGATTGGCCTCGGCGATCACGCCCCAGATGAGCTCGAGCGCGTGATGGAATTGCTGCCTTTCAAAGCAAGGACGCACCGATGGCAGCAGTGAGCTCGCCATTTGGAGCAGCAGCCGATCGGGCTCGGCATAGGCGCCGGGCTGCGGCACTTGCGCGCCCGCGTTCTTGTTGATGAAGCTCAGCACGCGCTGCGCCAGATTGCCGAAATCATTGGCGAGATCGCTGTTGATGCGGCCGACCATGGCGCGATGCGAGAAATCCCCGTCGCTGCCGAAAGGCAGTTCGCGCAGCATGAAATAGCGCACCGCATCGACACCGTATTGCGAGACGAGCTTTTGCGGCGGAATGAAGTTGCCGAGCGATTTCGACATCTTCTGGCCCTCGACGGTCCACCAGCCATGGGCGAAGACGCGCTTGGGCGGCGCGAGTTCGGCCGCCATGAGAAAGGCCGGCCAGTAAACGCAATGAAAGCGGATGATGTCTTTGCCGACCATGTGAAGATCGGCAGGCCAGAAGGTCGCGTAGTCGCCGCTTTCGGTCTCGGGGTAGCCGAGCGCGGTGATGTAATTCGCCAAGGCATCGAGCCAGACATAGACGACATGCTTGGGGTCGCCCGGCACTGGCACACCCCAACTGAAGCTGGTGCGCGAGACCGAAAGATCGCGCAACCCTCCCCTGACGAAACTCACCACCTCGTTGCGCCGCGCTTGTGGCGCGATAAAGTCGGGGTTCTTGTCATAGAATTGCAGCAGGCGATCCTGCCAGGCCGACAAGCGAAAAAAATAATTCTCCTCCTCGACCCATTCGACATCGGCTCCCGTGGGTGCTTTGCCGCCGACGAGCTCGCTCTCTTCATAGAACGCCTCGTCACGGACCGAATACCAGCCGGCGAAGCGGCCGAGATAGATCTGGTCGCGCCGTTGCAGCTCCTCCCAAAGCGCCTGAACGCCGCGGATGTGGCGCGGGTCCGTCGTGCGGATGAAATCGTCGTTGCTGATGTTCAGGAGCGTCCGGATCTCACGAAAGCTTTGCGAAACGCGGTCGCAAAAACTTTGCGGATCCATGCCGGCGGCACGCGCCGATTTCTCCACCTTCTGCCCGTGCTCGTCGGTGCCGGTGAGGAAGCGAACCCGCCGCCCATCGAGCCGCATGAACCGGGCGAGCGCGTCACAGGCAACAGTGGTGTAGGCGTGCCCGATATGGGGCGCGTCGTTCACGTAATAAATCGGCGTGGTGAGGTAATACGGCCGGCCGCCGGTCATGATGTCTCCTGAACGCGATGCCCGTCCTCGGGTTTTAGCGTGCCGCACCTTCGAGCGCAAAAAATGCGTTCAGTACGACTTGCTTGCGGTCAAGGTTGACGCCATCCGCCAAGGCAAAGAGATGGGCGACCTTCTCCCGCACCTCGATCCATTGATCGAGGCTGCGTCGCATGCCGAGCCGGCGCATCGTCGCGGCTTCGGTCGGCAATACCGCTCCCTCCTTCGCACCCCCCGCCGACAAGGCAACCATGCGCGCAAGCCATGCCGGCAACAGCTCGCCGACCATGCGGAACGACTCCTCGCCATCATTGCGCGCAAGCCGATCGGCAAAAGCGTGGAGCGCAACCCCGTCGAGATCGGGAAGGCCGTCAAGCAGATCGAGGAGCTTGCGATAGATTGCCAAGCCGCCCGCCGCGCCGAGTTCGAGCGCACGTCCGATGCTGCCCTCCGCGAGTTGCACCAGCACGCTTCGGTCGGCCGCGGAGAGATCCGGTCGATAGCGCGCCAGCGCCTCTGCCACGATGCTGTCGGATAAGGGCTTCAAGGCAAGCAAGCGGCAACGCGAGCGGATGGTCGGCAGCAATCGCCCCGGATTATCGCTCGTCAGCAGCAGAATCGCCTGCGTCGGCGGCTCCTCCAGGATCTTGAGGAGCGCATTGGCGGCGTTGCGATTCATGAAATCGGCGCCGTCGAGAATCACGACGCGCCATTCGCCCTCGGACGGGGTCAGACGCATGAAGCCGGCGATGCTGCGGGTGTCATCGACCACGATCTCGCTGCGCTGTCGCTTGCGTCGCGGTTCGATACCGCGCTCGACGAGCAAGAGATCGGCAATGCCGCCCGAGGCGACCCGACGGAATATCGGATGGTCAGGCGGAACGGTGAGCGCGGCAGGCGGCGTAGCGAACAGGCCGCCGCGGGCCGCGCCTTCCGCGAAGAGAAAGCGCGCAAAGCGGAAGGCCAGTGTCGCCTTGCCGATCCCGCGCGGCCCGCTCAACAGCCAGGCATGCGGCAGCCGGCCGGACGCATAGGCGCCAAGCAGCGCCTGCTCCGCCGCCTCGTGTCCAAGCAGGAAAGGATTTTCCCGCGGTTGCGGGATGGACGGCCGTTCACCGCCCCGCTCCTCGGCCTCGTCCTCTTCGCCGTTGTCGAGATCGTCCGTCATGGCCGGCACCAATATACCGCAACAGGCAAGACCCGACCGTCAGAGATCTATGCCGAGCCTCGAGCGAACCACGCCAAGCACGGCGTGATGGACCGCATCGGTATCCGCGGCCGCATCGATGATCGCGCAACGGTGAGATTCGAGCCGCGCAATGTCGAGAAACCCTTGCCTGAGCCGCTCATGGAACGCCCGATCCATATTTTCGAAGCGGGTCTCGTTTCCCTGGCGCGTCGCCGCGCGCTGAAGCCCCAGCTCCACGGGCAGATCAAGGATTAAGGTCAGATCCGGCGCGAAATCGCCGGCGATCATGCGATAGAGCACGGCCAAATCGGCGCGCGGCACGCCTCCGCCATATCCCTGATAGGCCATGGTGGAATCGGCGAAGCGGTCGCAGACCACCCAGGCGCCGCGCTCGAGCGCCGGCCATATCCTCGAGCGCAAATGCGCCCGCCGCGCCGCGGTCACCAGCAGCGCCTCGCTCAGCGCGTCCCATCGGTCGGGTTCGCCTTCGACCAGCAAGCGGCGGATCTCCTCGGCGCCCTCGGCGCCGCCAGGTTCGCGGGTACGCTCGGCCCGGATGCCTGCCTGCGCAAGAGCCGCGACGAGGCGTTGCACCTGCGTGGACTTGCCTGCGCCCTCTCCGCCTTCGAAGGTGATGAACCGGCCCCGGTTCAGTTCTTTCTGCCCCATAGCAGGTAGCCCGCGGTCGCCGCCATGCGGCCGAAGGCGTTGAGACGATCGACGGACCGCGCCGCCACCAGAGGCACTTCCACGGGATCGGTCTCGGGCGCCGTGATCACCAGCTTGCCGACGGTCTGCCCCTTGGCAACCGGCGCCTTGACCTGGCTGTCATAGATGGCCGCGACCTTCAAGTCCTTGCGCGCGCCGCGCGACAGGGTGATGACGACGTCCTTGGCAGGGGTCGCCGGCACCTTCGCCTCCTCGCCGAGCCACACCGGCGCGTCGTCGATCGCATCGCCCGCCTTGACGACCGTATAGTTGCTGAACTCGCGAAATGCCCAGTCCATCACCCGCTCGCTCTCGGTCGCCCTCTCCTTCATGCTCTTCATGCCGGCCAGAACCATGATGATGCGCCGGCCATTGCGCACGGCGGAGCCGACCAAGCCGTATCCCGCCTCATCCGTGTGGCCCGTCTTGATGCCGTCGGCGCCGAGATCCTTATAAAGCAAGGGGTTACGATTGCCTTGCTTGATGCCGTTGAAGGTGAAGTCCTTGACCGCCTCGTATTTGTAATATTCCGGAAAATCCTTGATGTAGTTGCGCGACAGCGTCGCCAAATCGCGCGTCGACATATAGTGATCCGGCGCCGGCAAGCCGTTCACATCGGCGAAATGGCTATTGGTCAGCCCCATCTTCTTGGCCGTCTCGTTCATCTTCTCGACAAACGCCGCCTCGCTGCCCGCCAACCCCTCGGCAAGAACGATGCAGGCGTCATTGCCGGACTGGATGATCATCCCTTGCAGGAGATCATCGATCTTCACTTGACCGGGATAGGGGACGAACATCTTGGAGCCGCCGGTACGCCACGCCTTCTCGCTGACCGGAAGAACGTCCTCGGGCGTTGCCTTGCCGGCCTTCAGATAGGAATAGACGACATAGGCGGTCATGATCTTGCTCATCGACGCCGTCGGAATGCGCTGGTCGCCATTCTTGTCGAGGAGGACCGCGCCCGTCTGATAGTCGATGACGAAGGCGTTGCGGGCCGAGGTGTCGATCGTCGGCCGTTCGGCGGCGGCCGGATCCGCCATCGCCGCGACACCCAACAGGCAAAGGATGACCAGCCGGTAAGACAAGAAGCTCTTCATGCGTCCACTCTCAGATCGAAACGTCGGAAGGCAGGAGCACCGCACGGTAAGGTGCTGACACTAAGAGGAGATTGCGCCGAAAATATGATGGGCTCTGCATCAATCGACCACGATGCGCGCTTCGGTGATGCCGGCCCCGACCACGCGGTCGAGAAGCTTGTCCGCCTCGTCGACGCTGCGGATCGGCCCGAGACGAACACGATAGAGATCGACGCCGCTGACACGGGCCCCCGTCACTTTCACCGGCCCCAGGGAGTCGATCCGGCTTTTGACCTTGATGGCGTTGTCGGGACGCGCGAATGCGCCCGCCTGGATGTAGATCTGCGTCGGCTTGACGGGAACGACGGCGACCTTCTCCGGTAACGGCGGCGCCGCCGGCGCGGTGGCTTGCGGCGCCGGGGGAGCCGGGAGAGGCGCGGGCGCGCGCGGAACGGCTTGCGGCTGCGTCGAGGCGACCCGCACGCCCGGCGAGGGCGGCAGCGGTTCGGCAATCACCGGAGCACGCGGCGCCGCTCGCGCGGGATCGGCAATGGATTTCTCATCGCTGCCGTTGCGCCGCGCCAGGCTCGCCGCCTGGATGCTCTCCGGCACCAGGATCCTCACCCGCACTTTGGCGGTGCCCTGCCCCTCAAAGCCCAGCAATTGCGCCGCACGGCGCGATACATCGATGATGCGGCCGCGGGCGAAGGGACCGCGATCGTTGACGCGCAGGGCGAGCGATCGGCCATTCTCCAGATTGGTTACTTCGACGATTGTCGGCATCGGCAGCGTGCGGTGAGCGGCGCTCAGCGCGTTAAGGTCGAATACCTCGCCATTGGCCGTATACTTGCCGTGAAAGTCTTCGCCGTACCAGGATGCGATCCCGGATTCGTCGTAGCTGAAATCTTCCGCTGGATAATACCAGACGCCGCCGATCTGGTAGGGCTGGCCGACCTTGTACTGGCCTCGGCCGAGCGTCGCATCGGGCGCCGCCGTCTTCGCCGGCGAAGGCGGCGGCGGCGCGGCGCACCCCGCCATCAGCGGGCCGATACCGATCAGGCAAAGCAGTAAAGTTCGGCAATCGATCATCGAATGTTTCAGTTAGATACTAGATATAGCGTACTCTACCCCTATTCCATACTATCGGCAAGAAGACCAACCGCGCTGGCGAAATAGCTCGAGCTATTCCATTTCATCAGGACACGGAAATTGTCGTAGATCAGAACCGCCGGCTGATCCTCATCGGGCCGCAAGACGGATGCCTGCAGATCGCGCGCCGGAAGTGGCCCGCCATCGCTGCGCCGGACGCCCAGCTTGCGCCACGCGCTGAGCGGCTTCTTCACATTTGGACCGATCAAGGCCGGGTCGAAGCCCGCGGGAAGGCGGACGAGGCGCCCCCAGGTCTGATCGCCGTGCCAGCCATTTTGGGCGAGATAGTTCGCGATCGAAGCGAAGACGTCTTCCCGCCGATGCCAGATGTCGCGCCGGCCGTCGCCACGATAGCTCACGGCGAAATTGAGGAAGCTCGACGGCATGAACTGGCTCTGCCCCATCGCGCCCGCCCAGGAGCCGAGCATCTCCTTGGGATCGATATGATCCTGGTCGACGATCTTGAGCGCGTTGATCAATTCGTGCCGGAAGAACGTGCTGCGCCGGCCGTCATAGGCCAGCGTCGCCAAGGCCGCGATCACGGGAAAATGGCCGACGGATTGACCGAAACTGGTCTCGATCCCCCAGAGGGCGACGATGAAGCGCGGCTGAACGCCATAATGACGGCCGATTTCGCTGAGGAGCGCGCGGTTCTCGGCCAGATGCTGTCGTGCTGCTTCCTGGCGCTTGGGGTTTACTACACGGCGAAGATAGTCCTCGAAAGTGATCGTTCCTTCGGGCTGCTTGCGGTCGAGTTCGATGACGCGCGGAATGGGCTCGATATCGGCAAGCGCGGTATTGACCGTGCTCGGTCGTATCCCTGCGGCCACGGCTTCCTGCTTCACACCGCCGAGAAAGGTCGGGAAATCCACATCGGCGGCATGCGCCGGGTTAAAAGCCGGAGTCGAGGCGAGGATGAGAGCCGGCAGGATCCAACGAAGGCGCAAGGTCGGGTTCTCTTATACGAAACGACAGCGAAACGATCGGCGGCGCGGCTCGCTTTCTGCCATGCGAAGAGCGGCGGCGCAATCGGCCGTCATGATGGCGCCGGAATGGTTAAGCAATGATCAAGAAAGAGGGCATGCCGCCGTCTCGGGGCCCTTCCGCGACGCCGAAAGCGAGGGCTAAGCGATCTCGTTGCTGAATCGAATCGTATTCTTCTCGATCCCCTGAAGCACGATCGGCAAGCCGCCGCTCCGCATCATCCATTCGAGGCGGTGATCGCGATATTGGCGCTTGAAGATGCCCATTTCGACGAGGCACCCCAAATCGGGCAGCACCTTCATGATCTCGCGAACCGCCGTGACGCAGGCGATCACGCTCGGCCGCGCATTGCTCCGCGCCAGCCAATCGGCAAGCCGGCTCCCGGGCTTCGGCCCGTTGCCACGCGCGGCCGACGTGTTCAGATGGGGGACGACCGCGGCGTCTCCCCAACCAAAGCTCGCCCCGGTGAACCATTCGCGATCTCCGAGCTGGCGCTCGAGCCAGTTCTGCATCTTCTGGGTCTGCTCGGCCGCCCGCGCGAGCAACTGCTCGCGCAACGATCCGGTCGCCCGCTTGAACCCGTCGATCTCGAGGATGCCCCAGTTGATCGCCTCATACTGCGTGTCCATGACGTCTTCGAGCATGCGTACCCGCGCCCGCTCCGCCGGATCTTTGGGCAAGAGCGGTGGCTGCGGCCATTTGTCTTCGAGATATTCGAGGATCACCGTGGAGTCGAAGATGCGAGTCTCGCCGTCCACCAGCGCCGGCACTTCGTGGCGCGGATTGCGGTCCTTGAAGCCTTCATCGGGCGTCGAGCCCGTGCCGAACGCCTCGGGCAGATGCGTCTCGAATGGTATCCCCTTCTCCGCCAAGGCGATCTTGCATTTCTGCGCGTAGGGCGAGAGCGGATGTTCGTAAAGGCGAATCACGGCAGACCTCCCTGGGCGACTATCGGCCACGGTAGTATAGCGATGGTTGTGGCGGTCTGCAGCGATTTCAGGCGATGATCAACCGGGCGGCCTTGTCGCGAAGGCGGCTCGGCATCGGCGCCGAGCGCCGCGCCTCCATGTCGAAATGGACGCCGGCCTGATGAAACAGCGCCACCGGCTCGCCGCTTCGCGCAAAGACGAGCTCGTGAAGCATCCGCAGCGACGAATTTCCCGCCGCCAGCAACCCGCTGCGCAACGCCAAGCCGTCGCCTGCCGCCGGTGGCCGGCCGATCAGGCGAAACCGCGTCTCGAAAGTGGAGAAGCCGCGCTTCTCTTGGCGCATATAGGCTGGGGTGGCGCCGATGGCGAGACAAACATGGAGGCAGGCATGGGCGAAGCGATGAACGAAGCCCGAGAGCGATAATTCGCCGCGCTCATCGACCTCCCATGCCTTCACGCGATCGCGCCCACTGTCGATCATCCGATCGATATGGGTCGGCGCGGCGATCTCGTCGAATGCCGGCGCATTCCAGGAAATGACCGCATCGCCCAGAATCCGCCGCTGCTCCGCATGTGCGCCATAGGGCAGATCGCGCGGCGCAAGGCTGTGCTCGACCAGCGTCGCCACCTCGCCCGTGCCGGCATTGACGAGCTCGTGACCGATGCGGATGGCCTCATCCTCTCGGCCGATGACGCCGCTGCGGATGAAGACGCCGTCGCCGGCACGCAACTCATGCTGATAGCGGACCAGCAGCGCAGCGGAGGACCAGGCGGCCGCCGCCGGCACCTCGGAAGGTGCAATTTGTTCGATGAGGTTGAAGGCGGCGTCGGCGAAGCGATCGAAATAATAGGCGATCGTCAAGTGACCCATCACGTCGCATTCCCAGGCGGCGACGACGCTGCGATAGGTTTCGACGAGGCCGCCGATTGCCTTTGTCATGCCCTGCTCCTTATGGCCGTCGATGCAAGCGCGCGAGCGTCACCCGACCGGCACGGTCTCCGCGAGATAGCGGCGTATGAACGGGGACACCGGCAAGGTAAGTACGGTCTCGGGCGCCAGGAAGCAAGCATCGACGACTTCGCGATTGTCGAGGGAGAGTATTGGCGCTTCCGACAGCTTCAGCTCGAAGATCCAGACATGGTCGTGCTGAAAATCCCAGAAGGCTTTTACCTCCATCGCCAGCCTCAGGAGCTCCGGCGGAAAGACGAGACCGAGCTCCTCGCGCAGCTCGCGAAGCGCCGCTTCTGTTGGCGTCTCGCCACGGCGTATGCCACCGCCTGGCCAGCTCGGCACGTCGCGGTAGGATTGGCGTATCATGAGGATTTTGCCGGAAAACCATAAGGCGACCAATGCGCCTTGATGATGCGGGCGGCGCACATACCACCACGGGCGGAGCAGGCCGAATCCCATGCGATAGAGCGCACGGTATGCGCGGTCGAGAGCCGATGCTTTGGCGGAGCGTCGAGACGTTTGAAGGGCGATGCCGTTCATTCGCTGATGATAGCGAGGAGCACTGTATGACCACCACAGCGACCATCGAAGAAGCGCAACGGCGCACCGAGCAATTCCTGACCGAGCAGATGCCGCATGCCTTGCACGCGGTGGATTATGCCTGGCCGCGCTTCGACGAATTGCCGCAGCCGATCACGCTGGCCGATGTGCAGCGGGCGCGTGTTCAATTTCGCCATGCGCGAGGCGCCTCCGATGCCATCTACTTCATCGCCGCCTTCGATGACGAGCTTATGATGCAGCTCCAACTGAATGTCTGGCGATTTGTCGTCGTCTACCGCGTGCCGGCGGACGAGGCTCTCGATGCCGCCGCGCTGGCGGTTCGGCTCGAGCGCTGGCGCATCGGTGCGGAGCATGCGGGCTGGACGATCGGCTGGCGCGAGGCGAAGGGTTTGGACGATGCCAAGCAACGCTACATCGAGACTTACTGCTATGCGAATGCGGCGCCGGATTTTCTCGACAACGCGCTGCAGCAGCTCTATTGGCGGACCGACATCGTGCAAATGACGCGCTATTTCATGCTGGAGGCGCGCCGGTGCGGCGTGTCGCTGTCACCGCGGCGAGCCGGCTATCTCTGAGCCGCATCGCGTCGCATTGCGCGTCAGCGCCAGCCGTGATGCCAACCACCCTCATGCCAATCATGGTCGCGCCAGCCGTGATCATGCCAGCCGCCGAAATCCAAGCCGATACCGACGGACCCGTAGACCGGCGGCCCGTAATAGCCGGGGTAATAGCCGGGCCCGGCATAGGGGTCTGGAGGTCCATAAAAGACGCATCCGGCAAGCGCCAGGGCTGCGCCAGACAGGAGCGCCAACCGTCTCAATCCCAACTGCTTCATCTCTGTCACCTCAGGGTGACAACAAGGGCGTCTTGCCGTGCGTTCCGGCTCGCGGTAGGAGCGCTAGGCGCTCAGCGCCAGCGTATCAGCCCGGTCTTGGCCAGCCAGCCGAGCGTGCGCCATGCGGCGGCTCGCTGTGCGGGGGCGAGCATGTCCACCAAATCGCCCGCTTTCATCGGCCCGTTGCCGAGTTGGCTCAAAACTGCGCCTGTGGCGGCCTCGTCGAGCAACATGGCTGGCACCGGCGCGGCGACCCACAGCCGACGCATCGCGGCGGCCACGGCCGCGTCGCTTCCGCCCGGCAGCGTGAGAATGGTCTCCGGCGACAAGGATGCGGTCGGCCAGTCGCGAAAGAGGTCGAAGGGGTCGATGCCGAGCGGACGCGCGGCGCGGCCCGCGGCGACGGGTGCCGCCTCGACGCCGGCGCGCCGCCGTTCCGCCAAGGCGGACCACAGCTCCTGATAGGCGGCGATGACGACGCGCCAATCGAACTGCGTCCGGGCATGGCGGCGACCCGCTTCGCCCATCTCGCGCCGCAGCGCCGGAGACTCGATCAGCCGGATCAGCGCCTCGGCGCAGGCGACGACATCGATTGCCGTGCTCTGGCTCGCCGCCGCGGAAAAAAGCGCGTGATTGGCATTGCCGGAGGCGTAATCGAAGGCAAGCGCCTCCCCGCTCCCGATGCCCGGCGCGACCGTGGGCACGCGAATGCCGTCAATGCCGTCGCGCACCGTCTCGCGATAGCCGTTCCAGTCGCTCACCACCACCGGCACACCCGCCGCCATCGCTTCGACGGGCGTCAATCCGAAGGTTTCCTGCACGCTATCCGCCAGCGATACGAAGATGTCCGCCGCGACCCAGGCGCGCCGATTGGCATCCTCGCGGCTGTCCAACAGGATGCGATTGACCGAAGGCGCAAGCACGGCCGCCGCCTGGGCGAAGCCTTCCGCGAAGGCATCGGAACGAAACCAGCCGACTTCGAGCAGGTGGATGCGCTTGCCGGTACGCGCCGCCGCGTTCTCCGCGGCCAAATACAACGGAATCGGATTGGCTTTCTCCGCGTGGTCCAGCCGTCCCAGATAGAGCAGCAGGATGTCGTCCTGCGCGATACCGAAACGCGCGCGAAAGGCCGCTCCTTCGCCTGGGCGCGGCTCGAAGGCATCACAATCGACGCCCAACGGGATCACCGGCAACTGCGCCCGTGATGTCAGCGCCTGTCCTGAGAGCGTCGCGAAATAATCGCCATACTCCTCGAGAACGCGCTCGACGACGCGCTTCGCCAAGGCGGTCGTGCACACGAGCGCGTCCCAACTCTGAATCGGCGCGGTGAGCAGCGACCCGATCGCGTCCATCGCGCTCGAATCGGAAAGCGTGTGCGTCACGCCGACCAGCGAAAAGGCGCGCTGATCGATCCCGCGCCTCAGCCAGGCATAGCGGCTGAGATCGGGTCCCGGCGTGTAGAGCGTGCCGGTCTCCGATAGCCTCGCCATGCCGAGCGGTCCCAGTGCCCGCACCTCGCGACCGCCGCCGGCATGCCGCAAGACGAGCGATTTGAATGCCTCGACATCGGCTTCCTCATGCGCGAAACAGGTGAATTTCGGAGCGCCGGAATGGCGGATATAGCCGGTCACGAACCCGGCCGATGCCGCTCGCCGGCCGGCGACGCCAGCGGAGACGTCAAAATTCGGACGGGCGAAAGCGATAACGGCTTCCGCACATCGGCTTGGGGCACTCACGGCAGGATCGTTTCTCAGGGAACGGTCAGGCGCCTTTCAAGCGTTGCCGCCGCGGCCTCGCAGAGCTGCGCCAAACCGCGGGATTGCTCGGCATCGGCGACGTCGCTCTGGCGCTGCGCGCGATCATAATGCTCCGCCGCGCGCCGCCTGAGATATTCGACGATCTCGCTGGGCGACGGGCGGGGCATCACATCGATGATCTTCATGGCCCATCTAACCAGAAATCGCAGGCGCTGCCGAGCGTAAAGGTTGCGCGCGGGGATGGCCGTGTCAATTTCAGGACGCAAGGGCTGGCGGCAATACCGCTTCCCTGCCCCGGCACGGTTTGCTAAGGGCTTGACGCGAAAAAGCGGGATGGGTGGCCGAGCGGTTTAAGGCACCGGTCTTGAAAACCGGCGTGGGTGCAAGCTCACCGTGGGTTCGAATCCCACCCCATCCGCCACTTCAGAACAGAACTGCGAACGCCGGTCGTAGCCGGCTTTACGCCGGCTGCCGCGGTCAGCGCCTGAAGCAGATTGCTCTTCGAGCCGATGATGCGGACCTCGCGGTCTGCGATCTCGACGCGCTGGGCGAGCGCGCGGAGATGGTCGCGGCGATAGCCGCCGCCGTCGATCCGGATGCGCTCACGCGCCGTCCGGGCGAACCTCTGGACCATCTGCGGCGTGATGGATTGCTGGCTCGACGTCTCCAGCATCGCGGCGGCACGCGCGGCGTCGGCTTGCGCCTGGTCGCGGATCGCTTTGAGGCTTGCAACGCGCTCTTTCAGCGCCGGATCGTCGAGATCGGCAACGCCGGCCTCGATCACGTCATAGAGCCGCTTCAGGCGCAAGTCGGTCTCGGCGGCGCGCTTGTTCAGCTCGGCGATGTGCTCGCGGCGACGCTCGGCGCGCTCCTGCCGGCGGTCGAGGACGGAGGCCAGGATTTCCTCGAGCCGTTCCGGCTGGAGCAGCCGGTTGGCAATATGCTCCGCGACGAGATTGTCCAGCTTCTCCATCGGGATCGACCGGCCCTTGCAGCCGGTGTCGCCCTGTCGCGCCTTGATCGAGCAAGTGTAGTAGCGATACCGCCCTCCCTTCCCGGTCCGGAGCGTCATGGCGCCGCCGCACTCGGCGCAGAAGCAGATGCCGGTAAGGAGGGTCGGACCGCTGAC
>Ga0209062_1004909_pt1 | contig 13438 bp, 15 predicted proteins | sample Coa_R2_2_FD_187158 | JGI IMG/M metagenome (GOLD analysis project Ga0209062, IMG submission 187158) | Surface soil microbial communities from Centralia Pennsylvania, which are recovering from an underground coalmine fire - Coalmine... | ecosystem: Environmental > Terrestrial > Soil > Unclassified... | reverse complement strand
GTGGCCGACGGATCGACCGCGCCTGCTGGTGAGGGCGCGGTCGCCCCCGGCTGCGCCTGAGCGGCGGAAGCGTCGGTCGCGCTGGGCTGGTTGTCGCTCGTCGTATGAGCGTCGGACCGCGCCGAGTTCTGATTACCAGTATCGGAGGCATTCGGCGTATGGGAGGGCGCTTGCGGCAGGCCGTTGGTTTGGGTCGGTGCGATGCCGGTGTCGCGCGTGGGAGCAAGCGGCTGAGCCGCGTGCATTCCCGAGGCGGTGACCGGTGTCGAAGCAGCGGTTTGTGCGGCGCTCGACTGGGAAATCGTCGTCGTTTTAGTCAAGCCGCCACCTGCCTGCATCGGCCCTTGTCCGGTCAGCCGAGCCGCAGGCGAAGGCGGATTCGCGAGAACCGACTGCGCTCCAGGGGGCCGGGTCGACGGGTTCGCCGATCCGGCGTCCGTGGTCGTGCCGTTCGCAGCGGACTGCAGGTCGGCTGCAGCTTGGGGATTGGCGGCCGCGCTCGGCGAAGCTGCGCCAGGCGCGGGCGCTTGCGCGGTGCCCGTCGGCAGAACTCCCGTTGGCGGCGCGGCCTGCTGAGCGGCCTGGACTCCGGGCGTCGCAAGGAGAGCCAGCAGGTTGGGATCAGGGACGGTCGTCGTGGAATCCGATTGCGATGCAGTCGAGGCGTTCGGATCGCCCGATTGATCCGACTTTGCGTCGCCCGATCCCGATGTCGAAGTCGCAGGCGCAACGACCGCAACGACGCTACCGGTGAGGGTGGCGTTGGTTGCCGGTGCGGCCGATGAGGACGAGGCCGATTGGGCTTGCGGGTCCTGGTCGCCATTCGAAGCCGTGTTCGCATTCGAACCCGATCCGGTGCCCGAACCGGACGTCTGCCCCGAAAGGTCCCCCAGCGCCTGGATCAGCGCCGAGAAGGCGTCGGCTTCGGAGGAGCCGTTGATGGGAAGGCCGTTCGAAACCGGTGCGGCGATGCCGGCCTTGGCGGCGTTGGTGGCGTGAACTGCTCTCACGTGGATTGCCCCTGGGTGATCTCGTCAGGACCAAAGCAATCGGCGTGCCAGAGCGCGGGATATCCTTAAGCCGCTGAAAAGACGCCATAAATGATTCCCGGGATGACGCTGCGATAGAGCTTGCGGCAAAGTTTGCCGTGGCAAAGGCAGGGCAAATCCTGCAGGCCGGTAGAAGATCGCCATGCGGGCCGAAACCGGACTTTCCACGAATCGGCACGAACCGGGTGGACCGTTGTCCAACCGGTTGCGAGCTGCGATAGCGTCGAGTCTAGAAGGTTTGGTCGAGACTGACGGAAATTCGGCTCGCCGTGTTGCGCGAGCGCGCAAGCGAGGGCCGGGAATAAGGCATCGAGCGCGTGTCGTTCTGCTTGCGCACCGCCTCGATGATGTGCGTCACGACGCGCTCGGTCGCGCGCTGGGCGGCGCCGATCGCGACCTGATTGGTCATCGCAATCTCGCCGAAATAGCGGATGCCGGCGACGATCTTCTCGCGTTTTTCCGGCGGCAGCGGCGCCAGCGCGTCCTTGAGCGACCCGATCTGCTGCATGAGCCGCTCGAAGGTGCGCCCGAGCATCAGCTTCTGATCGACCGATCGCGCGACGATCTCGGGATGGTGGGCGGCGAGTGCTTTGTTCTCCGCCTCGAGGATCTTCGTGAGCTGGTCGATCGTATCCAGGAGCGCCGACAGCAGTTGTTTGGAGTCGCTCATCCTATTTCTCCTGGGCCTTGATCAGCGCGGCCGCGACCTTGTCGGCGATGCCGAGCGTGCCGGACCGGGCGATCGCCTGGCCGTACTGCTCGATCATCATGGATTTGTAGATTTCCTCGCCATTGCCGCCGCCGGTCACTGGATCGGCGCCGACGCCCTCGAACATGTGCGAAAGCATCTCGGTGGCAAATACGGCCTCGAACTCCGTCGCCGATTTCTTGATCTTCGCGATATCGACCGAACCGTTGCCCGCCTTGCCGGTCGGCGCGGCGGCGGAGCTGGCGGACTGGCGCATCTGCATCATCGCTACGTCCGCGCTCGGCGCGCCGATGCTGGTCCCGCTCATCTCAGATGACCTCGAGGTCCGCCTGGAGCGCGCCCGCAGCCTTGATCGACTGCAGGATCGAGATGATGTCGCGCGGACCCACGCCCAGCCGATTGAGCGCCGTGACGAGCTGCTGGAGCGAGACCCCGGCGGGAAGTATCGCGGTCTTGTGACCTGAATCCTCGTCGACCGTGACTTGGGTGCGCGGCACGACGGTTGTCGTCCCGCCTTGGCTGAAGGGCTGGGGCTGCGAGACCTGCGGCGTCTCGGTGATCTTGACCGTTAGGTTGCCCTGGCTGATCGCCACCGTGGAGATGCGCACCTTGTCGCCCATTACGATGACGCCGGACTTCTCGTCGATCACGACCCTCGCAACTTCGTCCGGTTCGATCGCGAGCTGCTCGATATCTGTAATGAGATTGACGATGTCGGTCCGCTTCGTGCCCGCGACCGAGACTTTCACATTGGCGGGGTCGGTCGCGCGTGCGACGGGTGAGCCGATCGAGCCGTTGATCGCCTGGGCGATCCGGCGAGCGGTCGTGAAATCGGGGTTGTGAAGCGAGAGGCGGACCTCCTGCATTTCGCCCAGGTTGAACGCGACCTCGCGTTCGACGATCGCGCCGTCCGCGATCCTGCCGCCCGTGGGCACGCCCTTGGTCACGGTGCTGGCTTCGCCTGAAGCCGTGAATCCACCGATTGCCACCTGTCCCTGGGCGACCGCGTAGACCTCGCTGTCGGCGCCGAGGAGCGGGGTGACGAGAAGCGTGCCGCCTTGGAGACTCTTGGCGTCGCCCAGTGCTGCGACGGTCGTGTCGATGCGTGTGCCTTGCCCCGCGAAGGGGGGGAGGGTCGCCGTGACCATGACGGCCGCGACGTCCTTCGTCCGGAGCTGCTCGCCCCGAACGTTGACGCCGAGACGCTCGAGCATGCCGACCAGGCTCTGCTCGGTGAAGGGGATGTTGGTCAGCGTATCGCCGCTGCCGTTGAGGCCGACGACCAGACCGTAGCCTACGAGCATATTGTCCCGTACGCCCTCGACGCTCACGATGTCCTTGATTCGCGTCGTCGCGGCCAGCGCATCGACCACCGGCGCCACAACCAGGGCGAAGGCGGCAACACCGCATGACAGAAAACGAAGAGTCAGGGCGCGGAACGGGAGCATGAAAGGCAGGCGGACGATCGGCTTGGCCATCGGGCCCTCGGTCGGTGAATCGTTCGATGTCGGCTTCTAGGCAGTTTGCGTTAATGCTTCGCTACCGGGACGCCGCTGTCACCAGTCCATGCGAGAATCGTGCCAAAACCAAAAGCGAGGAATTCCGCGGCATAGCTGAGGACGGGACTCGGTCGATCATTGCCGCCTAGGCAAAATCTGCCCGGCACGTTAACCGCGACTTAAGGGTGCGAGCCCCAAGGTCGATCGTCGAAAGGGTCGGTCAGCCTATGGATGTCTCACGGATCTCGCGTTCGGGCCAGTCGCAGCTCGGCAAGCCCACCAAGGTCACCTCCTCTGGCGGCTTTACCCAGATGCTGGACGCCAAGCCGACCTCCATGGCTACTGTCACCGGCACCGCGCCCGCGGGGGCGATCGATACACTGTTGGCGGTCCAAGAAGCCGAATCGGCTCTCGAACGGCGTAACCGCGCACGCCGTCGGGCCAGCGACCTGATCGATGGGCTGGACCAGATCCGGGACGGCCTGCTTGCCGGCGGGATCTCGCCCGACCGGCTGGATAACCTGGCGGCGATGGTGGCGGCTCGGCGCGATGAGGCCGATGATCCCCGCCTGAGCGAGCTGCTGGACGAGATCGAGCTCAGAGTTCAGGTCGAGCTCGCAAAGCTCGGTAGGCTGCCGCCCGGTTCGGTCTGATTAAAATATATTAGTTTTATCAATGCATTAGTTTGGTGTGCGTCGATCCTTGCGACGGGCAGGGACGGTTTCTATACTCCGGCCGCTTCAAAGTTCACTGGTCCGGCCCACGAGCATGACAAATCCCTCGCTTCCCTCCGGCTATAGACCGTCCGACGATGAAACTTTCATGAATCCCATCATGCGCGAGTATTTCCGCCTCAAGCTCTTGAAGTGGCAGGCGGAGCTCTTGCGCGAATCGAACGAAACCTTGAACAGCCTCCAGGTCGACGGGGGGATGCAGGAGCCCGATCTGGCGGACCGCGCATCGGCCGAAACCGACCGCGCGCTGGAGCTTCGTACCCGCGACCGCGAGCGCAAGCTCCTCTCGAAGATCGATGCCGCTCTGCAGCGGATCGAGGACGGCAGCTACGGCTATTGCGAGGAGACCGGAGACCCGATCGGCGTCAAGCGCCTGGAGGCCCGTCCGATCGCAACCCTTTCTCTCGAAGCCCAAGAGCGTCACGAGCGCATGGAGCGCACCCAGCGGGACGAATAGCGCGTCGGTTGACTGGCCTCGCCCCGCCCCGCATGAACCGAAACGATCCGCGATAGGCGCGTAAGCCTTTTCGGTCGTTCGGCCGGCCAGAGCTATTTTGGTCCAGAGCCGTCTTCGGCCCATAGCCTTTAGAACGGGAACAGGATGTCGATCAGCTGCTGGCCCCAGCGCGGCTGCTGAACGTCGTTGATCTGGCCCCGGCCGGCATAGGAGATCCGTGCTTCCGCGATCTTCTCGTAGCTGATCGTGTTGTCGGATGCGATGTCCTCCGGCCGCACGATGCCGTTGATGTCGAGCTCGCGGAGGTCGTAGTTCACCCGCACTTCCTGTTTGCCGGAAACCACCAGATTGCGGTTCGGCAGCACCTGGGTCACGACTGCGGCCACTTTCAGCGTGATCGCCTCGCTCCGGGTGATAACGCCTTTACCGTCGGCCGCCGAAGCCGAGTTCGTGCTGATCAGGGTGGTCGGGTCGACCGCCTTGGGCAGAATGTGGGGGAGATTCTGCTCCAGCCCCAGGAAATGCGAAGCTCCCGCATTTTCCGAGTCGGTCCGGGTCCGGTTGGTTTCGTTCGAGATGCTCGCCTGGTCGTTGATCGACACCAGCACCGTCAGGAGGTCGCCGACATTGGCCGCGCGCTGATCCTTGATGAAGGAACGCGCGCCCGAGCGCCAGATCGAATTGGCGGCGTGAATTTCGGGCGGCGGCGCCGGCATCGGCATGCTGACCGGCTGATAGTTCGGATCATCCTGCGGATTGACGATCGGGGAGAATTTCGGCTGCTTGCCCTCGCTGGCTAGGCGGTCTCCCACCTCGCATCCGCCGGCGAGAAGCATCGCGGGCACCAATCCGGCGACGGCGAGAAATCTGAGATAGCCGAACTTGGCGCTCATCGCGCATCTCCTTGCTCGTTCGAAATGGTTGGAAGGCCGTCGGATATCGCGACCAGGTTGGGCCCGGCGGCAACGCCTTCGACGACGCGGCTGCTCGATATGTTGATGACCTTGACTGGATCGCCCTTGGCGCCGTCCGTGAGCGCGCGGCCCTGGGTCGTGAGATCCATGCTCGCCTCGTCCAGCACCATCGTCACGGTCTGACCACGTTTCACGACCAGATCGCGGACGAGGTCGTTGGCGCGGAGCGGGCGCTCGGGCGCGAGTATCCGAGCCGCCGTCCGGCCAATGATTTTCTCGGGGTCCGTGATCGTATCCCGCGCCACGCGGTCAGCTTGCATGCGCACGAGATCGATGTCGGCCGCGCCCACGATTTCGCCTTGGTTGAGCGCGTGGCTAAGGACTGGGACCTGGACCACGGGGGCCACGCGGCCGCTGACCGGGACGGTGATCTCGCCGCTCGGCCCAGAAGCCGCGAGTGTACCGGAAAAGCGCTTCTGCTGAGGGTCGTAGCTCATATCGTGAACCGCAGCGGCGCCGGCGTTGGTCGGAAGCGCCAAGCGGATCGACTGTCGATCGAAGATGACGGCGAAAGGTCGAGCCAGCCCGTGGCCGGCCAGCCAATCCTCGACCAGCGATTCAATCTTGTCGCCGCCGACGATGATCGCCGAGCGCTCCACGACCGCACGGTCATGCGGGCTTGCCGGTCGCCAATCGAGGCCATGATCCTGCGCCAGTGCCGCCAAGGCGTGAGCGTCGAACACCATTCGCTGGCCGGGAGCTGGCGCCGCGGCGACAATGTCGTTGGCGGACGACCCGGCGCCGTCGAAGAGATCGCCGAGCGTCACGTTGGCGCCTACGACCGTCGCGTTCGGGCGATAGCTGGCGGCCGACGCGGAGACGACCATCGCCAGCATCGAAACAATGACGAGAAGCAAGCGAAAGGACAGGAACATGGCCGCCGTCCCTAACCTCAGTGCATCTGGTTGATGTCGTTCAGCATCTGGTCCGAGGTCTGGATGACCTTCGAGTTCATCTCATAGGCGCGTTGCGCCGCGATCAGATTGGTGACCTCGGAAACGATGTTAACATTCGAGCTTTCGAGCGAGCCCTGAGTGATGGTGCCGAAGCCGAGGGCACCGGGAGCGCCAGTCACCGGCACGCCGGACGCAGGCGTTTCGAGAAACAGGTTGTTTCCCGTTGCTTCCAGACCGGCATTGTTGGCGAAGGTCGCGAGCTCGACCTGGCCGACGGAGACCGGATTGGTTGTCCCGTCCACCTTGGCGAACATCTGTCCATCGGTGTTGACCGTGATCGCCGTTGTCGCCTTTGGAATGACAAGGCCCGGCTTCACGACGTAGCCGTCGCCCGTCACCACCTGGCCGTTGGCGTTCAGCTGGAACGAGCCGTCGCGGGTATAGGCGGTATCGCCGTTCGGAAGCTCGATCTGGAAATAGCCTTGGCCCGTGACGGCGAGATCGAGCTGATTGCCGGTTTGCTGAAGATCGCCCTGCGTGTCGACGCGATAGACGGCGGCAGCGCGCACGCCGCTTCCAAGCTGGATTCCGGAGGGGACGATCGTGCCGATGTCCGAGGACTGCGAGCCGGGCCGGGTCACGTTTTCGTACAGCAAATCTTGAAACGCGGGACGCTGCAGCTTGTAGCCGGTCGTCGTCATATTCGCGATGTTGTTCGAAATGACTTCGACGTTGAGCTGCTGGGCCTGCATGCCCGTGGCGCCGATCTGAAGTGCTCGCATTATCGTCCAATCCTTTGCGGTCGTTCGGTTACGCAGTCGTGTTCGACAGCTTCGAGATCATGTCTTTCTCGGTGTCGTTCTGGGTCTGGATCAGGTTGGCCACGGTCTCGTAGCTCCGTTGCAGGTCGATCATCTTGGTCATCTCGGTGATCGCCTGGACGTTTGAGCCCTCCAGCGCGCCCTGATGGATGGTCGTGCTGTCATCCGCCAGCGCCGGCTCGGTCGTCTGGTAGAGGCCGCCGCCGATCGGCTGCAGGAAATTCGGCCGATCGAACTTGAACACGCCGAGCTGAGCGATCTGGCCGCGCCGGGCCGAAATGACCCCGTCCTGGCTGATCGAGATCTGGTTATCGTCCTGCTGGATCACGATCGGGCTGCCCGATTGGTCGAGCACAGGATGCCCGGACTGGTCCACCAGCGTACCGTCATTGGCGATCGCCAGGCTGCCGCCGCGCGTGTAGAGCGTGCCGTTCGGGCCCTGAACGCTGAGAAATCCGCTGCCGCTCAGCGCGACGTCGAGCTGGTTTCCCGTGGTCGTGATCGGTCCATTGCTGAAATCGCGATAGGAGCCGACATCCGTCGGCATCACCAACTGGTCGCCAGGCGTCGTGCTGCTACCCTGCATCAGGTATTTCACGAACACCTGCCGCTCGGCCTTGAAGCCGGTCGAGTTGAGATTCGCCACATTGTTGGCGATCACGTCCATCCTGCGTTGCAAGGCGACTTGCAGGGATAGGCCGATATAGGAAGGATCCTTCATCCGGTGTCTCGAGCCCTGAGGGAGAGGTTGCTTCGTAACGATTGGCGGGGCGCTGCTGCTGCCGTCGCAACTCCCCCTGCAGGAACCATGCCAATCGCGAAAACAGGGTTAACGTCGCAGATAATCTAGGCTTGACCGTGAAGGACCCGTCGAGCCGCTAGGGCGCAGTTTCTTTAAAATCCGATCTTGCCCGGCAGAAATTGCCGACTAACGCAACTTGCCGTTAACCAGTCGCGGCTACTGTCGGCCTATCCGGATCGCGGATTTGGAAGGGTCGGTCAGCATGGCTGCAGGGGTGACGGCGGCAAACGCCGAGGACGAAGAGGAAGCACTCGCGGAAGGCGAAGCCGCAGAAGGCGCCCCGCGCAAGAAGTGGAGCGGCAAGCGATTGGTGCTGGTCGCCGGTATCCCGCTCCTTCTTATTCTGATCGGGGCCGGTGTCTATTTCTCCGGCCTCCTGGGTTCCGGCAAGAAGGCCGATGCGCCGACAGCCAAGGCGGAGCAGGGACCTGCGGTCTATGTCGATCTGCCCGAAATCCTGGTCAACCTCGAAGCCACCGGCAAGCAGCAGAGGTTCCTCAAGGCAAGCATCAGCCTCGAAGTCGCCAACACGGCCGATGCCGAAGCGCTGAAAAAGCAGATGCCGCGGCTCATCGATCAGTTCCAGACCTATCTTCGCGGGCTTCGGGTCGACGACCTGCACGGCTCGTCCGGCGTCTATCGCCTCCGGCAGGAGCTGCTCGCAAGGGTCGCGCAGTCCGCAGAGCCGACGCCGGTGGATGACGTGCTGTTTCGTGAATTACTGGTCCAGTAACCCGCGAGAACTCCCGACATGACCGACCAAGCAGTCGTAGACGACGAAGCCCTGGCAGCCGAATGGGCGGGCGCGCTCGAGGAAGAGGCGAACGCCACCGGCAGTCCCAGAGTCCTCAATCAGGACGAGATCGACTCTCTCCTGGGCTTCGACCGCGGCGCCGGTGGAGACAGCGAAAACTCGGGAGTTCTTGCGCTCGTCAATAGCGCGCTCGTCAGCTACGAGCGCCTGCCGATGCTCGACATCGTGTTCGACCGGCTGGTCCGAATGATGTCGACGTCGCTGCGCAATCTCACTTCGGACAACGTCGAGGCTAGTCTCGATCAGATTTCGAGCGTTCGGTTCGGCGATTATCTGAACTCCATCCCGCTGCCGGCAATGCTGTCGGTCTTCAAAGCGGAGGAGTGGGACAATTACGGCCTGCTGACCGTCGACAGCGCTCTCATCTACTCGATCGTCGACGTGCTTTTGGGCGGCCGTCGCGGCACGGCGGCGATGCGCATCGAGGGCCGTCCATACACGACCATCGAGCGCAATCTCGTCGAGCGCATGGTCCATGTCGTCCTGGCCGACCTCTCGTCAGCCTTCGATCCTCTGTCGGCGGTGACCTTCCGCTTCGACCGCCTTGAGACCAATCCGCGCTTCGCGGCGATCACGCGCGCGGGCAATGCAGCGGTTCTCGTCAAGATCCGTATCGACATGGAGGATCGCGGCGGCAGGCTCGAGATGCTGATCCCCTACGCCACGCTCGAGCCTGTTCGTGAGCTCCTCCTGCAGATGTTCATGGGCGAGAAGTTCGGCCGTGACTCGATCTGGGAGAGCCACCTGTCGAACGAGCTCTATTCGACCGATGTCGAGATCAGCGCCGTGCTCGGCGAGACGACGGTCTCGCTGAACGACGTGATCAATTGGGAAGTCGGCACCCAGGTCATCTTCGGCACGTCGCCCGATGCGCTGGTGCAGATGCGGTGCGGCGATCGCACGCTCTACTGTGGACGCATGGGGCGCCGCGGAAATCATCTCGCGATCAAGGTCGAGCGCGAAGCTCTTCCCGGCGAATGACGAGCGCATAACCCGAACTGTTTTTGTAGTCCTGACTGGTTTGCAAGTTCTAACGGGAGCGACAGACGTGAATTCCACCTTCGCGATTTTTCTCGATCTCCTCGTCATCGGCCTGATGGTCGCGACGATCGTCTATGCGGTGTCGCTCAACCGCTCGATCTCGAAGCTGCGGGACGGCAAGGCCGAGCTTGCGACATTGCTCGCCAATCTCGCCGAATCGGTTACCCATGCGGATGTCGCCATCAAAGGGATGAAGGCGATCGCCGGCGAATATGACAGCTCGCTCTCGCAGCGCATCGGCACGGCGCGCGCATTGATCGACGAGCTCAACGTCATCAATGAGACCGCCGACAATCTTGCGGCCAGGATCGAGAAGGCCGTCCAGGGCGGCCGCTCGGCATTGGCGCCGGTTCGCGTGCCGGAGCCGACCCGGCAGCTTGCCGCCGATCGGAGCGTGCGGACGTCGCGGCCGGAACCCAAGCTCGCCGAGCTACCGACTCAGCCAACGACGGCGCCTAGACCGGCTCCCGTCAAGGACCGAGCGAGCGCCGAACGCGAATTGGCGGACGCGATTGATCTTCTACGTCGGACCGCGTGATGCGCTTCGGTTTCAAAGTGAGGTTGCTGCCGGTACTGATCGCCGCCGGAGCGCTCATCATCGTGCTCCGCGGCGCCGACGTAGCGTCGCGACTGATCGATGGTTCGGGACTGGAGCCGGTGCACGCGGCGCGCGCCGATTCCCAGAAGGCAGACGCGGCCGCGTCTGCAAAGGATGATACGGCCAAGGACGCGCCAGCGGGCGCGGACGGCGCCGATAAGCACGCAACGCCGGAAACCAGCATGACTCCGGCCGAGATGGACTTGCTGCAAAATTTGCAGAAGCGGCGCGAGGAGCTCGATCAGCGCGATGCCGCGATCCAGCAGCGGGAAGCGACTCTCAAGGTCGCCGAGGGCCGGGTCGACCAGAAACTCGCCGAGCTGACCGAGCTCAAGGCCGGCATCGAGAAGCTCCTTGAGCTGCAGAAGCAAAAGCAGAATGACGAAGTCACGAGCCTCGTGAAGATCTATTCGGCGATGAAGCCTTCCGACGCGGCACGGATCTTCAATACGCTCGAGATGCCTGTGCTCCTATCCGTGGTGAGCCACATGAAGGAGCAGAAATCCGCCTCCATTATTGCGGCGATGCAGCCGGACCGGGCACGGGAGCTGACCTCTCGGCTGGCCGATCTGCGCCAGTTGCCCGACGGCGCCGCAGTTGCCCAGGGCTCGGCGGGCGCGCCGACCGCGCTCACGCCGACAGCGGCGCAGGCAGCACAGGGGGCAGCGCAGCTTCCGAACCCGCCCGCGCCGGTAGCGCCGTCTCAGGCGGCCGCAAAGCCGACGCAGCCGGAGGCATCTCCGCCCGCCGGGCAGAAGCCCGCTGCCAAGCCGGCCGGGTAAATGTAGGCGATGCGCGCCGGCGCCCCGATCGGACTCCTCATGCTTGGAGCCTTGCTCGCCTCGACGCCGGCAACGGCGGCGAGCAAGTCCAGGCATGTGCGCCCGCCGCCTGCGCAGCCCACGGCGCTACTACCGCAAGCGCCCGCTCCAACCACTGAAGCGACGATCATGCTGCCCGGTCTGGGCGGCGACGGTCTGGCCGTTTTCGTGCGCAACGGCATCCTCTGGATCGCAGCCGAAGGCGAAAATGCGGCGCTTCAGCCCAAGGTGACCGGCACCGGAGCGCGCGATCTGGGCACGGTCGAACGCGTTCAGGTCTCCGGCTCAACGGTCTTCCGGGTTCCCATTCCCGCGGCGCTTTCGCCCGTGGTGTCGCGTCCCGCCAAGGACTGGCAGATCGAGCTATCTCGGCAGGCGCCCGAGCTGCCGGTGCCCGATTCCGCAATCATGGACGATCGCGGCTATCTCGAGCTAGGCGTTGCTATGCAGGGGCTCGGCGCGCCGATCTCGATTCCGGACGCCGATGTGGGCGATACATTGATCGTTGCTCCTGCGCCCCTCGGCAAGGCTTACAGCCGCGCGCGCCGCTTTGCCGAGTTCGAGCTCCTGCCCGCCGCGCAAGGGCTGGTCGTCGTCCCGCACACCGAGGGCGTTGCGGTCGTCGCCGATGATGACCGTGCGACGGTCGCCACGCCCGCGGGCTTGAAGCTCTCGGCCATCCCGCTTCAGGCGGCAAGGAGCGCCGAAAAGTCGCCAACAGGTCCGTCGGCCACCGCAGCCATGGCGTTGGCGACCCCGGTCGCGACGGAAATTCACAACGGACGCATATTGCTGGATTGGATAGGCTGGCATCTGCCGATCCAGAAGCCCGACGAGCAGCGGCGCGATCTCGAGCATCAAGCCGCCGTCCTGGACAATGCAAGAAAGGCGCCGGTGCTTCTCGATCTGGCACGTCTGTCGCTCTCCCAAGGCAAAGCGCCCGAGTGTCTCGGCTATCTCTCCTTGGCGACCGGCCTGGTGCCGGATCTCGAAGCAAAAGACGATCTCCGCATGCTCCGTGCTGCGGCCCATGTGCTGCTGGGGCGTGTGGATGAAGCGCAGCCCGATCTCACTTACCGTGGCGTCGACGGCACTTCCGACGCGGTCCTCTGGCAGGGGCTCGCGGCCGCGCGCTCGGGCGATTGGCCGGCGGCCCTCACCCATTTCAAGGCTGCCGCCGAGCGTATGGCAGCCTATCCCACGGATCTATATCGGCCGTTGGCGTTGGCGGCGATCGAAGCAGCGATCCGGGGCCATGAGATCGGATTTTCCAAGCGCCTCCTGTCCGGGCTGCGCGGCCTTCCCGATCCGGCCAAGCTGACGACCGCCGCGACCGCCTATTTCGATGGGAAGATCGCAGAGCTCGAAGGCAAGGACGAAGAAGCGCAGGCGGATTGGAAGCCCGTTCTGGCAGGTCGCGATCAATATTATCGCACGCGCGCCGAGCTCGCTTCGATCCTGGTCGGTCTCAGATCGAAGGACGTCACGCCGGAAGCCGCGATCGATCGGCTCTACCGGCTGCAATTCACCTGGCGTGGCGACGGGTTCGAGACCGAGGTGCTGCAGACCTTGGCCGACATCGCGGACAGTGCGAAGGATTACGAGACCGCGCAGACGGCATGGCGGCGGATCGCCAACCTCTCGGGGCCTGGGCCGGTGGCCGATGCAGCCCATGACAAGCTGTTGGAAAGCTTTCGCAAGCTGTTCATCGAAGGCGGTGCCGACTCGCTTCCTCCGGTTCGGGCCCTCGCGTTGTTCGACATGATGCATGATTTGGCGCCCGCGGGCCCGGACGGCGACAAGGCGCTCGATCGGCTGGCCGACCGCATGGTCGAGATGGATTTGTTGAGCCAGGCGGCCGACGTCCTGGAAGGCGAGATGGGGCGCCAGACGGATGTCGCAGCCAAGGGGAAGCTCGGCGCGCGTGTCGCGGCACTGAGGCTGCTCGACGAGAAGCCCGACCTCGCTGTCCGCGCATTGGACGCGAGCGAGAACCAGCAAATGCCCGCCGATATGCAGGCCAGTCGCCGTCTCCTCAGAGCGCGGGCCTTCTCGAAGCAGAACCGGACGGACGAAGCACTGGCCTTGCTCGGAACCGATACTTCAAAAACAGCCGACGAATTGAGAGTCGACATCGCCTGGGCGGGACAGCGTTGGCACGTTGCCTCCGAGGCGTTGAGTAGGCTGGTCGGTCCGGCGCCGGCGCCGGCCACGATGGACGAC
>Ga0209062_1004907_pt1 | contig 13442 bp, 13 predicted proteins | sample Coa_R2_2_FD_187158 | JGI IMG/M metagenome (GOLD analysis project Ga0209062, IMG submission 187158) | Surface soil microbial communities from Centralia Pennsylvania, which are recovering from an underground coalmine fire - Coalmine... | ecosystem: Environmental > Terrestrial > Soil > Unclassified... | reverse complement strand
CATGCATTTCGTGAAACCGCGGATTATCCCAGCAGTCGACCGCCACCACTTCCGCCCCGCGCCGCTCCATCTCGAAGCTGAACCATCCGTCCCAACAGCCGATATCCAGCACCCGCTTGCCGCGAAGATCCGCGCCAATCGGAAACTGCGCAAGCCGCGTTCGCAGAATCTCCAGCGTGTTGACGCCGCGCAAAACCGTTCCATCGGGCAGCTCGAAACTGTGCCACCAGCCGGTCTTTTCCCACAGGCTCTTCCATTGCGGGCCGTAGCCCTTGGCGGGTTGCTCTTCCATTCCATGACGACGATACCAAACCGCTCCCGGACATGGCCGGCCTTGGACCGCCCATGAGCCTCCGCGCCCGCGCCGCGGCGTATTCCGCCCTTCTGCTGGCCCTGAACTTCTACATCGCCGGCCAGCTCCTCTTCGTGGAGTTCACCGCCAACATGCAGACCAACGCCGGATCGTTCCTCGCCATCACCCGTTTCATCGTCGCCCATTTTCCCCATCTCGGCTGGTTCCCCTGGTGGTTCAACGGCCTTCCCTTCGAGAACTCCTACACCCCCATGCTCCATCTCATGGATGCGGCGTTCGTGTGGACCACCGGCGCCTCGCCCGCCCGGGCTTACAATTTCGTCACGGGCTCCTTCTATATCGCCGGACCCGCCCTCCTTTTCCTGTTCGCGTGGCGCTTGACCGGCTTCCTTGAAACCAGTTTCTTCGCCGCGCTGCTCTATTCCTTGTATTCTCCCGCCGCTCTGTTCCCCTATTTCCGCAACGATGTCGGCCTGTGGAATCCCTGGAGACTTCGCGTCCTTGTGTTCTGGGGCGAAGGGCCGCACATCGTCATGTTGGCCGTCCTCCCCTTCACGTTGCTCGCCGCTCACCGCGCCATGACCACCCGCCGTTACGCCTGGTGCGCCGTTGCAGCCCTGCTTATGGCGTGGACGGTTCTAGTGAACGCTTTCGGCGCAACCGATCTCGCCATCGCCGGCGCGTGCTTGATTCTTGCGCTTCCCGCGAAAGAGATGGGCCGGGCGGCTTCGGTCTTCGCCGCGGCGGGCCTTGCCGCGTATCTTGTGGCATGCCCCTTCCTGCCTCCCTCGCTCCTACAAACCATCGCGCATGCTTCTCCCCACGTGGGCGGCGAATTCTCCAATTCCACTATGTTGAAGGCGAGATTGCTCATCCTGCCGGGCTTCGCGGCCTTGTGGTGGGCCACCCGATCTCTCAAGCCTTACCTCTTTCGCTTCTCGCTTTTGTTCGGTTTCGCCATGTTTCAAATTGTCGGCCTGGCCGCGATGCTTGGCGTGGCCGCTTTGCCGCAGCCCCACCGCTACAGCCTCGAATTGGAATGGGCGGCCGCGCTCCTTGCCGCCCTCGCCCTTCGTTCCTTCCTGCTGCGTCTCCCCGCCCAGGCAAAAGTTCTTGCGCTGATTCTGGCCCTTGCCGCCGCCTCGCGCCAAACCATTCATTCCCGACGCTACGCGCGCCTCCTCACCTCGCCGATTGACGTCACCCAGACCATGGATTACAAAGCCGCCAAATGGCTGGGAGCGAACCTGGGCGATCTGCGGGCCTTCGTCAGCGGCGAAACCGGCACTTGGCTGAACGCGTTCGTAGATACCCCGCAGATGAACTCCGGCCACCAGCCTTTCGATCCCAATTTCGACGTGGACGCCGAAGCCGCCTTCACGATTTACACCGGCATGAACGCCGGCTCGCGCGACGCCGAAATCGCCCTGTTGTGGTTGAAGGCTTTCGGCTGCCACGCCGTGCACGTGGCTCGCAGCCGGCTCTATCTCGACGTCTTTTGGAATCCCCATAAATTCGACGGAGTTTTGCCCCTGCTGTGGCGCCAAGGGGGGCACTCGATCTATGGCGTCCCCGAGCGAGTCAGATCGCTCGCCCACGTCGTGCCGGAAAACGCGCTCGTCCGGCGCCGGCCGGTGAACGGCCTCGACGTGGCCGAAATCGCCCGCTACGTCGCCGCCCTGGACGATCCCTCCCTGCCCGCCGACGAAATGAAATGGTCCCGCCCCGGTCGCGGCCACATCGATACAACTTTGCATTCCGGCCAAGTGATTTCCGTGCAGAGCGCCTACGATCCCGGCTGGGTCGCCTTCGCCAACGGCAAGCCCGCAAAAGTCGCCAAGGATGGTCTTGGGCTCAGCGTGATCCTCGCCGATTGCCAAGGTCCTTGTTCGGTCGACTTTGCTTTCGAGGGCGGCCGCGAGCGTATCATCTGCCGTCTCCTGAGCGCCGCGACGTTTTTCGGCGGCCTGATCGCCCTCTTCGCCGTCTTTAAAAAGGCGCGGCATCCTGTTCTCCAGCCGTGATGCCCGCTATCAATCTCCTTGATGGGGTCCCCATGAAATACTACCTGAAGAGGATCTCGATGAAAATTCCGCTTCTCCTGCTCGCCGCCTCTGCGGCCTTTACTCTTCTATGCTCGGCCCAGCAAGCCCCCGCCGGTAACGCTCCGCCCGGAGCGTTTCAAACCCCCGGCAGCCAGCAAGCCCCCGCCGCGAATCCTATTCGAGGAAGGGGAAGGGGGCCCGTCCTGCCCGAAGGCCCCACGCCGCGCACCGAGGACGGCCACCCCGATCTTTCGGGCAATTGGACCCCCAACGCCATCCAGCAAAACGTGGATATGGTCCGCAGCGGCGTGGAAGTTCCTTTTCAGCCCTGGGCCTACGACGTTTGGAAGGCCCGCCGGGACTCCAATAGCAAGGACGATCCCGAGGCGCGCTGCCTGCCCCCCGGCGTGCCGCGCATGAGCACCACCCCTTATCCCTGGACCATCGTTCAAACTCCCAAGCTGATCGTCATCGTCTATGAGGGCGGAGCGCACATCTGGCGCAAGATCTTCATGGACGGCCGCGCTCACGACCCCAACGTCGAGGAGACTTGGCTGGGCGATTCTATCGGCCATTGGGAAGGCGATACCCTCGTCGTCGATACCGTGGGCCAGAACGACAAAACCTGGATCGACGAAGCCGGCATACCGCACTCCAGCGCCATGCGCGTCATCGAGAAGATCACCCGGCCCGACCTCGCGCATCTCACCATCGAGCACATTATCGAAGATCCCAAGACCTTCACCAAGCCCTGGACCTTCACCACTCACCCGACCCTGCTCAAAGGCGAGCTGATCGAGTACATCTGCCAGGAAAACAACAGAGACGTCGAACACCTCTTCGGTAAGTAGACGTTATAAAATAGCCCCAGTCGGAGACGCTGAACTAGGAGCGCCATGATCCGGATTCCGCTTCTCGCCATTTGGCTCGTTCTGCCGGCCTCGGCTTTCGCCGCGGCCACCCCCTCGCCCGCCCTCATCGTGCTCAACAAGGGCGACAACTCCATGGCCATCGTCAACCCCGCCACGGGCAAGGTGGTCGCCTCCGTCCCGGTCGGCCAGAACCCCCACGAAGCCGCCATCTCCTCCGACGGCAAGCTCGCCTTCTCCTCCAACATGCAGGCCAACAGCATCTCCGTCGTCGATCTTGCCGCGCAGAAAGAGATCCATCGCCTGGAGCTGCCTCGCCTGCGCACCCCCCACGGCCTCTGGTTCGCCGATGGCAAGCTCTACTTCACCGCTCAGGGCGACCACTCCATCGCCCGCTACGATCCTGCCTCCAACAAAATCGACTGGACCCTGGATTCCGGCGCCAACGGCACTCACATGATCGTGATGACCAAGGACCTGACTAAAATCTTCACCTCGAACATGCAATCCGATACCGTCGGCATGTTTGTCCGGGCCCCCGGCCAGACCGAATACAAACTTACCGCGATTCCGGTAGGTAAAGGCCCCGAAGCCATTGCAATCTCCCCGGATGGCGCCCAGGTCTGGACCGCCACGGGCGGCGACGCGCACGTCGCCGTCATCGACGTGGCCTCCGGCGCGGTGCTTCAGACGCTCTACGTCCCTTCGCAGCGCATCAACCGCCTCCAGTTCACCCCCGACGGCAAGCGCGTCCTGCTTTCCGATTCCGGCAATGGCGATCTGGTGGTGATGGACACGGCCTCCCGCAAGGAGATCAAGCGGCTGAAGGTGGGAGAAAACTGCGAAGGAATTTTGATCGCCCCCGGCGGCAAGCGCGCCTATGTGGCCAGCGAGAAAAATAACTTCGTGGCCGTGATCGATCTGAACAAATGGGAGTTGGCCAGCCGCATTCAGCCCCTCAATGGCCCGGACGGCCTCGCCTGGGCCGTGCGGAAATAGCCGTCACCAACTCGAGTACGGCGTCCCCTCCAGGCTCTTCGCGTCCGATCCGCTGAAGACGTTATAAATTCCCGGCTGCGTCTGATCCACCATGGTCACCGCGTCCTCCATCACCACCCGCCAAGTCTGGTCCGACCCGGTGATCGGATCAATGGGCACCGCCCGCAAATAGCCCTCGTTCACCAGGTCCGAAAGCTGCTGCGGCGCCTTCTTCTTATCGAACGTATATTCGTCGATCACCTGCCGCATGGTGAAAAGATTATTCTTGAGCAAAGTCTCTTTGGTGCGCAGCAGAGACTTTTGATAGATAGGAACGGCGATAGACACCAGCACCGAGATGATCGCCATCACGATAATCAGCTCAATGAGGGTGTAGCCCCGCCTGTTACCAAGTCGAATACAACGTCCCATCTCGCGCTCTTGCCGTGCTCTTGGTGTAGACCGAAAAAACATTCTGCCCGCCCCAGCTTGTCGAAGTAGGATCGTCTTGCGTGCTGCGCAAGCCCCAATCGGTCGTTCCCGTCATCGGGTCGATCGGAATCTTCCGCAGAAACTTGATCTTCTTCTTTTCCGCCGACTGCACCAAGTCCACTCCGTCCACCAAGTCCTGGAGCTTCTCGGGATATCCGTCCGTGCCGATCTTCACTTGGATCTTGCCCGCCAGCGCGGCGTCTTTGTAGTCGTCGATCGCTTTATGGATCGTGCGAAGGGCCCAAACCAAATCCCTCTCCTTGTCCCTTTGAACCTTGTATCGCGCCAGCGGCACGGCCAGCGTAGTGAGGTATGCCATAATCGTGCAAGCCACGATCAGTTCGACCAGCGTCATTCCCCCTTGGGAGCGCGCTCGATCGCATCCTTTCCCGGATTTGCGTTTCCTCATAATTTCTATCTTATGGTCACCGGCGCGCTGTCCAACCCGGCCGCCGTCACCTGCGACTGCGAATTCCTGGTGGTGGCCTCGGTGATGCTGATATTGCCCGAGCCGGGGGCCACAGCCACGAATCGCAGCGTCGCCAGAACCCCCGAGCCGTTCACCCCGCTCGATCCGGCCGCGCGCGTCAGCGTGACCGTCGCGTCGCCGGAATCGTTGCGGATGTCCTTTTCCAGCGTGACCGGCCCCATCATCTCTCCCGCCGTTACGTCGTTTAAACGCATCAGAGCCGGATCGAACTTGATCCGCAGCGGCGAAACCGAGAACAAGTCGGCTCCGTTGTCCAAGCGCACCGTCACCGTGAACTCCGCGTTCGGCGCCGCTTGCACCGGTGAAGGCTGCAAAGTCAGGCGCGCCTGCGCCGGAGCCCCGCCCCGAGAAGGCGCCGGCGGGGTCGTCCCCGGCTTGGCTGGAGCCGCGGCGGCCGGACCCCCGCTCGCCCCTGGGCCCGGACCGGCTGGTTCCTCCCCGCGCGGAGCGTACATCACCTTCGGCGTCTGCTCCCATCCCGCGAAAATGCCCTTCAAATTCTCCTCCGTGTAATCCGGCGTTCGCACGATATGCGGAATCAGCGCGATCAATAATTGGGACTTGTCTTTTTCCGTGTGCTGGCTGCCAAACAGCGTCTGTCCCAGAACCGGAATATTCACCAGCCCGGGAATCCCATTCAATGAAAGCGAATCCTGAAGCTGATCCAATCCTCCCAGAATATTCACTTCCCCTTCATGAAGGCGCAAATCCGTAATGCTCTTGTTCTGGGTGATGACCGGCTGCGAAAGCCCCCCCGTCCCGCTGATCGTCAAATATTCCTTCACCGCCGCCACCGTGATCTCGATGTGCAGCGTCACCTCGCTGGAGGAATGCACTTGCGGCTGGATGATCATCGTGGTGCCCGTATCCGCGAAGTTGAATTGCGTGGAAACCAGCGGGCTGACGCCCGTTCCCACCGTGCCGATGCCGGGCGAGAAACTGCCGGTCGCATAGGGAATGCGGTCGCCGATCTGCAACTCCCCTTTCATCCCGTCCGAAACGCGGAGCTCCGGCCGGCTCAGCACTTTGGTGCTGTTGTCGCTCATCATCGCTTCCAGCAGCGCTCCCGGCAGGCTCGTCGAAAAATCGGCCGAAGAAATATGCTGCAGATTATTCAGGGCCACCGAGAACGGCCCGGAGGTCGAGGCCGTCGTGCTCGTCGATGTGGACGTCCCAGAACTGCCCGCGCTGTTGCTGTTTGTAGAATTCACCGTGATCGAGGTGCGGGGCGTGAAGGCGAATGGAACGTTTAAACCCGCCGTGCCCGCGGTGGCGATCGTGGCCGCCAGATCCCGCGTCCGCGCGCTATTCACCTGCATGAAGATCAGCTCGCACACCACTTCCGATTTCGGCTTATCCAGGTCTCTCACCAGCTTCTCGGCCAATGCCACCTGGTCCACCGTTCCCCGCACCACCATCGCCTTTTGCGCGTTATACGTGTAAACGCGGCGGATGTCGGCCACCGTCCGGATCGCCGTCGCGATTTCCTGAAACTCCTGCACGCTCGTGGCGTTGGTGACGTAGAACGTCTTCACCACCTGGTCCTCGTAATCGCGCCGCTTGGTGGCGTTGTCTTCCGTCACGAAAATCGTGTTGGACGAAATCGGCTTCCAAAACGTCCGCGTCACCACCGCAATCTGGTCCAGCGCCTGCTCTACCGTTTGCGAATTGCCCATCTCCACCGTGAAGCCCCTCGGCGGCGCCTGATATTGCGAATCGAACACCACGTTGATTCCAGCCAGCTTCGCCACGGTTTCATACAGGATCCGGGGAGGCTGATTCCGAATCGTCATGGGCGGCGTCATGCGGATCACCGGCTTGATCTCGGGCGGCCCTTGCATCGACGCCACCCGCTCGTCGTCCTCCTTCCGAAGCCGCTCGGCCGGCGTCAGTCCTGACTCCTCCGGCCTCACCTGGCCCTTCTTCTGCTGATCGATCATGATCTGCGTGCGCTTGATCTCTTGAAGCGCGATGGCGGAGGAAGGATCGTCGATAATGGCTGTCTGAAATTGCTGCATCGCCTCCGCCAGCTTCCCTTGCTGGCGCAGCTTCAACCCGTTTTCCACGTGCATTTGCCCCGCCTGGAACCGCGCCCGCCGCATCGCGATCAGATATTGCGGATCTTTAGGCTCCTGATCCACCGCCAATTGGTACAACCGCAGCGCGTCGTCCCAATCGCTCTTATTCTCGGCTGTCTGGCCATCCTTGAAAAATCTCTCCGCCTTCCGGTTCTTGGCCTCCATCGCCGGAGCAGCCAAAAGCGCCACCATCGCTACCGCCGGCGCAATACGTAAGTGTTTCCAGTTCATGGTCTTAAGCGTGATAGACTGGCTTTGGGGCGAAGCCTTCCAAAACTATTGACGCTGTTTGGGTTCCTAGCGTGGAATCGAGCATCAAAATCCTCAGCGACAACCGCGCCGCGGCTCACCACTACTACCTCTCCGACCGCCTCGAAGCCGGTCTGGTTCTCACCGGAACCGAGGTGAAGGCCGCTCGCGACGGCAAAATCCAGCTTAAAGACGCTTTCGGCGAGCTCGCCGGACCCAAGCGCCGCCCCGAAGCCTGGCTCGTCAACGCCCACATCGGCAAGTACTCCCACGGCAACATCATGAATCACGAACCCGTGCGCCGTCGCAAGCTTCTGCTGCACCGCGCCGAAATCGAAAAGCTCCTGCGCGCCACCCAGGAGCGCGGCCTCACCCTCGTCCCTACCAGGCTCTATCTTAAAAATGGATTGATCAAGGTCGAGCTCGCCGTCGGCCGCGGCAAAAAGCTTCACGACAAGCGTGAAAGCGAGCGCGAAAGAGAGAGGAAGGCCGAAGCCCGCGCGGCCTTGGCCAGCAACCGAAAACGCTAGATCGTCAGGCCGCCGCTCATGCCCTTGCTCTCTTCCTCAACCACACGTAGCAGTGATTGCCGATCCTCCCCGCCCGCGCGCTGTTCACGAACAATAAGTCCAGATAGCGAAGCGGGAATAACAGCCAGCCTAGAACTCCGTGAGCCGCCGCCCTCCATGGCCGCCAGGGAAACCACAGCTTCACATATTCTAGGGTGAACACCAGCATCGTCGCCGTGGGCCCCGTGCGCCATCCTTCCGCGGCGACTTCGAATCGGTCGCCGGCCAGCTCCTTCAACCCGTCCAGCGTGAATCGGCGGAAATCCCGCGGGTATTCGTGGAACGGATGGCAGAAAGGAGTCACCAGATGAACGTAGCCGCCCGGAGCGAGCACTCGCTCGATTTCCGCCATCACGCGCTCCGGCGATTGTACGTGTTCGAGCACCGCGTCGCATTCCACTCGCTCAAAAAGATCCCCCGGAAACGGCATCTGCTCCGCGTCCGCCGCTACATCGACGCCCGGCGCGCCCAGAATATCCAGGTTTACGTAGCCCGGCGTCCGCCGCCCCGCGCCTCCAATGTACAGATTCCACCGGCCCAGCGGGAAATCGCGGGGTTCGCGCGGATTGTGGATCAGCGGAAGGGGGGGTTCCAGGAATCGGATCAACAACGGCTCTTTACAATCTCTTCCACCAGCGCCGGAACCACCTCGAATAGATCGCCCACGATGCCATAGTCGGCCGCCTCGAAAATCGGCGCGTCTTTATCCTTATTAATCGCTACGATCGTTTTCGACCCCTTCATCCCGACCAGATGCTGAATCGCGCCCGAAATCCCTACCGCGACGTAAAGTTGCGGCGAGACGGTCTGCCCTGAGCTTCCCACCTGCCGCTCCATCGGCAGCCAGCCGGCGTCGCAGATCGGACGCGAGGCCGCCAGTTCCGCGCCCAGAGCGCGCGCCAGTTCTTCCGCGATTCCAATCCTTTCTTTCTCCCCAATCCCGCGGCCCACCGAGACAATCTTACTCGCCGCGCTCAAATCCACCACCCGCCCCGATTCCCGAAACGGAGCCTCCGGCTTTTGGCGAATCTCAGAAGCTTGCAATGGCGGCTCGAATGTTTCTACCCTCGCCGCCCCCGGTTTCAGCGCCTCCGCCCGCCACGCCCCCGCTTGAAGCGAAGCGAAATGGGGGCCCGCTCCCCGCGGACGCACCTCGGCCGTCATCTTGCCCTGAAACAGCTGTCGCGTGAAGACCGGCGCGCCATTTTCCACCCGCGCGGCGATCGCGTCCGAGATCAATACACGCTCAAACCTCGTCGCCAGTTTCGGAGCAAAGTCGCGAGTCTGATACGTGTGCGGCAACAGCGTTAACTCGGGCTGGATCCGGCCAAGCAGGGCCTCGAAGGCCGCCGTGTAGCCGTCGGCCGTGTAGTCTTTGAGCAGCGCGTGTTCCACCGCCCAAACTCTCGAGGCTTGCTTCGTCGCCGCCTCCGCCGCCAAATTCGCAATCCCCCACCCCGCCACCGCCGCTTCTACTTCCGCCCCCATCGCGACTGCCATCTCCTGCGCCGCCGCCAGCGTCTCCCAGCTCATCCGCCGCCACGCGCCGGATTGCTGCTCCAGCACGGCCAGTATTTTCATAGCACGCGCGCCTCGAACCGCAGCTTTTCCACCAGCCGGGCGGCCGCCGACTTGGCGTCGCCCTCGAATATCTGCGTCCGCTTGGTTTTCCGCGGAGTCTCCACCCGCTCGATCGACGCGGCCGCCGCGCCCAGCCCGCCCAAATCGGCCGGCGCCATTTGCTTGATTTCCTTCGTTCGCGCCTTCTTTATGCCCATGAGCGTCGCGTAGCGCAGCTTGTTGATGCCGCTTTGAATCGTCAGCGCCGCCGGCAAAGGCATTTCAATATGCTGGAACCAGCCCTCTTCCAGTTCCCGCTTGACCCGGATGCTCCCAGCCCCCGCCTCCACGCTCATGATGATGGTGGAATGCGGCAGACCCAGCAGCTCCGCCATAATCACGCCCGTCTGTCCGTACCCCATATCGTCGGACTGCAGGCCGGTGAGGATTAAATCCGGATTTTCCGTCTTCGCCGCCGCCGCCAGCAGTTTCGCGACGCCCAAGGCGTCCAGCGCCGCCACTCTGTCTTCTTCGATATGAATCGCGCGGTCGGCCCCCTTGGCCAGCGCTTCCCGGATGCTTTGCCGGCATCGCGCCGGGCCGGCGCACAGCGCCACTACTTCTCCCCCGTGTTTTTCCCGCAACTGAAGCGCCTCTTCCAATGCGTAGGCGTCCGGTTCGTTAATCTCAAAATGAAGCTCCGATTCGTCGATCCAGCGGCCCGTGGCGTCCGCGCGCAGATGAGAGTCGCGCGCCGGCACCTGCTTGATCGCGGCGAGGATCTTCATTTCTCTATCCGCTTAAAGATCAGGCAGCCGTTGGTGCCCCCGAATCCGAACGAGTTTGACAGCGCATAATCGATGCGCATCGGCCGCGCCTGATTGGGAACATAATCCAAATCGCACTCCGGATCCGGAATTTCGTAATTTATGGTGGGCGGCGCGATCTGATCGCGAATCGCCAGCACGCAGATCCCCGCTTCCAATCCGCCCGCCCCGCCCAGCAGATGCCCCGTCATCGATTTGGTCGAGCTGATCGCGGCCTTGTAGGCGTGATCGCCGAACGCCCTCTTGATCGCCGTCGTCTCGATGCGGTCGCCCACCGGCGTTGACGTCCCATGCGCGTTAATGTAGTCGATCTGATGCGGCTCTAGCCCGGCGTCGGCCAGCGCCGCGCGCATTACCCGATACGCGCCGTCCCCGTCTTCCGATGGCGAAGTGATGTGATAGGCGTCGCCGCTCATCCCATAGCCTGCCACTTCCGCCAAAATCCTCGCCCCGCGCCTCCGCGCGTGCTCATATTCCTCCAGTATCACGATGCCCGCGCCTTCCCCCACCACGAATCCGTCCCGCCCGCGATCCCACGGCCGGCTGGCGCGGCACGGCTGATCGTTGCATTGCGATAGCGCCCGCATCGCCGCGAATCCCCCGATGCCCATCGGCGTCACCGCCGCCTCCGTGCCCCCGCAAATCATCACATCGGCCTCGCCCCGCTGGATCAACCGGAACGAATCCCCCACCGCGTGCGCGCTCGTCGTGCACGCCGTAGCCGTCGCGGAATTCGGACCCTTCGCCCCGGTCCGGATCGAAACGTGCCCCGACGCAAGATTGATGATAGTCGCGGGAATGAAAAACGGCGAAATCCGGCTCGGACCTTTTTCGAGCAGCGTTTTGTGCTCCCGCTCGATCACCTCGAATCCTCCTATGCCGCTGCCGATTAGCACCCCCGTCCGTTCGGCCTCCTCCGGCTTCACCTGAAACCCCGAGCTTTGGAGCGCGAATTCCGTCGCCGCGATCGCGAACTGAATGAATCGCCCCATTTTCTTGATCTCTTTCTTCTCGATGTAAACCGCCGGATCGAAGTCTCTCACTTCTCCCGCGATGCGGCACGCAAACTGGCTGGCGTCAAAGGCCCCAATCGGGCCAATCCCGCTCCTGCCTCGCCGGATCCCGTCCCATGACGCATCCGTGCCCGTTCCCAGCGGACTCACCAGTCCCACGCCCGTCACCACCACTCTGCGGCTGGAGAAGGTTCGCGTTGATGGCCCGTGGCCCGCGGTTTGTGCGCTAAGTTGCAAGCGGATTACTTCTTCTTTTTCGCTTCGATGTAGTCGATGGCGTCCTTCACCGTTGCGATCTTTTCCGCGTCTTCGTCCGGGATGTCGATGTCGAAGGCTTCCTCAAACGCCATCACCAGCTCTACAATATCGAGCGAGTCGGCGCCCAGGTCATCGACGAAACTGGCGCTGAGGTCGACTTGGGATTCGTCGACACCCAACTGCTCGACGATGATCTGCTTCACCTTTTGTTCAACCGACATGCATCCTCCTGATGAATTTCGCTCTACCGTGTAAAAAAGAGTGTAGCGCGCGCCCGCTGCGGCGGTTCTGATTTCGCGGGGCTCCAAACTCATTGATTCTACCGGGCGCCGAAAGGGTTCTGCAAGTCTCGTCTGCACATCCGCGATTCGCCCTCCCCAGCCCGCGCCTAACCGGAACAGGATGCTAGCCCTCCTGCGCCCCGTATGGGATACTCGACCACATGAATTTCCTCGCCCAATGGCTCCGCCGGCCCCAGGGCCTCTGGCTCCGAAAGGCGTTTTTCCAAATCCATCTGTGGACGGGAATCGGCGTTGGCCTGTATGTCCTTGCCATCGGCGTCAGCGGCAGCGCGATCGTCTTTCGCAACGAAATCTACGCCGCCTATTCTTCCAAGCCCGTTATCCTCGACGCCTCCCGCCCGCGTCTGTCCAAGCAGGCGCTCACCGACGCCGCCCATCGCGCCTTTCCCGGATATCAGGTCACTTTCTTCTGGGACGCCGCAAAGCCCGACCAGCCCGTCGAAATCTGGATGGAAAGGAAGGGCAAACAGAAGCAGCGTCTGTTTGATCCCTTCTCCGGCAAGGATTTGGGACCGGCTGTGCCTGCCATGATTCGATTCCTTGCCTGGATCTCCGACTTGCACACGAACCTGCTGGCCGGAGAAAAAGGCCGCATCGTGAACGGAGTGGGTTCGATTTTCCTCACTTTGCTTGCGCTCACGGGCTTGGCGATCTGGTGGCCGGGCGTCGATAACTGGCCCCGCGGACTCTCCATCCAATGGAAGGCCAATTGGAAGCGCGTGAATTTCGACCTTCACAGCGCCATCGGCTTCTGGACCTTCGCGTTTCTCTTAATGTGGGGCGTCACCGGAGTTTACGTCGTCTGGCCGGCCCCGTTTCAGAGCATGATCAACCGCTTCTATCCTCTCGACTTCTACCGCCCTGTGACGGCGGCGCCCGTCGTGCGCCAGGCTTCTGGATTGTTCATCGCCGTCGCCGACGAGTCCTCCGGCCGCCCTCGGCGCCGCGGCCGCCGCCCTCCGCCGCATTACAGCACCGGCGACAAAATCGTCCGATGGTGCACCTATCTTCACTTTGGCAACTTCGCCGGACCCAAAACCAAGACGCTGTGGGTCCTTCTCGGCCTGGCCCCCGTCGCCCTGTTCATCACCGGCGCGCTCATGTGGTGGCATCGCCTCTTACGCCGCAGCCGGGATAGGTTTGCCCCCGCCCACGCCGGCTTGCCCAACTGATCCCCCAATCCGGCCGGTCCCCCACTCCTGACCGGCCCGAGACATATGTAACAGAACGTACCGGAGACATGGGTTACACTTTTTGCCCTGAAGGGGGGTGGGTGGAATGCCATGGAAGGAATGTTCTGTTATGGACGAACGTATGCGATTCGTAATTCGGCTCAAGGACGGCGAAAGCATGGCCGCGCTGTGCCGGGAGTTCGGGATCTCGCGCAAAACCGGCTATA
>Ga0209062_1004901_pt1 | contig 13462 bp, 12 predicted proteins | sample Coa_R2_2_FD_187158 | JGI IMG/M metagenome (GOLD analysis project Ga0209062, IMG submission 187158) | Surface soil microbial communities from Centralia Pennsylvania, which are recovering from an underground coalmine fire - Coalmine... | ecosystem: Environmental > Terrestrial > Soil > Unclassified... | reverse complement strand
CGCCTGCTCGACATGCGCGCCATTCCCGTCATCAACGAGAACGATACGGTGGCGACCGCCGAGATCCGCTATGGCGACAATGACCGGCTCGCGGCGCGCGTTGCCACAATGGCGTCGGCCGATCTGCTCATCCTGCTCTCGGACGTCGCCGGACTTTATAGCGCCCCGCCGGCGGACAATCCCGACGCCGAATTGATTCCGGCTGTGGCCCGGATCACGCCGGAGATCGAAGCCATGGCGGGCGGCGCCGCCTCGCTTCTCTCGCGCGGCGGCATGCGCACCAAGATCGAGGCGGGCAAGATCGCGACGACCGGCGGCACGCATATGGTGATCGCCGATGGGCGCGTGCCCCATCCCGTCTCGCGCATCAAGGATGGGGCGCCCTGCACCTGGTTCCTGACGGGCTCCAATCCGATTACGGCGCGGAAGAAATGGATCGCCGGCTCGCTCGAAGCGCGGGGCGCGCTGACCATCGACCAGGGCGCGATCGACGCGATCCAGTCGGGCAAGAGCTTATTGCCGGCGGGCGTGAAGAAGATCGAAGGCACGTTCGCGCGCGGCGACTGCGTTCTGATCCGCGATGCGAACGGCGGCGAAGTCGGCCGCGGGCTCGTCAATTACGATGCCGACGATGCTTTGAAGATCGCCGGGCGGAACTCGCGCGATATCGAGGCTCTGCTCGGCATGCCCGGACGGGCAGCGATCATCCACCGTGACGACATGGTGCTGAAGGGGGATTAAAGGGGAGAAGGCGCGGCGGCTCAGTCCGCGATTGTCAATTGCTGCCTGCGCGGCGGATTTGCAGCGGACCGGGCAGCGCCTCTTGCGCTTCCTGCTCGAGACGCGCTTCATGCGTCCTGTAAAAGCGCCACCCGACGAAGAGCCCGACGAGCGCGACCGCGATCATCACAATGCGGAAGGGACCGGCGATCTTGTGGGCGCTCGCGCCGAAGAGATAGCCCAAGGTTCCGAAGATCACGGCCCAGCAAATGCCGCCCGCCGCATTGAAGATAAAGAAGCGTTTCGGATCGAATCCATTGGCGCCGGCGAGCAGAGCTGCGAAAGCGCGCAAGACGGCAACGAAGCGGCCGAAGAACACGATCTTGCCGCCGTGCTTCAGAAACAAATATTGGCCGAGCTTCAATTTCGATTCATCGAGCCTGATGTATCGGCCGTATCTCAGCAGCAGGCGAAGGCCGATCTCGCGTCCGATCCAGAAGCCGATATTGTCGCCGAAGATGGCGCCCGCAGCGGCGGCGGTGATGATTCCGGCAATATTTAAGCCGTGTTTCGTGCCGGCAAAGATCGCGGCGCTGACGAGTATGCTTTCGCCCGGCAAAGGAATCCCGGCGCTCTCCAAAGCGACGAAGCCGAAGACCGCGAAGTAACCATAATGCGCGATGAGTTGCGAGACATGTTCGAACACGCCTCGTTGTAGCCGGTTTAGATGCGAGCCGACAATCCCCGCCGTGGACAAGGCAATGGGAATCGGACACATTCAACGCATGCTGTCGACCGTGCCAAACGCGCCGCTTGGGTCCCGCGAGAAAACGAATTCCTCGCTCTGCGCGCTTAAACGAATCCTATCGGTCTGAGTTCATGGGCTATTTCGCGGCAGCCTCAATCATCGCCGGCGCCGCGCTCCTCGCCGTCCTTGTCACCATTTTCATTCAGCGTGTCATCGAAGTCGATCTGCGGCGCAAGCATCATGACGTCGGCTCGACCGTCTTCCTCCAGCTTGGCGTCGTTTTCGCGGTGCTGCTCGCCTTTGTCTTCAGCGAAGCCTGGGGCGAATATAACCAGGCGGCTGGGGCGATCGATCTCGAGGTCGGCGCTTTGCATGCCATCGGCATGATTGCCGCGACCTTGCCCGGCGCGCAGGCAAAGCCGATCCTCAGCGAGGAGCGCAGCTATGTCGAAAGCGTGATCGATGAGGAATGGCCGGTCATGGCGGCGCATCGGACCGCATACCTAGGCACCCAAGGCAAGCTGCAGACTCTCTTGCAGGAGGTCGCCAACCTTCGCCTGCCCGACGATCAGCGAGACAAGAAAGCGGAACTCTTATCGCTCATGGCGGAGGCGCATGCGCAGCGCGAAAGCCGGATCTTCCAAGCCGGCTCCGGCATACCCGGGGCATTATGGGTCGTGCTGATCGTGTTCACCGCGACGCTCGCTTTGTTCGTCGCCATGTCGGAAATCCCCTATAGTTCGACGGCGGCGATCATCGCGGCCTGTTTTGCCGCCGGCATAACCAGCATTCTCGTGCTGGCTCGCCTGCTCGATTATCCGTTCGAAGGCGCGCTTGCCCTGCATCCAGATGATTTCGCCGGGCTCTTGGGCAAGATCTCGGCTCTTCTCGGCCATTCCGGCGCATAAAGCCGTACGGCCTCGATGCGGGGATCATCTTGGCTTGATCCGAGAGCCGCAGATGGCGAACCCTTCGGCTCGCATCGGCCGGTTCAGTTCATTCTTGCGACAACGGCGAGGCGCCGGATCTCGCCGCGCTCATAGGCCTGCAGGAATGCATTGTAATTCCTGAAGGACACGCAGCCGAAAGAATCGCCGTTCGGGCCGAGCATATAGGTGTGGGCCAAGAGGCCGGAGCGCCCATAGACGTTGCCGTCGCCCACCGGAATGAGGCGCAGCGCCTGCACGCCGTGAAAGAGCGCCTCGCGCGGCTTGAGCTCATAGACGTCGGGAGGCGTAGCCCCCCACATGCGTTGGTTCACGTAGCGGGGATTATCCAGCATATATCCGCGTCCCGAATGGGCTTCGAGCCGCGTTCCGTCCGGCAGGTAGACCGTGTGCGCCGAGATGTCATAGACGGCCGTATAGCGGTCGTAGGAGCCCGCGACGCTCCTCTGCTCCTGGCCGGGCTCCTCCGGCGCGGCGTAAGCGAGCTCCGGCCCCGAGGATTCCCGTCCGCCGAAAATCTTCTCGAAGAAGGACCGGTTGTCGGTGGGCACTGTGGCGGCGACCGTCGTTCTCTCGCGTGTACCTTCCGGCGCGCTTTCTTGCGCGACCTCGCGGCTCGAGGCGCGGGCCGGCCCATGGCTCGCGGGAATCTGGAATTCCGGCGGGCGCAGCGTCGGCAAGGGAACGTTTTCCACCATTTGCTGCGGGCCGGGCGGCAAAGGAACCGGGCGGACGTTCTCTGCAACAGCCGCCGGCGCTTCGGCCCCCGGCGGCAGTTGAAAGTTCGCGGCGAGCGGTGAATTCTTGTCGAGGGAAGCCGGCGCCGTCAGCAGATAATCGGGGTCGAGCAGCGCGATATAATCCTTCGAGGCGAGGATCGCTGCCGGCGTGCCGACAGGTGCTTCGGCGATGCGGTCGGGTGTGAGCGCCGCGCTCGGCGTCGAAGCCGTCTTGGGCGGGGATGCCGGCAACGCAGGCGCGGGCGGCGCCTCGACGGCGCTGGCGACCGGGGCAGAGGGAAGCGCTCCGAAGGCCTCGGGCGTGTCCTTGACCGCCGGGCTGAGTTCCGCGGCGCTATAGAATCGAGACGGAGGCGCCGCGCCGGGCGCAAAAAGCATGCCGATCGAATGGGCGTAGAGGACCCAGCCACCGACGAACATGCTGAGGATGAGAGCGACGGCACCCGAAACGGCGTGGGGAAAGGTTTCCCGAGAAAGGTAACCGCGCGGCGATGGACTAAAATCAAACGTCCCAGTGCCGTAGGTCATTCGCCCCGCTTTCCGAAGGATTTCACGCGATTAGCTCAACCAAAGCTCCAGCCCCAAACCCCACGCTGGCTTTGCTGAAGCCTCATTGAGGCGGTTTTTAGTAAAATGCCGATTAATGTTTCGTTTTCGACCGGATTGATCGGCGCTCCGGCCCGGCCTCGCGCGAGAAAGCCAAAGCGATCCGTTGCGGATCGGGAGAAACGCGACGCGAGCTAAGGGCAGCACGATCGGGACCTGCCTAAGGCGGGAGGGTGCGACCGTTCGTCGCTCCCGGTCTCAGCGGGACGCGACCAGGCGGGGCCGGATCGCAGGCTCTTTCCATGCGAAACGCGCGGCAAGGTCGGCGCGCGTGATCGGCTTGCTGTAGAGAAATCCCTGCCCCTGCGTCGGCCCGAGTATCCGGATCAGGGACTCCTGCTCCTCCGTCTCGATCCCTTCGACCACGATTTCGAGCGAGAGGTCCCGCGCGATCTGGGTGATCGCCCGGATGATCGAGGGCGAGGCAGCATTCGTGCAGAGACTGTCAGTGAACCTCTTGTCGATCTTGATCTTCGAGAAAGGGAAATCCTGGATGTAAGATAGCGACGAATATCCGGTCCCGAAATCGTCGAGCACGAGCTTGACCCCGAGGTCCGAGAGCTTCTGCAGCGTCGTCTTGATCTGGATCGTATTGGCGAGCAGCAGCGATTCGGTGATCTCGAGATTCAACCGTTCCGCGCTCAGCCCGGTCTTGAGCAGTGTTTCCTCGATTGCCGAGACCAGGCGCTCCGGCTGTCTGAATTGAACGGACGAAAGATTGACCGCGATCGAGATGCGCTCGGGAAGGGTAATCGCCGTCTGGCATGCGCTCTCGATCACCTGCTCGCCGATATCGATGATCGCCTGCGTCTGCTCGGCCAAGGGAATGAAGAGATTGGGGCCGAGCATGCCGCGGCTCGGATGATTCCAGCGCAGCAGCGCTTCGACCGAGATGACTTCCCGAGAACCGAGCTCATAGATCGGCTGATAATGCAGAACGAACTCGCGCCGTGCGATTGCGAGTTGCATCTCGTTCTGCAGCATGTGCTCGAAATGCAGCTTGCGCTCCAACTCGGGATCGAACATTCGATAGGTTCTGCCCCCGGCCCGCTTGGCTTCATAGAGCGAAATATCGGCGTTCTTGATGATATCTTCGGCGCTCGCCCCATTGTCGGGAAAGAGGGCGAGGCCGATACTGACCGACGGCGTCCACATCTTGCCGTCTATGCTCAACGGAAGCGTCAGCGTGTGGATGATCCTCTTGACGATGCTCTCCAGTTCGAGCGGATCGGGATCTGCGATCTGAACGAGAAATTCGTCGCCGCCGAAGCGCGCGATCAGGTCCTTGTCGCGCGTCGTAGACTTGAGGCGCCGCGCAACCTCGACGATGACATCATCGCCCGCCGTATGCCCCAATGTATCGTTGATCTCCTTGAAGCGGTCGAGATCGAGATAGAGGATCGCGAACCGCCTCTCGGGTGAATTGGCGATGCACTCGCTGACACGTTCGGCGAATGTGTGCCGGTTCGAAAGACCGGTGAGCTTATCGAAGAGGGCGAGCTGCCGCGTCTCTTCATTGGCGCTATAGACGGCGATCAGATTCTCGTGCAGCGACAAGGTGACGGCGCTCGCCGCGAGAACCGTTCCGGAAAGCAGGACGACCGCTGCAATTCCGAATGCCGTCTGCATCATCGCGTAGCCGATGATCATCGGCAGAAGCGTCGTGATCACCTGCACGATGACGAGCCGAGGGCGTCCGGCATTGCGAGCGACGAAACCCATCGCATAGCCGACGGACACCCCCGCCGCGATCGCATGAGTTCCCGTCGAGAACGGGTATTGGATGAGCCGATAGCAGGTGAGCCCGACGACGATGCTGAAACACGTCGAGAGGATGAAAAACGTGCGGTCGTAGCATGCGAAGGCTCGCCGCGTCCGCAACCGGTCTTTGCGGCAAACGTAACTACGGAAGAGGAGCGCTCTCGCGGTGCCGATCACACCGACCAGAACCATGAGGAGCAGAAATGTCTTCTCCCGCGTCAGTCCATAGGCGCAGAGCGTAATGAGCACGCCCATGAGATTGGCGGAATTGAGCGAGGACTGCGAGGTAAAGAGAGAAGCGACGAGATGATTGTAGAGACCGTCGTCGAGCGCCGAATCTTTCGGGTCGAGCGCCCTTCTCCACCTTTCGATTCTGGAAACGTCGCTGGGCATTCTCGACCGCGATGCGCCTGAGTTGAATTGATGATTTGCCGGATTAACTTTCGTATGAAAATGTTGATACGCCGTATCCCTAAATTCCTTGGAATTTGCTCGAATTTTATCGAAAGCACGGGTTGCGTCGCGCTCGCGCGCGTTAGGCAAAGCACGCATGAAATGCGAGCTCGAATTCGGGATGTTTCTGCGATCGGATTAGGTATCGCTTTACGCTTTGCGTGCGTAGACGTGCTGCAGGATACGATCCTGACCGATGCTCACGCGTTGCAGTCGAGCGATTTCCGCCGGAGTGAGCCGCAGCATATGTTCGCTCCAGGCGCTGGCCAGCGAATGGAGCTCGCCGCGCAGCGCCTCGGCGCGCCGCCGATAGAATGCCTCGAACAAATTCAACCGCGCGCTGTGCATAGGCAGCGTCTCCTGCGCATATTTGCGCAGCCATTCCTCGCCCTGCCCTTGCGGGACGACCGCATCGAGCGCGCCGAGATCCTCGAATTGAGAGGCCGACACTTCGGTGCCATTCGCGAGCAGCTTATGGGCTTGGCGCGGACCGATGCGGTTGGAAAGGACCGCGACGGCGGCGATCGGAAAATGATTGAACTTCACTTCCGGATAGCTGAACGACGTCTGCTCCTCGGCAATCACCAGATTGCAGGAGAGCGGCGCATCGATCCCCCCGCCATATCCCTTGCCTTCGATCGTCGCCATGGTGATCGCGGCGCCCGAAAGCGAGGACGCATTGCCCAATACGCCTTCGATCGACAGGCGCGCATGTTCGAAGAGCGCGGCTTTATCGCCCTTGGCGATGCACTCGAGATAGAAATCCAGATCGCCGCCCATGGTGAAGATCGGCCCTGAGGCGCGATAGGCGAAGAAGCGGAGCGGCGATTGGGCATAGCGCTCGCGTCCCCAAAGAGAGACGATCGCGCTCTGCAATCGGTAGACGCTACTCACCAGATCGAAGGTGAAGACCGGCTTCGGTTCGGGCGCGATCGTCACCCAAAGCGTCTTGATCGCCCGGTCATATTCTAGCTTGAGTTGTGGAAGCGGGCCGGCCTTGTGAAGCAGCGCGTCCAGAACCTCAGCCGGACTGATTTCAACGTCTTTGGGTCGGGTAAGGGAGTGAATGGACTGCGTAAGCACTGCTCTGACCCCAGCGACACCGTCTGACGAAATATACCTAAGATTGTAGGCGCGGTTAACGGTTTGTAAACCACGGCGTCGGGGGCGTGGTTAACGCCGGCGCGCCAGTTTTAGGATGTTCATTGCCGCGCTTGAGCTCAAGGGATCGTGTTTCGAAGTCGAACGTCCGTTAGGGCGCCGCGCGATCAAGCAAATCGAACAGAATTGCGCCTCCCATGCCGCAGAGGAAGCCGCACTGCGCTGCCTATTGCCGCAGGCCGCTTCGCTTGCGGCTGCGACCGCCCCGGCGAATCTTCCGGAGCGGTTCGGCGAGCAGAAAACTAGCGGAACTCAGCCCTTCAAATGCGCGATCCGCTCGGGCACGGGCGGGTGCGAATAATTGAACATGGCGTAGAGCCGGTCGGGCGTCAGCGTCGCCAGATTGTCACGCGAGAGCTTGGTCAATGCCGCGATCATCGGCTCGCCGCCAACCATGGACTTTGCGAATGCATCGGCCTGAAATTCGGCGCGGCGCGAGAGAAAATTGGTGATCGGCGAAACGAGGTGCGAAACGGGCCCGAGCGCGATCGTGACGACCATCAGAATGACGCCGGGATCGTTCGGCAGGCCGAAGGCATGCGCAAGCGCGCTCGTGGCGAAGGCCCAATGCAGAATGATGAAGACGACCCAAGCAAGGATCGCCGTCTCGACGATGCGCAGATAGACGTGACCGAACTTATAATGCCCGAGCTCGTGCGCGAGAACCGAAAGGATTTCGTCGCCTGAATGTTTCTCGAGCAGGGTATCGAAAAAGACGATGCGCTTGGCCTTTCCGAACCCGGTGAAATAGGCATTGCCGTGCGCCGAGCGCTTCGACGCGTCCATGATGAAGAGACCCTTCGATTCGAAGCCGCACTTCTTCAAGAGCATCTCGATTGCGATCTTCATCGGCCCCTCGGCCATCGGCGTGAACTTATTGAAGAGCGGCGCAATGAACGTCGGATAAATGACGATCATCGCGATCATCACGCTCATCAATCCGGCCCACGCGAAAATCCACCAATAATGGGGCAAGGCGCGCTGGAGGGCAAAGAAGCCGTAAAGCAAAGGAACGGCCAGCGCGAGCTGCAAGCCAAGGCCCTTCACTTGATCGAGCAGAAAGAGCCGCGGTGTCGTGCGATTGAAGCCGAAACGCGCTTCGAGCCCGAATGTGCGGATAAGCGTGAAAGGCAGATGAAGGACATAGGAGATTGCGCCGGCGGCAAGGACAATGGCGACGCTGCGCGTCAGGCCAGGCGGGACGACGGCTTCGACCGCCTTCGAGACCGGACCAAGCAGCAGCGCCAGCCAGAGGATGGCCAGCGCGGTGTCGAAGCCGCTCTGCCCCATGCTGAGCCGGGTGCGAGCCAAGGTGTAATCGGCCGCGCGCTGGTGGTCGGCGAGGCTCACCTGCCCGGCGAAGGGCGCCGGGACGCGGTCCCGGTGCGCCAGGACCGCATGCGCCTGCCGGCGCTCCAGGTAGAGATCCAGTGCGCCGGAGAGAACGATGGCGGTAAAGATCACGAGTGCGAGGACCATTCCGATATTTCCCAAGATCGCGAGGATTTCGGATCCGATCGGATCCGAATCATGAACGCGGTCGATCTAGAGACTTGGAGGGGGATTTGTGCGAAAACCGGCATCCGGCTTTTCGCATCCCGCTCACGGGCTCATTCCAATGTAGGCGAAAGCCCTTATGTTGCCAGTCATCGATTTTGTGGCAGGATGGCGTCGAAATCCCGGCCGAGGGCCGGGCGAGGCAGAAGATATGGATCTCAAACTTGTCCGCCGCCATGAGGCAGATCACGTTCGCGCCGTGATGGCCGGGCTCGGCCGTTCGGCGCGCGAGGCGGCCCTCAGGCTCGCGCTCGCCGCCGCGGACACCAGGAACAACGCGCTTCTGGCCGCCGCAAAGGAGATCCGTGAACATGCCCCGGAGATCCTCGCCGCCAATGCCAAGGACATGGCGGAGGCGCGCGGCAACGGAATGACCGCGGCGAGCCTCGACCGGCTCGAGCTCGATACGCGGCAAATCAAGGGCATGGCCAAAAGCCTCGAGGAAATCGCCGCCCTGCCCGATCCGATTGGCCGGATTCTCGCCCGTTTTTCGCGTCCCAACGGGCTCGTCATCGATCGCGTGGCGACGCCGCTCGGCGTCATCGGCGTCATTTTCGAAAGCCGCCCGTCCGTCGCGGCGGATGCCGGCGGGCTCTGCCTCAAGTCCGGCAATGCCGCGATCCTGCGCGGCGGATCGGAGAGCTTCAATTCGGTCAAGGCCATTCATCATTGTCTCGTCGCGGGGCTCAAATCCGCCGGCCTGCCGGAGGCGGCGATCACGCTGGTGCCCATGAAGGATCGTGCGGCGGTCGGCGAAATGCTTGCGGGGCTTTCCGGCAATCTCGACGTGATCGTGCCGCGCGGCGGAAAAAGCCTCGTCGCCCGCGTCGAGGCGGAAGCCCGCGTGCCGGTCTTCGCTCATCTCGAAGGGATCGTGCACGTTTATGTCGATCGCGACGCCGATCTGGCGAAAGCGCAGACGATCCTGCGCAATTCTAAATTGCGCCGCACGTCCGTCTGCGGTGCGGCCGAGACCCTTCTGGTCGATCGCGCTTGCGCGGCGACGCATCTCGCACCGCTCGTCGAGATGTTGCTCGATGCGGGCTGCGTCGTGCGGGGCGATGAGTCGACGCAAGCGGTCGATCCGCGCGTCACACCCGCGACGGAAGAAGACTGGCGGCGCGAATATCTCGATGCGATCATTTCGGTGCGCGTCGTCGAAGGGCTCGATGCCGCCATCGCCCATATCGAAACCTACGGCTCGCATCATACCGACTGCATCATTACCGAGAGCAGCGAAGCGGCCGAGCGTTTCCTGCGCGAAGTCGATTCGGCCATTGTCTTGCACAACGCCTCGACGCAATTCGCCGACGGCGGCGAGTTCGGCTTCGGCGGCGAGATCGGAATTGCCACGGGGCGCATGCACGCGCGCGGCCCGGTCGGCGTCGACCAGCTCACCACGTTCAAATATCGCGTCCGCGGAAACGGTCAGATCAGGCCGTGAGCGGAGCGCCACGTCGCAAGACATCATGCTGCCTGGTCCGCATGCGCCGGGGTTGAGGATCGGCCTCTTCGGCGGCAGTTTCAATCCCGCCCACGAGGGACATCGCACCGCCAGCCTGATCGCGCTCAATCGCTTGGGACTCGATCGGATCTGGTGGCTCGTCAGTCCTGCCAATCCCTTGAAGGACCCGCGCGACCTTGCTTCGCTTTCGACCCGGATCGCAGCGGCGCGGAAAATCGCGCGCCATCCGCGGATCGAGGTGACGGGATTCGAGGCAGAGATCGGGGCGCGCTATACTTATGAGACGATCTCTTATTTGAAGAGCCACTGCCCCGGTGTCCAATTCGTTTGGATCATGGGCGCCGACAATCTGGCCAATTTTCATCGCTGGCAGCACTGGCGGGAGATCGCCGAATCCGTGCCGATTGCGATCATCGACAGGCCGGGCGCTACGCTCTCGGCGACACATTCGCAGGCGGCCATCGCACTTGCCCAATATCGGCGCGGAGAAAGCCAGGCGCGGGTCTTTGCCAAGGAAAAGCCGCCCGCCATTTTGTTCCTCTACGGGCCGCGCTCGACGCTCTCTTCGACACTGCTGCGGCAAAGCGCGAAACCGGGCTAGACTCAAATATGTTCGGCGAAGAATTCGAGCGTGCGCTGGCGGGCGAGATCGGCGGCGGCCGGATTGTAGCTCGGGCGCTCCGTATTATTGAATGCGTGCCCGGCCGGATAGATGTGGATCGCAACATCCGGATGCGCGCGGCGGATCTTCTCGACGTCGGTGAGCGGAATGCTCTTGTCCTGGTCGCCGAAATGCAGCATGACCGGACAGAGGAGCTGGCCCGAGAGCATGCCGGCAATGCCGGAGCCGTAATAGCCGACCGCCGCGGCAAGCCCTTCGACGCGGGCTGCGCAGGCATAGGCGAGCGTCCCGCCCCAGCAATAGCCGACGATCCCGACCCTACCGGCTTGCGCAGCGGCTCCGACTGCCGCGCCGATGTCCAGGAGCGCCGCGTCGAGCTGCGTTCTGGCGCGCAGCGCCACCCCTTTCTCCACGTCATCCGTGTCATAGCCGAGTTCGGTATCGCGCGCGACGCGGTCGAACAGCGCCGGCGCGATGACATGATAGCCGGCGTGCGCAAAATCGTCGGCGACGTCGCGGATGTGATGATTGACCCCGAAGATTTCCTGCACGACGACCAGGCCGCCGCGCACCGTTCCTTCCGGCGCGCTTTCATAGGCGCCGATTTCGACGCCGTCCTTGGCGGTGAGCTGGATGCTATGGCCCATAATGTTCCCGATCATGAAGCGCCGGATCAGCGGCCGGGCCATTTTTCGATCCCGTTTCCCGCGAGCGCGCGCGCGGCCTCGGCGATCGATCGGCCGGCAAGCCTGAGATCGGGTGCGATTTCGGCCAGCGGAACGAGAACGAAGGCGCGGTTGAAGAGTTCCTTGTGCGGCAGGACAAGATCTTCGCTGTTGAGCGGTTCCTCTCCATAGAAAAGAATATCTATGTCGATCAAGCGCGGCCCCCAGCGCACCGTCTCCTTGCGCCCCATGTCCGCCTCCACCTTCTTGACGGCAGCCAGCAAAGCTTTCGGGCTGAGGCAGGTGCGCCCCAAGGCGCAAGCATTGGCAAAGGGCGGCTGGTCGCGATAGCCCCAAGGCGCCGTCTTATAAATGGATGAGACTGCGGTGATCTCGACTGCGCCGCCCTCTTCGAGATGGCGCAAGGCAGCGGCGATGTTCGCCGGCCCGTCGCCGATATTGCTGCCGAGACTCAAGCCGATCTCGACCGGCGCGCCCGGTTCAGCCGTGCTCGATGGCATCGTAGACCTTGAAAGCAGCGACATGTTCGGCCGCATCGTGCACGCGAAAGATCGTCGCGCCATGCGCGGCGGCAATGAGATTGGCGGCGAGTGTGCCGATGAGCCTCCCGTCGACGCCCGAGCCGAGAATCGGCCCGAATAGCGACTTTCGCGAGACTCCGACAAGCAAGGGAAGCCCATAGAATTCGAGGAAGCCGTCGAGGCCCCGCAAAGCCGCGAGGTTCTGCTCTTTCGTTTTGCCGAAGCCGATGCCGGGATCGAGAATGATGTGGCGCCGGGGAATGCCGGCGCGCTCAGCCAGATCGAGCGAATGATCGAAGAAACGGCGCATATCGGCGATGATGTCGATATCCGGATCGACGCTCTCGCGATTATGCATCACCACCACGATCGCCTTGGCTTCGGCCACGGTGTCGGCCATGGCCGGATCCTTTTGCATGCCCCAGACATCGTTGACGATGACAGCGCCGAGCTCGAGCGCGCGACGCGCGACGGCGGCCTTGTAGGTGTCGATCGAAACGGGCCGTTCGACAGCACCGACAATGTCGGCAAGCATTGGATTGAGCCTTGCAAGCTCCACCTCTTCCGGCACCGGCACATGGCCGGGACGCGTCGATTCGGCTCCGACGTCGATGATGTCGGCTCCGTCGGCGGCGAGCTTGCGCGCCTGGGCGAGCGCCGCCTCGCGCGACTGGAACTTGCCGCCGTCGGAAAACGAATCCGGCGTGACGTTCAAAATTCCCATGATGATCGAGCGCTCGCCCATCAAGGCGAGCAAGTCGTCGCGTTTCTGCTGCTGCATGACCAAGACACGAGGAACCGCGCACCGAAGGAGCGAGCCTCTAGTCTAGAGCATGATCCGGGAAAGTGGAATCCGATGCTCGAATAAGCATCGGATCCTAAGTGCGACCCGCTTTGACCCGGATCCGACCGCCGCCCGCTATTTATTGGCAGGCGAGGCCGGGGCCGAAACGGGAGTTGCCGCGGGAGCAACCATCAAGGTCGGCGGAGCCGACACGTCCCAGATCCGTCCCGTCATGTCGAACGAGGCATCGACGACATGGCGGCCGTCCGGACTGAAGCGCACATGGCTCACTTCCCGGTCGTGACCACCCAGAACCAGGAGCGGGTTGCCGGTCCCCGTGTCCCAGATCCGCACGCTCCGATCATAGGACGCGGTCGCAAGCTTTTTTCCGTCCGGGCTGAAACTCGCGGACATGAGCGCTCGGTCGTGGCCCGTGAGCGTGATCAAGCGCGCCCCGCTATTCGTGTCCCAGAGGATGCCCAGCTTATCGCTCGAGCCCGTTGCGATTTTTTTTCCGTCCGGACTGAAAACGGCGAATTCGACGGCGCGCGTATGGCCGATGAGCGCCGCAACCAAAGCGCCGGTGTCGGCGTCCCAGATGCGTGCCGTCTTGTCGCTGGAAGAGGTCGCGATCCGATGGCCGTTCGGGCTGAAGGCGATCGAGGTGATGATCCCGTGGTGTCCCGTCAAG
>Ga0209062_1004900_pt1 | contig 13469 bp, 13 predicted proteins | sample Coa_R2_2_FD_187158 | JGI IMG/M metagenome (GOLD analysis project Ga0209062, IMG submission 187158) | Surface soil microbial communities from Centralia Pennsylvania, which are recovering from an underground coalmine fire - Coalmine... | ecosystem: Environmental > Terrestrial > Soil > Unclassified... | reverse complement strand
GCGTCGATGGCCGCCAGCACGCGGGACACCGGGAAGCCAACGTCGTTCATGGCCTTGAACACGGCATCGTCCAGTGAGTCTAGGCTGATGGTGATGCGCCGCAGTCCCGCCTCGCGCAGCGCTCGGGCCTTGGCCGGGCTCAACAGAGCGCCGTTGGTGGTCAGCGTCAGGTCCCGCACGCCGTCGATGGCGGCCAGGCGGGCAACGAGGATCTCCAGGTCGCGGCGCAGCAGCGGCTCTCCGCCGGTCAGGCGGATCTTCTCCACGCCGTGGGCGACGAAGAGGCGCGACAGGCGCTCGATCTCCTCGAAGGTGAGCAGGGCGTCGCGCGGCAGGAAAGCGAAGTCGCGCCCAAACACCTCGCGCGGCATGCAGTAGACGCAGCGGAAGTTGCAGCGATCGGTGACCGAAATGCGCAGATCGTGTAAGGGACGGCGGCGTGTATCCAGGAGTTGCACCGGTTGCACCTCATCGCGGCTCAGACTGGGCATGGGAGTTCTCACTGCAGTATGGTAACACGCCGCTCGCCATCCGAAAAACGCAGTCGGCATCAAGTAGGGCATCAATAGTCGCCCGACCGGTCCGCCCGGCAAAACGCTATTGTGTGAGCGGTCGCGTCACAGCGTCGGCCCGGCCGGATCGGGCTGAACAGCCGGTGGCGTTGGGCTGCCCGGCTCACCGGCATGTAGTGACGGCGGGCGGGGCTCAACCCTAAAGATGATGGGCACCACGACCTTCGACCGCTGTAGCGGTAGGAGCGGCAGTCGACACGGGCGTTGGCGACAAAGATTGCCGGGCTGGAGCGTCGGACGCTATCAGTCCCGTGCTGGCCGCGAAGCGCCCCCGGGCGCCAATACCTGTCGCAGTCTCCATCGGTTGTGCGTGAGGCGCAGCCGATGGAGCGGGGCTTGGAGATGCGAAGTTGTACATGAAATTGACATAATACAGCACCCCCGGCGTTCCGAGGGGAATGATGAAGAGCACAAAAATGAAAGTTGCCTGTCCAAAGCGGTCCACGATGGATTTGCCGCGATCGCTGTCTTTCGGCGAGTTCGCGGACGAGCCATTTGAAGGTGATGTGGCCATGTGCTCGATCTCCTATCACCAGCGCCTCTGCACCGCAATTCATCAAGGCTTGCAACTACGCACCAACACAAGCCGGAATGCCCGCTTTGCGTCGGGCAACGACGTGTGCCGGCGGCAGCCCATAACTATAAACGCGGATCAGCGTCGATTTTGCTGAGTCATGTTCAAGACAGGAGCAGGCCGTCACCACGATGTGAGGGATGCATGTCGGCGAGGGGGAGTCAGGGCTACCTTGCGCGCTGGTGTGTCTCGTTCATTAGGCCATACACCGGCATGACGCCGAAGCTCGATACATCACGCGTCGCCTGCACGCCCCTGCATGCGGCGCCTGATCGTGGCCTCGTAGCCCTGATCGCTCGGCTCGTAGAAGCGCTCGCCGGTCAGATCATCCGGCAAATACTGCTGCTCGATGTAATGCCCCTCGAAATCGTGGGCGTATTTGTACCCGGCACCGTAGCCGAGGCTCTTCATCAGGCCGGTAGGTGCGTTGCGCAGGTGCAGCGGCACCGGTAGGTCGCCCGTGCGATCGAGCGCTTCCCTGGCCCGCCGGTAGCCGGCGTAGGCGCTGTTGCTCTTCGGCGCCGTGGCCAGGTAGACGGCCGCTTCGCTCATCGGCAGGTAGCCCTCCGGCATGCCCACGAAGTGCACCGCCTGCTGCGCGGCGACCGCCACCACCAGCGCCTGCGGATCGGCCAGGCCGACATCCTCGGCCGCCAGGACGACCATGCGGCGCACGATGAACAGCGGGTCTTCGCCGGCCTCGATCATGCGCGCCAGCCAGTACAGGGCGGCATCGGGATCGGAGCCGCGCAGGCTCTTGATAAAGGCCGAGATGATGTCGTAGTGCGCCTCGCCCCCCTTGTCGTAGCGGGGCGAGCGTTGCTGCACAACGTCGTTCACCAGCTCGACGGTGACGGTGATCTCCGGCCCGGGCGCGGCGGACACTGCCAGCTCCAGGGCGGTCAGGGCCATGCGCGCATCGCCCCCGGCCAGCTCGACGATTCGGTCCATGGCCATCGGTTCCAGCGTGATCTGCTGCCGGCCCAGTCCCCTCTCGCTATCCTGCAACGCCCGGCGCAGGATGGTCCGGATCTGCTCCTCGCCCAGCGGGCGCAGCACGTAGACGCGGCAGCGCGAGAGCAGCGCGGCGTTGACCTCGAAGGAGGGATTCTCCGTCGTGGCGCCGATCAGGATGACCGTGCCGTCTTCGACGTACGGCAGGACCACGTCTTGCTGCGCCTTGTTGAAGCGATGGATCTCGTCGATGAACAGAATGGTGCGCACCCGGCGGGCCTGGCGCGCCCGGGCCTCGGCCACCACCTTGCGCAAGTCGGCCACGCCCGCCGTCACGGCGCTCATCGGGCTGAAATGGGCCCGCGTGGCCCGAGCGATCACCTCGGCCAGGGTGGTCTTGCCGGTGCCGGGCGGCCCCCAGAAGATGCACGATGGCGGGCGATCCGCGTCGACGGCGCGGCGCAGGGCGCGACCCGGAGCGACCAGGTGCTCCTGCCCGACGAACTCGTCCAGCGTGCGTGGCCGCATGCGCGCGGCCAGCGGCATGGCAGCCGATGACACGCCGCCGTCGCCCGCCTCAAACAAGGTAGGCTGCACTCTTAACCTCCCCTCCGCATCGCCGCCATGGCCCCCATTATATGCCCTGCGAGCGGAGAGGTCACGGCGGCATACTGCGCATTCGGGGGATGGACCGTACAGAGTTGCCCTGGGACCGCCGGCATCCCTGCCGGCGGTCCCAGGACAGTCGCTTCGCCGCTAAAGAAGCCTGTCAGCCACGACCCTATGCGGACAGCAACAGCCGTGAGCGCTCGCGCACGGCCGCCTCGATCCCGCGCAGCGGTTCGTCGAGCGCCGCGCCCTCGCCGCTCTTCCAGCCGTCGGGCGTGAGGGCGCGCACCCGTTGCTCAACTTCCGCCGACAGGGTGATCAAGCGGTAATCGAAGTCGATCAGCTGGTTGAGCACCCCGGCCTCTGTCCGGTAGCGCTGCCAGAAGCGGTCCTGCGTGGGCACGGACATGCCGCGCACCTGGGCATCCAGGGCCTCGATGCGCTCGCGCAGGCGGGTGATCTCGCGCGCCCGCTGCAATTCGCCGGCCGGCGGCAACGGGTTCTCGCGCGTGGCGGTCGGGATGAAGCGCTGCTGGTAGGCCACGTGCAGGCCCGAGAGCAGGCGCGCGGCCTCGGCCAGCGCCTGAGATGCGCGCTGGCGCACGAGCTGGTCGTCGGCGCGCATCTGGTTCTCACCGCGGTAGCAGTTGTAGCCGTAGCCCCCGATCAGCAGGTCGAGCTGCTGGACGATCAGGCTGGTGGACTGGCCCTCGCTCATCAATGCTGGCCCTGGTTCGGCGACATATGCTGCCCTTGATTCGGCGATATCTGTGGCGCTGATACGGCCGAGGCGATGCGATCGATGGCCACGGTGGGCAGGGCGCCGCCCACGTGGTAGGGCACGCCGGCCGCCATATTGGGCGCCGAGACCACGCCGCGCTCGGCCATGATCATGGCCGTGTAGTAGCGTACCGCCTCGATCTCGGTCAGCCCAAATGCCTTGAGGCTGATCAGCGCCTTCATGCGCTCGTCGCGCGGGTGGACCAGCACCTTGACAGTATCCAGCGTGATGCCGTAACCGGCCAGGAACTCCTGCAGGTGGGAGTGGACGAGCTCGGTGATGTCGTGGATGCGCTCGTTGACCTGCTCCAGCGGCGTGACCTGCACGACCTGGTTGATGGACTGCTCGACCACCGGGCCGGCGTAGGCATTGACGTCGGCCGCCCTCAGGAAATGCCCGTTGTAGGGCATGTGCTGCACCAACTTGACGGCGTCTTCGGCGGTGGTGACGTGGATATAGTAGTCGATGCCATAGCTCATCTCGGCCATCTCTTTGCTCAGGGCCAGGCCATCGGCCGAGACCACGAGCTTGGCGCGGTTGATATAGAGGGCCTCGTACTGCCAGGGGCTATCCCCGCCGTAGAATGCCTGGATCAGCGACCCGGCGATAGCCCGCTGCGGCGTCTGGATCTGGTACTGGCCCGTCTCATAGACGTTCAGGATCGCGCCGCGGCTCTTCAGGACGCAGAAGTGGTTGCTCTCGACGGTCAGCAGCGAGTTGTTGGTGATGTCGTTCGCCGGGTAGTGGAACAGGAGTACGTCGCGGCCCATGACCTCCTCGCCGTTGTTGGTGAGGGTCGAGATAACGTTGCGGAATCCGGCCATTCTGTCTGGTCTCCTCTCGTCACGTCTGTGACCTATGGCGATTGGGCGGGTCTTGCCGCCACAACCGGAGATGCTACAAGCGCCGTTGTGCTGCCATGTCGAGGCTCATCCACAGCGTATAGGAAGTCCACATTAGGGGCTACCACCTTAGCGCCATAGCAATACCTGATGCGCTGCAAAATGGGGTGCGGCATGGCGTCGCGCCGTCAAGCTGCGCTCACCGGGGAGCCCATGCCGCTAGACGATATAGGACGTATGTTCTATAATAAAGAAGGGGATGCACACTTCGGCCCGCCGGAACCAACTGGCGGGCGCCGGCGCGACGGGGGAGGAGACGATGACCCGGCTCAAGAGCTTTGAGGAGGCGCGCCGGCGGGCCGGCGCCTGGAATCGGCGGCCTGAATATGTCGCTCCGATCGAGGTGCGGCGGGTCGTGGGCAGCGTGGACGAGGTCAAGCGGGCTACGCTGACCTCGCGCTTCCTGCCGCGTAGGGGCGGAACCCAGGCGCCGCGCTACCGCGACGTCCTCGCGGCGATGCAGGCCGGTCGGGCGCTGCCGGCCATCGAGGTCTACGCGCTGGGTGAGGAGTACTATGTGGTGGACGGCCATCACCGCGTGGCGGCGGCGCGCGCCCTGGGGCAACTGTATCTCGATGCCCTGGTGCACGAATACCTGCTGCCGGTTGGCCAGACTTGCCGCTGCCGGGGCGTTGGTCCCGCGGGTTCCGCGACACCGGCCGCGGGCCCGCGTCGCGACCCGGTCGGGCCACGGCCCGTTATCCTACACCCCTCCTGGCCTGCCGCTGTCAGCCTCTGGGCCGGCTGGTGGCCGTGGGAGGACGGCGGAAGCAGCCGGGCTCATCTTAGGTGTGACACCGCCGCCTAATCCCCGCATGCGGGCGGAGGCAGTGATTCGGCTGCGTAAGCGCCGTATGAGATGAATCGAGGCCATTGGCCGTGTTAGTCCTAGCGGTAAACGAGTAAGAAGAAGGAGATGCAGGATGTGCGGACGGTATACTTTGACGGCGCCCGAGCAGCTCGCGCTGCGCTTCGACCTCAATCCCGATGCCACGCCCGCGGTAGAGGCCCGCTACAATATCGCGCCCTCGCAGCCGGTGCCGGTGATCGTCGCCCAGCCAGACGGGCGGCTGGCGCTGGAATGGATGCGCTGGGGCTTCCGGCCGGCCTGGGCCGGCGAGTCGCGCCGCCCCGCGCCGATTAACGCCCGCGCCGAGACGCTGCTGGAGCGACCCTACTTCCGCTCGGCGATGCGGCAGGGGCGATGCCTCATCCCGGCCGATGGCTTCTTCGAATGGCAGGTCCAGCCCGGTCGCGGCGCGAAACACCCGATGTACATCCGCCTGAGGGACGGCGGGCTGTTCGCCCTGGCCGGCCTGTACGCGCGCGGACCCGACGGCACGGACGCCCTCGGTGGTACCTGTGCCATCATCACCACCTCGCCCAACCGCCTGATGGAGCCGATCCACGACCGGATGCCCGCCATCCTCGACCCCGACGACGAGGCGCGATGGCTCGACCCGGATATCGCGGCGCCCGAGGTGGTGCGGGACTGCCTGCGGCCCTATCCGGCTGAGGCCATGATCGCCTATCCCGTCTCCACGCGTGTCAACGCACCGCAGAACGAAGGGGCGGAGTTGATCGCGCCGCTGGCGGGACGCTCCTGAGGCCCGCGCCATCCACGGGAGGATACCGATGTGCCGGAGTATCAAGACCCTCGCCAATCTGCAGCCGCCGGCGAATGACGAGGAGATCCGGGCGGCCGCACTGCAGTTCGTGCGCAAGCTGAGTGGCTCGCGCCGTCCCTCGCGCGCGAATGAGCCGGCCTTCGACCAGGCGGTCGAGGAGGTGGCGGCGGCCGCCACTCGTCTGCTCAATGCGCTCACCACGACGGCGCCGCCGCGCACCCGCGAAGACGAGGCGCGCAAAGCGCAGGAACGGGCGCGACTGCGCCGCTATACAACGGATAAGGCGTCTGAACTATAACGGGCGCATGCACGAACATCGGCTATCATGAGCATGAAAACCGTGCAGGAGCACTACGCATGACCGATAGCTGGCACGCAGAGGCGCAGACAGCGCTCGATCCGGCGACGGCCGCCGAAATTGGCCATCAGGCAGCGGCGTACCTGGCCTCGGCGGTGCACGATGAGGTGAACGAGGCCCATGTTGGCCAGGTGCGCATCCTGGTCTCGCAGGACGGCAGCCGCATCTATGCCGCCGCGGCCGTTCGGGGGCCGCTGCGCATGTACTTGGCGACGGCCTGGGGGCCGGCGGGCCACGTCTCCCACAAGGAGATCGCCTCCTATCCCACGCTACCCGAGGCCGAGGCGGCCCGCGATGCCGCTCTGGGGCATCAGATGAAGCAGGGCTTTAGCTCGATTGGATGGGTTGATGGCGAGCCGTAAGCGCTTCACAGGGGCCGGCATGGCCGTCGCCATGGTCGTCCTCCTGGCGACCCTGGCCGGATGCGGTCCGGGTAGTACGGCGTCTGGACCGACTCCCACCGCGACCGCCGGAGCGACGGGATCGGCCGGGCCACCGTACCCGACGCCGCGGGAGGAGACCTATCAGGGCTGCCCTCCCCAGGGCGATGGCGGTGATACCGCGCTGAACGTGCTCAAGAACCGCATCGACACGGGCAACTGGCAGCCGGTCTCGCTGCAGGATTTGCTGTCGCTGACCTGGCCATCCGGCGTCGAGAAGACGCGGCGCAGCAACTGGTCGCAGGCCGATGCCCAGACCGTCGCCCAATCCGAGGGCCGGCCGGTGGTCGCCGAGGGCTACTTGCTCATGCTGCGGCACGAAGGACCCGAGTCGCCCAACTGTCACGACCGCTCCTCGCGCGACTACCATGCCTGGCTGGCCGCCTCCGCGTCCGACGACCGCTCCAGTGCCATGATCGTGGAGCTGACGCCCCGCGTCGTCGCCAACAACCCCGGCTGGGGCTCCGAACAGAGCATCCTGCGCCTGGCCGGCCATCACGTGCGCGTCTCGGGCTGGCTGTTGCTCGACCAGGAGCATCCCGAGCAACTGCATAAGACGCGCGGGACATTGTGGGAGATCCACCCGGTCATGAAGATCGAGGTTGACCAGGGCGGCTCATGGGCCAACCTGGCCTCCGGCACGGTTGCGCTGGGCAACGGTGTAGCCCGTACGACCGGCTCGCAGGGCCAATCGACGGGCAACAGTGGATCGCCGTCCTCGCGCCACCATCGCACGCGACACCGGCGCCATCGCAGCAGTTGAGGGGCGAGCCCGATCTGCTTGAGCACCCAAAGAATTCGCCCGTCTACAATTTGCTCAGAATGACTGACACACTGGTGTCAGCCTGCCTGCCGTACACTGGTCTCATGGGGGAAAGGGGGGAAGTGCCTCCTTCGACAGCCCCGGAGAGGAGCACCGAGATGACTAACTGGACCGACAACAACCGGGTGTTCGCGGAGCTTCACATGCGCGAGCTGCGCGCGGCCGCGCAGCAGGCGCGCCTGGCGCGTCAGGTGCGCGGGCCACGGCCCCTCCGCAACCGAGTAGGCCGCTTGCTCGTGGCGGCTGGAGAAAGGCTGGTGGCCTGAGCGGCCCGCGCGAGAGGCCACGACTGGAACCTGTCATCCGCCTTTCGCCGTCCTGTACGCCTATCACAACCCGCCGGCCCTCGCACGGGCCGGCGGGTTTGCATTATGCTGACTGGAGAGCACCCGCCGCGCCAGAAGGGTTGCGCGCCGTCGCGTGATCGCGACTAATCCGGCCCATGCGGACGCCAGAACGTTCGTGCACGGTCAGCATACCTGGGACCGCCGGCATCCCTGCCGGCCCCCGTCTGCCGGCGGTCCCGGGAGGTGCCAGTACTTAGAAAAGGGGGAGGCGATGATCCGTTTGGGGGTGATTGGATACGGCCAGCGCCTGGCGCACATGGTGGAGGCGATCGGGCGTTTTGGGGCCGGCACGCGCGTCGTGGCCGTGGTCGATCCGCGCAAGGACGAGCTGCGGCGTCTGCATGCCGAGGCCCTGCGCGACGCGACGTTCTTCGAGGACGTCGACGCGATGCTGGATGCGGGCGACCTCGACGGCGTGATGATCGGCACGCGTTGCTCGTTGCATACGCCCTACGCCGTCAAAGTCCTGCAGCGGCATCTGCCGCTCTTCCTGGAGAAGCCCGTGGCCACGAGTTGGGAACAGCTCGACACCCTGCGCGCGGCCGCGGAGCGCTCGCGCAGCCCGGTCGTGGTGTCGTTCCCGTTGCGCGTCTCCGACATGTGCACGACGGCCCGGGCCATCGTCGACTCGGGCGCCATCGGCACGGTCGAGCACCTGCAGGCCGTCAACAACGTGCCGCTCTACGGCTCGATCTATTATCACGGCTGGATGCGCGACGAAGGGGAGACGGGCGGCCTGTGGCTGCAAAAGGCCACGCACGATTTCGACTACATCACCTTCCTGGTCGGGCAGCGTCCCGCGCGCGTCTGCGCCATCGAGTCGAAGACCGTCTTTCGCGGCGAGATGCCGGCCGGCCTGCGCTGCGTCGACTGCGATCGCCAGGACGAGTGCATGGAGAGCCCCTACAACCAGTTCTACCGGCAGGACCTCACGCCGGCGGTCGAGCCGAACGACTGGCTGTGCAGCTTCGCCCCCGACACCGGCAATCACGACTCGGCCAGCGCCATCATCCAGTATCAGTCGGGCATGCACGCCGTCTACACGCAGAACTTCTACACCCGCCGCGGTGCCGCCAGGCGGGGCGCCACCCTGATCGGCTATCGCGGCACCCTCGGCTTCGACTGGTACCAGAACGAGCTGACCGTCCATTACCATCACTCCAACAGGGTGGAGCGACACCAGTTCGAGGTCGCGGGCGAAGGGCACCACGGCGGCGACAAGGAACTGGCCCACGATTTCCTGGCGGTGATCCAGGGCCGCGGGGCGTCGCGCGCGACGCTAGAGGCGGCGCTAGTCAGCACGGAGCTGTGCCTGCTGGCGCGCGACTCGTGCCGCACGGCCTCCTTCCAGGAGTTCGGCCGGCCGCCGGCGGGAACCGGCAAGGGGCAGGAACCGGCGACTGAAACACTTGGTGTGAGATAAGGGAGCTAGGCATGAAGAACGCGGCAATCATCGGCACCACATCCTGGTATTCGGGGTCGTTCGCGCGGGCGCTGCTGGCGCAGCCGGACGTCAAGCTTGTCGCGGCGGCCGACCTGGGCGTGCCCGACGAGGTGATGAAGGCTCAAACGACGCTGACGCATCGCGAGTATGCGGAGCGCTACGGCGGCCTGCGCCTCTATCGCACCACCGAAGACCTGCTTAGTGGCGAGAAGATCGACCTGGCCTTCATCTGCGCGCCCGACCGCGATAAGGCCGGCCACGGCGTCACCACGATCGGCGCGGGGATCGACACCTACTTCGCCAAGCCGATGACCTCTAGCATGGATGGCGTGCGGCGAATTGTGGCCGCCTCTCGCGCCAATCCCTCCGTCTGGGTCGGCTCGCTCAACCCCGGGCGCTTCGACGGCGCCATCCGAGAGGCGTATCAGCGGGTGCAACAGGGCATCATCGGCGACCTGCTCTCCGTACGCGCCTGGATCCAGCACGGCGCGTGGCCGGCTGGACGGCCGCGCGCCGGCAACCCGGAGAACGACGACGGGCAGGGCGGACCGGCCTACAGTTTTGGCCTCTACGCCGCCGATCTGCTGAATTGGTTCATGGGCAGCGACAACGCGCCGCGGCGCGCTTACGCCGAGTATGCCACGCTGGCCACGCCCAACTTCCCCTTCCTTGATAGCGGCAAGGGCACGGTGCGTTACGCCGACGGGCGCATCGGCTCGATGGATATCTACTACGCCACGCCCTGCCGGGCGCCGGAGTGGGAGATCGAAATGGCCGGTCGCGAGGGCCTCCTGCGCACCACGGGCGCGGTCTACGAAGGGATCGTCTGGCACGTCGGAGAGACCACCCCGCGCAGCTTCTACCGCAACCAGAACGACGTGATCCTGGGCGCCATCTCCCACTGGGTGGCCAGTTGCCGCGAGCGCAGCGATCCCGAGATGAACCTGCGCGATTCGTGCCGCGCCATCCAGCTCTGCGCGGCCTGGGAGGAGTCCTCCGCCGCGGCACGCCCGGTCGAGATCGAGCCTCTACTATGAGGCGACCTACCGGGGTGCTGAGTGACATTCGTCTCAGGCGATCATGTCGATGCCGTAGCGGTCGAGCAATCGAGCTAGAAGCGCAGCATCGGTGAGCAAGGTCCCCTCGGCACGTGCAACAACGGTATGCCTGGCGCGGTCGAAAAGCGCCACGCTGTGCTGCGAGGGATCGTGACGCGCACGATAATAGATGCCGTCTGGGCGTTGCGGATGCTCGTAGATCGCCCGAGCCCAGCGCCGCGACACGTCATAGTCGCCCGAGCACAAGCGTTCATCTGCCGTGATCCGCACGAGGCCCTCTCCGGTTAGATCGACCAGGTGCAGCGGGCGCGTGGCCAAGATGGCAGCCCAACATCGCCGCGCGAAGTCGTCACTTTGCAACGTATTCCGAGTCGCACTATTGCGGGCCGCGTCACCAAGTGTCTCAATGAATGCCCCTTCGTGATTCTGAGCCATGTAGAGCACCCCGAACTCGCCTGCCGGGGCATCGAACCGATATGTGGCCGTCCGACCGAAAAATAGCGGTTCATAGGCACAACGGTAAACGCGATGCCACTCGCGATCGAAGGCTTTGAGAGGCAGGCGAATTGAGGGGAAATCGGGAGGTGGGTCGTGCAGCGGACCGGGGTGCGCCGCGTGCGTCACGCTCAGGCCCCGCCCTGTTCGCCATAGGCCCGTGCTGCCACGACGACCGGCTCAACCTCACCTGTGCGAAGGCGGGTGAGGGGCGAGTCGCCGCCCAGGCGCGTGTTAGGACTGATGAACCAGGAGACTTGCGACCACGGACCGAGGTCGCGGAGCGCGGCCAGAACTTTCTCCAGCCCCGGCAGCGTGCCCATCTCCCCGAATTGCCAAACCGGGTAGGCGTAGCCGCGGCGTCCCAGCGTTAGGCCGAGGAGACGCCCGGAGCGCCGGCGGCGATCAACTCCCTGACGCGTCAGTCCAAGTCGACGTGCCGCTTCCTCTGCCGGGACAGACCCACCTTCGGCATGGAGCAAGAACTGCTTGCTCTCCAGCCCCGACAGACGTGCTTTCGCCAGAGGATCGTCGGCCATCAGGGTCTGCACGATCTCGGGCGCCTCCAAAGCCCGTAAGAGCGCCCCGTAGTCGGTGCGTTGTGCGGCGGCATCGCTCAGTTCGGGCTCGCCCAACGTCTCGGTGAGCCACGTCGCCGCGTTCAACATGCGCGTCAGGAAGATGGTGCGCACCGGTGTGGTGCAGGAGCGCTGCACTCTCTCCATCGCTGCATCCAGCGAGGAGGAGCGCGGCAGGATGACCGCGGGGTGGGCCATGGTGCCTTGCCTTTCGTTTACTATATACATGTTACTTCCCACCAGCGGCGTTCGTCAACAAATCTTTCGCCTCGTAGAGGTTTTCATGGTCGTGTTGATGCACGTTTTGACCATCACCTCCGGCCGGCGCCGTGCTACCATAGCAAGTAGAACAACCAAGACGCGGAAGCGGTATATCGGTATATCGAGGTGGGGCAGCCTCGCGCTGCCGCACCATGTCGCCGGAGGCGATAGATGACATCAGTCCATGAAGAGAACACCCTGCGCGCGGTCCTGGCGGGGGCTCCGGACGGGGCTACGGCCCTGATCGCGCCGGAGACGGATCGCCGCTGGAGCTACGGCGAGCTGCGGGCTCAGGTGGCAGACCTGGCGGCCCGATTGGCAGCCCTGGGCATCGGGCGCGGCGACCGCGTGGCCATCGTGCTGCCCAACGGCCCGGAGATCGTGGCAACCTTCCTGGCGGTGGTGCACGGCGGGGCCGTCGCCGCGCCGCTCAATCCGTCCTACACGGCCGACGAGCTGACCTTCTACTTCGGCGATATCGGCCCGCGTGCCCTGATCGTGCCGCCGGGCGACGCCGCGGCCACGGCCCGCGCCACCGCTCCGGATGGCTGCCGGATCATCGAGGCCACCGCGGTCGACGGCCGCGTCGAGTTTGCCGGAGGGTCCGGCGAGCCGGTCGAGCCGGCCCTCCCCGAGCCCGACGACATTGCCCTGGTGTTGCATACCAGCGGCACCACCAGCCGGCCCAAGCAGGTGCCGCTGCGCCACCGCAACCTGCTTGCCTCGGCTCGCACCATCGTCTCCACCTATAACCTCTCCTCCGCCGATGTCTCGCTGTGCGTGATGCCGCTCTTCCACGTGCACGGCCTGGTGGCCTCCACGCTCTCGGCCCTGCTGGCCGGCGGCACCGTGGTGGCCCCGACGCGCTTCAGCGCCAGTCGCTTCTGGGGCGACGTGCAGAAGTACGGCGTGACCTGGTATTCCGCCGTGCCCACCATCCATCAGACCCTGCTGGCGCGGGCCCTCGATCCCTCCCTGCACGAGGCGCCGGCCGCCGGCACCTCGGGGTTGCGCTTTATCCGCTCCTGCAGTTCGGCCCTGGCGCCGGCCACCATGCAGGGGCTGGAGGAGCGCCTTGGCGTGCCGGTTCTGGAGGCCTACGGCATGACTGAAGCCTCGCACCAGATGGCCTCCAATCCGCTGCCGCCCGCGCGGCGCGAGCCGGGCTCGGTCGGCCTGGCCACCGGTGTCCAGGTAGCCATCATGGACAAGGAGGGTAATCTGCTCCCGGCCGGCCAGACCGGCGAGGTCGTGATACGCGGTGAGAGCGTCACCAGCGGCTACCACAACAATCCCGACGCCAACGCGGCGGCTTTCACCAACGGCTGGTTCCGCACGGGAGACCAGGGGGTGCTCGACGAGCACGGCTATCTGCATCTGACCGGCCGCCTCAAAGAGATGATCCTGCGCGGCGGCGAGAACATCGCGCCGCGCGAGATCGACGAGGTGCTGCTGACACATCCGGCCGTGGCGGAAGCCATCACCTTCGGCCTGCCCGACGCCAAGTACGGCGAAGAGGTGGCGGCGGCGGTGGTCCTGCGCGGCGAGGCCACGCCGGAGGAGTTGATGGCCCACTGTCGCGAGCGCATCTCCGCCTTCAAGGTGCCCAAGCAGATTTTCGTGACCGAGCAGATCCCGCGCACGG
>Ga0209062_1004894_pt1 | contig 13498 bp, 9 predicted proteins | sample Coa_R2_2_FD_187158 | JGI IMG/M metagenome (GOLD analysis project Ga0209062, IMG submission 187158) | Surface soil microbial communities from Centralia Pennsylvania, which are recovering from an underground coalmine fire - Coalmine... | ecosystem: Environmental > Terrestrial > Soil > Unclassified ... | reverse complement strand
GCAAGGTTGGCTTGGTAGCGGCGGCGAAACGTCTCCTGGTCCTCCGGGGCAACCACGATGAGACACTGGCAAACATCGTCGCGCGTGATGAACAGCTCGGCGCAGCGAAGCCAGACCGCCCGCCCGTCGAGGTTGACGAACGGTTTCTTTTCCCGATCGCGGAAGCGCGACGATTGGCCGGCGGCCGGCAGAATGACAGCGAAGCGTGGCATGGCAAGTCTCCCCCTTCATTACCGGCGCCGGCGAGCGGGGTCGCGTTAGCGCCCCGAGTATGCCTCTCGGGGCGCTAACGCGACCCCGCTCGCCGGCGCTGCGGACTCGGGATTATTGTATCGCGGCGAGCACGAACGCGGAGGACTTCTTTCTCGTCCCCTGCTGCCTAGAATACATTAACCGCGCCGCTCCGAACGTGGCACTTGGCGCCCCGCACAGCGGCCCTAGAAGGTAGGACATCATGACAGAAGAAAAAACTCCCCAAGACACGGCCGAGCAGGAACAGGGCGAGGCCACGGCCACCGCCACGGAGCCGGTCAAGCTTCAGCAACAGGTCGAGATCCGCGATGTCGGCCCGTGCAAGAAGCACATTAAGGTCACGGTCGAGCGCAAGGACATCGACGATCGCTTCGGCGAGAAAATCAGCGAGTTGGTCACGGACGCCAACGTCGCCGGTTTCCGGCCCGGCAAGGCGCCGCGTCGCATCGTCGAACGTCGCTTTCACAATGAAGTTGCCGACCAGGTCAAAAGCGAAGTGCTGCTGGCCAGTTTGCAGCAGCTCGCCGAAGACTACGACATCGCGCCCCTGAGCGCTCCCGACATCGACCCTGGCAATATCGAGCTGCCGCGCCAGGGACCGCTCGTTTACGAGTTCGAGGTTGAGGTCCGGCCGCAGTTTGATCTGCCCAATTACAAGGGACTCAAGATCCGCCGGCCCATCCACACCTTCACCGACGAGGAAGTGGCTCAGGAAGAGCGCCGGGTGCTGACGCCCTATGGACAGATTGTGCCCAAACCGGAAGGAGACGCGCAAGTCGGCGATCTGCTCGTCGTCGATGCCGTCATCAAGGCCGGCGACCGCGAGATCGGCAAGCTGAATGAAGCGACTTTTCGCATCAACAAGCAGCTTGCCTTCAAGGACGGCATCGCCGATAACTTCGCCGAACAGGTCCAGGGCGCTAAAGCCGGGGACACGCGCGATGTGGACATTAAGCTATCCAGCGCCGTCGCCGATCCCGCCCTGCGCGGCCAAACGGTCAAGGCCACCCTCACCATCAAGGATGTCAAAACCGTGGTCTTGCCGGAACTGACGCATGAGTTCCTGCATACGTTCGGCGTCCACACGCCGGAGCAGCTGCACGAGCTGATCAAGGTTCTCCTCGACCGCCGTCTGGAACATCAGCAACGACAGGCGGCCCGCAAGCAGGTGATGGAGCACATCACGGCTGCCACTTCCTGGGAGTTACCGCCCGATCTGCTGCGCCGCCAGGCTCATCGGGCCATGGCGCGCAAAATCATGGAAATGCGGGCCGATGGTATCTCCGACGAGGAAATCCAGGGTCGGCGCCGCCTGCTGGAACAAGATATCCTGCAAAGCACGGCCCAGGCGCTCAAGGAGCATTTCGTCCTCCAGAAGCTCGCCGAGGTCGAGAAGATCGACGTGACCGAAGACGATCTGAACGAGGAAATCGAGCGCATCGCCGAGCAAGACCGCGAATCGCCGCGCCGCGTCCGCGCCCGGCTGGAACGCGAGGATCTTCTCGATGCCCTGGCTGCGGAGATGATCGAACGCAAGGCGCTCGATCTCATTCTCGACAGCGCTGAATATGAGGACGTCCCGCTGGGGCAGGAAGATCAACCGGCGGTCTCGACGGTCGAGGCCCAGGCCGTTCCCGGTGAGATTCACGATCCCACGGCCGAACCGCCGGCTGCGGAAGAGAGCAGCCCGGCGCCGGCGAATGAGTAGAAGAACTTCGGCGAGCGGGGTCGCGTTAGCGCCCCGAGAGTGCGAACTCGGGGCGCTAACGCGACCCCGCTCGCCAAGATTTGAGGAGCTTGCGATGTTTAATTTCGACTACCCCCTTCCCTCCGGCCCGCTCGGCCAGCGCTATCGCGAATACACGCGGCAGCGGCAATATGGGACCACGGATATTCTGCTGGATAACCGCGTTATCTTCTTCGGTTGCTCCAGCGGAAATGTCTATGAGCCGGTCATTACGGATATGACGGCCAATCTCGTTATTCAGCAGTTGCTTTATCTGCAATACGAGAACCGCAATCAGGACATTCATTTTTACATCAACTCGCCGGGCGGCTCGGTGACGGCTACCTTAGCAATCTACGACACCATGCAGTTTCTGGAGTGCCCCGTCAACACCTACTGCATGGGCATTTGCGCCAGCGGGGCGGCTGTCTTGTTGGCTGCCGGCACCAAAGGCAAACGCTTCGCCCTACCGCACGCCAAGGTCATGATCCATCAGCCTTGGAGCCAGGGCATCGGCGGACAGGCCTCCGACGTGGAAATCGAAATGAAAGAGATCCTGAAGGAAAAAAGGCGTCTCAACGAAATCCTAGCCCACCACGCCGGCCGGAACCTCAGTGACATCGAAGCTGAAACCGAGCGCAATCGCTATTTCACCGCCCAGGAAGCCAAGGAATTCGGCCTCGTCGATGACGTGTTGACCAAGATGGTTAGCGAGAAAAAGTCATGATCTTGCCAGCCCGCAGCGCAAGCAAGGGGCAATCGCTCCCTTGCTTGCGCTGCGGGCTGGCAAACTTGTTGCGGAAATTACTCATCTTACCTCAACCCGACTGCCGATGAAGATGGGCGAGCCGGGTTGGTCTGGAGATTTAAACCATGCCACCCGTACCGTATGTTGTGGAGCGGAGCGGCCGTGAAGAACGGGTTTTCGATATTTACAGCCGGCTCCTTAAGGACCGGATCATCTTCCTGCAAGGCGAAATCGACGATCATACCGCCAGCTCGATCGTGGCGCAGATGTTGTTCTTGCAGTTTGACGATCCCAAAGCGGACATTCACCTGTACATTAACTCGCCGGGCGGTTCGGTGACGGACGGCATGGCCATCTACGATACCATGCACTACATCACTTGCGACGTGGCTACCTACTGCGTCGGCATGGCCGCCAGCATGGGCGCCACGCTGTTGGCCGCCGGCACCAAGGGCAAACGCAACGCCCTGCCGCACGCCGAGGTAATGATTCATCAGGTGCTGGGCGGCGCTCGCGGCGCTGCCACCGATATCGAAATCCGCACCCGCCATTTGCTCCGCACCAAGAAGCTCATGAACGAGCTGCTGCAAAAGCTCACGGGACAACCGTTGGAACGGATCGAACGCGACACGGACCGCGACAACTTCATGTCGGCCCGTGAAGCGCAGGAATATGGCCTGATCGATCAAGTCCTTGAGCGTTTGCCGCCTGGACAGGCCGTCCCCAAGCCGACATAAACCGTAGTCCGAGGCGAGCGGGGTTGCGTAAGCGCCCCGAGTGTTTCTTCTCTCGGGGCGCTTACGCAACCCCGCTCGCCACCCCCTAAGGGGCGTGGCTCGGACTCAGGCGACAAGGACAGCTTCCAAGGATTCGGCACTATGCGCTGCCTCGTGGCTTGCTGCTTCGGTCTGTTGCTGATTACCGTGGCCGGCGGATGCCGCAGCTGTGATCGCGTGGAAAGCGAATTGCGTGCCCGCGAGAACGACGTCCGCGAGCTGCGCGAAGAACTCGATCGCTGCGGCGTCTACAATCAGACGTTACAACAAGAGGTACACGCCCTCCGCGGCCAATTGGGCATGCCGCCTGACGGCCCGCCCCCGGCTGCCTATCCCGTGCAGACGCTTGTGCTTGGACGGCAGACCGGCGGCCGCAGCAACGATATTTGCCCCGGCGATGACGCCTTGCAGGTTCAGGTTGAACCGCGCGATCCGGACGGACACGCCATCAAGGCGCCGGGGCAGGTTCTCATTGAGGCCCAGGAAATCACTGCGGAAGGGATCAAGCGGCCGTTATCGTCCTGGCTGATTCCGCCGGACGAATTGCGGCGGTCGTGGAAAAATGGACTGCTGACCACCGGCTATTTGCTGAATCTTCCGTGGAAGGTGTGGCCGACCACCGAGAAACTGCGCGTCCGTGCTCAGTTCCAACTAGCCGACGGCCGATTCTTCGAGGCCGACCGCGATGTCACCGTTCGCCTGACGCCCGTGAATCAGCGGCCAACCGTCGTGCCGAAGACCAATCCCGATTCGGTGCCGGAGCCTCCTCCCGCTCCGAAGCCATCGAGCGAAGGCGTTCCCCCCCTGCTGCCGGCCCCGCGCCTCATCGATCCCACCAAGCCGGAAACAGCGCCGCCCCCCTCCGACGATGTTCCCGGCCCCTTCCTCGGCGTCTCCCGCGTAAAGCCAGGCCCGCAAAAGACCGAAGCTCCCACCGAGTCGCCCGCCGCCGACATTCTCCGCCCCGTGCCGCTCAAGTGAGATTGCCGGTTTTGATTACAATGACTCTCGGAGGTTGCGTCCATGAGCGAACCAACTTTCGAGATTCTCTATGAAGACAATCATTGTCTCGCCGTTTACAAGCCGAGCGGCGCCTTGAGTACCCACTACGAAGGCCGCGAGGAAACGTTGGATCGCCAAGTGAAGGCGTATCTCAAGGAGAAATATCACAAGCCCGGCAACGTGTTCCTGGGCGTCGTCCATCGTCTCGATCGTCCGGTCTCCGGGGTGTTGCTATTCGCGCGCACCAGCAAGGCGGCGGCGCGACTCGCACAGCAGTTCCGCGAGGGCACCGTCGAGAAAATCTACTGGGCCGTCGTCGAGGGCGAAGTGCGTCAAGCCGCCGGCACTCTGGAAGATTGGCTGCACAAGGACAAAAACCGCGGCCGCGTCGAGATCGTGGAACCCGGCGACAAGGGAGCGCGGCAAGCGCTGCTTCACTATCATCGCCGCGCCGTGCATGGCGGCCTGACCTGGCTGGAGGTGCGGCCACAGACGGGGCGAACGCATCAGCTCCGCGTGCAGCTCGCTCATCACGGCCATCCCATCTACGGCGACGCCAGGTACGGGGCCATCCACACGTTTGGCCGGGGCATCGGCCTGCACGCCCGCGCCTTGACCTTCCTGCATCCGATCCGCAATGAGCCGATCACGTTGACCGTCGATGTGCCGCGAGCCTGGCGCGGACGCTTCGCCTACCTGCTGCGAGAGGGCCAGCCATGAGCGATGCGATTCTCGACCAAATCCGCGAAATCATTCAACGCGATGTCAACAACCGCGGCCTGGCCCGCGATCCGAAGGATAATCTTTTCACCCGTTGCCGCGATGACTTCGCCAACGCCTGCCGCAGCATCGCCGAGACGCCACAGCCCTCGGTCGCCGTTGTTACTGGATTTTTCATCCCGCATGCGCAACCGCCGTGCGGCGAAACCGATGGTCCTCTGGGAGGAATTTTTCTGGCGCGAGCGCTGACATCTATAGAAATGAATGTCGCTTTGGTGACTGATTCGTTTTGCCGACAGGCGCTCGAAACTGGTCTGCAAGCGTGTGATCTGGAAACTACCGTTTCTATTCTCGTGCTGCCAGCGGAAGCATCCTCGTTCCCACGCTCCGCGTGGGAACGCAAGCCCGGCCGCTCTGCGGCCCGTCCCGCAAGAGGACAAGACGCGACGCAGAGCGTCGCCAACGTGCGTTCCCACGAAGAGCGTGGGAACGAGAGGGAAATGGGCACCACGCATCTTCTCGCGCTGGAGCGAGTAGGACCTGGCTCCGATGGCCGCTGCCACAACATGCACGGCCGGGATGTCAGCGATGAAATGTGCCCTGCGCATCTACTCTTTGACGATATCGCTCGCCAATCACCGCCTTTTTGCACCATCGGCATCGGCGACGGTGGCAACGAGATCGGCATGGGCAAAATCCCGGCGGATGTGATTGCTTGTAATATCCCCAACGGCGAACGCATCGCCTGCCGAGTGCCGACGGATCACCTGATTGTCGCCGGTGTCAGCAATTGGGGCGCCTACGCCTTGGCTGCGGGTGTGGCCGTGCTGCGCGGCCAGCGTTTGCCTGCGTCGCTGTTCGATGTCGAGCGCGAACGCGAACTGTTGCAGATTATGGTGGAGCAAGGTCCGCTCGTGGACGGCGTCACGGCGAAGCAGACCGTAAGCGTGGACGGTTTGGCCTTTGACGATTACGCTGAACCGCTTCGGCGGATTGGCGAATTGCTGGAGAAAGAGCGATGGTTGACCTGAAAACCGCGACCGGGGCCGAGGTGCGACGATTGGCCCGCAACGGCGAGTTGACGGGGCCGACGCCGGGCCTGGCACTGGGATACGTCCAGGCCAATCTCGTGGTCGTGCCGCGCGATCTCGCGTTTGATTTTCTGCTCTTCTGCCAGCGCAATCCGCAGCCGTGCCCGCTGCTCGATGTCACCGATCCCGGCTGCCCCGAACCGCGCCACGCCGCCCCCGGCGCCGACATTCGCACCGATGTGCCCCGCTATTGTGTCTATCGTTACGGCGAACTAATCGAGGAGCCGACCAACCTGTTCGGCTACTGGCGCGACGATCTCGTGGGCTTTTTGCTCGGATGTTCGTTCACGTTCGAGAACGCCCTGATCACGGCGGGCATCCCGGTGCGGCACATCGAACAGGCGCGCAACGTGCCGATGTATCGCACGAACATCGCCTGCCGGCCGGCAGGTGTCTTCGCCGGGCCGATGGTGGTATCGATGCGGCCGTTGACTCCGGCTCAGGCGGAGAGCGCGACGCGCATCTGCCGGCGTTTTCCGCTAGCCCACGGAGCGCCGGTGCATATCGGCAATCCGGCCGCCATCGGTATCGCGGACATCAACCGTCCCGATTTCGGCGACGCCGTCGAGATCCGCCGCGGCGAAGAGCCGGTCTTCTGGGCCTGCGGCGTCACGCCCCAAGCCGTCGCCATGCAGGCGCGGCCATCGCTGCTATTGACTCATAAGCCCGGGCATATGTTCGTAACGGATTTGCGGGATTCGGAGCTGGAAAAGCAGTAATCTCCGGCACATCCATTCTCACCGTTCGACCGCCGTGAAACTGGACACGCGCCACTTCTCGCCTTCCTTGATTATGTGAATCGTGTAAGTGCTATCGTGCTTGGACACGCCCCGGTATTGCAATCCTCCGCGTCCGACGAACTCGTCTTTGCCGGGCACCGCTTCCAATCGGGTCAACAACTCGCAACGATAGCCCTTGGGATCGCCACGGAAGCGACCGTTGGCGAACACGTCGATCGCGTTTTTGCCGCCTTGCTTTTCCTGAAATTGTTTCGTTCCGGCGGCGTTGGCGGCGTCGGCATCGCGGCTATTGACGGCCGCCAGAAAAACCTCGGCGGTCATTCGCGCCGCCTTCCATGACTCTGTTGCCTCGACTTCGGGACCGCGAGCGGTGGAAGCGGCTTTCCGCGCGGCTTCGAGAGCTTTGCGCGTTTCCTCCAGCTGTTCCTGACATTCCCGCAATTTCTTCGCCGTCTCGTCTTCCGCCTGTCGTGCTCTCTCCAACTCGGCCGCGGAACCGCCGCAACCCAGACTCAACAGCAAGATGCCATCGCATACCAGCGCGAGGAGTTTTCCGGTTCGGCGCGAAACGATAACCGAGTTCATTATTTCCACTCGCTAGGAGAAGGGTTTTTCGAGCGATTGGAAATGATGGTAGCAGCCGCGTCGCCATCGGGCAACACGGCACGGCGGGCTGCATCTTCGGGACAATGGGCGCCGTCGGGACATTCGCGCGTCTTCCGCCACGTTCCCCGGTTCGCCTGGACCTTGCATTCAAGCCCAGACCGTTTACAATCGATGAAGAGACGTGGTGGGAGCATTAACCGCACGCTTACGAGAAGCCTATCTCCGCCTCGGGTCGTTTGGGGTTTAGATCATGCAGCAATACTACACATTGGAACAGGCCGCGCAGATCCTTCGCATCAATCCGGACCAGCTGAAGGAAATGGCGCGGAAAAAAGAAATACGCGCCTTTCAAGATCGCAGTGGGTGGCGTTTCCGTGCGCAGGAAATCGATGAATTGGCCCGCTCCAAAGGTTACGGCAGCGATCCGGAGCTGCCGTTGGGCGAGGCGGCCAAGGGCAAAGCCGGCGACTCCGGCAACGAGGTTTTCAACTTCAGTCTCGGAGCCGATGACAGCGATGACGTGGGACTGGGCAAGGAGCCGACACGTTCGGGAATGCGGAAAACAAGCAGCTCCAAATCCCCGCCTCCCAAGGCATCCAGCGACAGCGATGTCCGGCTGGTCCTGGAAGGCGGCGATGTGAATTTCGCGGTCGATTCGGGCACCAGCAAGGGGCCTGGCTCGAAGGCCCCCGTTTCGCCGCCGCCGAAAGTAGGCTCGAGCAGCAAGACGCGGAAAGGCCCTCCGATCCAAGACGACAGCGGCGTCCGCATTGTGCCGCTCGATCAGCCCAGCGATAGCGATGTCAAGATCGTGCCGGCTTCGCCGCCCCACGATAGCGATGTTCCCGCGGCCAGTAAGCACCCGGCCAAGAAGAAGTCGGACAGCGACATCCGCATTGAGGAACTTCATCGCGGCGGCAAGGCTGACCAAATGGTGACCGAGGAGATCGACCTGGACGCCGAGCAGCGCAAGGCGGAGGCGGCCCAGGCCAAGGCCACGCGCCATCGGCCCAAGCCCGGCAGCTCGCCCGTGCTGCCCACCACGTCGCCGTTCGAGTTGTCTGAGAGCGACCTGGACATAACGCGTCCGGCCGCCTCGGCCGCCCCCGCCGGCGAGCAAGCCGACTCCGATACCGATAGCAGCAGTGATTTCGAGCTGAAGCCGATGACCGACTCGTCCTCGCCTTTGGAGCTAGGCAGCGATGAAATCCCCGTGAGGATGGGCGATGACGAAGTCAACCTCGGCGAGATGACCGGCGGCAAGGGCGCCAGCGGCATCAGCTTGCAAGACCCCGCCGACAGCGGCATCTCACTCGAACCCGAACCCAGCGGCGAGCTGGAGGCGACTACCGCATCCAGCCGCACGCCCCAACCGACGCCTGCCAGCAAACCGGAGCTGGATTCGAGCAGCGATTTCGAGTTGAATGTGGAAGAGGGCGGCTCTTCCTCGACGGACAGCAGCAGCGATTTTGAGCTAAGCTTGCAAGATGACGACGCCTCGTCGAGCGAAGGCAGCAGCGAGTTTGAACTCAGCCTCGACGCGGAAGGATCGGATCTGGCGGTTGAGGAAGGCTCCTCCGATCTGGTTATGGAGACGCCCGGTTCCGATAGCGATAGCGAGTTCGAGTTGACGCTCGATGACAGCGGCGGTCTGTCTGTCGAACAAGGAGCGGCGTCTTCCAGCGGCTCGAACGTTTTCGAGACAGATTTTGAAGTCCCGTCGCTGGGAGAAGAGTCCGGCGCCGGCTCCAGCTCCGAGGCGGTGGCTTTGGAAGAATCCGACACCGACCTGGGGAGTTCGGAGTTTGATATTTCCGTAGAAGACGGGGAGAGCGGCAGCCAGGTCGTGCCGCTGGAGGACGAGGAAGACTACGACGAGGGCGCGGCCACTGTACAGCGCAAGGCCAAGACCCGCGGTGCGCGTACCCCGGGCGAGGAAAGCCTGGACGATCTCGGCGAAGAGCTGCACGAAGATCTGGATGAGGCGCCAGGAGAGGAAGAAGAGGTTAGCCCCGTCGTGGCGACAGCACCCGCGCCGCCTGCGGATTGGGGCGTCATGGTTCCAGTCGTGTCCCTGGTTAGCACGATCATTCTCTTCCTCGTCATGCTGATGAGCTTCGAGTTAATGCAGGGCATGTGGGGCTACCACACCGGCAACAAAGTGAGCAACCTGCTCATCCATCCCATTGCGAAGATGTTTTCCGGCGATGACAAGCTGCCGGAAAATTGAGGATAGAGGCGAGTGTAGAGCCGCGACCGTAAGGGAGTGGGAGACAACATCGCTCCCTTACGGTCGCGGCTCTACACTCGCCTCAACGACATTCTCACGGAAAGCGCCATGTCCTCGGAACCCACTACCAAGGGGCCGCGCCGCAGCATTCGGATCGGCAAGTATGAGGTAGTGTCGCATATCGCCACCGGCGGGATGGGAGCGGTCTACAAGGCACGGAACACGGAGAGCGGCGAGGAAGTCGCCTTAAAGGTGCTGTCGCCGGAATTGGCTACCAAGCCGGCGATGGTCGAACGCTTCCGCCGCGAGGCCAAGCACTCTCTCAAACTCCACCACGAAAACATCGTCACGCTCCATGAATTCTGCGAAGCGCAGAGCACCTATTTCCTCGTCATGGAGTTCGTTGACGGCATCGACCTGCACGATTACAGTAAGCGCAAGGGACCGCTCGATCCCGATGAGGCGCTGGAATTCATTCTACAAAGCTGCAAAGCCCTCGATCACGCTTATCAACAAGGCGTCATCCACCGCGACATCAAACCATCGAATTTCCTGGTCACGCAGCAGGGCGAGCGGGCGATCGTCAAGCTGACCGATTTCGGCCTGGCTCGCGAAGCCAGCAACGAGGAATTTCGCGTCACCCGCGCCGGCACGACGATCGGCACGCTCGATTACATGTCGCCGGAGCAGGCGCGCGACAGCGGCTTGGCGGACGTGCGCAGCGATCTCTATTCGCTGGGCGCTACCTGGTATCACCTGCTGGCCGGGCATGCACCGTTCCCCAAGGGAGGACTGGGCGAACGGCTGCACCGCATCATGCACGAGGAACCGCCGGATGTGCGCAAGTTCAATCCGCGCGTGTCTTCAACGATGGCGTCCATCGTGCATCGTTTGATGGCCAAGGAACCATCGCAGCGCTACCAGACGCCGGCGGACCTGATGCACGCACTGGAGGCGCTCAAGCGCGGCGAGAAGCCGATGACGCGAGAGGAAGCGCTAAAGTGCTTGGCGGAAGAATCCGGGGAATCGGCGGCGCCTTCGCGCAAAAAAAAGAAGGCCAGTCAGCACCCCAAGGCCAAGACCCGGCGCACCCCACGGTCATCGCCAGCACAACCTCGTCCGGACACCAAGAGCAGCAAGTCAACGGCGGAGGTGCCAAACGCCCGTACTGCGGAGACAACTCCCTCGCACCTGTGGTACCTGATTGCCGGCGCCACCGCGATTATCCTTATCATCGTGCTTGCCGTCGCCTTGTCGCTGCGCCGCCGCCACCGCGAGGATCTTCCAATCGAACAAATGCCGGACGCCGTAAGTCAGGCTTTCCAGCCTGACAACCAAGATGGGAGGACGGATAACCAAGTGAGTCAGACTGGAAAGCCTGACCTACGGCCTCTTCCCTCTGGATCTCCACTGCTAAACCCCAATACGATCAAGCCCCCCAGCGATAGTGCTCCGAATACGGTGCCGCCGAAGAAACCGAAGTGGCCCACTCTCAATCGATCGTCCCAGCCGGTCCAAGCCGCGGCCCTTCGAGCGGCGATCGAAGCGCCCTGGGCCTCTGTCCCTCCATCGGGTCCAACGGTTGAGTTGATCGTCGGTCGATTACCGCCCGATCCATCCGGCAAGACGTTCCGCTCTCTTACCGCCGCCTGCCAGGCCATTCCGGTAGGCGGGACGGGAATCATCGAGCTGCGCGATAACGGTCCCTTCTTCGACATCTCCACCTTCCTCGCGGATCGTAGCATCATCCTTCGAGCGGCCGCGGGCTATCATCCTCTGTTGGTTTGGGACGTGCAACGCACGCTCGAGGAGCGTCGCCGTTCGGCCGACCGCCGCGATGCTGGTCCTCCTGGCCGCTTGGTTTTCATGGAGGTTAAGCACGGCAACTTGACGCTGCAAGACATCCATGTGGCGTTGAAGTGGCCCGACGCGCCCTCGGAAAATGCGGCGCTGCTGCACATTGAGGACGGGGATTTGACGCTCCGCGGCTGCACCTTCTCCGTCGCCGGCAAGCCGCGCGACGGCCTGACGCTGGCCCGTCTCACGGCCACGAAGCCGGAAACCGGCCGGTGTCGCTTCGAGCGCTGCTACGCGCGTGGGGCCAAAATCTCCGTGCTCGACATGAACGCCCCCGGAGGGCAAGTGCTGTTCGACAGTTGCTTGCTCGTGGGCGATGACGCTCCCCTGGTGCGTGTCCAGGTTGCGGAAGATCGGCCTTCGCGGGTTCGAGCGGTACGCTCGACGATGATCTGCGGCAAGAACCTCTTGGAGCTGCGGCCCGCGAAGCCAACGGATCACGATCCCGCCTTCGACTGGATGGGCTGGGATGTGCTGCTGAGCCGCAATAGCCGGGAAGCGAGCGGCGAGTTGCTGCGGCTGAGCGGGGATATCAGCACGCGGCACCTGAGCTGGCGCGCGATCAATTGTCTCTACGCCGGTTGGAGCAACTTCATAACGGGGACGACAACGATCCCGGCGAACGATCTTGCGGAGTGGCGGCGTCTCTGGGGTGGCCCCGAGGGCGATGGGATCCAGTCCGATCCTTGGCCGACCGCGGTGATTCCCGAACCCGGCGAGGCGCCGGCCCGCATGTATCGCACGGACGACAGCCCCGTCGCCTTTGCCGCCAGCACGGACGCCAATGAACTGCTCGGCTGCGATCTCTCACGCCTGGCGCCCGCGCGCGATAATTGGCTCTCGCTCACGTTCGATCGTTACGGCATTTTGGCCCCCGCCGTCCCGGAAGAACCCGATCCGCCGGCAATCCCTGTCGCCGGGGACGGATTATTTCACGGCGCCGCGGTGGATTTGACGCGCACCGACCTGGGCGCCTACCTGCAAACGGTACAGAAGAACTTTCGATTGGCTCCCGAAGTGGTATTGCGTTTGAGCGGCAACGGCGAGCACTTGACGACGCCCTTGCGCATAAAGGGCAGCAACGTGGTGCTCTATTTCGAGCCGCCGCAAGAGAAGAAGGAACCGCTCGTCCTCGCACCGGCCGGACGCGGACCCGCCGAGGCGCTCTTCGACGTGGAGCAGGGCAATCTGAGTATTATCAACGGTAACTTGCGTTTCTCCGAGGCGACGGAGGGGCGCGTGTTGCCGTGGCTCATCAAAATGCGCCGCGGCGATCTGCGCTTGTTCCGCACGCATCTGGAAGTGCCGCCCAAGGACAGCGGCTCCGCCTTCCGCGGCCTAATCGCTCTCGAAGGCTCCAGCGATTCCGCCCCGGAGCACGTGTATTCGTGCCTTGCCAATGAATGCGTTCTCGTCTCGGCCCGCGATGCACTTGCCATCGAGGGAATCGGCGCCCGCGTGCTCTTGACGCAAACACTGCTGATTGTCGGCGGCGATGCCATCCATCTAGCGCTCGATCCCGACTTCACTCGGAAAGCAAGCAGCCTCGGTGGGACCGGCGATGGTCCTGGTGGGACCGGCGATGGTCCTGGTGGGACCGGCGTCTCGCCGGTCGGCGGCAAGGCCAATGTGCAGTGCTTGCTCGATCATACGACCGTAGCGGCACGGGGAGGCTTTCTGCACTTGCCGGATGTCAAACAGGCTGGACCGCCCGGGGAGCCGGTGATTGTACAGAGCCACGATTGCGGAT
>Ga0209062_1004889_pt1 | contig 13508 bp, 14 predicted proteins | sample Coa_R2_2_FD_187158 | JGI IMG/M metagenome (GOLD analysis project Ga0209062, IMG submission 187158) | Surface soil microbial communities from Centralia Pennsylvania, which are recovering from an underground coalmine fire - Coalmine... | ecosystem: Environmental > Terrestrial > Soil > Unclassified... | reverse complement strand
CCTGGGCAAACAAGCAGGTGTTTGGCAAGGTATGGGGCAAGGATGTCAAGGCGATATCCACCCCAATAATCTGCGCGTGGGGAAACTGTTGGGCCATATCTATTGCCCATATCCCGGTGCCGGTCCCCACGTCAAGGATGGTCCGGGTCTCGGGACTGAGAGGCGCAAGATAATGGTTGCCGAAGGCGTGATGCAAGGCATAATGCTGGAAATGCAACCGTCGATTTTCTTGTTGATCTTTGGGCAGCAGATACGGCGCATCGGGTAAATAGGCGCGTGGCTCACTCTCCGGCGGCGTCGCGGCGGGTTGCTCACGCTTCCAGGTTTCCAACGTTGGTCTTGCCTTCCGGCGGCGAAACAACCAGTAAAAGCCATACATGGGTATCGATCCTCGTTTCTTGTTCAATTTAGTCGCGTGTCTGCGTCACTGGGTACAAAGCGAGGGAGGAGCGTCTCATCTCTTGCTCATAATCGCTCCTCTATTTTTCTCGCAATCTCCTCAATTGCTGCCGTTGTTCCAACTTCGGCGGCGAGACGTTCAAAACACCTGGTAAGATGTTCATAGCGATGGGTGATGATGTCATGGCTCGCAACACTCGCGTATGCTTGTGCCTGACGCATCGCTTCAATTTCTTGATCGATTTGCGCTCGAATTCGTGCTATCTCGCTCATGGCTCTCCCCACTTCATCAAAATGGCTCACTCGTTCTGCCTCTTCCGCGTTTCCGTCTCATATGATTTGTGCGCCATGACACCATTCGGGAAGATGAAAGCCAAAGCTTCTGCGAGGTACGCGAATTCAGTATTTACTAGCTCAACTATATTCACCGTCTCGCACGCTTCAGCGGTGTATGGCGCTCGGCTGAGAGCTTCAGCAAAGTGGTTGAGCAGGATGATATAATCCGTCCACGCTCTCCCAGGACCGGCTGTCATTGCTCTCCGTTTCCATTCAGCGATAGCTTCAGGATGCGTTCGTTCTAAAACAGATGGTTCAGTCTCCCTTTCTTGGCTCATAAGTACCTTTCTAGCATGCTTGCAACGATTGGGTTTACCTTTTGGCCAGTACGCGTCTAACCTGATACTGTTTCTCATGTATCAGGTTACAGTGTCATGCACTTGACAGCATCGATATGGCAAGTGCATACTACAATTGTGGCAAGAACCTTCATCGGGCAGTATACGGCACGTGTTTGAGCAAAATTTCACCGTCCTAAATTTTTGCTCAGATAGCCATTTCGCTAAACCTGGTGTATGATCTCGAATGGTTGGTGTAAGATATTGATTTGGAGGCAGGGAACACCATGCAGGCCACAAATGTCGATTATGGGGCGGTTATCCGCGAAGCGCGCATGGCAAAAGGATGGTCACGGGCCGATTTAGCCGAAGTGTACGGTCGTTTCTTTCACGATGATTCCATCAGCGAGGACACAATCAGAATGTGGGAAGATTACAACAAAGTACCTAAGAAGGCCAAACGTCGCCAGGTTCTGGCCTTTTTGCTGGACCTCCCTGTGGCGGCGTTAGGCATAGAGTCGTTGGCCTCTCTTGCACTCAAGGCTCCTGATCGATTTACCATTAAGGGCATTGATGTGGCTTCAGCGGCTACAAAATTGCAAGAGTATAAAACACTGAATCACGCAAGCACTGTAGGGCCGCTTCTCACAGACATTTTGGGGACGATTCACGACATACATGATGAAATTCCTTATGTAAGCGCCGCGAAGCGCACACAGTTCTTAGGGTTGCTGTGTGACTATCAACAATTTGTGGCAGGCTTATACAGGGATAAGAGTCAGTATGATGAGGCACTTTTCTACCAGAATAAAGCCTATGCGGTGGCCAAAACGCTCAATGATCCTGAGCAGCTTGCTCTTGTATTGTGGCGACGAGGAATTACCTATGACTGTCAGGGGAACCTTGAGGCGGCCATTGCGGATTTTCTTGCTGCACAACGTTACCAGACAAAATCAGTCAATTTGCAAGGGGCGATTTGGGCTTCGCTTGGTCATGCACAGGCGCATAACGCAAAGGATAGTTCTGAACACAAGGCCGCGCTCCTGTCTTTTGACAGGGCGGAGCGGTTGCTAGATCGCGCTCAGAGAGAACCAGATGATTACTTCATCAAATTTAACGTAGAAGGATATCATCTCAATCGGGCGTCAGCCTGGATCGGTGCTGCAGACAAGAAACTGCGTTCGCCCGATCGCGCATTTGAAGCTCTCACACTGGTTCCTGTTGATGAAAACCGCAAAAGGAGATACGCCTTTAGTGCATACGTCCAGGCACGGTGCTGGTTTGAAATGGGCGATTATCCTATTGCGACACAACTGGCACTCGATGCGGTAACAATTGCGGGGGAAATTCAGTCACATGTGAATGTCAACCACATTGCCGATCTGTATCAGGAGTTGCGGGAGACGAGCTATGGAAAATCCCCTGCTGTTGCAGAGCTAGGATTGCAATTGATACGTGTTCAAAACCCTTCTCTGCTGGCATAACTGGTCTCTATAGAATAAGTTATCGGTGTTCACCTTTCGGGTGTGTAGAACATAAAAAACTGTATCTGTCATTGGATGACAGATACAGTCATTTTCGATTGGTTGATTGGCCAGGAGAAGGTGACAGCAGTGAACCTCTACGACACCAAAAGCGACACGACACCGGAGGTTTGACGTGCGCGCACAATGGATAGGCTGTGCATCCTTGTCCTTGTCGTGCGACATGCGACACGACGCCCTCTATTCGCCCATATGGTGTTCACTCCTGCTCAGGGAACGGTTGCGCACTGTCCAGGCGTTCACCTCTGTTCGGTGTGCAAGTGCGCACTGTCCACCATCCAGGTGCGCATTACTCAGTGTCCAGACTCAGTGTCCAGGTGTCCACTCCTGTTCGGTGGAAAGTGCATGCCTCTCCGTCAGACTGCTTCTTAAAACCCCGCTTCTGAGCCTCATTAGAGGCTATCTGCGGGCGGTGGTGGCGTGCTGTCTTCTTCCTGCCCTGGTGGTGGCGTCGTTGAGGTTAGTAGCGGGCGACTGATCGCTTCCTCTGAATCTAGAAAATCAAACGCCTGACGCATCACCTCCGGGGACAATTTCAGGGGCGCAACTCTGCCCTGCTGCCCGTAGCCATTGGCAATCAGGTACACTTCGCCGACATCCAAGCGTCGAACATCATCGGGAGGCACGACATACTCATCTTGAAGCTGCATCGTGCCGTAGCCGGTGCCTGCCTGGTCGCGTACACTCCATCCTGCACGTACCTGTTTGTGTTTCCCGGCACGTTCAATGAGCCGTTCAGGTGCATTACAGGTGTGCAGGATCAGCGTATGCGCGGTGCCTAGAATGCGGTCGCGCTCGTCCTGCGTCCTGGCTAATCCTTGCTGGCTCTGGCTACTCAGCAACATAGCCCCACCGAAGGACCGTAACCGTTCGGCTAGATTGGCAATATTATCGATAGCCAGTGCGGAAACCTCATCAATGATAATGAGAACTTTCTGCACGGCGGGCTTGCGTCGAGCAATATAGTGGGCGATGTCCTCCATGAGATAGCGCCCGATACTGCCGGTTTCCTCGCGGAAAGCGATTCCGTCGAGCAGGATATATGCGGCGTCCGTCTCATCGAAGGTAAAGCCCCGGTCCAGCTTGCCTTGCAGCATGGAAAAGAAGGCGCGATAGCGGTTATATACACCGTTGGCGTCTTTGTCGGTAACGCGCTCAATCTCGCTGGCCTCATAGTGTCCACGATAGCGCACGCGCAAGGCATCCAGCGTCAGATTTTCGAGCAGGTCGCGGCTGCTGCGGGGAGGTCCACCAGGGACGTGCAGGGCAAGACTGAGCAGCAAGCGGGCAATGTTGTGATAATATTCCTCGCTATAGCTCTGAACAGCCATGAGACGATTAAAAAGGGCATCGGCATCGCCTTTCCAGCCATAGTACGGGCTGCATGGGAAGACCTTGACGCGTTGTTTGCCCGCCTGTCTCATGGCGGCAACGAAACGGGCGGCGGTGGCACGGTCGCCTTTGGCGTCGAGAAACACCACGTCATAGTGGTAGATGGCGGCGGTAAGGTAGGCTAGACGAAGCAAGGTTTCGGTCTTGCCTGATCCAGCTTCGCCAATCACCACGCCGGGACGAGCAATGATCTCCTGTGGGAAGATCAGCCATTGACGGAAACGAAAAGGAGATTTCATTCTGGTTTCCTCTTCTGAGATGTATGCATACCTGCTCATCAGGCATATCTGATGAGCAGGTAGCACTGAGTCGCTTAGCGGGGAGGATCGATACTCACCCCTAAAACAGCATGTCCCTTCATCTGGTCGGGGGCACGGTCAACGAGACGGCGGGCGCGGCGGCGGGCGCGTTCCCATCTGCTTTGCGCTCGCTTCTCCTGAGAGAGTAACTGTTCCTCCATGTTCTGAGGGATCAGAAAGATCAACAGGCTCCCTAGAGGGATGACGAGCAGGCTACGCACCCATAACGGGAGTATGAACGGGAGAAAGGTTCTCCACGTCTCCAGGTGGTTCCAACGGGTAAAGGGCGGGATTGCGTTGGTCATAGCCTGAAACAGCGAGACGTAGCTCAGGTGGGCTACCAGCAACCAGCAGCCGCCAAGACCAATGACAAGGAGCAGAGGCCAGACAATGGCGGGAAGCTCCCGGCGCTTGATCGTCCATCCAAGAAGAACACCAAACAGAACAGCAGGCCACGCCAGAACGAGGGCTACGATCAGCACGATCGCCCCGGCAGGAATCAGGGCTTCTTGTGAGGGTTCACGGGTCTGTCTCATTGGGCGTACTCCTTTCCTTCCAGGTCATACAAGCGAAAGTGGGCGCGGCGCTCGGCGGGCAAGGTAGCAATAGCGCGGCGCACCGCCTGGGCGACAGCATCGGGGGCAAAGTACCAGATGGTGCTATAGCGGCGATTGCTGGCGAGGTCAACAAGAATTTCTTGTAAGCGTTTGTCAGATTTGACGGTGAGTTCTACCTCAATGGCATTGATCGGGCCTTTCTCAGTGAGCAATTCAGCGTCAGGAAGATGCCGCTTGCGCTCGTCCGTGTGCTGCTGTGCGGCGCGCAACTCGCGCTCGGCCCGCCAGCGATCAGCCGGGCGGCGATGGGCCAGGAGTAAGCGAATCGCGTTCACCGCGTGCAGGTGCGCGAGGCTAGCGGGGGATGGCTCGTAGTAACGCAAGGAAAGATTGGCATACTTGATGCCTTTGGGAGTGAGCCATAACCAGCCCCTCTGTCGAGCGTAAAAAACACGATAGAGCAACACCTCCTGCTCAAACCAGGGGTGTAAGATTTTGCGCGCCCGTTCGGCGCTCAGAATCGTGGGCTGTTTCATACGGGCAGGTTCAGGACTGAGCAAGCCTAACCAGCATTGAATATGATCGAAGCGAATCGCTCCCTGTTGCCCGGTAATTTGCAGAAGGGTTTCGAGCCGGGGAGTGATTTGCGGCCCTTTGTTCATATAGGGGCGGCGCATTTTGGCATCTGGTAGCTGCTCATCACGCGCAAGAGGTGATTGAAACATATCTTCTCCTTCCTAAGCAACAAAACAGTCTGAGAGGTAACACATTTCCTGGCTTGCCTGGTGATGGAACAGCCAGGGTATGCAAACCAGTGTAGAACCTGTGTTCACCGGAAGCAAGCGAATTGTCGATCGCTTTTTTCCAGTGGGAAAAAGTGCTGGCTTTGGCTTGTGTTGAGCAGCGTTTTTCACTACAATGACATTACTGTTTCAACCTTTGTTCTACCAAAGAAGGGAATTTGGTATGGCGAAAAACGAGAGAAAGAGGGAACACATAGAGAAGTATACAAAGGAGGTAGGAAGACAGTTATATGAAGCTCGTATACGATGCAACTTGACTTTAGCTGAACTTGCTCGAAGAACGGGCGCGTCTACTACATCCATTGGTCGGTGGGAGAAGGGCGAAGCGTTGCCTACTCCGAAGTTGCGAAAGCCACTGATAGAGGCTCTTGGGCTGACTATGGAGCTTTTTATTGTGCCTGAAGAAGAACCGACTGCGAACAAGAAAGAGCCGGTGCGAGAGCGGCGACTTCTTCCTCTCGAAGAATCGCGTTCAGTGTACGAACCTTTTATTGTGGGACAACAGGTCGTCAAGGTGTATTGTGGGAGGCGGTTTGCTGATGTGTTTGGGGAGAGACATACTATTGTCGAGGTCAATGGGCATCCTCTCCGGGTATGCCCGAATGACTGGTATGATCTGCTGAATGGCCGCTATCTCTTGTTAGATGGGCAAGACTTGTTTGTCTGGGGAAAGGCCCAGGGAAAAGGGTCATTGTACTTAGCAAAGTCTATTCTTCTTGATTACTTTGGAGAATGCCCTGATGAAAACTGGTACAACGCAAGGGTCCCGTATCAGGGATACCTGGATTCTCAAACCCTGTGTTATGCAGGACGGTTTCATACGGGGGTGATTACTCGACTCCCGTTCGAGAGGAATTGGGAAATGTCGAGCGAAGATATTCGGGAGTGGCTAGAGGAGGAGAGAGAAGGGAGGGGCCTGTTTTATCCTATACATGGCTTTATCAGGTAAGCTGCGGCGAGGGCCTCTGAGAGAGGGTGCGTAGAGAGGTCGCGGTGTAGATAGCGGAAGGGGTGGGCGGCGAGAATGTGTGCGGGTAGAAAACGCTCGATTGTGGCTGAAATGGTGTGGTGGCTGAAAAGGAGGCCCGACATGGACGAAGTTGGCCCGCCGGAGTGGAAGGGAGAGGGGAGGGAAGGCGGGTCAACGTAGTTGCGTCGGGCCGGGCCGATGGACCAGCGAGCGGTTACGCGAGGGTGGGGGGGAGAAACGTTGGAAGTGCAGAAAGAGTGCGGGCCGGTCACGCGCCCGTAGGGCGCGTGGGGTGGTTGGAGAGGTAGCGGGGAAGCGAGGGGGCGTCTCGGCGGATCGCCGCGCCGCGAGGGTGTGAGGGGAGAGGCGAGGGGAGCGAGCGCGGGGAGACGGTGAGGCGCAGGCAGGGGGAGGGCGCGTGACCGGCCCGCACAGAAGAAAGGGGGGGGGCGTTCCTGGTGTGGAGCAGTGGGGCCGCACCCAAAAGGCCAGAGATAGAATGCAAGTTCTAGAGAAGTATGTAAAAAAGGAGGTGCGGTATCTGGCGGGAAACCTGGGATACCTGCACACCCTCCTTTTCAGCTACTTATCTAGCCGGGATTTCAGCTAGATGTTACTCAAATGTCCAGCTTAAAAGCGGTTCATTGTGTCCCGTTATTGACCAGATTGGTTCCCAGCGCCGAGCCGGCGGTTCCTATCAGAACCGCGCCGAAATTGCTCTTGCCGGCCAGGTGGAGGAGCAGTTGGCCAAACTGGGCTGTCAGGCCGGTGCCTTCCACCGCGCGCACCACGATAAACATGCCCGCGATAAAGCCGAAGATTGGCCAGGAGATATGCTTGCCCAGATCGCGCAGGAGGGGGCGTCTCCAGGCCAGCGCGCCGCCCGCGAGCAGCAGAGCGCCGCTCAGGGAGACCGGCGAGAGCGGGAAGCGCGTTGCCGAGGCCACGATGTAGGCGAGCGCGACCAGCAGGAGGACCGCGCAGGTATAGCGGAAGTACGCCGGATGTTTGATCGATTCCTCTGGCGAGGGCAGGCGTTTCAGGTCAAAGCGTCCGTGCAATTGGCGGCGGTAGAGCAAGAAGAAGACGCCGATATTCACGCCGATCACCACCAGGCAGGGGAGCGAAAGCAGCTTCAGGAAGGTCGGCAGGTCCAGCGGGAACTGCGAGGTCAGCAGGATATTGATGGGATTACTTACCGGCAAGAGGAACGAGGCGCTATCGGCGATAAATGTGCAGGCAAAGAGAAAGGGCAGCACTGGTAGACGCAGGCGCGTTACCAGGACATAGACGATGGGCGTAAGGATCAGGGCTGTGGCGTCGTTGGAGAGGATCATCGAGATCAGAGCGCCGAGCAGAAAGATATTGAGGTACAGCAGCGCGGCCCTGTTTTTCGCCAGGCGCGCGGCCTGTACGGCCAGCCAATCGAACAGGCCGGCCTCCTCAGCGAACGCCGAGAGGGCCATCATACCCAGGAAGAAGAGAAAGGTATTCCACTGGGAGAGCAGGGTAGCGAGGGCATCGAGCGGGGCGATCAGTCCCAGGATCAGCAGCAGGGCCGCGCCGGCCAGTGCGATCAGCGCCTCATTCCACTGGAACGGGCGCAGCATAATGCCCACCAGCACCAGGAGTGCGATGAGCGAAGTGAGTAGTGTTCTTGTGAGAACTGGAAGATGGAAAAATAGCAGCATAAAAGGTCATCAAAGGATGGTGCGATTGACTCAGCAGAGGAAAAATTCGGCGTAAGGGATCTCTCCTCTGCTTGTAAATTTTTTGAAAATCCCTATCTGTTTCAAAGCGTTTTGAACATCCCTGATCTGGTAGAGTTTCGCATCGTCGCCGTCGTGGCCAGCCAGGGTAATCTCCACACCAGGCAGAGGCCGATGTTTCCATACAGTATGACTACCCTTACCGGGCCGCATGACAAAACCCGCCTCGTCTAAGGCGGCCTTCAACTTCTTGATTTTGAGAGGCACCTTCTCTTCTTTTCAATGATACCATTACCAGCACCATCCTGAAAAAAATTAATACATTCTTCTTGGTTTGCGCCGTCGCTCATTGGGCAGGAGCACATCCAGTGCGTCATCGACTGTGACCACGCCTTCGAGCATCCCGGCTGGATTGACCACCGGCAGCGCGAGCAGGTTATATTTCGCCATGATCTCTGCGACCTCACGCGGCTCAGTATCGGTTTGCACGGAGATCACGTCGGTATCCATCAGTTCGCGCAGCGATTGTTCAGGGGAGGCGGCCAGCAGGTCCCAGAGCGAGACCACGCCCAGCAAGGGCTTCTCGTCCTGTGTTTCGTCGGGCACGCAATAGACATAGGCGGCCCTGATATCCTCCTGGATACTGGCGCGCACGGCCTCCAGGGCTTCGCGAGCGGTACGGGAGTCATTGAGCGCGAGATAATCGGTGGTCATCAGGCCGCCGGCGGAATCGGCGGCGTATGCCAGCAAATCCTGCACATCCTCCGACTCCTCGGGCGTCATCAAGCGCAGGAGTTCCTGGGCGCGTTCTTCGGGGAGGCGGGCGAGGAGGTCGGCGGCCTCGTCCGGGCCCATTGCCTCCAGGATATCGGCGGCGCGTTCGCTCTGGAGGCGCTCCAGGATCTGCGCCTGGCGTTCGGTATCCACCTCCTCGAAGGTATCGGCGGCGATTTCGTTCTCGAGTCCCTCAATCAAGCGTGCGCCCTGGCCGGGCGTAAGTTGGTGAACGATATCGGCGATATCGGCGGGATGCAATTCTGCGAGCTGGCCGCTGGTGGGGCGTGTAGTCGGGGGGAGCGGGGTTGTTGGTTTCGGGCGGGTGCCGGTCGGCTCCTCGCCCTGTTCCTCCACCCGGGGGGCAGCGATCAGCTCGATGCGTTCCCAGGGAATAAAGCTAGCGGGTGCATGTTGGCTGCGTTTGCCGAGCAGCCAGGGAGGTGCCAGGCGGCGCATCAGGCCGAGGGGACTGTTATCGATGCCCAGCACGCGCCAGTGCTCGCCGATGCAGACATCGTTCACGCGCGTGGGTCTTTTCCGGGCGAGATCGATTACCTGCTTATCGAGCACCTCGCCGGCCAGGGCGACCTGCTGTGGAGGGAACGGGGGCCTGGCCGGGTTCAATTGAGAGGTGGCCAGTGGCAGGTGGAGCGTGTGAGCGTGCCACGTCGCCCCGGCGGAGGGAGCGTACCAGGACTGATCTTCCTGGCCCTCGATAAAGAACACACAGGGTTGTGAAGGATCGTCACGTGAGATCAGCAGGTCGCCGATCTTCCCGATGCGCGCCCCGTGAGCATCCTCCACCGGGGCGCCCTGCAACTGGCTCAGATACAACATCGTTATCTCTCACCATGGGCGTCGGGTTGAGGAACCCGCGAAGGCGCGCCCAGCGCCTCTTGAAGCGACTCGTATGCGTGTGACTCGCGGTTCTGCCGTACACACGCGCCGACGAAATCACGGAACAGGGGATGTGGACGAGTGGGACGGCTCTTAAATTCGGGATGGAACTGGCAGGCGACGAACCAGGGATGGTCGGCCAGCTCGATGATCTCGATCAGGCTGTTATCCGCCGAGCGTCCGCTGAGAATCATGCCATGAGCCTCCATGCGTTTGCGAAATTCGTTATTAAACTCATAGCGATGGCGATGGCGCTCGAAGACGATGGGTTCGCCATACGCCTGGTATGCCTTTGTCCCGGGTGTCAGGCAGCAGACCCAGTTACCCAGGCGCATCGTGCCGCCCTTATCGGCGATCTGGCGTTGGGTCAGCATCAGGTCAATGACCGGGGCAGAGGTTTTGGGGTCGAACTCGGTGCTGTTCGCGTCCTCCAGGCCGAGCACATTGCGCGCGAATTCGATCGTTGCGACTTGCAGGCCCAGGCAGAGGCCCAGGTAGGGTTTGTTCATGCGCCGGGCGAAGTTCGCAGCCTTGATCTTGCCCTCGATGCCGCGATGGCCGAAGCCGCCGGGCACGACAATCCCGGCCACATCCTCCAGCAGCTCGGCATACTTCTCGCCCATGCTCTCCAGCGCCTCGGAGTTAATCCATTTAATGCGCACATCCACGTCATGGAACCAGCCGGCATGGCGCAGGGATTCGGCCACCGACATATAGGCATCGTGCAGCTCGACATACTTACCGACCAGGCCGATCACCAGCTCCGGGCGTGGACTTTTAATCTTCTCGACCAGCGCCCGCCACTCCTGCATCTGTGGCTCGCGGTCCGGCAGGCCCAGTTCGTCCACCAGGAACTTCCCCAGTCCCGCCTCTTCGAGGATCAGCGGCACCTCATAGATCGTATCGACAGTGGGCAGGGCCACCACTGCGCGCTCATCGATATTACAGAAAAGCGCGATCTTCTCGCGCAGTTCATCGGGGATAGGCAGGTCGGAGCGACAGAGAATGACATCGGGCTGGATGCCGACGCGCAGCAATTCCTTGACGCTATGCTGGGTGGGCTTGGTCTTTAGCTCTTTCGTCGCCATCAGGTAGGGCAGCAGCGTCACGTGCAGGTAGAGCACCTCATGGCGTCCGACATCCTTGCGCATCTGGCGGATGGCCTCCAGGTACGGCTCGCCCTCAATATCGCCCACCGTGCCGCCGACCTCCACAATCACCACATCCGCGTCTGAGTAGCGGGCCACGTTATGCATGCGTTCCTTAATCTCGTTTGTGATATGGGGGATCACCTGGATGGTTCCGCCCAGGTACTCGCCGCGCCGCTCCTTGCCGATCACCGAGGCATAGACCTGGCCGGTCGTGACATTATTGGCCTGAGAAAGCGGCTCATCGGTGAAACGCTCGTAGTGGCCGAGGTCGAGGTCGGTTTCGGCTCCATCGTCGGTCACGAACACCTCGCCGTGCTGGTAGGGAGACATCGTGCCCGGATCGACATTGATATAGGGATCGAGTTTCATGAGGGAGACAGACACCCCGCGATTCTTCAGCAGTCGGCCCAGGGAAGCGACGCTGATACCTTTCCCCACAGAAGAGGCCACACCACCCGTTACGAAAATGAATTTAGACATTGTAATCCTCCTGGAGGAGCCTGGACACACGGGGGCACGGTACCTGTAGGGCGTCCCTCCCGCGTGGGCGACGGCCACGTTTTTCCCGCAATCCCTCGTAGGGGCGCTACACGGCGCCCGCTCTCAGAGATCTGGCACCCACCTGGGGTACCCCTACATTTTATGTATTACGACACGTCCGCTTGCATGCCAAAAACAACGGTGCCGGTTGTTTTTGCAAGCGGAACAGCAACAGTTATTTTTGACGGGCTTCCAAAATAATCACCTGCGTTTCGGCAGGGAGTGTTGTGCGAGCGATGGTAAGTTTCGGCTGGCTGTGCACGGCCTCGACGCCCATCTCGCGACAGAACTTATCAAGTGGATTGGGCGCGTCCCCCTCCGGGACGACATAATGCATGGGCACGACGATGCGTGGCTCAACCTGGCTGATGACCTCCGCCGCCTGGGCTGCGTTGATTGTGTGCTCGCCGCTGATGGGGATCAGCAGCACATCAGCGTCGGCGACCTCTTCCAGCTGCTCTTCCTGTAAAGTATGGCCCAGGTCGCCCAGGTGGCAGACCACGATATCGTCCATGTGGATGACATAGATGGTATTGCGGCCAAGCTGCTTGCCCCGCTCGTTGTCGTGATAGGAGGCGACGCCGGTAATCAAAACGTCGCTGATCTCGTATTCTCCCGGCCCCCGCACAATCCTTGGGTTCCCGCCCACGCCCAGCGCATAGTTATGGCCTGGGTGATTGTGGCTGATGGTGACAATAGAGGCGGAAACCTTACCCAACCTGGAAGCATCTGCGGCGCCAGCCTGGGGAGAAAACGGATCGGTAATCAAGGTGACGCTCTTGCCCTTGAGTTGAAAGCAAGAGTGGCCAAGCCAGGAAATTTCCATCTTCTTCCAAATCGCTTTTCTCAAAAGTTCAGGCGGGGACTGATGTTGTCCTCGCCCGAATGCTATTGTACCACAGGGATAGGTTGTTCGACAAGGGGATTCCTTCCCGGTTTTCTCGGCTCCCATACCCGATCGGCCAGCCTCTTTCCTCGCTTTCCTCGCACGCACATCGCTCGATGCGCGTCGATGTATTGCCTTCCAACCCTTCCGTTCTCTAATACTGGAGGCGCATACATCGCCTTTGGCGAAAGAAAGGCAGCGGGTATGTCTCCGTCACGAGGAGTGTCAGAAACACTATCCATCTGCCAAATTGCGCGCGCATGAATTTGCCATCTTATGGCGTTTGAATGTGTGAGCACACAAGGTGTTCCTCAGTTCTCTCCTTGTCATGAATATATGAGTGACTCATGAGGGAGGCGATTTTGGGTCAAACGACAAGTTGGTTATGCGTAAAAGGAGTTGAATAGTATGGATTGGTACCATCTCGTCCTCTTTGTCCACATTCTCGGCGCCCTGGGCCTCTATATGGCGTTCGCTGTCGAACTGGCAGTCATGCTGAGTGCTCGCCACGCACGCACCGTTGAGGGTGTGTGTGCGTGGAGCAGTGCCAGCAAGCTGCTGGAGGTGATGTTTCCCATTACTTCCCTACTGATCCTCGGCGCGGGGCTGACGCTGACCATCGGTTTCTGGGGCTGGGGTCACGCCTGGATCAATCTGTCGCTGGTCCTGCTGATTCTCTTGAGCGTGATAGGAGCTGTCTTCAATGCGGCCCACGCCAGGCGTATCGCCCAGCGAGCGAGCGCACTTGGACAAGGTGCTATTCCCCCCGATCTCAGGCGCGAACTCAACCATCCCGCGCATTGGACCTCGGTGATCAGCATGGGGATGCTTGGGCTGGGCATCATCTTTCTGATGGTGGAGAAGCCGGATTTGCCTGGCTCAGTGCTCACGCTGGTGGTGTCCTTGCTGGTGGGGGTAGTCCTGGCGCAGGTGCTGCTGCGTTCAGGCCAGGCGCGCATTTCCACTTAGG